>Ga0209023_10003414_pt1 | contig 18992 bp, 17 predicted proteins | sample LakOneMetagenome_FD_187468 | JGI IMG/M metagenome (GOLD analysis project Ga0209023, IMG submission 187468) | Freshwater and sediment microbial communities from Lake Erie, Canada (SPAdes) (version 2) | ecosystem: Environmental > Aquatic > Freshwater > Lentic | place: Lake Erie, Canada...
GGGCTACAGGCCGCGCTGGCGCCGTTCAACGACGTGATTGTGCGAGAGGCCGTCGAGCGTGGGCTGCCGCTGCTGGATCTCCGTCTGGCCTGCAGCTAGCCTGGCGACTATTCCTCCTCGTCGCCGATCGAGCCGTCCGAACAGGGTGGCGGCAAGATCGCGGCAACGATCGCCGAGTGGGTTGCAAGCGACGTGGTGGCGGAACGTACGGTTGTGTACAGTTCGGCCACAGCCGGGCGCTAGCGACATTTCCTTATGGAAATGGTTTTGATATTATAGCGTTATGCACCATAGGACCAATTGGCGGATTCCACGATGCCTGGACTGATCGAACACATCGACGCGATCGCGCGCAAGAAGCAGCGCGCCGTGCTCTACCTCGAATTCCACCCCGAGCCATACCGTGAATGGCGCAACTACAGCTTCGAGGACGATGCATGGTGGCCGCTTACGCCTGCCCCGGGCAATGACCCGATGTCTGCATTTGTTAATAAATTCAATTCGAAGAACGGCTGACATGCTCGAACGAATCTTCGATCTGGAGCCGTCGATCGACATCCGGCGTCCCGATTCATACCTGGAGTCGTATCCCTACCTGTGCGCTCATTTCTCCGACAAGGCAGTCGTCGCGCCGGCAGACGTGGTGCTGGGAGCGCACATGGTCTACGGCTGGATGCCGACCGTGCTGGGCTTGAACGTGAATACAGGCCCACGCGATACGCTTGATGAAGCAGCGCGGTTGCTGACTGCCGGGAAAAGCCGTGACCTCGAAAAGGACGAGTTACTGGTGCTGAAGGCCATCATTAATAACTCCACCGTGGGCGCCTCTAAGCTGCTCCATTTCGTCGACCCGGCACGCTATCCGATCTGGGATTCGCGCATCTATTTCTTCGTCCACGGCAGGAAGAGATACGCACACCAGGTCAATAGCGTCGACGCCTATCTTGCCTACCGCAGGGACGCCATTGCGCTCCTGTCGCATCCCCGCTTCAGCCGTTTCCACACCGCGGTCCAGGCCAAGCTCGGCTATCAGGTCTCTGGACTTCGGGCGCTCGAGCTGATGATGTTCTTGGCCGCCCGCGACGCTGCCGGCCGTGACGATCCACCCGCCGGTACGCTTGCGCGCCACGATGCGTCGTTGCCGGTGGCTTGAAATGCCCAATCCGCCAGCGCGGCCGACCACGGCAAGTTCCACCTAGACCATGAATCGATGAGCATCGCAACCGAACAACACGAGGACGTCACCGTCAAGGTGATGGGTTTCGCCGAGCTGTGCACGCAGACCTATCGCCTGAAGCTCGATCATTACCAGCGGCCCTATGTCTGGAGCCGCAAGAAAGTCCGGCAGTTGCTGGCTGACCTTGACGAGTTCTGCGACGCGGAACCGGGCCAGGAATACTATCTCGGTACCTTGCTGCTGCACCGGGACGATGCGCGCGCGGCGAATTTTGTCATCGATGGACAGCAGCGCCTCAGCTCACTTGCCGTCTTGTACCACGCCCTGCGTGGTGCCTTGCCGCACGGGCTGGATTTTCATTACCGCTCGCCGCTGTCGGTAGCGAACCTGCGCCTCGCGCAGCAAACGGTAGACGAGGCGAAGCCGTCGCTGCACTTCGATGGATCGATTTTCGACCGCCTGCGCTTCACGGTGATCACCGTGGCGCGCGAGGACCTGGCCTTCACGTTCTTCGATACCCAGAACAATCGCGGCGTGCCGCTGAAGGCAACCGACCTGTTGAAGGCCTATCACCTGCGTGCCATCGATGGCGCGCAGGGCACCGGCCGGGAACAGGTCGGGCACCTGCAGCGCCAATGTGCCCGGCGCTGGGAGGCAGTGCAAGTGTCCGGGCCGCAGAAGAGTGACATGCGCCAGGATTTCGCGCCCGAGCTTTTTCATAAATACCTGTGGCGCGCGCGTAACTGGTGCGGCCAGAAGCGGATCGAACGCGAAGACCACGACGGCATCCTCGCCACCTTCCAGGAGCACAGCCTTGGCGTCGAGGAGGCGGGCAGCCTGCCCCTGTACCCCAGCCACGCCAACCAGTTCGCCACGCGGATCCGCCTGCTGAACGACGACTACCGGCTCGACCTGAAGCCGGTGCAGGTCAGCGCCAGCGCGGCCAGCCTGCCGTTTTCGCTGCGCCAGCCGATCCACGAGGGCATCGGGTTTTTCCTGTATGCACAAAAATACGCGGCGCTCCTGGACGAGCTCCTGCACGGGCCGGCCACCGATGCAAGCATGGGCCCCTTCCGGCATTTCTACGTGCGCGTGGTCGAGAACAACTCGCACTACCTGCGAGAGCTGTTCAACCTCGCCGTCCTCATGTACTTGGACCGGTTCGGCTACCAGGACCTGCTCGGGTTCGCCTGGCGGACCGAAATGGTGCTGGGCGGCCTGCGTCTGGCAAAGCAGTATATCTTCAAGGAGGCGCCCCTGAAGTACCTGCGCGACGCTGAACACAACCTCCTTGACGTCATCGCCGCGGCCTACCGCCCCGAGGAGGTGAGCGATTTCCTCGAGCGCGAGCTGGGCCGTAGCGAAGGCTACGATGCCGTCCGCCTGCGCGAAATCTTGGACGCCGAGAGCCGCGGCGTCCAAGGGCGCTACCTATTTGCCCTGCGCAACTACTTCAGCCAGCTGCAGGATGCCCCTCCCGGTACCGGGTGCCTCCTGCAGCTTCTTGGCCTGGCCGGCAAGTGAGATCCGACATGCACCAATCCACACTCATCACGATCAAGCAAGTCATTGATCAGCAGCTGCTGTTCAATATTCCGATTTACCAGCGCTTATACGTATGGGGGAGCGACCAGGTCAAGGTCCTGCTCGACGACCTGGCGGCGGCATGCGAGGCGGACAAGTTCGTGTTCTACCTCGGCGGCGCGCTCGTGATCGAGCGGGGAGGAGGCAGTGCTGATGGATTGCCGCTGCTCGACCTGATCGATGGCCAGCAGCGCTTCACGACGCTCTGGCTGCTCGGTATCGCGCTGCAGCGCCTGGTCGCGCGGCGCCGTCCCGGGGAGGTCAGCCACCTGGCGCCTTTCGGCAGCGTCCGTCACGGCGACGGCCTGGTGCCCCGTATCCAGTTCGCCATCCGTCCCGACGTGGGCGGCTTTTTCGATGCCTTGTTGCGTGGCAGTCAGGTGCCGGACGTGCCCGCGGCGGCATCGCTGGGCCGGGCGCTGGTGGCGATCGAAGGCTACTTCGACGACAACCCGGCCCTGTCCGTGAGCCGGATGAGCGAATTCATCCGTGACCGCGTGCAGCTGGTCCTGACCAGGGTGCCTCCGCAGACTGACCTGAACAAGCTGTTCGAGGTCATCAATAATCGCGGGGTGCAGCTCCAGCACCACGAAATCCTGAAGGCGCGCTTGCTCGGGTGCCTAGACGCCGGCCGCCAACGCGACGTGTACGGACAGCTGTGGGACGCGTGCGCGCACATGAACGACTATGTCGAGCGAAACCTGCGTGCCGCCACCGGTGTCAAGCTGGTCCCGCTATACGCGGGTGAGGAAGCCGCATTGGATCGTGAGGCGCTTGCCGACCCGGCGCGCGTACGGCAGGAACTTGGGCTCCTTTGCGACAGCGGCGCCGAGCAGGTCCTGACCCTCGATGCGATCCTGGCCGGCGACGCCGCCCCTGCCGCGCGCACGGCCGACGAGGACCTGGACGAAGACTACGAAGCTGACCCGGTACGCAGCATCATCGGCTTTCCGATGCTGCTCCAGCACGTGCTGCGCATCTTCCTGCAACGCCGCGGACGACGCGACATCGACAAGGTGCTCGACAAGGACTTGCTGCAGATCTTCCAGGCGCATTGGCTCGACGTGGACGCGAGCCCGGCCGACAGACAAGGGGAGGTGATGGCATTCATCGACCTGCTGTGGCGGTGCCGCTACCTCTTCGACAAGCACGTGGTCAAGTGGGTCGAGGATGGCGACGAGCCTATCCACGCCATCCGCCGCCTGCGGGTGAATACCAGCCGTGGTCGCAAGAGCCTCGTGCGCGAAAGCCGGGATGCCGATACGTCGTTCGCGATGCTCCAGAGCATGCTGTACCACTCGCAGCAGCTGACCACGCATTATTGGTTGACGCCCTTGCTAAATTACCTGCTCGAGCACGGCAGCGAACACGCGCACCTGTATCTCCAGTACCTAGACAACCACCTGCTGTGCAGTACCAGCGAGGAGCCCTTGGTCAAGCGTACCCGCCGCTTCCTCGAACGGCCGTGGTGCGACGAATTCGAACTGCGCGACATGGACGCATGCATTGGTACCGCCGAAGGCACCGGCTTTTCCCATTACTGGTTCTACAAGCTCGAATACATCCTATGGGAGAAATACCGGCATCAGAAGGGAGAAGCCTGGCAGGCGTTTCGGATGACCGCGAAGAACTCCGTCGAGCACGTGTCTCCGCAGCATGCCGAAACCTTCGATTCCAACAAGCTGACCAAGCAGGTTCGAGACACCTTTGGCAACCTGGCGTTGGTGTCGCGTGGCGTGAACTCGGAATACGGAAACAAGCCTTATGTCGAGAAGCGTGTGCGCTTTCGCGAGCGGAATGCGCGTCGCGCCGATTCGCTCAAGCTGGCGCTGATCTACGAGAACGAACACTGGAATGACGAGCTCGCTAACCGCCATCGCGAGCGGATGATTGCCGACTATACGGTGTACCTGCACAGCGTCAACGATCGGGCTGCTCGCCTTTGACGGCACCACGATGCAATCCGGTCCATGGCAACCGTAATCAAGACGCTCGGCAGCGGGGTACGCGCCGTTGCTCCGCCCTGTCGCCGGTACTGCCATGACCTCGCTTGGGCTCGCGCTGGCGCTTATTCTGCGCCACGCAGAAGACAGATCAGCAGGCGAGAACGAAGTCACGCATGCAATTCCTGATCCGTATCAGGCTTGACGCCTTACGGTTGATTCATCACTTACCTAATTGATTTTAATGGCCAAACAGCTCCACGTCGCTTCCTTGTCCGAGTCCGCATTTTTCACGATTGTCGCGGCAGCCCTCGAGGCGTACGAGATTTCCCATACCAATAATCCCGCGGTTCCCCACGTTCCGGTCGAGACCTACGGCAACCTCTGGGGCTATGAAACGTATGCGAGGAATGGTGAACGCATCCTACATATTTCAATGGCTGATGTCGAGACCTCGGCCGAACGGACCCAAGACTACGTGCAGCCCAAGGACGAGTCGTTCGAGCTGAAGCAGGCATTGATCGCCCGCTTCAAGCCGGAACTCGAATATCTCGGCGACTTCCACAGCCACCCCTATGATTTTGACAACGACAAGATCAAGACGGCCCTCGAGGTCGAGCGCGGGGAGTACTTCCGATTTTCACCGGGAGATTTCAAGCACGTGAAGAGCCTGAAGGAAACCCGTTCCTATCGTGTCGGCTTGGTCACAACGGTTTTTCGTGCAGCCAAGCACGTGCCAAGGAACGACGGGTATGTGTGCGTCGAAAAAGAGCACTACAGTTGCATCCGCTTCTCCTACGACGACTTGGTCATCTGGATCAAAGCCCATGTGTTCGCGGACAAGAACGCGATCAGCGACCAAAAGGTCGTGCTGCTTTGCCCAGCCGTTGGTTTCGATGCCAGCTTGCTGGGTGCACTGAACGATGCTTGATGGGCTCTAGCGCCAAGCGCACTTCCGCAGCATCGGCTGGGCCTCTCGCAATGCGGTGGAGGGCAAGTTTGGCGTCACGCCGGACAAGTCCCGCGGTGGAGCCGGGCACTGAAACTTGAAATGGCCTAGCAGCCTTCCGCAGGACCGTAGGCGGCACCCGTTGTCGTCTGGCTGCTTATGCTGGGCGACCTACCTTACTTATCAGGAACAAATGTCTCAACCTTTTGACCTTCGGACGCAAATCGGACCCATGCCGGCCGGATCCCGGGAACGCAACCGCCAGCGCTTCCATCAGGGGTGGTGGCGGTCGTTCGTGTTGTGCGAACCGGCCGGCCCGCACCCGGTACGTCCTGGCGAAAGCGTCTGCAGCATGCTGGACAACGGGACGGCGTCCGGGCACAACCTGATCGACGCAGCCGCGCACGCGGCGGCGGCCTCCACGCTTGCGGTGCGTGGGCGCGAATCCGGGGGGAAGATCGATGAACGGCGGCTGTATAACAATCTGCTGTCGAGCCAACCCCTAGTCTTCAATTTCTTCGGACGACTCAAGCAAGACCTGGTGCTCGCCACCCAACTCGTGCGCGCCCTGGTTCCCGACGTGGAAGAGGTGACCGACGTGCTGTTCGAGTTCGCGCCAGCGGGGTGGATCGACAACTCGGCATTTGATGTTGCTCTCGTGGTTCGGGCAAGGGGACAGAAGGGCCTGCTCGGACTCGAATGCAAATTCACCGAGCCGTTTTCGCCAACCCCGTACTGGAAGGCCGCCTACGGCGACATCGCGCGCGCAAGCGGAGCGTTCGCAGCGGCGATCGAAACCTGCGCTTCGCCACGCTTCAACCAGCTATTCCGCAACCAACTGATTGCCGAGCATCTCGTGCTCACGGGCGAATATTCTTTCCGGATGACCGGGCTGTTCTGCCATCATGACGACGCGGCCGCTACCGGAACTGGTGCGGCGTTCAGGGAACTGCTGCAGGACGGCACATCGTTTTACGTGATCACGTTCGCCCGGTTCCTCGAGGCTGTGCAGCGACTGCCCCTGACATGGGAGCAAAGGGAGTGGAGCATGACGCTGTGGGCGCGCTATTGCGCCCTGGCGCTGAGCGCCGCCGCGTACCGGGCATGCGCCGACGTTTGAAGGGCTCTGGTGCAAATCATGGATGAAGGCGCGCGAACCTGGTGGTTCGGCGGCTGGGTTCACGCAGCCAGAACAGCTGCCCAGATTTCGGGCGTAGTTTGCCCGTGAGTTGTCACAGCACACAGGTCAAACTGCCCTTTGCGAATGCGATGCATCAGCTCGACGCCACGAATTGTGATGGCGGCAGAAGCGAAGCTCTTTAGGCCCGGCATGGCGCCCAGCCTGTACTTCACGTTGCGATGGTCCTGCTCTATCAGATTGTTCAGGTATTTTGAAGAGCGAAGCTTCGTCAAATCAGGTAAACGGCACTGCTCTTGAAGTTCGCGGACGGCCCGGTGGGAGGCTGCGTAACCGTCCAGCGTGATGGTCTCGGGCGAGCGGCGCTGCGAACGCACGGCCTTTCGAAAGAAGGCTTTCGCCGAGGCGACGTTGCGCCGCGGGCTCAGCCGGAAGTCAACTGTCTTGCCTGACCCATCCACTGCACGGTAAAGATATGCCCATCGGCCGCGGATCTTCACATAGGTCTCGTCCACTCGCCAGGACGTGCCAGCCGGCGTCGCGAAGCGACTCCAGCGTTTGTCGAATTCTGGCGCATAGCGCCGAACCCAGCGAAGGATTGTTGTGTGAGCGATCGGTAAGCCTCGCTCGGCCATCATCTCGACCAGGTCACGGTATGAAAGCTTGTAGCGCAGGTACCAGTGCACGCACAGGATAATGACCTCTTGTTCGAAGTGTCGACCCTTGAACAGGTCGCTCTTGCTCGGACGATTGCGCATGCTGGGCAAAGGCCATCATTCTAGCCGAGCTGCAGGTTTGCACCAGAGCCGACGGCAGCAGTAGGATGGCTTGCCTTTTTGGTCTTCATTCCTTTCGAACAGATCAGCGCCAACGCGTCACACCGTCATCTTGCACAATAAGCCTGATGAATTCACGACACCGCACCGAGGAATTTTCCGTCTTTTGCACTGCGCATCTGATCCGGCCGGTAGGCGATTACAATGGCCAGAGGGACATTATGAAGAAAAATTCTGGCAGCCGCGCTTTCCGCCAACTCAGCCTGTCCAGATTTGCCGATGCCCGAGCGTGATGTGTGTATCGCTTGAACCCTTGCAGAACGAAAAGCCCGGTTGGTCTTAGTGATGAGTATTGAAAAGAAGAAGCCCTCCCTTTCCTGGCGCGACGTAAAAGCGAAGCTGGCTGACTATGACCGCGGCGGCTTGATCGAGCTGGTACATGACCTGTACACGGCCAGCAAGGACAATCAGACTTTCCTGCACACTCGCTTGGCGCTTGGCGACGATATGTTGAAATCGTACAAGGCTACTATTGATCGTTGGCTGTGGCCGGATATGTCCAAGAACCAGGACACTTCGGTCGCCAAAGCCAAGAAGGCAATTGCGGACTACAAGAAGGCGGTTGGTCAACCTGACGGGCTTGCGGAACTGATCGTTTTCTACTGCGAGAGGGGGGCCGGGTTCGGCAACGATGTTGGTCTGCAAGACGATGGATATTTTGATGCGCTCGTGCGAATGTTCGGGCAGGCATTGAAAACCATTGTCGCCTTGCCTGACGCGGCGCGATTATCTCTTTTGGATCGCCTGAAAGAGGTTCGACGCATCAGCCATAACTTCGGTTACGGCGTCGGCGACGAGATGGACGAATTGCTATCTGAGCACGGGTTCGATGACTGACCAGTCTGCCATTGCGGCCCTTCAGGCCGAAAACGCCCGTCTGATCGCGCTGCTCGAAGCCCACGACATAGAATGGCGGCTACCTCAACCGGCCGTTCGTGTAGCGCGGGAGCCGGAATCGTCACGGTTTTCCACCGCTGAGAAGGTGATGCTATTCAGGCGCCTGTTTCGCAGGCGCACGGACGTCTTCCCGATCCGCTGGGAAGGTAAAACTACGGGCAAGTCAGGCTACGCTCCCGCTTGCGCCAACGAGTGGCGCGCCGGAATCTGCGAGAAGCCGCGCATCAAATGTGGAGATTGCACCAACCGTCTGTTGATCCCGCTGTCCGATGCGGTGATCTATGACCATTTAGCCGGCAAGCACACAGTCGGGGTGTATCCGCTGCTAGAGGATGACACCTGCTATTTCCTGGCGGCCGACTTTGACGAAGCCGATTGGCGCGACGATGCCCGGGCTTTCATGCAATCGTGTAAAGAGCTCGGTGTTCCCGCTGCGCTGGAAATTTCGCGATCCGGCAACGGGGCGCACGCTTGGGTTTTCTTTGCCAGCCGCGTTTCCGCCCGTGATGCCCGACGCTTGGGCACTGCCATCATCAGCCATACCTGCTCTCGGACCCGGCAACTGAAGCTTGCATCCTATGACCGCCTGTTTCCGAACCAGGACACGATGCCCAAAGGTGGCTTCGGCAATCTGATCGCCTTGCCGCTACAGAAGTTGCCGCGCGAAAGGGGCTACAGCATATTCGTCGATGTCGAACTGCACCCGCACCCGGATCAATGGGCGTTCCTGGCGTCGATCCAGCCGATGGCTGCTCATGACATAGACGCGACAATCCTCAGGGCCACGGACGGCGTACATCCGCTGGACGTTACCTTTATCGACGATGAAGACATGGCCATGCCGTGGAAGCGAGGGAGTACGTCGACCAAGCTGCTGACCGGGCCCATGCCCGGATCGCTAACGGTGACGCTGGCCAACCTCATTTACTTCGAAAAGGTGCAACTGCCGCAGACGCTGGCGAACCGACTGATCCGTCTGGCCGCTTTTCAGAATCCCGAGTTTTACAAGGCACAGGCCATGCGCATGTCGGTGTGGGACAAGCCGCGAGTCATCGGTAACGCTGAGAACTACCCGCAACATATCGCCCTGCCTCGTGGCTGCCTCGATGCCGTGCTGGAGCTGTTGCGCGACAATGGCATCGCCTGCGACCTGCGCGACGAACGCTTTGGCGGTGAGCCGATTGATATCTCGTTCCTCGGTACCTTGCGGCTGGATCAGGAGGCAGCCGTGTCGCGGCTGCTTTACCACGACACTGGCGTCCTATGTGCCCCAACGGCCTTTGGCAAGACGGTTACTGCCGCCGCGATGATCGCCCGCCGAGGAGTAAATACGCTCGTGCTGGTACATCGGACCGAGTTGCTCAAGCAGTGGCAGGAACGCCTGCAGGCCTTTCTGGGCGCGGTCAAAGGCGTGGTTGGCACCATCGGTGGCGGCAAGTCCAAATCCACTGGGAAGATCGATATCGCAGTGATGCAGTCGGTATCCCGGCAAGGCGAGGTGAATCCGCTGGTCGAGAACTACGGTCACGTGATCGTGGACGAGTGCCACCACGTCGGCGCCGTATCCTTCGACGCCATCCTGAAGCGGACCAAGGCGAAATATGTGCTGGGCCTGACGGCGACGCCGATTCGGCGCGATGGTCAGCAGCCAATCATCTTCATGCAGTGCGGGCCGATCCGACACACTGCAGCCCAACCGCCCGGCGCGCCCCACGATCTGAAGGTGCTGCCTCGATCACACGTCACGCGGATCGAACTGCCGACCGATACAGGCATCCAGGACGTGTTCCGGCATCTCGCCAACGATCCAGCCCGGACCGAGGCCATCGTGGCTGAAGTCAAAGATGCGTACGAGCAGGGCCGCAAAGTGCTTGTGCTGACTGAACGGACGGAGCACCTCGAAGCAATTGCAGCTGCCCTCGCTAATCCATTGACCGCGCTATTCATGCTACACGGCCGAATGTCGAAGAAGCAGCGTGCTGCACTCATCGCTGAACTGGACGCGTTGCCGCCCGACGCGCCTCGCATCTTGTTGGCGACCGGAAAACTCGTAGGTGAAGGCTTCGATCACCCACCGCTTGATACGCTGGTGCTGGCAATGCCAGTCTCCTGGAAGGGCACGCTGCAGCAGTATGCCGGACGTCTGCACCGGGAGCATGCAAGCAAGACTGACATTCAAATCGTCGATTTCGTGGACACCGGCCACCCAGCGCTATTACGAATGTGGGACAAGCGTCAGCGTGGCTATCGGGCGATGGGATACCGACTGGGCTCGATGGAGCTGAACGATGACCTGGATGGCTGATGGAGCATCAAGGTAAGCTGCACGCTGACCGAGGCTGTGCTTCATGAACGCAACGGGCCTAGTAGCGCTAGTGCGGGATCGCAGTACCAATTGCACGCTACGGCGTCGAATCGCGCGAATGGCTCCAGCGATGCTATCTGGCACGTTCTCTGCGATCATCGGCAGCCGAAGCATGCCTTACAGGTACAGTAAAAGATTCACTTTTACTTGGCTTTATTGCGTAAATCGGGCCCGACCAGCGAAGAACGCGTAGGTCTGTAGCCTGAGCCGGATGAAACAAACTCCACAGAAGTACCGCACGACCAACTGGAAGACGTACAACCAAGCGTTGAAGACACGCGGTTCGCTGCTCATCTAGCTTGACCCGACGATGAGCTGGCATGGGCAACCGAGTGGCAAGCGCGGACGTAGCCAGACGATATAAGGACGATGCCTTTGCAGTATCGCAAAGGCAACAGTGTTGCTATGATGTCGGCACGATTGACTTGTGTGAACTACAGATTACAATGAGTACCGTAATACCGCGCAAAGTGAAGAAAACAGACGACTTCAAAACTTGGCTTAAAGAACTGAGGGATGACGTCGGCAAGGCGGCGATTAACGATCGCATCGAGCGTCTGGAGCGCGGCAATTTGGGCGACTGTCACCCAGTCGAAGGCGCACCGGGTCTGTACGAACTGCGGGTCGACCATGGCCCAGGCTATCGCGTCTATTTCATCAACGTCGGCACTACGATCGTCCTGCTGCTTTGCGGTGGCGACAAGAGCACGCAGACAGCTGATATCAAGAAGGCAAAGAAAATGCTGGATGATATCAAGAAGCAAAACGCTGCCGCTAAGAAGAAGCGGGAAGAGGACGAGAAGAAGGCGGCAAAGGCGGCCGAGAAGGCTCGTCAGTCAAATAAATCGAAGAGGAAGTAAGCCATGAATGCGAACAACGTTACCCTGACCGAACTGGAAAGCGTCCCAGGCCTGGACGATCTGGAAGGTGTCGAAGGCATCAGCGACTTCGACTCGGCCGAGTTCCTAAACACCAAAGAGTCAATCGCTGCATACCTGAGCTTTGCTGCACAGTCGGGCGACCCTGAGCATTTCAAGGCCGCACTGAAGACCGCCGCCCGTGCAGAGAAGATGGCGAATATTGCAGCAGAGGCCGGCATTACCCGCGAGGGCGCGTACAAGTCCCTCAAGCCGGGTACGAAGACGCAGATGGCTACCATCATGGGCATACTCGATGCCCTCGGCATGGCGCTTGCTGTCATCCCAAAGGAAGCGGCTCGTGATAACAGCTACGCCCTGGCAGCGTAAATTGACCAAGTAGTTGATCGTGTAGCGGAAGGCTCCGCGATCACCGTGCGGTACGATTAGGTCTACGCGGACCTCGCTCTCCGGGTTCTGTCGCGTTGGCTGAGCAGTTGCCGTGATCGGGTAGACTGCGGCACCCGAAGGTATTGTCAAGTTGCCGGAGTCCTCCGCCGCTCCCTAAAATGGGGGATGGCAAACACTCGACTTTACCGCGGCTTCCGCTACCCTCGTGAGATCATCAGCCATGTAGTGTGGCTCTACTTCCGGTTCTCGCTGAGCTTTCGCGACATTGAGGAACTGATGGCCAGCCGAGGCGTCATCGTTACCTATGAGACGATCCGGCAATGGACGCTGCGATGGCTGTGGTGCAAATTGTGGATGAGGGACGCGCCGACCGGCTATATGTTCAGGCAGCTCATGAAGCAAGCACAGCTGCCCAGATTTCGGGCGTAGTTTGCCCCTGAGTTGCCAGATCTGGTAGGTCGAACTGGCCTTTGCGAATGCGATGCATGAGCTCGATTCCCCGAACTGTCGTAGCGGCGGAAGTGAAGCTTTTCAGGCCCAACATCGGCCCTAGTCTGGATTTGACATTGCGATGGTCTTGCTCGATCAGGTTGTTCAGGTATTTCGACGAGCGGAGCTTGGTGAGGTTAGGAAGTCTGCCTTGCTGCTGAAGTTCTCGAACGGCCCGATGTGAAGCAGCGTAACCGTCCAACGTGATGGTCTCGGGCGACTGGCGCTGCGAACGCAGAGCCTTGCGAAAGAACGCCTTGGCCGAGGCGACGTTACGCCGCGGGCTGAGCCGGAAGTCGACCGTCTTGCCCGAAGCATCGACAGCCCGGTAGAGATAAGCCCACCGGCCGCGGATCTTCACATAGGTTTCGTCCACTCGCCAGGAGGTGCCAGCCGACGCCGCGAAGCGGCTCCAGCGTTTGTCGAACTCCGGTGCATACCGCTGAACCCAGCGAAGGATTGTCGTGTGAGCGACCGACAGGCCTCGCTGGGCCATCATCTCGACCAGATCCCGGTACGACAACTTGTAGCGCAGGTACCAGCGCACGCAGAGGATGATGATCTCTTGTTCGAAGTGTCGACCCTTGAACAGGTCGCTCTTGCTCGGACGATTGCGCATGGTAGACAAAGGCCATCATTCTAGCCCAGCCGCAGGTTTGCACCAGAACCCGCCGGGACGATCCGATTGTCCCGGACCTTGTGGCCCAGGCGTCGAGCTGGTGTCCTGTGCCCCTGGCGGAGGCTACCAATCCATGGACGGCGCCTCGATGGCAACGCCGCACATTGCCGGCCTGGCCGGGCTGCTCATGCAGGCCGAGCCGTCCGCGACGGTCGACCAGATCGAAGCTACCATCTTCCAGTCGCAGGGCAGGGCGCCGGCTGCATCTGGCGGGACTTACCGGAATCGCTTACGTTACACTGTCGGGCGGCATGTCGGCCGTGCAACCTGATGCAACATGAATGATATCGAATTTGCCCTGCGCGTCTCGCCGCAGGTCGGAGAGCTCTACCGCGAGGCGAAGCGCAGCCGCGACGCCTTTCCCAAACACGCGCTGATCCAGACCAGGGCGCTGGCGAGCTTGTGCTGCGACTTGCTCGGCGCGCCGCTGTCGCCTTCCTGGCCCAGCGGCCTCGATGACAAGATCGGCGACCTGGCCCGCAGGCGCCGGATCAATCTCAACACCCGGGACCTGCTGCACCGGTTGCGGCGCTGGGGCAATGCGGCTGCACATCCCGAGGTCAGCCTGCTGGACGACGACCGCTTCGCGGCCCTGGGCTGCGAGGCGCTGGCGGACGCGCTGGTGCTGCTCGGGATCGTGTTCCGCGAGCTGCACCAAGGCGCCGCGATACCGGCGTACGAAGTCGTCGAGGAGCAGCCGGACCAGTTGCGGGAAATCTGCTATCGAGCCCTGATCGAAGGCAGCGCGCCCGATCAGCATCAGGTTGCCATGCATCTGGTGGACGACATCGCTGACCGGCTCGAACGAGCGCGTGGCAAGCAGGGATCGGTGGCCGACACAGTGTCCGCACAACTCGAGATCGACGTCCTGCGCGAACGGGCGTTCAGCCTCCTGGGGCACGCGAGCGCGGCGGGTTACGCCCCGGCGAATTACGAATACGGCCTGGCCCTGATCGAGGGCGCGCGCGGCCGCGACCAGGTCCCGGCCGGGGTCCACCATATCGCGCTCGCCTGCCGTGACGGCTACATCGATGCACTGGTCTGGTGTGGCCATGCCGCCCTGTATGGTGAACACGGCTACGAAGTCGACCACGACCTGGCGCGCTCCTACCTCGAACGCGCCGCCGCTGACGATCATCCGACCGCGTTGACGCTGTTGTCACGCATGTACCGGCTCGGGCAGGGCGTCGACAAGGATCCGGCGGCGGCGTTTGCCATGACACTGCGCGCCGCTCAAGCGGGGTTCCCGGTTGCACAATTCGAGGCGGCGCAAGCCTTGCTGGCCGGTGGCGCCGTGCCGGTTGACGAGGCGGCCGCGGTCGCCTGGCTTAAGCAGGCCGGCGACGCCGGCCTCGCCGAAGCCCAGTTGGCGCTGGCGCGCCTGATTCGGTGCGGGCAGATCGATGGCGCCGCGCTCGACGTCGAGCGTTTGCTGCTAGCCGCCTTGCCGAAGCTGAACGAGGCGCGGCTCGAGCTGGCCGAGGTGCTCGCCGGCAGTGACGATTTCACCCGCATGACCCAGGCAGCCTACTTGTACCAAGAATGCTACGCGACAGCACTGCAGGACGGCGACCAGCTTCTGATGAGTCGTTGCCGGGCGGAGCCCCCCGCATTGGTGAAGCGCTTGGAGCGCATCCGCGCCGACCTGTCCGACGCGGATTTCAAGGAGCTACTGATGGTGCGCTTCATGTTCGACCGCGGCGGCCATCCATATCCGGACAGGCTGGCGCGTGCGCGGCTGTTCTTCGAGACGACAATCGCACTGTCGAAGGCGAAGGGCACCGACCGGCGCGAGGAAGCGCGTCTCACCGATTTGCTGGCGTCTGGAATGCGTTCTGGTCCCGCGCATCCCGCCCAGCTTGTGCCATTCGGCGCAGTGTCGCGAATCGCGCCACCTCAGGTTGGGCGCAACGACTTGTGCCCGTGCGGGAGCGGGGTGAAGTTCAAGCGGTGCTGCGCGTAGCGCTGGACGGACAAGATCAGGTTCCGCGGCATCCATAAGGGGCTGCTGCAAACCCATGAGGCAAACTCGACAATATTTCTGGTAATGTCGAGTTAAAGACAAGGCATTGTGAGACATGGATTTCGCGCATTGCAGGTATCACGAAGCATCATTGGACAGAGATTGTGCAATGCGACATGATGCGTATGTCTCCTCTATCTTCCTCCAAGAAAATAGATTCAACCCGCCTCCTGGCGGGTATTTTTTTGCCCTTTTCTCTCCTGTGTCAATACCGTGGCGTCTAGGATTCTTAATTTGTTTTCGCGCTAGTGGTACTGGACTTCCAAAACCCTAGGGAGACCGCCTGCGCTGGCAGGCCGAACGCGGTCGTTCACACATTAGCGTGTGTTTGCTCTGGGTCTCTCGACAATTTTCGAAGCCGTCACGTTTGCGTGGTGAGTCGTTTGGTTCTTCCGACAGTAGTCCAGCCAGGACGTATTTGAACGCCAGCATACGGCCTGAACATCTTTCCTCGGCAGCGATGACCTGCGATTCCGTGATGTGTCACGGAAAAGTCCTCAATTCTAGGCGCTGATGTCGGTACCCGCGCAACTAATTCTTGTCCCGTCGAAATCATCGCCAACAATCCCGCTGAGTCACCTGCGTCCCAAGTTCTGATGCGGCTCGATCGCTGCACCGAGTCTGCTGCGCCGGCTGCCTTACCTCATTCCTGATCCGTTCTAAATAGTTGCTTTTATACAATCAAACGACCCGGCTCCTGGCTATTTCTGATTCGCACAACGACGCAAAAACCCGTCCGTGAAACGCCGAAACTGTCTGACAAAACTACTCAACATAACGCGGGCTATGTTGAGTAGTGTAAATTGAAAGTCATAAATATACCTGTTAAGATACCTGTACCTTATGCCTATCTGACCCGATGAGCCGCCCCCCTTTCCGCCTCCCAGACGACCAAGCCCGCCGCATCGCGCAGCGCGTGGCCGTGCTCGACCAGGAAATTCCCTTCGACGCCAGCAATCACCGTCCTTTTGTGGGCGCCTTCATCCAGGCAGTCCGTGACGCGACCGGTAATTATTTCAGTCCAATGATCTACCAGCGTCTGCTACGCGCATACGCGCCGGCGCGGCGGCCATCGACCGCGACCATCGCCAGCGAACGGGCGCGCATCATGGACACCGCCGAGCAGCTTGAGCGAGCCGCCGGACTCGATGACGTTCAGCGCGCACGATTTACCGACGCCATCCGCGGTGTAATTGCCGACGAGCTGGATCTACGGCTGGCCAGCTTGCCTGCAGCAGATACAGCCACTGGGTCAGCCCAAGCTGAATTTTTCAAGAACCGGCTTGCCGAGTGCGAAAGCGAATTACGGGCCCTGCGCGCCACCGCGGCCCAACTGGTCACCGACTTAGCGGTCACAACGCAACGTGCCGAGATCGCAGATCGCGAACTCAGTGAACAGCGCCAGGCCAACGAGAAACTTCTCGAACAGGTCCGTGTTGTGCAGGAGAGTGCCGATGGCAACCGGAGGTTCGCCCTGATGGCGATTGACGAGGTGCGCGGCGAAGTGCGTCATTGGAAGGACCGTTGTGCAGACCTTGAATTGCAGCGGCAGCGTGACTTCCAGCAACTCGACGCGATGCGCCGGCTGGTCAGTGAGCAGAACAAAGCAAGAGACAAAGGATTGCGATGACAAATGTATTGGGACCGCTTGCGCAGGCTGCGAGCATGGAAGTCAGCAACGCGCTCGGTGTCGTCGCCGATGACTGGCACGCCGCCGAAGTCTGGCTGCAGGCGATCGCGAACCGTCCGCGGCGTAATTCGCCGCTGACGGTGACGGCTTACCGGCAGCACCTGGCCAAGCTGCGCTGGTATTGCGAAAACGTGAGCATGAACTTGCCGTCCAAGTGGACCGTCCAAGACGTCGACGGCTTCTATCGTTTCCTGAAGGAGCTTCCCGAACACGCCTTGTGTGAGCGCGACTACGCCGGCCGTTATGCCGAACTGGGTGAAGCCGGGTACACGCCATTCCGGTGCGTGCCCTCAGCAAGCAGCCGCTCCGATATCCAGAAGTGCGTGCACGCGCTTTTTCGCGCGTGGCGGGAGGTCGGCTATATACAAGCCAATCCGATGGGTTTCCACGGCGCCGGCACGGAAAGAAAAATCAACGCCAACCGCGCGGTATCGCTGGACCTTTTCGACCTCGTGCTCGAAACCATGGAAGAACAGCCAAAAGACACGTTCGAAGCACGGCAGCGGCATGTACGTGACCGCTTCCTCCTGATCGCCTTGCGCGAGCTAGGCCTGCGCTCGAGCGAGTTGGTCAAAGCAAGCATGGGCGCGTTCCGGCGACTGTCTGATCCGAAGTCGGGACGGTCCTACTGGATCATGCACGTGACCATGGAAACAGCCAAGGGCGGTCTTGAACGCAAAATCCCCGTCACCCGGCAGGTGTTCGAGGCCCTGGTGGCCTACCGCGAAGCGTTCGGCTTGCAGGCCTTGCCCGGCCCTGCGGACACAACTCCGCTCCTGCTGTCGCCAAGGACGCAACGCAACGCCACTACCGGCCGGGGCGTGCCACTGAAAACTGTTTCTACGCGGCGGGACTTCGGCAAATGGCGAGCCATCACCTCCCGCCACGGTTTGTACTATGTTGTGAAGCAGCGCTTGGGCGCTGCGGCGACGTTCCTCGAGTCGATCGGCGATCACGACCGGAAGACGGAGCTCGAGCAAGCATCGCCTCACTGGCTGCGTCATACCTTCGCTAAAGCCGCGCTGATGCAGGGGGAAGACATGCGTAGTGTCGCCGCCTGGCTGGGCCATCGCGACATCGGCACCACGATGATCTATACCGAGCAGGAGGCGCTTGACCTGATCAGAAAAACCGAACAGGTACGGCCGGATGCCCTGGCGTTCGAAGCACAGTGGAGTCCGCAACGATAGGTACGACCGGATCCTGCGATGCGGCGCTCGGGCACCGCCGGCGATTTTCTGCTGGCTTACAAATCGCCAGAACAGGCTACGGAACGAGTTGAGCGATTTGCACCTGATGTGAGTGCCAGTGTGATCGTGTGAACGCCGGTGGTGTGCGCAGGCGCTCAGGCGGCGGGCTTCGTACATAGACCGCCGCTGGCTTGTCGTTGCAATCGCGCCCTGCCACGGCCCACAGGCTCGAATAGTTGACGGGGCTCATTGGTTGGTCCCAGCGTACGCTCGCCTTGCTGTCCGCCTGGTCCGCCCAGCGCATCAGTACGCCAAAGGGTTCTGTCGCATTAGCGAACGTCGACGGCCCAATCGGGTAAACTGTGGCGCCCGAACGCAGGACGAATCGATATGCTCAACTTCAAAGGGATGCGCTTTCCTATCGACGTGATCTTGGTCTGCATCCGTTGGTATGCTGCTTACCCGCTGAGTTACCGGCACCTCGAAGAGATGATGGAAGAGCGTGGCGTATCGGTCGACCATTCGTCGATCAACCGGTGGGCGGTTCGTTTCTTGCCGCTCATCGAGAAAATGGCCCGGAAATACAAGCGCCGCGTCGGTGGCAGCTGGCGAATGGATGAGACCTATATCAAGGTCAAAGGGGTCTGGAAATACCTCTACCGCGCCGTCGACAAGCAGGGCAAGACTGTCGACTTCCTGCTAACGGCCAAGCGCGACTTGGCTGCAGCGAAGCGCTTCTTCGAAAAGGCGATGGGGAAGAATGG
>Ga0209023_10003415_pt1 | contig 18991 bp, 13 predicted proteins | sample LakOneMetagenome_FD_187468 | JGI IMG/M metagenome (GOLD analysis project Ga0209023, IMG submission 187468) | Freshwater and sediment microbial communities from Lake Erie, Canada (SPAdes) (version 2) | ecosystem: Environmental > Aquatic > Freshwater > Lentic | place: Lake Erie, Canada...
GATCTTGCCGCGCAGCGGCAGGATGGCCTGGAACTTCCGGTCGCGGCCCTGCTTGGCGGAGCCGCCGGCGGAGTCACCCTCGACGATGTAGATCTCGCACATCGCCGGGTCTTTTTCCTGGCAGTCGGCCAGTTTGCCGGGCAGGCCCATACCGTCGAGCACGCCCTTGCGGCGGGTCATTTCGCGGGCCTTGCGGGCGGCTTCGCGGGCGCGGGCGGCCTCGACAATCTTGCCGCAGATGATCTTGGCGTCGTTGGGCTTTTCCTGCAGGTAGTCGGTCAGCAGCTTGCCCACGATGTCTTCCACGGGGGCACGCACTTCGCTCGACACCAGCTTGTCCTTGGTCTGGCTGCTGAACTTGGGCTCGGGCACCTTCACGCTCAGCACGCAGCACAGGCCTTCGCGCATGTCGTCGCCGGTCACTTCGACCTTGGCCTTCTTGGCGAATTCGTGCTCTTCGATGTACTTGTTGATGACGCGGGTCATCGCGGCGCGCAGGCCGGTCAGGTGGGTGCCGCCGTCACGCTGGGGGATGTTGTTGGTAAAGCAGAGCACTTGCTCGCTGTACGCGCTGTTCCACTGCATGGCCACTTCCACGCCGATGTGCGTGCCGGGGATGCCGCCGTATGTCTCGGCCGGGCGCTCGCCTGCAGCGTAGAACGACGTGGGGTGCAGCACCGTCTTGCCCTTGTTGATGAACTCGACAAAGCCGCGCACGCCACCGGCGCCCGAGAAGTCGTCTTCCTTGCCGCTGCGTTCGTCCTTCAAACGAATGCGCACGCCGTTGTTCAAAAACGAGAGTTCGCGCAGGCGCTTGGCCAGGATCTCGTAGTGGAAGTCGTTGTTCTCTTTGAAGATCTCGGTGTCGGGCAAGAAGTGCACTTCGGTGCCGCGCTTGTCGGTGTCGTCCAGCACCTGCATGGGCGAGACTTCGACGCCGTTCACGGTCTCGACAATGCGGTTCTGCACAAAGCCCTTGCTGAACTCCAGCACGTGGACTTTGCCTTCGCGGCGCACGGTCAGGCGCAGCATTTTGCTGAGCGCGTTCACGCAGCTCACACCCACGCCGTGCAGGCCGCCGGAGACCTTGTAGCTGTTCTGGTTGAACTTGCCGCCCGCGTGCAGTTCGGTCAGCGCGATCTCGGCAGCCGAGCGCTTGGGCTCGTGCTTGTCGTCCATCTTCACGCCGGTGGGGATGCCGCGGCCGTTGTCGGTAACGCTGATGGAGTTGTCGGAGTGGATGGTGACGACGATGTCGTCGCAATGGCCGGCCAGGGCTTCGTCGATGGAGTTGTCGACCACCTCGAACACCAGGTGGTGCAGGCCGGTGCCGTCGGACGTGTCGCCGATGTACATGCCGGGGCGCTTGCGCACGGCCTCCAGGCCTTCCAGGATGGTGATGGCGCCTTCGCCGTAGCTTTCGCTGGCCCCTGCCTGGTTGGTGTCGATCTTGGCGAGGGTGGGCTCAACATGGCCGGAGACGCCGGTGTCTTCGGGCTCGGAAGGGATGTTGTCTGCGGTCATGGTGGGCCTTGGGATCCGTGGAGGCCGGGGGGCCGGCGTCCAATGTGTTCAATAGAAGTCAAATAGCGCCCTACCGCTTGTCCATCCTGCGGTAGCAGCTATCATTACAGTAGCAAAAGCGAAGAAGCCCCGTTCGGGCCATGCACCTGCACGGGGCAAGGCATGCCGGGCCGGGGCCGGTGGCTAGATGCGCATTGGCATCACCACGTACTTGAAGCTTTCGTTGTCGGGGATGGTCATCAGCGCAGAGCTGTTGCCGTCCGAGAGCTCCACCTTCACCATGTCCTGGCCCATGTTGGCCAGGGCGTCGATCAGGTAGGTCACGTTGAAGCCGATCTCGATGGTGTCGCCACCGTAGTCGATGTCGAGCTCGTCCACGGCTTCTTCCTGCTCGGCGTTGTTGGACGCCACGCGCAGGGTGCCGGGCTCCAGGTTCAGGCGCACGCCCTTGAACTTGTCGCTGGTCATGATGGCGGTGCGCTGCAGGCTGGCCAGCAGTGGCGCGCGGCCCAGGGTGATGCTGTTTTTGTGGTTCTTGGGGATCACGCGGTTGTAGTCGGGGAACTTGCCCTCGACCAGCTTGGTGACGAACTCCATGCCGCCGAAGGTGAACTTCGCCTGGTTGTTGGCGAACTGCATCTCGATGTGGGGCTGGTTCTCGCCGCCGGCGTCCGACAGCAGGCGCTGCAGTTCGATCACGGTCTTGCGCGGCAGGATGACTTCCTGCTTGGGCACTTCGACGTCCAGCGTGGCGCTGGCAAAGGCCAGGCGGTGGCCGTCGGTGGCCACCAGGGACAGCTGCTTGCCCTCAGCCACGAAGAGGATGCCGTTCAGGTAGTAGCGGATGTCCTGCACGGCCATCGCGAACGACACCTGGGACAGCAGGTCCTTCAGCACCTTCTGCGGCACGCTGAACGCGGGGCCGAAGGCGGCGGATTCCTGCACCAGCGGGAAGTCTTCGGCCGGCAGGCTCTGCAGCGTGAAGCGGCTCTTGCCGCCCTTGAGGATGAGTTTGGACTGCTGCGACTCCAGGCTCACGGTTTGGTCGCTGGGCATGGTGCGCAGGATGTCGATGAGCTTGCGCGCGCCCACGGTGGTGGTGAAGTCGCCGGTGTCGCCCCCCAGCTCGGCCGTGGTGCGGATCTGGATCTCGAGGTCGCTGGTCGTCAGCTGCAGGGCATTGCCCGTCTTGCGGATCAGCACATTGGCCAGGATGGGCAGGGTGTGCCGGCGCTCGACGATGCCAGCCACGGACTGGAGTACCGCGAGAACCTTATCTTGTGTTGCCTTCAGGACGATCATGTCATCAACCTCTAGTGGATTTTCTAAACCGGTGCGTCGGCAGCGGCACGGGTGGTGCCCCCCTGCTGCCCAATCCGTCATTTTGCCCTGTAAGCGGCTGTTCGCTTCCTTGGGGGCCCAATGAACAAGTTCTTACAAAAGCGGGCCTCACGCAGCGCATGGGGCATCAGCCTTTCAGCGTCTGCTCCAGCACGTGCAGCTGCTGGTTCAACTCGGTGAGCTGCTGGCGCTCGCCGGAGATCTTGCGCACGGCGTGCAGCACGGTGGTGTGGTCGCGCCCGCCGAACAATTCTCCGATCTCAGGAAGGCTCTTTTGCGTCAGTTCCTTGGCCAGGTACATCGCGATCTGGCGCGGGCGGGCAATGCTGGCCGGGCGCTTCTTGCTGTACATGTCGGCGACCTTGATCTTGTAGTAGTCGGCCACCGTCTTCTGGATGTTTTCCACACTGATCTGCCGGTTCTGGATGGACAGCAGGTCGCGCAGCGCCTCGCGGGCCAGCTGGATGGAGATTTCCTTCTGGTTGAAGCGCGAGTACGCCAGGATCTTGCGCAGCGCGCCTTCGAGCTCGCGCACGTTCGAGCGCACGTTCTTGGCGACGAAGAAGGCGACTTCCTCGGGCATTTCGGTGCCTTCGACGCGGGCCTTGTTGATCAGGATGGCCACGCGCATTTCGAGTTCGGGCGGCTCGATAGCCACCGTCAGGCCCGAATCGAAGCGCGACACGAGCCGCTCGTGGATGTTGGCCAGACCCTTGGGGTAGGTGTCCGACGTCATCACGATGTGCGACTTCTTGGCCAGCAGGGCCTCGAACGCGTTGAAGAATTCTTCCTGCGTGCGGTCCTTGTTGGCGAAGAACTGCACATCGTCGATGAGCAGCAGGTCGAGCGAGTGGTAGCGCTCCTTGAACTCATCGAACGTGCGGCGCTGGTACGCCTTAACCACATCCGACACGAACTGCTCCGCATGGATGTAGAGAACTTTGGCGTCGGGCTTGTCCTGCAGCAGGCGGTTACCCACAGCGTGCACCAGGTGGGTCTTGCCCAGGCCGACGCCGCCGTAGATGAACAGCGGGTTGTACAGATGGCCCGGCATGCCGGCCACGTGCATCGCCGCCGAGCGCGCCATGCGGTTGGCCGTGCCCTCCACCAAAGTCTCGAAGGTCAGGGCCGCGTTCAGGCGGTTGCGAAAGGCGCCGGCCGAGGCGTCGTCGCTGCTGGCGGCGGGCGATTCAGCGGGCGGCGGGGTGTTGGATGGCTCAGACGCTGCAGGGCGAACATAAGTGCGGGCCACGGATTCCCGCTGAGCGAGCGCTAACTCCAGTGTGACGGGCTGGCCGTACAAGCCTTCAAGCAGCGACGCGATGCGGCCCGCATACTGCGCGCGGATCCAATCGAGCTTGAAGCGGTTGGCCACCAGCAGGGTGACCTTGGAAAAGTCTTCGGCCACCTGGGCGGTGAGTGGCTTGATCCAGGTGTTGAACTGCTGCTCGGGCAGGTCTTGCGCCAGTTGCTCTACGCAGGCTTGCCACAGGCCCTGGCCGGCGTCGGAGCCGGACGATGAATGGGGGCTGTGGGAGGGTTCCTCGGTCATTTCTGGGGAATTCTTGTTGTGGATAGGAGGAACGGGGCTGGGCGTGGGATTGTACCTTGTCAAGGAGTTATCCACAATTTCTGGCCTGCCCGCAGCCGGGTGATTCCCGGGGTTGAATTCCGGCGGTGGCTGCGCTGGCTGGCGGTGCTGTTGCGGCCTGTTCAGGCTGGCTTGTAGTGACGCTGCTCCGGCGTCCAAGGGCCGGCCATAGCCACCGCCAGATCCCCGCCAGATCGCTCCAACAAGGCCCGGCCAGCCGAAAGGCATTGCCAGCAGCCACTAAGCCTGCGATAATTTTGGGTTTCCCTGAATGTGTTCAGGGTGATTTGACCCGGCGCGCCGTTATTTCTGCCCCGTGAGTCTGCCGCCAAGGTGCTGTCTGGAGTCTTTCCGGGCAGTGCGTAGAGCGCAGGTTCGACGGGGTTCAAGAGCAGCAGTCCGGAACTGAACCTCAAGGAATAGCACCATGAAACGTACTTATCAGCCCTCCAAGACGCGCCGCGCGCGCACCCACGGTTTTCTCGTTCGCATGAAGACCCGCGGCGGCCGTGCCGTCATCAACGCACGCCGCGCCAAGGGCCGCAAGCGTCTGGCCGTCTAAGGCAGACCCGGTCTACGGCCTGCACGCCGCCTGCTCCCGGTTTGTACCGTCAGGTTCCAAACGGGGCGTTTGCATGCAACGGCTGAAAACCCGTCCGCAGTTCCAGGCCGCCATGGCGGGGGGCACCGTCTCCCGCACTGCGCATTTTGCGTTGCACCGCCTGGTGCTGGGGGCTGAAAGCAGCGTAGCCGCTGCCGAATCCGCCAGTGCGGCACCCACAGGGCCCGGCTCCTTGCCTTCAACGCAAGGGCCGCAGGCCCTGTTTGCCGTGCAGGGCGTCTGGCTGGGTGCCATGGTGCCCAAGCGCTGGGCGCGCCGCGCCGTGACGCGCAACACCATCAAGCGGCAGATCTACACCGTGGGCGACACCTTCGAGGCGCGGCTGGAACAGGTCGCGCCGCAGTCCGCCCATGTGGTGCGTCTGCGCTCGGGGTTTGACCGCAAGCAGTTCGTGAGCGCCACGTCCGACCAGCTCAAGGCCGCGGTGCGCGCCGAGCTGCTGCAGCTGTTTGGCTATGCCACGCGGCGTGCGGGCGGTAGTGCTCCGGCGGCCACTGCCCCCGTCAATGCTGCTGCTGGTGTTGCCGGTGCTGCCGGTGCTGCCGGTACTGTTGCTCCCGTTAAGGCTGCTGTCCCTGCCGATGCCGATGCTGCTGTCGCAGTGACCCCGCCCCAGCCCCCGGCCGAGGTGCCCGCGCCATGCTGATGCAGCGCCTGCTCATCGGCGTGGTCAAGGGCTACCGGTTGTTCCTCAGCCCCTGGCTGGGTTCGGCCTGCCGGTTCGAGCCGACCTGCTCGGTGTATTCCCTCAAGGCGCTGGAGTTGCACGGTGCCGGCGTGGGCAGCTACCTCACGGTGCGCAGGCTGGTACGCTGCCACCCCTGGTGTGACGGAGGCCTCGATCCGGTGCCTCCGGGTCCGCACGATCTGCCGCGCAGTTTGCGGCTGTTTTCGCGGCTCTCCGATTCCAACACCCAACCATCCTCACCAAAGAAGTCTTCATGAACGACATTCGCCGCACCATCCTGTGGGTGATTTTTGGCTTTTCCATGGTTCTGCTGTGGGACAAGTGGCAACTGCACAACGGCCACAAGGCCACGTTTTTCCCCAGCGCCACCGAAGCCGCGGCACCTGCTCCAGTGGCCACGGCCTCCGGTGCGGCGGGCTCGGCCAGCGTGCCGTCCTCGTCCAGCACCCCGGTCGCGGCCTCTGCGGGCGCGGCGGCAGTGCCCGGCCAGCAGGCACCCGCTGCGGTGCCCGCAGCCCCGGCCGCGCGTGAACGCGTGCAGGTGACCACTGATGTGTACCGCCTCACGTTCGACAGCGAAGGCGGCTCGCTCACGCATGCCGAGCTGCTCAAGCACGCCGACATGGCGGACAAGGCACGCAACTTCCTGCTGCTGGACGAAAGCGCACAGCGCGTCTACGTGGCGCAGACCGGCCTGATCGGCGGCAACTTCCCCACGCACAAGACGCCGATGACGGTGGTGCCCGGCCCGCGCGAGCTCAAGGACGGTCAGGACGAGCTCAGCATCCGCTTTGAATCGCCCGACCTGGGCGGCCTGAAGCTGGCCAAGACCTGGACGTTCAAGCGCGGCATCTACGACATTGCCGTGAAGCACGAAGTGGTCAACACCGGCACCGCGGCCGTGTCGCCGCAGCTGTACCTGCAGCTGGTGCGTGACGGCAACAAGCCACCGGGCGAGTCGTCGTTCTACTCCACCTTCACCGGCCCTGCGGTCTACACCGAAGCCAAGAAGTACCAGAAGATCGAGTTCAAGGACATCGAAAACGGCAAGGTCGACATCCCCAAGGATTCGCCCAACGGTTACGTGGCCATGGTGCAGCATTACTTCGCCACCGCCTGGCTGCTGGCCGACGGCACACAGCGCGAGCTGTTCACCCGCAAGGTCGACACCAACCTGTACTCTGTGGGCATGCTCACGTCGCTGGGCCCTATCGAGCCCGGCGCGACCAAGACCGTGGACGCACGCCTGTTCGCCGGCCCGCAGGTCGAGACGATGATGGAAAAGCTGTACCCCGGCCTGGAGCTGGTCAAGGACTACGGCTGGCTGACCATCTTGTCCAAGCCGCTGTACTGGCTGCTGGACCAGCTGCACAAGCTCTTGAACAACTGGGGCTGGTCCATCGTGGCGCTGGTGCTGCTGCTCAAGATCGCGTTCTACTGGCTCAACGCCAAGGCGTACGCCAGCATGGCCAAGATGAAGGCCATCAACCCCAAGATCATGGAGATGCGCGAGCGCCTGAAGGACAAGCCGCAGCAGATGCAGCAAGAGATGATGCGCATCTACCGCGAGGAAAAGGTCAACCCGATGGGCGGCTGCTTCCCCATCATGATCCAGATCCCCGTGTTCATCGCCCTGTACTGGGTGCTGTTGTCCAGCGTGGAAATGCGCAACGCGCCCTGGATCGGCTGGATCCACGACCTGTCGGCCCCGGACCCGTTCTTCATCCTGCCGCTGCTGATGACGCTGTCGTCGCTGCTGCAAACGGCGCTGAACCCCGCGCCACCAGACCCGATGCAGGCCAAGATGATGTGGTTCATGCCGCTGATCTTCAGCGTGATGTTCTTCTTCTTCCCGGCCGGCCTGGTGCTGTACTGGCTGACCAACAACATCTTGTCGATTGCGCAGCAGTGGCTTATCAACACCCGCATGGGCGTGCCACCGCAATTCAACTTGCCTAGCTTCAAGTGACCTTGAGTCGCTGAAACAGCACGAACCCCGAAGGCCGCGCAAGCGGCCTTTTTCATTCCACCTGCACCCCACCCTTGTAAAGTCGCCCCATGCTTGCCCGCCACCAAGACCCCATCGTCGCCATCGCCACCGCTCCGGGCCGGGGTGCCGTCGGCATCGTGCGGGTGTCGGGCCGCGCCATCGGCGCGCTGGTGCAGGCGCTGTGCGGCCGGGCGCTCAAGCCCCGCGAGGCCACCTACCTGCCGTTTCGGGATGCGCAGGGCCAGGCGATCGACCAGGGGCTGGCGCTGTACTTCCCGGGCCCGCACAGCTACACCGGCGAGGACGTGCTGGAGCTGCAGGCCCACGGCGGCCCCGTGGTACTGCAGCTGCTGCTGGCCCGCTGCCTGCAGGCGGGCAGTGCGCCTGACGCCGCCACCGGCCAGCCCTGCCTGCCCGGCCTGCGCGTGGCGCAACCCGGCGAGTTCACCGAACGCGCGTTTCTGAACGACAAGATCGACCTGGCCCAGGCCGAGGCCATCGCCGACCTGATAGACGCGAGCACCGAGGCGGCGGCCCGCAGCGCCAGCCGGTCGCTGACGGGGGCGTTTTCGGCTGAGATCCATGGCCTGCGCGATGCGCTCATCCACCTGCGCATGCTGGTGGAGGCTACGCTCGACTTTCCGGAAGAAGAAATCGACTTCCTGCGCAAGGCAGACGCGCACGGCCAGCTATCGAAATTGCAGCAAACGCTGGCGTCCGTCATGCAGCGCGCACGCCAGGGCGCGCTGCTGCGCGAGGGCATCAAGGTCGTCATCGCGGGCCAGCCCAATGCGGGCAAGAGCTCGCTGCTCAACGCGCTGGCGGGTGCCGAGCTGGCCATCGTCACGCCCATTGCCGGCACCACGCGCGACAAGGTGCAGCAGACGATTCAGATCGAGGGCGTGCCCCTGCACATCATCGATACCGCGGGCCTGCGCGACAGCGACGACGAGGTGGAGCGCATCGGCATCGCCCGCGCGTGGGACGAGATCGCCGGAGCCGATGCCGTGCTGTTCCTGCACGATCTGGAGCGTGCGGATGCTATTGAATACATAGCAGCTGACGCCGACATAGCAAGCGCTATTGCCCAAAAACTGCCCGCTTCCATCCCCGTCATCGACGTCTGGAACAAGCTGGACCGTGCACCGGCTGCACCAGTCGCAGCGCTGTCCGCGGACACCACGGCGGCTGCGTCCACTGCCGCTGCGGTGCCCGCCCCTGCCGGTGCCTCCACGCGGCCCAGCGTTCGCCTGTCCGCCCGCACCGGCGAGGGTCTGGACAGCCTGCGGCGCATCCTGCTGGACGTGGCCGGGTGGCAGTCGGCGCCCGAGGGCATCTACATCGCCCGCGCCCGGCATGTCGAGGCGCTGCAGGCGGTCGGCGCCCACCTGCAAGAGGCCGCAGACCAGCTCGGCGCCCGGGGCCCGGCGCTCGACCTGCTGGCCGAAGAGCTGCGGCTGGCCCAGAACGCGCTGAGCGCGATCACCGGCGAGTTCACTTCCGACGACCTGCTGGGCGTAATCTTCTCCAGCTTCTGCATCGGCAAGTGACCGGTTGATTGCGGTTTTTTGGTGCGGGTCTTTCACCGTCCGCGCAGTGCCAAAAAGCATGCTGCCCCCACGGCGCCGCCCCCGTTGCGCCCCGCAGAACAGCCCCAGGCCGCCGCCTGTCGCTAATGTTGTAAACGGACGTAAACAGCGCTTGTGTCCAACCTGTAACAGGGGTAGCTTCGCGCCCCATGAACGTTTCCTCCCCACTGGCTCCCAAGGTTGATCTGCAGGGCCTGATCGACGCCATCGCGCAGGCCAGCGCCGATGACAGCATGACCAACCCCTTGACCCCCGCGCAGTGGGAAATCCTGTCGTCCTACCTGCTGCCCGTGGTCATGCCCGCCGGGCAGGTGCTTTTCTCGCAGGGCGCGACGGACCGCACGCTGTACCTGGTCGAAAGCGGCAGCCTCAGCGTGCACTACCAGGACGAGAAAGAACGGCTGCGCCTAGCCATCGTCGGCGCTGGCTCCGTCGTGGGTGAAGGCGCTTTCTTCTCGCACCGCTCGCGCAGCGCCACCGTGCAGGCCAGCGCGCCGTGCAAGCTGTGGAGCCTGCCGGCCCTGCGCTTTACCGAATTGACCAACCGCCAGCCCGCCATTGCGCTCGGCTTGGTGATGGCCGCAGGGTCCGTGCTGGCCAAGCGGCTCGGTAACCGCCGCCGCCGCGTTGCTGCCACCTGACAGGCGGGCGGTCCAGACGGGCCTGCGGGCTTTCAAGGGACAGTATTGGGTGTACACCGCGTTACACTCAATTTTGGATTTCCCCGGGCGCCATCTGTAGAAAGCTAGTCATGTCCCTGTTCAGCTGGTTCAGCCGCAAACCTGCCCCCCCCAAGCCCCGCCCGGCCGCCGAGCCTTCGGGCTTGCTGAATGCCGATGCCACCGTGCCCCTGTCCCCGGGCCGCCTGGGCAAACCCCTGCTCGAACCCGTGCCCCCGGAGCATGCCGCCAACCGCAAGAACGAGCGCATGGAGCGCCGCGAGCTGCTGTACACCGTGGTCCGCGATGCGATGGTGCGCGCTGGCGTGCTGTCGGCCAGCTACAAGTTCAAGGTGCTGTCGCTGGACCAGCGCGGCCGCCAGTTTCTGGTGATGATGGACCTGGCCCGTGAATACGGCGGCGAGACGGTGCGCCTGTCCGAGATCGAGGCGCTGATCGCCCAGACCGCCAAGACCCGCTACGACATCCTGGTGACCGCCGTGTACTGGCGCATCAACGACCATGTGGCGGTAGGCATTCCGCAAAAGGGCGTGGCGCCGCTGGGTGCCTCGCTGCAGGGCACCCCAGCGCCTGCCGTGCGCCGGCCCGCGCCCGTGGTGGCTGCGCCGACACCCCCGGCCGCTCCGTTGCCAACTCCAGTGCCCGCACGCGTGGCTGCGGCAACGCCAGCGGCAGCGCCGGTGGCGCGCCCCGCTGCGCCTGTGCTGGCTGCATCTGCACCCGCCGCCGCACCCGTTGCTGCGGCAACACCTGCAGCGGCCCCCACGCCGGTACGACCTGCTGCGCCCACCCTCGCATCCCAAGCCACGGCGCCCGCGCCGCTGCTGCCTGCCACTCCGGCCCCAGCACCGGCTGCGGCTGCACGTTCAGCACCGCGGTACGAGCCCATCGAGGCGGACGAGGTGGCGGCCTTCAAGCGCGCGCTGGCCAACGCGGCAGGCGTCGGTGCTGCCGCAGCGCCTGCAGCGGCCGCGGCCAAGCCCGGTGTGCCGGTGCGCTCGGGCCCATTGCTGCCGTCGTCGCACCCCACGGGTTTCGAAGACACGGAGATGCCCGGCTCGGACGGCCCGTCCCCCGACCTGAGCAGCACCCAGTATGGCGAGCTGAACTAGGTTTTGAGCTGAGCTGAATTGAATTGAGCTGAATCGGCGGTGTCTGGCGTTAGCGCCATGGCCCCGCCGGTGATGAATGCAAGCCCTCCCCACGGAGGGCTTTCTTTTTTACGCTCGACGGGCGGTTGCCCTGCCCGTACGCACCCACGCCCAGCGCCGCAGTCCCATTGCCACGATCGCGGCACCACCCTCGCGGCGCCGCAGCATCGGTGCCGCGGTCTCAATGCCCCGCAAAGTCCACCAGCGTGAACAGCGGCAAGCCCGCATCGCGCAGGCGCTGCGAGCCGCCCAGTTCGGGCAGGTCCACGATGGCGGCGCCCTCGGTCACGGTGGCACCCAGCTTTTCCAGCAGCTTCTTGCCGGCCATCATGGTGCCGCCGGTGGCGATCAGGTCGTCGATCAGCAGCACGCGGTCGCCCGCCTTCACCGCGTCGGTGTGCAGCTCCACCGTGGCGCTGCCGTATTCCAGCTCGTAGGTCTCTTCCACCGTGGTGAACGGCAGCTTGCCTTTTTTGCGGATGGGCACGAAGCCCACGTTCAGCTCATAGGCCACCACCGCGCCCAGGATGAATCCGCGCGCGTCCAGCCCGGCCACCACGTCGGGGCGCAGCGCCTTGTCCATATAGCGGTGCACGAACGCATCGATCAGCACGCGGAACACTTTGGGGTCCTGCAGCAGCGGCGTGATGTCCCGAAACTGCACGCCTCTAGCCGGCCAGTCGGGCACGGTGCGGATGTGCTGGCGAAGAAAGTCGTTGACGCTGAGTGGCTGCATGGGCGGGCGGTAGGAAACAGGGTGGGACGGGCGGGTCAGGAAGCAGCGCAGCGGCACCAAAGATGCTGCCGCATGGCCTGTGTGCAGGGGCCGCAGCTGCCAGAGGCGGGGCCAGCACGGCGTGGCGCTCCGGCTGCGCAAAAAAGGTCGAAGGCCGGGGGCTGAGTGTAAACAAGGGGCAACGGTCGGCGTTACCGGTCGCACGCGGGGCTGTCAACCGCCATAATGTTTCTTTGCTGTTACAACCCGTGCCAGCATCTTATGCTGCGCCCCCTCCGACCAAAGATCGGCACATGCCCATCACCGTCCTGCTGATTGAAAACGACCCCGCCCATGCGCAGGCGGTGGCGGACGCGTTGGCGGACCCGTGGTCAGGCTGGCATGTGGATGTGGTGCTGTCGCAGGCCGAAGCCATCGACTACCTGCGCCGCAAGCGGCCCGACATCGTGCTGGCCGCGCAGCGCACGGTGGGCGGCTCGGCCTACGACCTGCTGCAGTCGCTGGACGGCGTGCCGGCCATGATCCTGGTGCGCGCGGGCGCCGAGACCCATGCGGCGCAGGCCATGCGCTACGGGTTCGAAGACTTCACGGTCCAGGACCCTGCGCTCGACTACCTGCTGGCCCTGCCCGCGCAGATCGACACCGTGCTCGAGCGCTGCTCCAGCGCCCGGGCACGCCAGGTGGCCGAGGCCATGCTGGCCCGCCAGCACCGCCTGCTGCAGGCCATCTCGCGCGCGCAGGCCATGTTCATTGCCAGCTCGGGCCCGCGGGCCGCGTTCGATGCGCTGCTGCAAGAGCTCATGTCGCTCACGCAAAGCGCCTTTGGCCTGGTGGGCCAGGTGGTGCGTGCCGACGACGGCCACCCCTTTTTGCGCGTGCACGCGATGACGGACATCAGCTGGGACGAGACCTCCCGTGCCCGCTACGCCCAGCACGCCGACGAAGGCATGGTGTTCGACAACCCGCGCTCCCTGCTGGGCGCGGCGCTGGTGTCGGGCGAGCCCGTGCTCACCAACGACGCGCTCCGCGACCCGCGCAGCGCAGGCACGCCGCCCGGCCATCCGCCCCTGAGCACCTACCTGGGCCTGCCCATCCATGCCGCGGGCGAACTGGTGGCGCTGGTGGGCCTGGCGAACCGCAGCGAGGGCTACACCGCCGCCGACGTGGAGTTTCTGCAGCCGCTGCTCAACACCATCGGCCAACTGGAGATGGCCCGCCGCGCCGAGCTGGCCCGCCGCCAGGTCGAGGCCGAGCTCGAGCACACCAGCGTCCTGCTGGCGGACAAGACCCGCGCGCTCGAGGCCACGCTGGCCAGCGTGTCGCAGGGCATCACCAACGTCGATGCCGAGGGGCGCATCCGCGTCTACAACCGCCGCTACCTGGAGCTGCTGGACCTGCCCGAGTCGCTGCTCCAGAGCCAGCCGCCGTTTGAAGAAGTGGTGCGCTTTCAGACCGAGCGCGGCGACTTCGGGCCGGGCTTTCAGTACATCGAACCCATGGCGCGCGGCTATGTGGCGTCGCAGTCCGAGACGCCCGACGGCCACGTCAACATGCCCGCCACCTATGTGCGGCGCACGCACACCGGCCGCTACATCGAGGTGCGCACGCGCAGCCTGGAGCAAGGCGGGCGGGTGCGCACCTTCACCGACGTGACCGACTACCTGAGCACGCTGGAGGCCCTGCGCCTGAGCGAGGCGCGCTGGCGCAGCCTCACGCACCTGTCGTCGGACTGGTATTGGGAGCAGGACGCGCAGTTTCGCTTCGTGCGGCTGGACGGCAACACTTACCGCGAAGCGGGCGTGCCGGACGAGATGCACTATGGCCGCACCCGCTGGGAGCTGCCCGACACCTTTGTGACCGACGGCCAGTGGCGCGCACACCGTGAGGCGCTGGAGGCCCACCAGGTGTTCCACGACTTCGAGATGCACCGCCTGACCGAGGACGGCAATCCGGTGTGGGTGTCGATCAGCGGCGAGCCCATCTTCGACGCCGAGGGGCGCTTTACCGGCTACCGCGGGGTGGCGCGCGACATCACCGAGCGCAAGCTGGCCGAGGCGGAGATCCAGCGCCTGGCCTTCTACGACGAACTCACCGCCCTGCCCAACCGGCGCCTGCTGATGGACCGGCTGGAGCGCGCCGTCACAGCCTGCGCGCGCGAGGGCTGCCACGGCGCGCTGCTGTTCCTGGACCTCGACAACTTCAAGGGCGTGAACGACACCATGGGCCACGAGTGGGGCGACCGGCTGCTGGTGCAGGTGGGTCACCGCATCAGTGCCTGCGTGCGTGCCACCGACACCGTCGCCCGGCTGGGCGGCGACGAGTTCGTGGTGGTCATCCAGGGCCTGCACGCCGAGCCGGCCGAAGCCGCCGCCGAAGCCGAGGCCGTGGCGCAAAAGGTGCTGGCCTCGCTCAACCAGCCCTACCTGGTGCAAGGCAGCGAAGTGCACAGCACGCCCAGCATCGGCATCGCGCTGTTCCGCGACGTGGAGCTGCCGGTGCAGGAGCTGCTCAAGCGCGCCGACCTGGCCATGTACCAGGCCAAGGCCCAGGGCCGCAACACCATGTGCTTCTTCGACCCCGCCATGCAGGCGGCGGCGTCGGCCCGGTCGGCGCTGGAGGGCGACATCCGGCAGGGCATCTTGCGCAGCGAGTTCGTGCTGCACTACCAGCCTGTGGTGGACGAAACCGGCCAGGTGCTGGGCGCCGAGGCCCTGGTGCGCTGGAACCACCCGCAGCGCGGCATGGTGCCGCCGGGCGAGTTCATCTCGCTGGCCGAGCAGACCGGGCTGATCCTGCCCCTGGGCCGCCAGGTGCTGGGCATGGCCTGTGCGCAGCTGGCGCGGTGGGCCCACACGCCGCACACCGCCCACTGGAGCGTGGCCGTCAACGTGAGCGCGCACGAGTTCCGCCAGGCCGACTTCGTGCAGGAGGTGCTGGCCGTGCTGAACAGCTCGGGCGCCGACCCGCGCAAGCTGAAGCTCGAACTCACCGAAAGCCTGCTGCTGCAGGACGTGGAAGACAGCATCCGCAAGATGCAGGCCCTGCGCACGCTGGGCGTGGGGTTCTCGCTGGATGACTTCGGCACCGGCTACTCGTCGCTGTCCTACCTCAAGCGCCTGCCGCTCGACCAGCTCAAGATCGACCAGAGCTTCGTGCGCGACGTGCTCACCGACCCCAACGACGCCACCATCGCCTGCACCATCATCACCCTGGCCCACAGCCTGGGCCTGGACGTGGTGGCCGAAGGGGTGGAGACGCCGGGCCAGCACGCCTTTCTGCTGCGCAACGGGTGCAAGCACTTCCAGGGCTACCTGTTCGGCCGGCCCGGACCGGCGGAGCTGTTGTAGGTTCCTAGATTCCTAGGTTTCTATGGGCCGCTATAAAAAGAATAGCTGCTAGCGCTTGATGGACAAGCGGTAGAGCCATTTTTTTATCAAATCCTAGCCGCGCAGCAGCTTGTCCTCCGCCAGCGACAGTGCCGCCGGGTGCCCCGACAGCACCAGCGTGTCGCCCGCCGCCAGCAGGGCCTCGTCCACGGCCGAACTCATGTGGCCGCTGCTGCGCCGCAGGTTCACCACCCGCACGCCCATCGCCGACAGCGCCAGCTGACCCAGGCTCTGGCCCAGCGCGGTGGAGCCGGGCGGCAGGTTGATGGTGGACAGGCGCTCCTGGTCGCGCTCGTTGGCGGTGTCGTCGTCGGCCCCGTGAAAGTAGCCGCGCAGCAGGTTGTAGCGCGCATCGCGCTGGTCCTGCACCAGGCGCAGCACCCGGCGCATGGGCACGCCCACCAGCGCCAGCGCGTGGCTGGCCAGCATCAGCGAGCCTTCGATGGCCTCGGGCACCACCTCGGTGGCGCCAGCGGCCTGCAGCTTGTCCAGGTTGGCGTCGTCCTGCGTGCGCACCACCACCGGCACGTGGGGTGCATGGGACCGTGTGTTGGCCAGCACCTTGAGGGCCGCAGGCACGTCGATGTAGGTCACGGCCACGGCACTGGCCCGCACCAGGCCGGCCGCCATCAGCGCCTGCAGCCGGGTGGCGTCGCCGTACACCACGGAGTCGCCGGCAGCGGCGGCCTGGCGCACGCGGTCCGGGTCCAGGTCGAGCGCCATGTACGGGATGCCTTCGTGCTCCAGCATGCGCGCCAGGTTCTGGCCGCAGCGGCCGTAGCCGCAGATGATCACGTGCTTGCTGGTATTGATGGACTTGCGCGCGATGCTCGTCATCTGCAGCGACTGCTGCAGCCAGTCGCTGGCCACCAGCTTCATCACGATGCGGTTGCTGTACATGATGAGGAACGGCGTGGCCAGCATCGACAGCACCATGGCCGCGAGGATGGGGTTCATCAGCGCCGGCTGCACCAGGCCGTTGGCCTGCGTGAGCGACAGCAGCACGAAGCCGAACTCGCCCGCCTGCGCCAGGTACAGCCCGGTGCGCAGCGAGATGCCGGTGGTGGCCCCCATGCCGCGCGCCAACACCAGGATGACCACGAGCTTGAGCACCAGCGGCACGGCCAGCAGCCCCAGCACCATGGCCCAGCGGTCCACCAGGATGTGCCAGTCCAGCATCATGCCGATGGTGATGAAGAACAGGCCCAGCAGCACGTCGTGAAAGGGCCGGATGTCCGTGCCCACCTGGTGGCGGTACTCCGTCTCGGACACCAGCACCCCCGCGATGAAGGCTCCGAGCGCCAGGCTCAGCCCCGCCACCTCGGTCAGCCACGCCAGCCCCAGCGTGATCAGCAGCAGGTTGAGCATGAACAGCTCTTCGCTCTTGCGCCGCGCCACCAGCGTGAGCCACCAGCGCATCACCCGCTGCCCGCCGGTGAGCAGCAGGCCCACCAGCACCGTGGCCTTGATCAGCGCCCAGCCCAGGGCCGTGAGCAGCTGGTCGGGCGATGAGCTCAGCGCCGGGATCAGCACGAGCAGCGGCACCACCGCCAAATCCTGGAACAGCAGGATGCCCATCACGCGGCGGCCGTGTTCACTCTCCAGCTCCGCGCGCTCGGCCATCAGCTTGACCACGATGGCCGTGCTGCTCATGGCGATCACCCCCGACAGCGCCAGCGCCGTCTGCCAGCCCATGTCCCACACGCCGCCCACAAAGCGCGACAGCATCAAGGCTGCACCGGCCACGATGGCCATGGTCAGCACCACCTGCATCAGCCCCAGGCCGAACACCTGCCGGCGCATGGCCCGCAGCTTGGGCAGGCTGAACTCCAGGCCAATGGCGAACATCAGGAACACCACGCCGAACTCGCCCAGGTGGCGCACGCCTTCGGAGTTCTGCGCCAGCGCCAGCGCGTGCGGGCCGATCAGCACACCGGCGGCCAGATAGCCCAGCATGGGCGGGAGTTTGAGGCTGCGGCACGTCACCACCCCCAGCACGGCGGCCAGCAAATACAGCAAGGTGAGGGCGAGCGAAGACATGGTTTCGATGCTATCCGAGGCGTAGCGCGTGGTTATGACTTTTTCGGCATGGGAAGCAGGCTCCATGCCACCGAAGGACAAAATGCTGGCACCGCGGCCGGGCATGCCCCGCTCGATAGAATCGCCGCATGACTCCCGCACCCGCCGCGCTGCCCCCCTTCGATGCCGAACAGGCCCTGCGCCTGGCCCGCGAGACCTTCGACATCGAAGCCGCCGCCCTGAACGGCCTGTCGGCGCGCGTCGATGGCGTGTTTGCACAAGCCGTGCTGATGGCGCTGCAGACCCGGGGCCGTGTGGTGGTCATGGGCATGGGCAAAAGCGGCCATGTGGGCCGCAAGATCGCTGCCACGCTCGCGTCCACCGGCACCCCCTCATTCTTCGTGCACCCGGCCGAGGCCAGCCATGGCGACCTGGGCATGGTCACCGGCGACGACCTGGTGCTGGCCATCTCCAACAGCGGCGAGAGCGGCGAGCTCACCGCCATCCTGCCCGTGCTGCGCCGCCTGGGCGCCCCGCTGATCGCGATGACCGGCGGTCTGCAGTCCACCCTGGCGCGCCACGCCGAGCTGGTGCTGGACACCAGCGTCGAGCGCGAAGCCTGCCCCCTGAACCTGGCGCCCACCGCCAGCACCACGGCCCAACTGGCCATGGGTGACGCGCTGGCCGTGGCCCTGCTGGACGCCCGGGGCTTTCGCCCCGAAGACTTCGCCCGCTCGCACCCCGGTGGCGCGCTGGGCCGCAAGCTGCTCACCCACGTGAGCGATGTGATGCGCACCGGCAGCGAGATCCCGCGCGTCGCGCCCGAGGCATCGTTCAGCGACCTCATGCGAGAGATGAGCGCCAAGGGCCTGGGTGCCTCGGCCATCGTCGACCCGGCGGGCCAGGTAATGGGCATCTTCACCGACGGCGATTTGCGCCGCCGCATCGAAGCCGGGGCCGACCTGCGCAACGCCACGGCTGCCCAGGTCATGCACACCGGCCCGCGCCGCATCGCACCCGACGCACTGGCCGTGGACGCCGCCGAACTGATGGAGGCCCATGCCATCACCAGCGTGCTGGTGGTGGACGCCGCGGGCCTGCTGGTGGGCGTGGTGCACATCGGCGACCTGATGCGAGCAAAAGTTATATGACCCCCTGTGTCGCTTCGCGCCTTCCCCCAAGGGGGACGCACCCGGTGGCCCGGCTAAGCCGGTTCCACGGGTGCGCTGGCCTCGGCCGTGCCTGTTCAAACGCTGCGTGATGACATCTGACGTGACTTCTCCTGTGCTGCAATTTCCGCCCGAGCTGCTGCTGCGCGCACAGGATGTGCGCGTGGCGTTCTTCGATGTCGACGGGGTGCTGACCGATGGCAGCCTGTATTTCAGCGAGGCGGGCGAGACGATCAAGCGGTTCAACACGCTGGATGGGCATGGGCTCAAGCTGCTGCAAAAGGCGGGCATCACGCCCGCCGTGATCACGGGGCGCGACTCGGCGCCGCTGCGCGTGCGGCTGAAGGCCCTGGGTGTGGAGCACGCGGTGTTCGGCACCGAGGACAAGCGCCCTGTGGCCGAGGACATCCTGGCGCGGCTGGGGCTCACCTGGGCCCAGGCCGCGGCCATGGGGGACGACTGGCCCGATCTGCCGGTGATGCGGCGCAGCGCGTTCGCGTGTGCG
>Ga0209023_10003416_pt1 | contig 18991 bp, 20 predicted proteins | sample LakOneMetagenome_FD_187468 | JGI IMG/M metagenome (GOLD analysis project Ga0209023, IMG submission 187468) | Freshwater and sediment microbial communities from Lake Erie, Canada (SPAdes) (version 2) | ecosystem: Environmental > Aquatic > Freshwater > Lentic | place: Lake Erie, Canada...
AGCACAAAATAATTGTACCTATAGATTTTGTTTTTAAATAAAAACGTCTATTTTTACAGTCCCTCAAGTAACGCAGATAATCCAATCCCCGTATTATCTGGAATTTTCCCAACCGAAGAAGAACAAAGTGTAAATCCTTCTATTTCTGTGATGAGACCATAGTTTCAATCCGCACAAACATTAAACTATGGCGTTCATTCGCTGCTGCATTATCTCAGCGGTATTTGCCTTTTGTATGCTTAGTACTCAGGCTCAAACCGTCTCTTATCCACAAGGAGCTTCTCAGTTGCTTAAGTCAACTGCAGAGGATGCTGCTATGCTTTTACAAAAAGCAGTAAGGGGCAGTCAATTCATCACACAGACATATAACAGCATACCTTCTTCAGGCATAATCTTCACATACGATCTAACCATCAGCGATAACCAGGCATGTAAAGTGGAAAGCGATGGGCTGAATTTTATAAAATTCTCTGCTTCACAGGATAACGGGCTTTGTTATGGAATTTACCAGTACCTGCAGAATATGGGATTCCGTTTTTATCAGCCAGGATCAATCTGGGAGATCATTCCTTCGCTAAATTCTGCCTATAAAAAGACCGACAGTATTTACACAAACAGTTATAAATACAAAAGCTGGTTCATAAGTGGCGGACACAACCGCTGGGTAATGGATAATAATACCAGCTATGGCTGGGATACTTATTTTGGTGATAACGGGCACAACTGGGCATTGTACCAGCGCCGGAATGGTATGGCAGGTTCTTATCGTTTTGCAGGACACCGTACCGATATAATGACTGCAAATTATCTTTCCATCCTGCAAAGCAATCCCTGCTATGTTGCCTGTTATGAAAGTTCAAGACAAGCTTCAACCCGTTCTGTTCCCGATGTTAATAACGAGGCAGCTATGCAGTTATGGTCAAATTCCATAGAACAAAAATATTCACAATACAGGAATACGATTATGAGTAACACCGGCCTGTATGCTAATCAATACCGGAACTTCAACTATAATAATGGATTAATTGGTGTGGAAGTGCCCGATGGTTCACAGTGGGGTAATTCAACTGATAACAGTTCCTGCGGCAGTGCAGGTTATCCAAAGGAAAGCGATCAGAGTTTCCGCCTGGCAGATTTCACCGTACAGAAAATAAGCAGCCTTTATCCCGATAAGCAGTTTCAGGTTTATGCGTACTCAAACCACGCCGATGTGCCGTCTTCATCAGTTACCATTAACAACAAACTGGATGTGCAGGTAATTCCAACGGCGTTTCAGAGTGAAAGCAGCACCAAAGGTTTGATGAACCGCTGGTACAGCCGCTACAATAATGTTTCTGAATATCATTACCTGAATATCCCGCAATGGGGTGGAGAGACACCTATGTTTTACCTGCAGGACCTGAAAGAAACGCTGCAACGGGTAAAAGAAAAAAAAGGACAGGGAATTGTTTGGGAAGCATCGCCTGCTAAATTCAGCAGCCTCCCTTTTTTACTGGCTGCAAATAAAAACATGGTGGATGGCACTGCTGTTGATAACAGCCTGCACAGTTTTTGCGATGATATGTTCGCCGAAGCCGGCAACAGTATTTATAAATTGCTGCAATGGTGGAGCGATGATAAAACTGTTTCTGTAGGCAGTTTCATGAAGGACAATAAATACCGGATCCCGCTGTACCTGCAACTGGTAAATGACGCCGTTCAGCAAACCCGCAATTCATCTCCGGTTGTAAAAGAAAGGATAGGAGAACTGAAGGCATACCTGCATTACATGGTTATGTATTACGATTGGTTCTTCGACCAGCGCACGAACCAGGCCAAGGCAGATAAAGCGGCAAAACTTTGCATCTACCTTGCCAAAATAAATAAACTGCAGCTTGTAAACAGCTATTACCTGATAACAGATATGGTGAGCAAATACCCGTCTACAGATATTTTTTACCAGCAATACAATGTAACAAATGGCGCTGCTTACCAGAATGGCAACCTGCCATTAATTACTGCTGATGAAATTGATAACAATTTTCTGCAGGACTTTTCAAAATACAGCAGCCTTATTCAACAATATAATTTTGAGGATGCATCTGTGATCTTAAAACAGTTCTCAAAAAATAACCTGAAGCCGCTTCAGAAGATCAATGTGCAGATCGGCTACACCAATGGGTATAATTATCCAAACAGGGCCGAGTTCTTTATTGATGCCCCTGCAGCCGGTAACTTCAGTATTGAATACACTCCGCAGTTTGACATGGCGGGCAAAGGGTATGTCAACTTCACCGTTGAATCTGCCGATAATGCCCTGCAGGTAATAAAAGATTTTTCCGTTGATAACAGCAACAGTGGCAAAGCAGGAATGCTAAACATATCTTTACCTGCTGCCGGCAAATACAAATTGTCGGTAGTTTCTAAATACAAATCATCGGTAAAGCTGGCAATAAATGCTAATGGAAATTATTTCTATAAGAACGGGCCGTTCCTGGGTAATAAAACAGAAAATTACCGCGGCGACCTTTCCAGTCTTCCCGGGTATTTTTATGTACCGGCCGGCGTTAAAAAAGTTTATTTCTCAATTAATAATTCCTTCACAGGCAGCGGTTACACCACTGCGGAAAATATCAGCAAAGCCTTTGTTATAAAAGACAACAGTGGATCTACCTTACTTCCACGTCTTGTAACCCCTGAAGATTCTGCTTTATTTTACCTAGAAGTTCCTGGCAACAGCAACGGCGTTTTCTGGCAGGTATCTAAAATGGAGCAATACAACCTGTGCTTTGCCAACATCAGCAATGTTCAGTGGTATGCCCAGCCTTATTTACCCTGTTCAGCCGCCAACTTCACTGTTTCGGTAATTAACCGGAACGGGAACTGCATCACGCAGTTAACAGCGAATTCTAATTCCCCCAAACTGGAATGGGAAGTGGTGGACATGGGCCGTACGCTTAAATTCTCAAACCAGTCGGTAGTGGAGTTACCTGATTACAGTTCTCCAAATGCTGTTGTAACCTTATCGAATGGAACAAACTGCAGTGTTACAAAACGCATCGGCGATGACGCAAACTATCTGAAGGCCAAACAAGCTTGTGCCAGCGGTGCTGCATTGCCAGCCAAAACATCAAAACCTGTTGTGTACCCTAATCCATCTACAGGGGTTTTTAATTGTCTTCAAAACGGCACAGCGCTGGCAGCAACCGAGATCATTGTCACCAATACCCAGGGTGCAAGGATCGGCAGTTTCAAAAACGTAAAGCAGTTTGATATCAGTAATGTTCCCGCAGGGCTTTATATGTACAAAATGCAGGTAAACGGAGAGGAGTTTACGGGCAGGCTGGTGAAGCTGTAAGATTTACCCTCAAAAAGCTTATTACAACTAAAATTTGTTACTTTTGCCCGCCTAAGTCACGCTACAAGCGTGACTACTCATTTTTAGCAATTTATGAGCCTCAAAGATAAAATAGACATGCAGCGGTTGCCAAGCCATATCGCCATCATTATGGATGGCAATGGAAGGTGGGCACGTGAAAAAGGCGAAGACCGTCTTTATGGTCACCTGCATGGGGTGGAGAGTGTAAGGAATGTAGTGGAAGGCGCTGCTGAGCTGGGCATCAAATACATGACACTTTATGCATTTAGTACCGAGAACTGGGACAGGCCAGAATATGAAGTGTCGGGATTAATGGAGTTATTGGTGGATACCATCCATAAGGAGGTACCGACACTTAATAAGAATAATATCAGGCTGCATGTAATTGGTGATATCGGCATGTTGCCCGAAGCTGCAAAAATTGAATTGAAAGAAGCATTGAGCGAAACAAGCACGAACACCGGCCTTAATCTTATTATGGCCCTTAGTTACAGCAGCCGTTGGGAAATTGTAAATGCAGTTAAGAAAATTGCCGCGGATGTGAAGGAAGGAAAACTGGATGCCGCAGCCATCAGCCAGGATACCATACAGCAATATTTAGCTACCTGTAATTTCCCCGATCCGGAACTGATGATACGCACCAGTGGCGAATACCGGATCAGCAATTTCCTGTTATACCAACTCGCCTATTCCGAACTGTATTTTACCAATACCCTTTGGCCCGATTTCAGAAAAGAAAACCTGTACGAAGCCATATTGGATTACCAGGGAAGACAACGACGATTTGGGAAAACCGGGGAACAGATAAAGAATGAAGAAGCGGCTGGTTAGCAACGCCTTTTGAAGATAAAAAATACCCGTTCCTGACGCATTTCAGCGAATGATTTAGGATGAGGTTAACAAATACTTTTAATTATTGGGCTTAATTTGCCGCACGATAAAAACCAATTGATGCAGAGGATTTACAAAGGATTTTTTTTTATTGCCACCCTGATATTAAGCAGCCAGTTTGTTCAGGCACAAAATGACACCATTCCCGTATCGGTTAACCCGGAACTACAGGCCATTTTCAATTCAAAAACTCCAAAAGAATATACGATTGCCGGTATTACTGTTACCGGAACCAAGGCCTTCGACCCAAACCTGATCATTTCAATCTCCGGCCTTGCCGTAGGTGATAAGGTACAGATACCGGGAACCGATGTTTTTGGAAAAGCCATTGCCAAATTGTGGAGGCAAAATCTCATCTCCGACATAGAAATTACTTTCACCAGGCTGGAAGGAAGGGATCTTTATATAGAACTTGCCATTACCGAAAGACCAAGGCTTGCAAGCTTTAAGTTTGTAGGAATTAAAAAGGGTGAGAAAGATGACCTGGAACCTAAAGTTGCCCTGGTAAACGACAGGGTAGTTACAGAGAACATGAAGTTGAGTGCCATTGAAGTCATTCGTAAATTTTATTATGGTAAGGGCTACCGCAATGTCGATATCCAGTTAAAGGAAGAGCCGGTTACGATCATCAATAATGCCGTTTCGTTAACTTTTTATATCAACAAAGGAAAAAAAGTTAAGGTCAATTCCATCAACTTCACCGGCAACAACAGTATTCCGGATCAGAAGCTGAAAAAACAAATGAAGGGCACCAAGGAAATGAATCGCTTCACCCTTTTCCCCATCGTGATCAAAAATCCATTTGGAGATACCGCATCAAAGATCACATTCAAGGAGTATATGGGCAATATGGATTTCCTTACCATTCTTAAAACAAGGGATTATGTGGACCCTTACCTGCGTATAAGGGGCTTCAGCGGTGCTAAGTTCAATGAAACAAAATACGCGGATGATAAAGAGCATGTGCTGGATTATTATAACTCCAGGGGATTCAGGGATGCCGTGATAGTAAGAGATACTTCCATTGCAGACAGGAACAATAACCTTAACCTGTTTATTAAAGTAGAGGAAGGAAGACAATATTATTTTGGCAATATTGTATGGCGTGGCAATACAAAATACGGGGACTCTATCCTGAATGTTCTGCTCGGCATCCGCAAGGGAGATATTTATAATCTTGAATTACTGAATAAGCGCCTGGGTAAACAACTTTCTGCCGAAGGCGCCGACATCGGAAGCCTTTACATGGATGACGGGTATCTTTTCTTCCGGGTAGACCCGGTGGAAACGGCTGTTTACAATGATACCATTGATTTTGAGATACGCATGACGGAAGGGCCGCAGGCTACTTACGGAAACATAACCATTTCGGGAAACAAAAAAACGAAGGACTATGTTATCCGCAGGGAACTGAGAACCGTGCCCGGCGAAAAATTCAGCCGTTCTGATATCATCCGTACACAAAGAGAACTTGGTCAGCTTGGATTTATTGATCCTGAAAAAATTAATCCCAATGTTGTGCCTAATGCCGATAATGGAACGGTGGACATCAACTGGGGTATTGAAGAAAAATCAGGCGACCAACTGGAATTATCTGCAGGATTTGGTGGTGGCATCGGCCTCACCGGTACGCTGGGAGTTTCATTTAATAATTTTTCTATCAAGAATATTACCAAGCGTTCTACCTGGGATCCGCTGCCTTCGGGCGACGGGCAAAAGTTCTCTGCCCGGATACAGTCTAATGGAAAGGCATTCCGGTCATATAACTTCTCTTTTACCGAACCCTGGCTTGGCGGAAAAAAACGTAATTCATTTACCATTGCATATTCCAATACCAAATATGCAAATGCATATGATATCTACGGAAGCTATTGTAAATCCTGCGGCGATACATCGTATGTGAAAACAAACAGTTTTAATATAGCCCTGGGTAAGCAGCTAAAATGGCCTGATGATTATTTCAACCTCATCTATTCGCTGAATGTACAACGGTATAAACTTAAGAACTACAGTTTGTTTGGTAACTCTACCGAACTAAGGAACGTAACTTCTACCAACATCAGTTTAAAAATAGCATTGGTACGTAATTCGGCCGGGCCTAACCCGATCTTCCCGACAAGCGGATCCAACTTCCTGTTGAGCGGACAGTTTACACTGCCTTATTCATTAATGGGGATCACCTCTGCTTCAGATAACAGTTATAAACTTCCTGAGTTTCATAAATGGCGTATGAATGCTGAATGGTATGTGCCCATCGGTTTACCAAGAGGCGAAGAAAAGAACAAACAATTCATCTTAAAAGTGGCTGCCAAATACGGTTTCATCGGCAGGTATAATAAGAACCTGAGTATATCACCATTTGAACGCTTCCAGTTAGGTGATGCAGGACTTAGTAATAATTTCGCCTTATTGGGATATGATATCATAGCACACAGGGGTTACCCGGTTTATGATAAATCTGATCCTCGGGTAAATCCTGATGGTATAACGCCTACACAGTTCTTTACTATTTTTAATAAATACACGGTAGAGCTCCGTTATCCGTTCAGCACAAATGCAAGCAGTACCATTTACGGGCTGGCATTTTTTGAAGCAGCAAACGGCTGGTATGATTTTAAGGACTACAATCCTTTTAAACTGCGCCGGTCAGCAGGGGTGGGACTTCGTTTCTTCCTGCCTATGTTCGGTTTACTGGGATTTGATTATGGTATAGGGTTCGACAGGTATAACCAAACCAGCGGCCTGAAAGGAGCAGCCAAGTTTACGTTCATGTTAGGACAGGAACCTGAGTAATTGTCAATTAAAAAGAATAACAATGAAAAAGATCTTATTCATCGCCTGCTGTATGATGGTTACAGCGTTCACTGCATCGGCACAGCGCTATGCAGTTATTGATTCAAAATATATTTTAGACAAACTGCCGGAATATAAAGAAGCCCAGAAAATGCTGGACCAGTTCAGCGAAGACTGGCAGAAAGAAATTGATCAGAAACAGGCCCTGGTGGATAAGATGTTTAAGGACTACGATGCTGAGCAGGTAATGTTAAGTGATGTATTGAAAAAGAAAAGAGAAGATGAACTGTATAATAAAGAAAAGGAATTACGGGACCTGCAGAAAAAAAGATTTGGCTTTGAAGGCGACCTGTTTAAAAAGAGACAGGAACTTATAAAACCTATCCAGGACAGGGTTTACAATGCTGTTCAGAAACTGGCAGTGGAAAAACAATATGACTTTATACTGGATAAAAGTGAAGGAATTACCGTTATCTTTGCCGACCCTAAACTGGACAAAAGTGCAGACGTATTGAGGAACCTGGGTGTTAAATAATAACCAAATAGCCGCAGCAAAGCAGCTATTACAGCAAAAAAACAAACTATAAAACAAACCAATAAATAGTAAATCAAAAATGAAAAAGTTAATCGTAGGAGCTGTGATGGCGTTAGGAATTTTTAGTGCCTCAGCACAAACCAAGATCGGTTATATTAACACCGATGTATTGATAAGTTTAATGCCGGAAGCAGCAAAAGTTGATTCTCAGTTAAGGGAATACCAACAGTCTCTCCAGTTACAGGGCCAAACCCTGCAGATAGAAGCAGATAAAAAAAGGGATGACTATTTTAAAGACTCTGCCACACTTTCTGCAAGTATGAAAGAGATCAGAAGAGATGAACTGGTTAAATTATATGCCCGTTTGCAAGGCTATGATGAAGAAGCTCAGCAAAAAGCAAGTCAGTATGCACAGAGCAAGATCGGACCTGTTCGTGAAAAAGCGCTTGAAGCTATTAAAACCGTTGCCAAGGAAAAGGGATATTCCTACGTACTGGATGAATCAACCAATGCTATCCTGGTTGCGCCTCCCGGTGACGACCTGTTGAATGCGGTAAAAGCAAAGCTTGGTATTAAAGACCCCCCTGCGGCTGCCCCGGCAACCAAACCGGCTGGTTCTAAAAATTAATCTTTCTTAAAAAGAAATAAAAGCCTCCTGATACATCAGGGGGCTTTGTTATTTTTGATATATGAAGCAACAGCCCATCGGCGTATTTGATAGTGGTTATGGCGGACTGACGGTACTTAAGGAAATAACCGCCAAACTTCCCCAATACGATTATATATACCTGGGTGATAATGCCCGTTCGCCCTATGGCACCCGGAGTTTTGAAACAGTGTACGAATACAGCCTTGAATGTGTGAAATGGTTGTTTGAACAGGGATGCAGCTTAGTGGTGCTTGCCTGTAACACTGCTTCAGCAAAGGCCCTGCGAAGCATCCAGCAGAATGACCTTCCAAAAATGGATGCCGGCAAAAGAGTATTGGGTGTTATACGCCCCACCACTGAGATCATTGGCCAATTCAGTAAAACCGGAAGTGTAGGCATACTGGCCACCAATGGAACCGTCATCTCAAATTCTTATCCCATCGAAATTGAAAAGTTTTACCCCCAGGTAAAGGTTTACCAGCAAGCCTGCCCGATGTGGGTGCCACTGGTGGAGAACGATGAATACCACAGCCCCGGCGCCGATTATTTTATAAAAAAGAATATTAATGAACTCCTGGACCAATCCGGGCAAATTGATACGATATTGCTTGCCTGTACGCATTATCCCCTCTTAATTGATAAGATCCGGGAGAATACGCCCGCTAATGTAAACATCCTCTCCCAGGGAGAAATAGTAGCTGGCAGCCTGCAGGATTACCTTGCCCGTCACCCGGAAATAGAAGCGAAGTGCAGCAAAAAAAGTCGTATTTCCTTTCATACTACCGATTCCACAGAGGATTTTGATAACCATGCGGCCATTTTTTACGGGAAACCGGTAAAATCGATCCATTTGTCCCTTTAAATGGCAAAAAAACTTCAAATTCCTATTCCCTCGTACCCGTTTTACCCTTACCTTTGCCGTCCTTTCACAAACAGCAGGGATGGTGCCCTGGTGAGTGTAACAAACAGATTCGGAAATTAATTTGTAAAAGGAAAAACGTAAAACAATGCCAGGTAAAAAAAGAACCTATCAACCGCACAAACGCCGCAGAAAATCTGTACATGGTTTCCGCCAGCGTATGCAAACCGCTAATGGCCGTAAGGTATTGGCAAGCCGTAGAAGAAAAGGGCGTCATAAACTGACTGTTTCCAGCGAACACGGTGATAAAAAATAAGATCGCCTGATTCCCTCACCGGGAACCCGGTTAAAATAATTCAGTCCTGCTTACCAGCAGGACTTTTTTAATTTTGAGCAATTGCAGTCCAACCAACGATATCGATTCGGTAAAACGGAAAAATTAAAAAGCCGCAAAACAATTGAACAGTTATTTGCTGAGGGAAAGTCATTTTCCAATTTCCCGTTCAGGGTAATATGGAAGTTTACCCAAACTGCAGACGCGGCTTTGCAGGCAGGATTTACAGTAAGCAGTAAGAATTTTAAAAATGCGGTTGACCGCAACCGGATAAAACGATTGATGAGAGAAGCGTATCGTCTGCAAAAAAATGACCTGCAGGAGCAATTAAAAAATAACCAAAAGAAACTGGCTGTCTTTTTTATTTATGTTGGAAATGAACTGCCCGATTACCCGGCAGTATTTGAAAAGACCGCATCCGCCATTAAGCGCCTTATTAAAATAGCCAATGAAAATACTACTACAGATACTTAGCTTTCCTTTCATCCTGCTGATAAAACTTTATCAATGGATCATTTCTCCTTGGCTGGGGCAAAAATGCCGCTATACACCCACCTGTTCACACTACAGCATTGAGGCATTGAAAAAATACGGCCCAGTAAAGGGATTATGGTTAACGATAAAGCGGGTAAGTAAATGCCATCCCTGGGGCGGGCATGGTTATGACCCGGTGCCATAGCCCCTGTCTCCGCCAGCAGGCGGGGTAATTGCGAAGACCGAATTTTTATTGAAATAAAAAAAAGCTGTAACCTTTTACGATTACAGCTATGAATTAAAATCGTTGAATAAAATTACAAAAGTACAAGAGTGCGACGCCACCGAAGTTTAATCAGGGAAAAGAGGTTAGGTTCACAAAATAATAAAACACAATCTTCTCCAGGGTTCCCCCTTTAGGGGGCGGAGGGGGCATCTAAAACCTTTCTGCCACTTTATTCCAGTTCACCACGTTCCAGAAAGCAGCCAGGTAATCTGCACGGCGATTCTGATAATGTAAATAGTAAGCATGTTCCCAAACATCACAACCTAAGATCGGTGTTCCTTTCACCTCAGCAACATCCATCAACGGGTTATCCTGGTTAGGCGTAGAACTAACTTCCAGCTTGCCATCTTTTACGATCAGCCAGGCCCATCCGCTTCCAAACCTTGTCATACCTGCTGCAGCAAATTTCTCTTTGAATGCATCGAATGATCCAAAGGCTGCATTGATGGCATCGGCCAGTTTGCCCGATGGAGCACCGCCTGCATTGGGAGCTAAACTTTCCCAAAAGAAACTGTGGTTCCAATGACCGCCGCCATTATTACGTACAGCAGGACTGATGCTTCCTGCCGCTGCAACCAGTTGTTCAATGGTCTTATTTTCATGTTCGGTTCCGGCAATGGCTTTGTTAAGATTTTCTACATAGGCCTGGTGATGTTTGCCATGATGTATCTGCATTGTCTTTGTGTCGATATGTGGCTCTAATGCGTCAAATGCATACGGTAAAGCCGGTAATGTAAATGCCATAATAATGCTGTTTTATTTTTTATGAAATCATTGTGAAAGATGGACTACAAATTTACGTTATCTATTTCCTTATCCCGTTTTAAATGAAAAAAATTGTTTTCCTTTTGGTTACGCTTTCGGGAATTTGTACAGGGTTAGCACAAAAACCTGCTGACCGGTTTATGCCAGACAGTATCCGGCAAAAAGAAAAAACAGCCGGACAATCAAAAGGAAATGATTCAACAGCCGCCATCACAAAACCAACAGTCAGGTTGTATCCCAATCCCGCTGCCAACAGAATTGAAATTCAAATAAAAGGATTTGAACCCGGCTTTGTACAGGTTCTGATAACCGATCATACCGGCAAACCAGCCCGGGAAGAGAAAAGATTGGTTTTAACTGCTGACGAAACCATTGCCATCATGTTCTCACTAAAAGCTGGTATTTATTTCCTGGCAGTGAAGCAGGGTAAAAAACTGGCAAGGTCTAAACTGGTCATTCAGTGATCTACCTGCGGGCCTTAAAAAAATCCTTCATCAGCCGGGCGCAATCATCCTGTAAAATACCACCTGTTAATTCTGTTTTTGGGTGGAATGGATTGTTCTTCCCGGTTGATCTCCGGTAACCATTCTTTTCATCATCTGCACCGTAAACGATCCGCCCGATCTTGCTCCAGTATAATGCACCGCTGCACATAAGACAAGGCTCCAATGTTACGAAAAGGGTTGCATCGGGTAAATATTTACTGCTTAAAAAATTAAAGGCCGTGGTCAAAGCAAGGATCTCTGCGTGTGCGGTGCAGTCATTCAGCAGTTCCACCTGGTTATGGCCACGGGCGATCACCCGGTCGTTCATCACTATGATCGCACCCACGGGTACCTCACCTGCATCGTACGCTTTTTGTGCTTCTTTGAGCGCCTGCTGCATATATTGTTCATCAGTCATACAAACGGATTTGCTACCTTTCAGCAAATTTATGTGTAATGGAACACTTAATGCAAATGCGGCGGTATTATGATAGTGGCGTTACAAAAAACTATGCTTTTCGCAGGGAGCAATTGATAAAACTGCGTGGTGCAGTAAAAAAATTCGAAAAGCAATTTCATGAAGCACTGTACACAGATCTGAAGAAAAGCCCGGAAGAATGCTGGGTTACAGAAACGGGGTTCCTCATCAGTGAGATCACGGCTACTTTGAAAGGGCTTAAAGGCTGGATGCAACCGGAAATGGTGGGCACCAACCTCCTCAACTTTCCATCCGGCAGTTATGTATTAAAAGAACCGCTGGGTGTTGTGCTCATCATTGGCCCATGGAATTATCCGCTGCAATTATTATTTACGCCCATGGTTGGCGCAATCGCCGCCGGTAATTGTGTGCTGTTAAAGGCATCGGAGTTTGCTCCTGCAACGGCTGCCGTAATGAAACAACTCATTGATGAAACCTTCTCCCCGGAATATATCTTGTTTACAGAAGGCGACGGCGCAGTAGTGATACCGGAGATGATGAACAACTTTACATTTGATCATGTTTTTTATACAGGCAGTACGGCTGTTGGGAAGATCATCTATAAAATGGCAGCCGAAAGACTGGTTCCGGTTACATTGGAACTCGGCGGCAAGAGTCCCTGTATTGTAGAAACTGATGCCAATATTAAAGTGGCTGCCCGCCGTATCGCCATGACCAAGTTCAGCAATGCCGGGCAAATGTGCGTGGCACCGGATTATGTGCTGGTGCATGAAAGTAAAAAGGAAGAACTGGTTGCTGCATTAAAACAAACCATTGGAAAATTCTTTGGTGATAAACCGGAGGAGAGTTATAACTACGGGAAGATCATCAATGAACGGCAGTTCAACCGGATTGTAAATTACCTGCAACAGGGAACCGTTATTTATGGTGGCAGGATAAATAAAGAGAAATTATTTATTGAGCCAACCATCATTGATAATGTGAACCTGGATTCCCCCATCATGAAAGATGAGATATTTGGCCCGGTACTTCCCATCATTTCTTTCAACACAAAAGAAGAAGCCCTTAAAATTATTGAACAGAATAAAAACCCGTTGGCTTTTTATGTGTTTACATCAAGCAGTGCAAAAGAAAAAGACTGGCTTAACAGCGTGGCTTTTGGCGGCGGTTGTGTAAACAATGCAAGCTGGCATCTAACCAATCATCACTTACCCTTTGGTGGCAGGGGTTTCAGCGGTACAGGTAATTATCACGGAAAAAATTCTTTTGCTACATTCAGTCACAGCAAAGCAATAATGAAAACACCCACCTGGTTTGATCCGGCGATCAAGTACCCGCCATTTAAGGGAAAGCTGGGGCTTTTTAAATGGATAATCAGGTAATGAACTACAATTGGCAAAGCAGAAGAAATACAGAAGATTGAAAACATTTTTTGCTGTTACAGCGTTATTGGTAATAAGCTTTTGGGGATATGTGGAAATTGCAAACAGAAATTCAAAGAATATGACAGGCAGGCAAAAAGTTTTAAAAGCAGTGTATCCACTCTGGATATGGTGGGCAAACAAAAGAGGAATCAACAACAAAAAGGCCTCTAACGAAATAGCGATCCCTTCGGTTTCATTTTATTCATTGAAAGATACCCTGATCGATGGAACAGGTTTTGACCTCTCACAATTGAAAGGGAAGAAAGTGTTGTTGGTAAATACCGCATCTGATTGTGGCTACACCGGGCAATACGACGACCTGCAAAAGCTGAGTGAAAAATATAAAGACAAATTAGTGGTGATCGGCTTCCCGGCAAATGATTTTAAAGAGCAGGAAAAAGGAACTGATGAAGAAATAGCCAGCTTCTGCAAACTTAATTTTGGGGTTCGTTTTCCACTCATGAAAAAGAGCAGCGTGAAAAAAGGGCCTGGTCAAAATAAAATATTCCAGTGGCTTTCCGATCCGGCACAAAACGGCTGGAACGGCCAGCAGCCCTCCTGGAATTTTTGTAAGTACCTTGTGGATGAGAACGGCAGGCTGACGAATTATTTTGCATCCACGGTGGAGCCAATGGGCAACGAACTCATCAATGCCATAAATCAATAAACTCATTTTATGTTCGAACAACGTGACTTTAACTTCGTTTATAAATATTTCATTGCCGAAAAGCAGGAAAGCCTTTTGTTCCTGATCGTCGGCATTGCTGCCATCATGCTGGCGATCCTGTTTCTCATTTTTGTTAAATCCAATCCAACGTTCTATAAAGGAGCGGCCATCCCCCTGCTAGCCATTGGCATCATTCAGTGTGTGGTAGGCTTTACTGTTTATTCCAGGTCGGATAAACAAATGAAAGAAGCAGCTTACAATCTTGGTATGGAACCCCTGTCTTATACCAGGCAACAGGAATTGCCAAGAATGAATACGGTAATGAAAAATTTTGTCATCTACCGCTGGGTGGAAATTGCTTTTATCATTGCAGGAGTTGTGTTGATATTTCTTTTGAGGTCAAACCCTGATAAAACATTTTGGTACGGACTGGGTATTACATTGGCCATACAGGGAGTTTTAATGCTGGGAGCCGATTTTTTTGCGGAACAACGGGGTAAGGTATACCGGCAAAACCTGCAGGAATTAGTAAAATAGAAAAGACATGTCTGTACATTTAAACCCGATAGCTACTGTCAGGAACAGTCGCCAGGATCTCTCAGATGATTTTTGGGGAACCCTGATCAGTGAAATTGAATTGGTGGAGAATATTCCTGCCGAAGCTTTCAATGGCATTGATGAATTCTCTCATCTCGAGATTATTTTTTATTTTGATAAAGCGGACAGATCAAAAATTGTTTTCAACGGACACCCACGGGGAAATAAGAACTGGCCGGATGTTGGCATATTCGCCCAGCGAAAAAAGGACAGGCCAAACGGAATAGGCTTGACTATTGTGGAGTTGGTAAAAAGAGAAGGGAATAAGATCTGGGTAAAATATCTTGATGCCATTGACGGCACGCCCATATTGGATATAAAACCTGTGATGAAAGAATTTTTACCCCAAATGGAGATCAAACAACCGCCGTGGAGTATTGAACTGATGAAAGACTACTGGGCCTAATTGATCGGGCACTTCTCGTGGTAGTTGACCAGTTCAATGGACGTTTTCTCAAATTGATAACCTTGGTATTTAACAACGATCTCATCCAGCACTTCATCAATCTCTTCTACGGTTTCAAGCGTTACTAATTTTAATCGGTAATCTTTAATACCCGGCATTCCTTTTAAATAATTGGTATAATGCCGGCGCATTTCAAAAATCCCCACTTTAGGGCCTTTCCATTCGTACGATTTGTGCAGGTGTTTTTTACAAACCGCTACCCGGTCTTCAATAGTGGGAGAGGGCAGGTGTTCCCCGGTCTTTAAAAAATGTTTTATCTCATTAAAGATCCACGGGTAACCAATGGCGGCACGGCCGATCATGATGCCATCAACGCCGTACCTGTTTTTGTATTCAAGTGCTTTTTCCGGACTGTCAATATCGCCATTGCCAAAAATGGGAATTTGAATTCTTGGATTGCTTTTTACTTTCCCGATCAGTTCCCAGTTGGCCTCGCCTTTATACATCTGGGTTCTTGTTCTGCCATGAATGGCCAATGCTTTTATGCCAACATCCTGCAAACGTTCTGCAACCTCTTCAATATTTTTTGTGTTCTCATCCCATCCTAACCTTGTCTTTACCGTAACGGGTAATGAAGTTGATCTAACTACGGCGCTTGTAAGCCGAACCATCAGGTCAAGGTCTTTCAACACACCGGCACCGGCGCCTTTCAATGCCACTTTCTTGACAGGGCAACCAAAATTTATGTCAAGCAGATCGGGGTTGGTAACATCCACAATTTTTGCAGCCAGTGCCAGGCTTTCTTCATCGCCTCCGAAAATCTGTATACCTACGGGTTTCTCGTAATCAAATATGTCCAGTTTTTTCCGGCTTTTGATGGCATCCCGTATCAACCCTTCGCTGCTGATGAATTCCGTATACATCAGGTCGGCCCCATGGTCCTTACAAACAGCCCGGAACGGCGGATCGCTTACATCCTCCATGGGAGCAAGTAAGAGCGGGAAATCAGGAAGTTGTATATGACCGATCCGGGGCATTTTATTTTTTAAACCTTTTACACATTATATTGCGGTGGCAAATTTACAACTAATCAGCGTAGCTATGCAATACAGGAGTGTAAAAGGTTTAAACGGATGGGCGCAACTGGGTATTTTCATTGTCTTTTTAGGGATAGGCCTGGTATTGGCAACTATTGTTCAATTAGCAATAGGAATACCGCTTACAGCTTCGGGAACACCCATAGATAAACTGCCAGAAGAAATAACAAAAGCTATATTGAAGCCGGAGAATGTTTTTTATGCCAGGCTTTCGCAGGTACTGGGCACTTTTGTGTTATTGTTTGTCCCTGCCGTATTTTATTTACTTATCTGTCATGGAAAAAATTCCTTCTGGCTTGGGTTCAACAAACACATTAACGTTCGGCAGATCATCCTGGGTTTCTTTCTCATCTTCCTGGCAAATATCCTGGCAGATCCTTTGGCTGATTTGAGTAAAATGGTTCTCACTCATTTTCCGGATTGGAATGCAAAAGCAAAATTCCTGGAAGAGGCATATACCGAACAGGCAGTTGCACTGAGTAATTTAAAAAGCTGGGGCGAATTTTTTATGGCCATTGTTATCATGGCTTTTTTTCCGGCGCTGTTTGAAGAAATATTTTTCCGGGGAGCCCTGCAGAATTTGTTAGAGCGGTGGTGGAAGATGCCTTTACTGGCAGTGCTCGTTACATCCCTGGTGTTTAGTTTCATCCACATGTCGATATACCTTTTTTTAAGCAGGGCATTGCTTGGGTTTGTTTTGGGATTGATGTACCAGCGCAGCAAAAATTTGTGGGTGAATATTGTGGCGCATTTCCTGAACAATACGGTGGCCGTGATACAGATGTTCTGGATATCGAGGCATGCCGGAAAGATAGAAGTAGATAAGCTGGATCCCAAAGTGCCGCTCTGGGGGGCAGGGATAGCACTTGCTGTTACTGTGGGATTCTTTTTGCTGTTTGAAAGGGTATCGGTAAAGAACCGCAGGCAGATCGCTTTTGAAGAGCAGGACCTGTATGAACACAAGGACCTGCCACAAGGGTTTTCTGCAAACTAAAAATATAAACTTGGCATTTAATTTTCAAACCTTCAAGACTCGTGCATTAACGGCATTGCTTTTTGTGGCAGTGATGCTGCTGGGGTTATTGTGGAATTTCTGGAGTTTTGTTGTGTTGTTTATGGTGGTACATTTTGGATGCTGGTATGAGTATCTAAAACTGGTAGAAAAAATGTATAGTACCAAGATTGATGTTGTTATTAAGTGGTTCTTTGCAATTTGTGGTTTTACATTGATGATGGTTCTAGGCTTACAGCATGAATCATTCGGTTCTTCTCTTACAACATCTATTGCCGGCCTTACAATCGAGATTAATATAAAATGGGCAATTTGGATATTGGAAGTAATATGCTTACTCGTTTTTCTTTTTCAGAATAAACAGATTGCTCTCAAAGCAAAATGGATGAGTTTTACGGGACTTGCTTATATTTCTTTATCGCTTGCACTTTTTGTATTTCTTAGAGATGGTTCTTATATAGCCAGAGAAGATGGATCAATAATAGTAAATAATGGACTTCTGACCGCTTGCGGAATCGTTTTATCAATCTGGGTAAATGACACTATGGCTTACCTTGTTGGATCATTCATAGGTAAAACGCCCCTATCAAAAATATCTCCTAAGAAAACTTGGGAAGGAACGATCGGAGGAATTATACTTTGTGTAATTGCCATCGGGTTTTTATATCCTTTGATAATTTATTCATTTAGTAGGCATGAAATTGGATCGGTTCGCTGGTTCATCATCCCGGCTATTTGTGCAATCTTCGGCACCATCGGCGATCTCTTTGAAAGCAAATTGAAACGCATGGCCGATGTAAAAGACAGTGGTAGTTTCATGCCCGGCCATGGTGGTTTTTTAGACCGGTTTGATTCGCTCTTGTTTGCAGTACCGGCTGTATGGATCTATGTTCAGTTATTTCTTAAATAAATAAAGAGCCCTGGTTTCCCGGACACCTAACTTCAAACCACAAACTCGAAACAAATAAACCCTAACTTATAACTCTTTATATTTGCAGCCTAATTCAGCCTAATGAACATACACAGAGAAGGATATAAAAGCATCGGTATCGGCACACTGATATTTGGAGCAATTAACTTAACCATGTATTTCTTTTTCAGTGCTTCCATAATGTGGCTCTGCAATTTCGTTTTCATCCTCACGCTTGGTCTGTTATTATTCCTGATCTCCTTTTTCCGCATACCAAACCGCAAACTAACCATCAGTGAAAATGCAATTGTTGCACCGGCAGATGGTAAAGTGGTGGTGATTGAAGAAACCACTGATGAAGAATATTTTAAAGACAAGCGCCTGCAGGTTTCTATTTTTATGAGTCCGGCCAATGTGCACGTGAACCGCAATCCCATCAGCGGAGAAGTAGTATATAATCAATATCACAAGGGCAAATACCTGGTGGCCTGGCATCCCAAGTCATCTACCGAAAATGAAAGGCATTCAGTAGTTATAAGAAAGAACAATACCGAGATCCTCGTTAAGCAGATAGCCGGGGCATTGGCAAAACGTATTGTAAATTATTTGCAGGTGGGCCAAAAAGTTAACCAGGCAGAGGAAATGGGTTTTATTAAGTTTGGCAGCCGGGTTGACCTGCTTTTACCCCCTGGAACCAAGATAAATGTGGAGCTGAACCAGGCCGTACAGGGCGGAGTTACGGTGATAGCTACCCTCTAATATTTAACAGAATAGGCTTGGCGCTCTGCTGTTTCTGGCCTATTTTTACGGCGATTAATCATTTAAAACTTAGTTCATGAAGAAAGTACTTTTATTAGCGACTGCATTTATGTTTGTTACCGGAGTTGCATTAGCCGACAAAGGAAAAAAGAAAAAATGTGCTAAAGGAAAAACCTGCTGCTCGAAAGACGCAAAAGCTAAGTCCTGCTGCAAAGACAAAGAAAAAGCAACAGCTAAAATGTAATTCACAA
>Ga0209023_10003417_pt1 | contig 18985 bp, 16 predicted proteins | sample LakOneMetagenome_FD_187468 | JGI IMG/M metagenome (GOLD analysis project Ga0209023, IMG submission 187468) | Freshwater and sediment microbial communities from Lake Erie, Canada (SPAdes) (version 2) | ecosystem: Environmental > Aquatic > Freshwater > Lentic | place: Lake Erie, Canada...
GTCCATCGCCGGCGCCCTCCTTCCGGCGCAGAAAAGTTGCCACAGGCCAATTATACGCACAGATAACATCAGGCCAGCGCAGCGGATAGGCGGTTTATTCTGGCGCAACAGTGTGTGCGTGTCCGCTACAACTCATTTCTTGCTGAAATTGCAACGGGATCGTACACTTCAATACAGCCGGCAGCGGATGTGGACGGATTAAAACAGGAATCGCATGCCCTGGTCGCCATCCTCATTCACACAAATTGACAGGACACTATGCGCGTTCCCGCCTCGCGACGCTTCATGGCACTCATTCTCCTGGCTTGCACGGTCAACCTGGCCGCTGCCCAAGAGCCGGCAAACCGGGTGCAGACCAAGCCCTGCGACAAGATCCAGTACCCTCCTGAGTCACTCCGCCTGAACGAAGAAGGCATCACCGAAATCGGCTTTCTCATCGGTACCGACGGTATCGTCAAGAAGACGGTCATCTTGAATCCCAGCGGTTCGGCGACGCTCGACAGGGCTCCGCAAGAAATACTGTCGACATGCGTGTTCCGGCCCGTCACATCGAATGGCCAGCCAATACCGGTATGGGCTTCAGTCGTGTTTAACTGGTTTTTGGCAGAAGATTCCGATATGTCCCGCGTGTCGCTGCGGCTCGATCTGGTCCTGCAGAAAAACCAGGATGATGCGAACGCACTTTATTACTATGCTTTGCTGAAGCTGAAGCATCCCGCATCCATTGCCGATCAGGAGCATGCTCGGGCCCTGCTCAACATTGCGGCAGACCTTGGTCATGTGCATGCCCAGTTCAAGATAGGGCAGTTTTACGAGCAAGGCATTGGCGGACCGGCGGATCAGGCCGAAGCCTTACGCTGGTATAAGAAAGCCGCGGCACAAGGTGACGTATTCGCCATCCAGCGTTTGGAAACCGATGCCCCGGTCCCTTGAACGACACCGTGAGACGGGATGCGCACATCCAGATCGAGGTAACCCGACAGGTTTGTCAGCCGCCCTGGGGCGCCCGGCTGTTACGCCGCGCGCGCAATACAAAGCGCGCCGGATCGAGCGCATCGGCCAGGCTGGCCTCCAGCGGCAGCGGCTCGTTTTCCAGGCGCGCCGCCAGCAGCTCGGCGCACAGCGGCGCCCAGATCAAACCGCGCGAGGCATAGCCGAGCAGCCCGTGCAGGCCGGGATAACGCGGCACATCGCGCAAACGCTCGGTCGTGCCAGCAGCATCGAAATCGGGCAGCGCACCGACCAGCGGCAGGCGGTCCGGCGCCACGCAGCGGAAACCCACGCGGCCCTGCAGCGGCGCATCCCTGCCCGCCTCCGGGTTCGAGACCAGCGCCTGCAGGCGTTCGATGTTTTCCTGCTGGCTGGCTGTGCGCAAGGCTGGATCGGCGTCGAGATCGTAGGTGGCGCCGGCGCAGGCCAGGCCGTTCGCAGCCGGGGTCAGGTAGGCTTCGCGGCACAGCACAAAGGGCAGCGATGGCAGCGTGGATGCATCCAGGTGGGTTACCTGACCACGCAAGGCGGACAGCGGCAGGCGCGACGCCTGCGCGAAGGCACCGGAGGCCGCACCACCGGCCAGCACCACGGTTGGCGCCTGTGCAACGACGGCGCCGTCGAGCGTGCGCACCAGCCATTCATCAACGCCATCGCCAACGCGTTCCAGCCTGACGCTGCCGACGCCAAAGCGCGCCGTCAAACGGTCGCCGCAGGCCGCCATCATCGCCGCGCATACGCTGCCCGGCCGCGCCCAGCCGCCCTGGCGGAACAGCCAGGCGCCGTCAGGCGCCGGCAAGCCAAGCAGTGCCTGCGCTTGCGGCGACTCCAGCCACTCGGCAAACTCGGGCGGCGTCGTCCCTGCCGCCGCGATGGCGCGCGAGGCATCGGCGTGACCAGGATCGCGCGCCAGCTGCATCACGCCGCAATCTGCCCCTTCGATCGCGCGGCCGATGCCGCCGATGCTGTCCCAGTAGCGCAGCGCGTACAGGTAGGCGGCGCGTGTCAGGCGCGTCGGGATGTTGTCGTCCTTCGAGAGCAGCGGCATGAAGATACCGGCCAGGTTGCCCGAGGCTTCCATCGCCGCCTGCGGGTGGCGCTCGACCAGGGTCACCTGCCAGCCGCGCGCGCACAGGCGCTGGGCGGCGGCGCAGCCGGCCAGGCCGGCGCCGATCACCACCGCGCGGCGCGGCGGAACATCGGGCAAAGGCTGGCGCGGCTTACGGCTGGCGAAGCGCGCGCCGCGTTTGTCCTCATCGAACACGAAGCCCTGCGCTGCCAGCGCGGCCACCTGCTCGTCATCGAGCGCATCGACGGCCAGCACCGCATCGCTCGCCACCAGCCGCGCCAGTGCACGTGCAAAGTCGATTCCCTGCACCCCGGCCAGGTACGCAAAGTCAATCCGTGCCGATAGCTGCGCCAGCGCCGCATCGAGCGGTACACTCAGCAAATCGAGCGTGACGGCATCATCGGATTGCGGAATGCGATGAAAACCCGGCAGCAGGCCCTCTGTCAGCGCCACGATGTGCAGGCGCGCAGGCCGCGCCGGATCACGGCGCCAGGCTTCGATCAATGCCGATACCCGGCTGCCGTCGCCATACCGCGTATCGAGCACCGTATAGCGTGCTCGCCCCTGCCAGAACGACGTCGGATTCACTTCGTGCCTGCGTAACGGAAGCAGTGCGGTGCGTGGTCGTCGACCATGCCGATGCCCTGCATGTAGGCGTAGATGATGGTCGAGCCGACGAACTTGAAGCCGCGCTTCGACAAGTCTTTCGAGAGGCGGTCCGACAGCGCCGTCTTGCTCGGCCGCGTGCCATCGCTCCAGTCGCCGACGATGGGCTTGCCGTCCACATAGGCCCACAGGTAGCTGTCCAGGGTCTGGCCTTCGGCGCGCAGTGCGAGATAGGCCTTGGCGTTGCTGATGGCGGCGGCCACCTTCAGCTTGTTGCGCACGATGCCGGGATTGGCCAGCAGCTCGGCCACTTTCGCTTCGCCGTAGCGAGCGATCTTTTCCGGGTCCCAATCGTCGAAGGCGGCACGGTAAGTATCGCGCTTGTTCAGCACCGTTTCCCAGGACAGGCCGGCTTGCGCGCCCTCGAGATTGAGCATCTCGAACAGGCGGTTCTCGTCATGGCAGGGCGTACCCCACTCATGGTCGTGGTAGTCGAGGTAACGGGGATTGGCCGGATTGGCCCAGCTGCAGCGTGGGATGGTCATGCCTGGAAGTATAAGCCAGGCAACGCCGGTGCGGCAGGAGGACGCCTCACCCTTCCAGAACGAAAAAAGCACGCGCCCCGAAGGCCGCGTGCTCTTTCAGCGTCGGCTCGGCCACAAGGGCCGATCGGTCCGCTTATTTACCTGAAGTCGTACCCGACTTGGCCGTCGCGTTCTGCTCGGCGGCTTTCAGGTGCTGTTCGACGGTCGGGATCATCTTGCCGGCCAGTGCCTTGACGTCGGCATCCTTGGCGCTCTTTTCATGCTTTTTCAGCATGGCCAGGGTGTCCTTGTGGGCCTTGACGCCGCCGGTCTTCATGTATTCGCGGTCGAAGGCGTCGCCGGTCATTTTTTCCAGCTTGGTTGCCATGGCTTTGTGCTTGGCATCGAGCTCGGTCGGCAGGGTCACGCCTTTCGACTGCGCCAGGGTCTGCACTTCCTGCAGCGCCTTGCCGTGGTCGTCGATCATTTGCTGGGCGAAGGTTTTCACTTCGGCGTTCTGGCTCTTGCTTTGTGCCAGTTTGCCGGCTTCGACTTCCGCCATGTTGGCCATGGCCATGTCAGTGATGGCCTTGGTGTCGGCCTTGGCCAGCTTCGAGCTGGCGGTGGCGCCGGCTGCGCCCGAGGCGCCCGACTGCATCGACGACGACTCGGTGGTCATGCCGGCGCTGGAGGCGCCGGTGCTGCCGCTCATGCCGTGACCGCTGTGCGAGGAAGACGACGAGCTGCCAGTCTGGCCGGCGGTGCTGGAACCGACCTGGCTGCTGCGGTCTTCCATGCCCTGGCTGTTGGTGTTGTTGACGGCGCCGTCAGCGGCCGACTTGCCGGTCATGTTGGTGCCGGTTTGTGCAGCCTGGTTCTGCATTTCTGCTGCGGTCTGGGTTTGTGCCTGGACGCCATAGCTTGCGAACATGGCCGCGACCGTCGAAACGGCGAGCAGACCTTTCAATACTTTATTTTTTTGCATGATGCTCTCCTGGGTTGGGGTAGGAACCGGCATCGTCTCGTGTGCCGGCGTTCCGATTACGTTGCCACGGCCTGTATGTCTGCCGGCCTGCCGCACCGCGTAATGCGGTAACGGAACGACAACAGATTCGAGCCAAAACGCAGTGTATCGCCGCGTTGGCGAACCCAGCGCGCGTTAGCCGCTTGGCAACATTCTTACGAATATGGATATAAAAAAAATGGCCGGCGCGGGAAGCCCGGCCGGCCATGCGAGTACGGAAAATCGGATCAGCGGAAGCTCAGCGCCGCCGTCAAATCGCCCGGCCCACGGGCACCACGCGCCTTGAACGCCGCATCGCGCGCCGCCAGGCCTTCCAGCAGCGGCAGGCCGTGCAGGCGCGAGATCAGGCGCAGGATCGAGGTGGTGTCGTAGTAGTTGTGGTCGACTGCGCCCTTCTTCGCATGCGGCGAGACCACGATGGCCGGAATGCGCGAACCCGGGCCCCAGCGGTCGCCCTGGGGCGGCGCCACATGGTCCCACCAGCCGCCGTTTTCATCGAAGGTGATCACGACCACCATGTCCTTCCACTGCGGCGACTTCTTCAGGTGCTCGATCACGTTGGCCACGTGGGCGTCGCCCGATTCGATGTCCGAGTAGCCGGCGTGCAGGTTCAGGTTGCCCTGCGGCTTGTAGAAGGAAACGGCCGGCAGCTTGCCTGCCACCACGTCGGCGATGAACTTGTTCGAGATCGGGCTGTCGCCCAGGCCGCCGTCGCGCAGGTGTTCCTCGCGCGCCTTCGTGCCCGGTGCGAACTGCTTGAAGTAGTTGAAGGGCTGGTGGTGGTGCTGGAAGTTCGGGCGCTGGCCGGCGCCGCGGCCGTCGATCGCCGCTTGCCAGGCGCCGCCGTACCAGGCCCAGCTCACGCCCGCGCGAGACAGCAGGTCGCCGATGGTGTCGTAGCTTTGCGGCGGCAGCACCGACGGGTCGCTCGGGTCGGCCACATTCGCGTCGCCGCCCGGCGCCGGACGCACCCAGCTCGGCTGGTAAGGCGGCGCCATGGTGTTCACGGCGTAGCCATCCGGCGTGATCGCGCCAGCATGGACGAACTTCGGCTTGCCGTCGAGCGCCGACTTCGGCGAGTCCGGCGCCACCGCCAGGCGCGTGCCCTGCGGACCGTCTTCCAGCACGGCGATCTTCTTTTTGGCCGGGGTCTCGGCGGCGTTGAAGAACTCCGGCGTGCGGCCGCTGATCAGGAACTGGTGATTCAGGTAAGAGCCGCCGAAAGCCGCCATGAAGAAGTTGTCGCACAGCGTGTATTCGCGCGCGATCTGCCACAGGCCCAGGTGCTTGTCGGTCTCGCCGTAATGGCCCATCACCAGCGCGCCGGAGTCGCCCCAGGCGACGAAGCCGTCGTTCTTGCCGCCGTTGATCTGCATCTGGTTGTGATAAAAATTGTGCACCAGGTCGCGCGTGACCAGGCCTTCCGGCAGCGGCTTGCCCTCGCCGTCGGTCAGCGTCCACGGGCCGTTCGGCAGGTTCACGATCTTGTCTTCGCCGATCAGGTATTCCTTGCCCCCGAGGTCCTGGCGGCCCGGCACCATGCCGCCCCAGATCTTCGGCAGCGCCGGCAGGATGGAACCGTCGCGGTCCTTCTGCGGCGCGCTGGCCGGCAGCGGCGCGGCCAGGCCGGGGAAGTTGGCGAACAGGTTGTTGAAGCTGCGGTTCTCGAGGTAGATCACGACCACGTTCTTGACGTTCGCCTTCAGCTTGGCGTCGAGCGAGGCCGGCTTGACGGCGGCGCGCTTCGTCGCAGCGGGTGCGGCCTGCGCGGCGCCCGGCAGGCTGCCGGCGATCCCGGCCGCGGCGGCGGCCTGGAAGATGCGGCGGCGCCCCGGGCTGGCGGGCTGGGCGTTACCGCGGTGTTCGCTATCGTCGCTATGGTCGTGGTCTTGCATTACTGCTCCTGTGTTCGCTAACCGGAAACGATGATTATCGTTTCTTTCTTGCCGGAGGGGAACCCGCAGATGCCGCCAAACCAGGTGTATGGACGTGCGATAACAACGCCGGCCCAACAGCACAAACGATGCATTTGTGGCAGCATGGTCAAGTCTCGCCAAAGGAAAACCACATGGATCTCGCCCTGCAACGCCAGCTGGAACAACTCGCCGACTTCGGCAACATTAACGATGCCGCCGTCGGCAAGAGCGGCACGCGCATGCTGAACATCACGCCGGACACCGGCGCATTCCTGTCCGTACTTGTGCGCGCGACCGTGGCGCGCCGCGTGCTGGAAATCGGCACCTCGAACGCCTACTCGACGCTGTGGCTGGCCGACGCCGCCCGTGCCATCGGCGGCGCGGTGACGACGATCGAACTGTCGCCGGACAAGGCGGCGATGGCGCGCGACAACATCGCCACGGCCGGCCTGGGCGGCGTCATCACGCAGGTCGAAGGCGAAGCCGGCGCCTGGCTGGCGCAGGCGCCGGATGCCTCGGCCGACCTGGTCTTCCTCGATTCGGCGCGCAGCCTCTACCTGGCCTGGTGGCCGGACCTGCGGCGCGTGCTGCGCGCGGGCGGACTGCTGGTGGTCGACAACGCCAGCTCGCATGCCCACGAGATGGCGGACTTCGTCGACGCGGTGCAGAAGGACGCCGCCTTCACCACCAGCCTGGTCCCGGTCGGCAAGGGCGAATTCCTTGCCGTGAAAGCGTGAACCTCAGGACTTGACGGCGCGCGCCGCCTGCACCGCCGGCCGCAGCGCCGCCACCGCCTCGACCAGCAGGCTCGGGGTCACCGGCTTGACCAGGTAATCGGTGTAACCGCAGGCGCAGGCGCGGTCGCGGTCTTCCTTGCGCGCAAAGGCGGACAAGGCCAGCGCCGGCACCATGCACAGTTCGCTGTCCTCGATGCTGCGCACGCGCCGGATGAACTCGAAGCCGTCCATGCCCGGCATGCCGATGTCGCTGATCAGGACCTGCGGGCGCTGCGCGTGCAGCAGGTCGAACGCTTCCTGCGCCGTGTAGGCCACCGCCACCTGGGCGCCGGCGCCCAGCAGGATGGTGCGCAGCACCTCGAGCGAATCGGCGTCGTCGTCCAGCGCCAGCACGCGCATGCCGGACAGGTCGGGCCAGGCGGCCGGGGCGGCGGTCTCGCGCTCTTCGCCCGGCAGCGCTGGCGCCAGGCTCCAGTCCGGCAGCGCCGGCTGCAGCGGCAGGTGCACCGTGAAGCTCGCGCCCTGCCCTTCGCCGGCGCTGCTGACGGCCACCGTGCCGCCGTGCAGCTCCACCAGCTGGCGCACGATCGACAGGCCCAGTCCCAGGCCGCCGTGCTGGCGCGTGGTCGAGGTGTCGGCCTGGCGGAAGCGGTCGAACACGTGCGGCAGGAAGTCGGGATGGATGCCGGGGCCGTTGTCGCGCACGCGGATCGCCATCTGCTCGCCTTCGCGCCACAGCGCCACTTCCACCAGGCCGCCGCCTGGCGTGAACTTGAGCGCGTTCGACACCAGGTTCCACATCACCTGCTGCATGCGGCCGGTATCGGCCAGCACCGGGCCGGCCTCCTCGTCGAGTGCGGCCTCGAGGCGGATGCGCTTGGCCATCGCGGTCGGGCGCAGCGATTCGACCACGGCGCCGACGAATTCGGCCGGCTTCACCGGCTGCAGGTCGAGCCGCACCTTGCCCGACAGGATGCGGCTCATGTCGAGCAGGTCGTCGATCAGCTGCACCTGCACGCGCGCATTGCGCTCGATGGTTTCCAGCCCCTTGCGCAGCATGTCGTCACTGACCGATTCCTTCTGCGCCAGCAGCTGCGACCAGCCGAGGATGGCGTTCAGCGGCGTGCGCAGCTCGTGCGAGACGGTGGACAGGAACTCGTCCTTCAGCTGGTTCAGGCGCTCGGCCTCGACCCGCGCCTCGACCTCGTGCAGGTAGAGCGCCTTGCGTTCCTCGGCAATCGCCAGCGAGGCGTCCAGGCTGGCGGCGCGTGCCTGCAGGCGCGCATCGAGCACCGAGAACAGCAAGGCCACGATCAGCAGGCCGACGATGACGGCGGTGACGATCAGCGCCAGGTTGTGCTGGCTGATCCAGCCGGTGGCGGCGCGGCACACGCTGTCCGCGTGAAAACCGGCGGCGGCCATGCCGGTGTAGTGCATGCCGGCGACGGCAAAGCCCATCACCACGGCGGCCGCCGACTGCGCCACCCAGGCCCCGGCCGCGCCCTGGCGCAGGCGGAAGGCGATCCACAGCGCGCCGACGGCGGAACCAATGGCGATCAGCACGGACAGGGCAAACAGCAGCGGATCGTATTCGATGGCCGGCGACATGCGCATCGCCGCCATGCCGGTGTAGTGCATGGCATTGATGCCCACGCCCATCAGCAGCGCGCTCGACGCCAGGTCGCGCGGGCGCAGCACCGGCGCGCGCAGCTGCCACAGCGCCATGCCGGACACCAGCACCGGCAGCAGCAGCGACAGCAGGGTCAGCGGCACGTCGTAGCCGAGCGGGATCGGCAGGCTGAAGGCGAGCATGCCGATGAAGTGCATGGCCCAGATGCCGCTGCCCATCGCCAGCGCGCCGCCGGCGGTCCAGACCACGCTGGCATAGCCGTGCGCCTGCTTGACGCGGCCGGCCACGCTGAGCGCGGTATAGGACGCGAAGATCGCGACCAGCACCGAGACCAGCACCAGCGTTGGGTCGTAGCGTCCGATGAGCATGGGTAGTCGGGTTTCCTTTGCGGTTGGCTGCGCCTGGCGTCAATACGCCTGTGCGCAGTATAGACCGGCTTCAGCCGGGCGCGTCCATCGACAGATAATGTTTCCACAAAGATACATTTTATTCGATATCGCCCGCTTACAGTTGCTTACGAATGCATAACCGCAGCTAACAGCCCGGCGCGCCAGAATCGGCATGAACAGAAAGGAAACCCCCATGCCATTTCGCCGCCTCGCTCTCCTCGTCCCCTTGTGCTTCACCGCCCTCGCCCATGCCGGCGAGACAACGTCCGTCACCGTGCCGAAGGAAGAGCTCGACCAGCTGATCGCCGCCTACGCCCTGGTCAAGTCGCAGTACGTGGAAGCGCCCGACGAGCGCAAGCTCCTGACGGCGGCCATCGGCGGCATGCTCTCCTCGCTCGATCCGCACTCCCGCTACCTCGACAAGGATGCACTGGCCGAGCTGGAACAGGACCGCCTGGGCGAATACGTGGGCATCGGCATCGAGGTCGAGATCGAGGACGGACGCATGCTGGTGCTGGCGGTGGCCGACGACAGCCCGGCGGCCGCGGCCGGCATCGAGCCGGGCGACGTGCTGGTATCGCTGAACGACGCGCCGCTGGCCCAGCTGGACGTGGCCGAGGTGGCGAAGCGCATGCGCGGCGTGCCCGCCACCGCGCTGGCGCTGGGCTTCCGGCATGGCGGCAAGGGCGAGGTACGCCAGCGCGACATCACGCGCGCCGCCCTGCGCGCCGACACCGTGCGCACCCGCATGGCGGCGCCGGGCGTGGCCTGGATCCGCATCTCCAGCTTCGAAGGCCGCACCGCCGCCGACCTGGCGGCGGCCCTGTCCACGCTCGGCGCCGGCGCCGCACCGCGCGGCATCGTGCTCGACCTGCGCAACGATCCGGGCGGGCTGGTGGCGGCCGCCGTCGGCGTGGCCGGGGCCTTCCTGCCGCCGGATACGCTGCTGTTCTCGGCGCGCGGACGCATGGCCGGCGCCGCCAGCCGGGTGACCACCTCCCCGCGCTACTACCGCGGCCCCGGCGAGCCCGACGTGCTGGCCGGCCTGCCGGCCTGGACCCGCACGGTGCCGCTGGCGGTGCTGGTCAACGGCGGCTCGGCCTCGTCGGCGGAACTGGTGGCCGGCGCCCTGCAGGACCACGGCCGCGCAAAGGTCGTCGGCACCCAGACCTTCGGCAAGGGCTCGATCCAGACGGTGTTCCCGCTGTCGCAGGACAGCGCGGTGAAGATGACGGTGGCGCGCTACTTCACGCCGAAGGGGCGCGAGATCCAGGCGCGCGGCATCGTACCCGACGTGCTGGTGGCGCCGGCGCATGGCAAGAGCGGCGCCGACGGCCTGGCCCTGCGCGAAGCGGACCTGGAACACCACCTGGACACGACGCTGCCGGCGCAGGGCGAGACGGCATTGCCGGCCCGGCCGATCCAGCGTGCGGCGCTGGAAAGCACGCGCATGTTCGGTACGGGCGACGACCGGGCGCTGGCGGCGGCGGTGCGGATGCTGGCGCCCGACCTCGGGCTGGCGCACGAGGCCGGCGCCCTGCTGCGCAGGCTGGGGCTGAAGATCGAAGCCTCGGCGGGGGCCTTGGCGACAAGCCTGTAGCGTCAGCAAACTGTCACCTGGCGGTCAAACGCCTGTCACATTCATGGGCGAGGATAGCGCCTGTTCGCAAGAACATGGCAGCTCGCCCTGCCCTACCGGCGCCAGCGGTCGGGAAATATACTGGCACCAATTTCATCAGGCTTAAAGGGTCCCGCGCAGCGTCACCGACACATTGCGCGGATCGCCGTAGTAGTAGCTGATGCCGGTCGGTGCGAATTTCTTGTAGTAGACCTTGTCGAACAGGTTGTTCGCATTCACCTGCAGCGCCAGCTTCTCGTTGAAGCGATAGCTCAGCATCGCATTCGCAATCGTGTAGCCGCCCTGGCGCGTGGTGATGGCCCCCGAACGCACGAAGGCATCGCTCTGCGCCTGCACGCCGCCGCCCACGCTCAGGCCCGGTGCGAACGCGTCGAGCTTGTAGGTGGCGAACACGCGCAGCTGGTGCTTCGGATCGATGCTGCGCAGCGGCTGGCCGGTATTCGCCGCCGTGTCGACCACGTAGCGGGTGCGGGTGTTGGTGTAGCCGCCGAACACCTGCAGGCCGGGCAGCACTTCGCCCGACAGCTCGGCTTCCCAGCCCTCGCTACGCTGCTTGCCACCGGCCACGCGGCAATAGCCGCTGGTGAAGTAAGGCAGGCAAGGGTTGATCGAGCTCGTGTCCTCGACCGCGCGGCCGACGTTCTCGATGCGGAACAGTCCGGCCGAGGCGTTCAGCGCGCCGCCGAAGAAGGTTCCCTTCAGGCCGAGTTCATAGTCTTCGCCGCGGATCGGGTCGAGGATCTCGCCTTGCGCATCGCGCACGTTCTGCGGCGTGAAGATCTCGGTATAGCTGGCATAGGCGCTGACATTTTTCGACACGTCGTACACCAGGCCGAAGAACGGCGTCACTTCGCGCGTGACCTTGTAGTTGCTGGTCGGGCTGCCGTGCGAATCGTATTCCCACCAGCTCAGGCGTGCGCCGACCAGGCCTTGCAGCGAATCGAGCAGCGACAACTTGAAGGTGCCGAAGGCGCCCTGCTGGGTCGTGATGTTCGGACGGGTCGGCGTGGTCGGCAGGGTCACGTCGCGCTCAAGATAGCTGGTTGCCGGATTCCAGTCGCGGATATCCACCGTGACCGGATACAAATTGCCGGCGCCCCAGCTCTCGACCGCGTCGACGCGCATGCGCTCGGCGCCAACCGCTAGCTCGTGCTTGCGGCCGAACAGGGTGAACGGACCGTTGGCGATCACCGTCATCGCGGCCTGCCTGCTTTCGTTGCCGATGTATTCGGCGGTGGTAACCGTCATCAGGTAGGGGTTGGTGGCGCCCGTCGGACGCGCCATGTAGGTCTGCTTGAAGTCCGTCAAATCCAGGTGGGTGTAGGCGGCGCTGGCTTTCATGGTCCAGTCGTTGTCGAAGCGGTGCTCGAGCGCCAGCAGGGCCTGCTCGTTGCTGCGGTTCCACTTGTTCCAGTCCGAGCCGAGGTAGGTCGAGCGCGGCAGGTTCAGGGGCGTACCGTCGAAGTTGCCCGGCATGCCGCCCCAGGCGCCGGTGGCGTCCAGGCCGGTGTACTGCAGGCTGCCGGTGAGCGTGGTGCGCTCGCCCAGGTCGGCCTCGACCACGCCGTACAGCACTTCGCGGTCTTCCTGCTTGGCGTCCTGGAAGAACTCCTTCTTGTCCTTCACCGCCACCACGCGCCCGCGCACCGAACCCGATGCGCTCAGCGGACTCGAGATGTCGGCCTCCACGCGGCGGCGGTCCCAGGAACCGAGGGTCAGCGCGCCGGATGCCTGGAAGGCGCGGGTCGGGCGCTTGCGCACCATGTTCACCGTGGCCGACGGATTGCCGGCGCCGCGCAGCATGCCCGAGGCGCCGCGCAGCACCTCCACCTGCTCCAGCACCGCGGTGTCGGGCTGGACGAAAGCCGAACCGCTCTGGCTGATGGTAAGACCGTCGATCTGCAGCGCATCGATCTGGTAGCCGCGCGAGAAATAGGTCACGCGTTCACTGTCGACGTAATCGACGGTTACGCCCGGCGTGTTCTGCAGCACGTCGTGCAAGTCGAGCAGCTTGCGCGCATCGAGGAATTCGCGGGTCAGCACCGTCACCGGCTGCGGAATGTCGCGCAGGTCTTCGGCGCCGCGGAACACCGAGGCCGAGCGGGCGGCAAAGGAGTGCTTGTTCTCGGCCTTGCCGACCACGTTCACCACGGCCGGCGCGGCCTCGGCTACCTCTGCTACCTCGGCAGCGGCGTCGGCCGCGGCGTTTTCGGCCGACGGCCCCTGGGCCAGCACGGCCAGCGGCGTCAGCAGCACGGCGGTCGCGCACAGCAGTTTCGCCCGGCGTGCGCCGGGGGTGAGTCGGAAAGTGGCTGGGAACAGAACGCGGCGCATCGGTGCTTCCTTTTGTTGGTTTGTAAATGAGAATGATTCGCATTATAATTCTCATCAATGCATTGTTGCAATGCTGTATATGCAAACCGCAGCCCGGCCCTGCCCTCGACCATTCCACCCGAAAGTCCGACATGAAGAAACTGCTGCTTCCCGCCCTCCTCGCCTGCATGGTTCTTGCACCCGCCCAGGCCCACCACGTCTGGATCGAGCAGGACGGCAAGACGGCGACGCTGCAGTTCGGCGAATTCGGCGACAACCTGCGCGAAACCTCGCCCGGCCTGCTCGACAAATTCGTGACGCCGAGCGCCACTCTGCTCGGCCCGCGCGGCGAACAGCCCCTGAAACTGACGAAGACGGCGCAGGGCTTCGTGCTCTCGCGCACGGCCGCGCCGGGCGAAGCGATCGTGGTGGAAGAAGCGAGCTACCCTTATTTCGAAAACACGCGCGACGGCAAGACCACGCGCCTGGCCTGGACGCCGGCGGCGCGCTACGTCACCACCTTCATTGCGCAGGAACCGAAGCTCACCTTCGACATCGTGCCGACTGGCCAGCAGGGCCAGTTCCGCGTGGTCTACAAGGGCCAGCCGGCGCCGAAAGTAAAAGTCAGCGCGGTGATCCCGAACGGCTGGTCGAAGGAAGCGACCACGGACGAGAACGGCCTGGTGCGCTTCGACCTGCCCTGGCAGGGCAACTACGTGATCGAGGCCCACTTCGAGGACAAGCAACCGGGCGAGCGCAATGGCAAGGCCTACGACACGGCCAGCTTCGTCACCGCCCTCTCGTTCAGGCATGCGAGCGGCGCGCCCGCCCTGGCCGCCGGCCCGGCCGCTACGCCGGGCAAATAAGCTGCGAGCCTTCCTGACATGACTACCACCGTGGACCTGCGCTACCGCCTGGGCGTGGCCGCGCGCGCCTTGGCCGCCATCGGCGGCGGCTACCTGCTCGCCGCCGTCGCCTCGACCCTGCTGGCGGTGCTGCTGACGACCTTGCTTCCGCTGTCACGCGCCGACGCCGTCGCCCTCTCGACCATGCTCGCCTTCGTGATCTATCCCTGCGCCGTGCTGTGGGTATTCGCCACCGCCAGCGCCGGCCGCGCCTGGGCCGGCATCCTCGGCGCCAGCGCCCTGCTCGGCGGCGTGCTGTGGCTGACGGGGAGCCTGTCATGAGGGAGGGTTTGCGCCAATCGATGGCCTGGCTGCATACCTGGTCGGGCCTGCTCGTGTGCTGGGTACTGCTGCTGATTTTCATGGCCGGCACCTCGGCCTATTACCGCGACGAGATCACGCTGTGGATGAAGCCGGAGCTGCACGCCAGCGCCGCCGCCACCTCGACCCTGCCGCCGGCGGCGATCGCTGCGCAGACGGTGGCGGCGCTGCAGGAACGCGCCCCGAAAGCCACGGCCTGGTACATCGGCCTGCCGAACGAGCGCAATCCGGTGGTCCTGGCCAGCTGGACCCTGCCGCCGAAGAAGGGCATGAGCATGGCCGAGCGGCGCGCCGCCTTCCGCAAGCAGAACGTCACGCTGGACCCAGGCACCGGCCTGGAAGCGCCGCAGGCGCGCGACACCCGAGGCGGCGAATTCCTGTACCGGATGCACTTCGACCTGTACTACATGTCGGCCATCTGGGGCCGCTGGATCGTCGGCATCTGCGCCATGTTCATGCTGGTGGCGATCATCAGCGGCGTCATCACCCACAAGCGCATCCTCAAGGATTTCTTCACCTTCCGTCCGAAGAAGGGCCAGCGCTCCTGGCTCGACGCCCACAATGCCACCGCCGTGCTGGCGCTGCCCTTCCACCTGATGATCACCTACACCGGCATCGTGACGCTGATGTTCATGTACATGGAAGCGCCGACGAAAGCCGTGTACAAGGGCGACCAGCAAGCCATGTTCGCCGAGGTCTTCCCGGACAACGAGCGGGTGAAGCCGGCCAGGGTCGCGGCGCCGCTGGCCGACTTTGGCCCGATGCTGGCGCACGCCCAGGCGGCCTGGGGCCAACCGGTGTCGCGCATCGTTGTCAGCCAGCCGAACGACGCCAACGCCACCGTGCAGCTGGTGCGTCCTTCGGGCCAGCAGCTGTCGAACGTCGAACCGTCGATGACCTTCAATGGCGTGACCGGCGCCTTGATCTCCTCGACCGGAGAGCCGAGCGGCGTATCGAGCATGCGCCGCGCCTTCTACGGCCTGCACGTCGCCCATTTCGCCGACACCTTCCTGCGCGCGCTGTTCTTCCTGTGCGGCCTGGCCGGCTGCGCGATGGTCGCCACCGGCGCCTTGCTGTGGGGCGTGAAGGAGCGCCAGAAGGTCGCCAAGGTAGTGGCGAAAGGCGGCCGCGTGGGCTTCGGCATGCGTCTGGTCGACGCCCTGAACATCGGCGCGATCGCCGGCCTGCCGATCGCCTTCGGCGTCTACTTCTGGAGCAACCGCCTGCTGCCGCTGGCCATCGAGAACCGCGCCGCCATGGAGGCCAACTGCTTCTTCATCGCCTGGGGCGCGGCCTTGCTGCTGGCGCAGATTCGGCCCTCGCGCGCGATGTGGCGCTTCCAGTTGGTCGTCGGCGCGGTGCTGCTGGCCGGCGTGCCGCTGCTAAACATGTTCACCACCGATACCCATCTGGGCGCGACGCTGTTCGGCCCGATGGGTCTGCGTCCTGTGGCGGTCTTCGACCTGGTGACGCTGGCGCTCGGCGCGCTGCTGGGCTATGCGGCCTGGTGGCTGAAGCGCAAGGAGCAGAAAGCAGCCAGCAAGGCCGCTGGCGCCAAGACGGCGCCGCAAATACAAACCAAGGAGGCGGCATGAACCTGCTGATCGCGGCCGGCGCCCTGCTGGCCTATGGCGGCCTGGCCGCCAACAGCGTTTCGCTGGACCGGCATTACGCCGATATTCACGGACGCGGAAAGGAACCCGATGCGCGCACCCGCCTGCGCTGCCGTGCGCTGGGTTGGCTGGGGATCGCGCTGTCGCTGGCGGCCTGTGTCGGCGCGAATGGCTGGCATACCGGGCCGGTGCTGTGGTGCGGGGTACTGACAGCGTCGGCGATCGTGCTGACGCTGTTGTTGCAATATGCGCCGCACAGGGTGCTTAGCTTGGCCTGGATTAATGCGCTTGGTGGCCTATTGATGGGATTGCTACGACTATTTCTAGGCTGAAGCAAAGTCAGGCTTTTCCTGTCGTCTTGACTGACGAAATGAGAGTCGCCCCGCACGAGGTTTTATGTCCGTCGAATGCTACTGGTTTACCTTCCTCCAGCACCAGCGGATCGCCTTGGGCGATGACGCAAGAGGAATGGCCCTTGATAGGGCAAATGCATGCATCGCCCTGTCGGGCGACTGCAATGCCATGCACAAACGCGAGACTGGAAGCTGCAATAACCTTGCCTCCATGACTGGTTGAATCTCCAAGTCGAATGACGCCCTTCATGTTTCCTCCTGTTGGCGTGTACAGTTCATTCACCTTACGTTGATCATGTGAAACGAAAATTGTGCGTTGTTTGTTTTTGGATCAAGAAGAGCGAAAAGTGCTCTATCGATCCGCGATCCAGCGCCAGACTGTGAATCCGTATGCTGACTTAAGGTCGAGCATCGGTTCTCCCTCTTGGTAAGTTCGTTGCGCTGCACCTGGATCGGTTGGTTGCCAAACGCCTGCCTTCGGACAGGGTTGACCTGCTTTTGCCCAGAGTTCTTCGTTTGTTTTATGTCGCGATTCTACGGGTTTAACAGGATGCCAGGCTGTAGATACTGCAATAGTTTCTGGATAAGGCAATAGAACTCCTTCAGCTTCAAGTTCTTCTACCGATTTAATAATACGATACACTGGCTGCATACGCTCTCCTTTGATGGCGAAGGTAAGACTATGCCGTTCCAATCCAGTGTCTGGATACCATACTCCTGTCCAAGGAACTTCATCTCCAGTACGGCAAGTAACCGATCTTTCAACAGCATACTCCAGAGATGTGTCAACAAAAACTGGAAGCGATTTCTCAGTATTACAGCTCACATAACTTTCATAATCTTCAACAATGCTACCCCCTGGAAAACCATCGTCATCATTGCTTCTTTCGGGGCAATCGGGATCCGGGTTATAAAAACTATCAGCCGCGACCATCGCATTGTTCAATGCATGCTCAATTAAGTGGGAATACGCCAGTACCCGACTTATTTTCACGTCACTGAACGTCAAATATTCAGAATCGCTCATCCAACCGTGCAAGGGCTGTTCCATGACCCCCCGAATATCCCCACGTACACTACCTGCCGTATTCCATATCATGCGATAGTCGCCATGCACTGCCAACTCAGCACCCTTCTTGAAACTATTTGCCAAATCTCTAAACTTGTCATAGATTTGGTTATTCCTTCCATAATTTGCAGTTTTGTGATAAATAGCAAGCTTTCCAAACCATGACATTATTTCCTCAAATTCTTGAGAAGCGGCCTCAAAGAAATAAGGCGAAGAAAACAGATACCACATAGCAGCTTCAAGATTTAAACTTCTCATAATGACTCCAATTCAATATCAATTTAAGGTGTACCTGGAACAGTCAATAAAATCCGCTTTGCCTCTTCCGGAGTGTAATCAGTTGCTCCCCAACCAGTCTCAAAAGGCCCCTTAATACGCGGCTCTTTGACCTGCGAGCGAATTTTTGTAGGAATCACGTTTCCTGTTACATCAGTGAACTCAATTCTATTGTCAACATTCGAACCAGTTTTAAGTGGAAGGCCAGTATCTTTATCGATTCTTGGCATTGCCTGGACCATTTCGTCTCGCGCACCAGGAAAAAATACGATTTGTTCACTTCCCCCTTCCAAATAATAATCAGTTCCTTCAAGCTTTTGACTTGCTGCAGGACCGCGCCAAACAGGGATAGATTCTCCAGCTTTGACTTCATATTCAACGACCCAGCCATTCTGATTCCATTCAGGCTTAACCGCAAATTTACTGCGCCATTCATCTCGATTCTTAAGTGCCTTGAATTCTGCTTCCGTTATCCAGAAAATTCCTGCGGCCTCATTAGATGGATCGACGATACGATAAAGTTTCGTAGGCCCTATAATTTCGCTAGCTCGCATACCCCCGCCCTTATGCGAAAAAGTATTGACGATCCAGTCTTGAAGAGGCGGATGATCCGGATGAGCTTTTTTCAAATCCTCCATCTTCTTTGGATTCAATTTTAGGGGTGGGTATTTCATCTTCTTGGGTAGCTTCTTTACCCACTTAGGAGGCTTCGCATTGATTAGCTTTGCCGACCCAGACTCCGAGATCGGCGCAATCCACCCCCGATTGGTCCGGCGGATTTCTGCCCTCCATGCCTGATCGTCCAGCTTCTTGGCGAAGACCTTCAATATTGTCTTTATCGGTTGCGCAAATTCCTGCACGGCCCCGCTGATGACACGCCGCTTTGCATCCAAAAACTTCACTGCATCATCGATTTGTTCTCGAACTGTGCTTGGCACAATCGGCCGTATCTTCGCCAATAAGGATTTCAGCTCGCCAACTTTTTCGTCCAGCAGCTTGCTCAACTTTGCCGGGCTGATTTTTTCCGATGCTTCGCGAATCGTCTTGGCCACGAACTGATAAATATCAGGTAGTTTGCCGGCAGTGGCCCATTTCGCGACTCGGCTGTGTTGCAAATATTCCGTGATCTTTGGCAATGCTGCATCACATGCGCGGCTCGCTGCCGCTATCAACTTGCTGGTATTGCTGATATCGTCGGCATGTTTGATCAAGGGTTTCAGGTAGACCCAGACCAACCGCAACGTACTCTTCACGACAGTACCGAGTTCGGGAATGAAGCCAATGACCGATGTGGCAATAAAGAACAAAGTGATCTTGTTTCCTGGCTCCTTCCGGTACTGCCGAATGTTCGCCCATAGGTCGCGCACATCACACAAGGTATCGACCACTGGAATCAGTGACACCACCATGTCGAATCCGATTTGCCCGGTTGTTCGCTCGGCATTGAAGTCGCCTTGCAGCGCCCTCCAGATCCATTCACCTAAGGAAGCGCTGATTTAATCGCCGACCGAGTCCGACTGGTGTCCGAACTGGCACAATACCGTCTTCGATTCCTGCAGAGCCACTATGAAGCAAACCACGTTCTCTGACGCCGAGTTCACCAACAAAAAG
>Ga0209023_10003420_pt1 | contig 18981 bp, 19 predicted proteins | sample LakOneMetagenome_FD_187468 | JGI IMG/M metagenome (GOLD analysis project Ga0209023, IMG submission 187468) | Freshwater and sediment microbial communities from Lake Erie, Canada (SPAdes) (version 2) | ecosystem: Environmental > Aquatic > Freshwater > Lentic | place: Lake Erie, Canada...
AAGCCGCCATAGCTCCAGCCCATCACAGCCATCCGCGATGCGTCGACGTAAGGCAGTGACCTCAGATAGTTGGCGGCCAGAACCTGATCTTCTGTCTCAACCGTGCCCATGTGCAGATACTGGGCCGAACGGAAGGCGGCGGAGCGGTCGCCTTCGCCCCGGTTGTCGAGGCGGAAGACGATATATCCCGCCTCTGTCAGCAGTTGATTGGTTACGGCCTGCCAGTCGCGTTTGACGCCCGCGCCGGTCGACGGGCCGCCGTAGACCTGCATCACGACCGGGTATGTCTTCGTCGGATCGAAGCCCGGCGGGGTGGTCATGCGCCACACCAGGGTCTGGCCATGGCTCTGCAGCGTGCCGAACTCGGGCGTCCGGCGGCGCGAGGCGTAAGGCCAGAACGGATGATGTTCGTCGAGCCGGTTCTCCTCGATCCAGCGCACGAAGGTCCCGTCGGCCCGATAGAGACCCGAGCGCGGCGGCGTCGCCGGATCGGAATAGTTGCCGACAAAGGCGGTCGCGGTCTTGTTCATCGACACGCCCCACCAGCCGCCTGAGGGGGTGATCTCGACCGGGGTCACCGTGCGCCGCAGGGAGGCGCGGAACATCTGCTGTTCGATCGGCAGTTCGGCGCCGTCGCGCATCGAGGCGGTGAAGAAGACCTCGCCCGTCGCCTCATTGACGCCGTTCAGGCCCTTGACCGGATACAGGCCGCGGGTGATCGCCCGAACCTTCTTGCCATCCTTGTCGTAGAGATAGAGGTGCCGCCAGCCGGTGCTCTCATCCGACCAGATGAAGCCGCCGTCCTTGAGCGCGTGGAAGTCGTCGGTCAGGTCGACCCAGGTCGTGCTGGTCTGGGTGACGATGACGCGGGCGGCGCCGGTGGCCGGATCGACGGCCAGCAGGTCGAGCGTCTTCTGGTCGCGCTGCTCACGCTGGACATAGAGGGTCTTGCCGTCCGCCGACCAGTCGACGCGGCCCAGATAGATGTCGGTGTTGGAGCCCAGATCGACCTTGATCCGCTTCCCGGTCGTGACGTCATGGACATAGAGGTCGACCACCGCATTGGGACGGCCGGCGCGCGGATAGCGCTGCTGCACCACGGTCGAGCCCGAGGCGTTGATGTCGAGGCGCGGGACCACGTCCACGCCGCTCTCGTCGGTGCGTTGCAGGGCGATGTAGTGCTCGTCCGGGCTCCACCAGTAGCCGGTGTCGCGATCCATCTCCTCCTGGGCGATGAACTCGGCGGTGGCCCAGGTGATCAGGCCGTCGCCGTCTGTCGTGACCGGGGTTTCGGTGTTGGTGGCGAGGTCCTGAATGACCAGATCCTGATCGCGGACGTAGGAGACGTAAGTCCCCCTGGGGCTGACCTTGGCGTCGATCTCGTCGGCCGGGGTATTGGTCAGGCGTTTGACGGAATCGTCGGCGCGATTGGCCAGATAGATGTCGCCTTCCAGCGGGGCGAGGATGTAGCGGCCCTGGCTGTCCCACGAATATTCGACGACGCCGCGTTCGGAGATCCGCATCCGTTCGCGTCGGGCCTTCTCGGCCTCGGACAGTTCGCCGGCCTCGGGGACCAGGGCACGGGCGTCGATCAGCTTGAACGGCTCGCCGGGGCCCGTCGGCGCGGCCCACAGGTCCTGCACCGACACATCATCCGGCCGCGAGCGCAGGAAGGCGACCAGGCCGCCGTCGGGCGACAGGCTGACGCCCTTGGCCACCGGACCGCTGAGGCCGGGATCGGAGAAGACCCGCTCGGGCGTCAGGATGGCGGGATCAGCCGCAGGAGAACTGGCCGACTGGGCGAAAGCGGAACCGGCGACGGCCATCAGGAGCGTCGAAGCAAGGAGAACTGTGCGCATGGCGCGGGACGCTAGCGACGGATTCTAATCGCGTCACCGAGATTTTTTCGGGCGTCGGGTCGCGTCGCGGCGCCTGCGATCCTTTCGCACAGGCGAACGAGCGCCTAAACAGCACAGACAATGACCGACGCCCTTCTCGCCTCCGCCACCCCGACCCCGCCCAGGCCCAGCCCCTTCCACGGGCTGAGGGTACTGTGGGTCAAGCACTGGACCGACCAGCTGTTCTCCTTCGCCGTCGAACGGCCCGAGGACTTCCGCTTCCGCTCGGGCGAGTTCGTGATGATCGGCCTGCCGGGCGAAGACGGCGGCAAACCGGTCATGCGCGCCTATTCGATCGCCAGCCCGTCCTGGGCCGAAGAGATCGAGTTCTTCTCCATCAAGGTCGAGGACGGCCCCCTGACCTCGCGCCTGCAGAAGATCGTCGCGGGCGACACGGTGCTGATGGGCAAGAAGCCGACCGGCACCCTGGTGCTGGACGCCCTGACCGGGGGCGAGCGGCTGTGGCTGATCGGGACCGGCACGGGCCTGGCGCCCTGGCTGTCGGTGGCCCGCGATCCGGACACCTATTCCCGCTTCGGACAGGTCGTGGTGTGCCACACGGTGCGCAATGTCGCCGACCTGGCCTATCGCGACTTCTTCTCCCACGGCATCCACGAGGACCCGCTGATCGGCGACGAGGCAAGAGCGCAGCTGACCTATTATCCCACCGTCACGCGCGAACGGTTCGAGACTGCCCAAGGACTCAGGGCGGGCCGGATCACCGACCGGATCAAGTCGGGCGACATCTTCGCCGACCTCGGCCTGCCGATAGGGTTCTCGCCCAACACCGACCGGATCATGCTGTGCGGCTCGATGCATATGATCAAGGAGACGGCCGAACTGCTGGAGACCTATGGTCTGAAGGAAGGCTCCAACGCCGAACCGGGCGACTATGTGCTGGAACGCGCCTTCGTCGGATAGCTTGGGCGGTTTGCCCACCTTGGCGCGGGGCGCGGGAACGGCTAACCCGACGCCCATGCACCACCCTGCCCTTGTCGCCGTCGAAGCCCGGGTCGATCCCGCCGAATGCACCGCCATGGCCGAGGTCCGTCAGGGCGTCGACGCCCTGGACCGCGCCCTGGTCGCCCTGCTGGCCGAGCGCCAGCGCTATATGGACGCCGCCGCCCGCATCAAGCCCGATCGCGACGCGGTCCATGATGACGCCCGCATCGAGGACGTGGTCGCCAAGGTCCTCGCCGCCGCCGAACAGCAGCATCTGTCGCCGACGATCGCCGAACCGGTCTGGCGGCTGCTGATCGACCGCTGCATCGCCTATGAGTTCTCGGTCTACGACCGCACGCGCAGCTAGCCGCCCAAACTAGGCCCTCAGGCTTCTCAGCATGAGTTCGTGGCGCCAGGCCGCGACGTCGGCGAGGGCGATGTGGAGCGCCGTCTTGACGCGTTCGAGCGCGGGGGCCGCCAGCGCTTGATCGGCGACCTCGGCCTGGGCGCAGATCTCCGCAAGAGGCCCGGCCCCGATGCCCGCTGCGGCGCCCCGGATGGTGTGGACGGCGTCGCGCCAGCCGTCGGTCTTCGGCTCCAGCATGGCCGACCACATGGCCGCCTGTTCGGCGAACAGGCCCAGGACCTCTTCCGAAATCGCATCGTCCCCGCCGGTCATCCGGTCCAGCACAGAGAAGTCGACCGCGCCGGACAGATCCCGTCGCGACATCAGGCGGCCTCGGTCGGGTTCTTGGCCAGCCGGGCGTTCCGCGACGACCAGACGAAATAGATGATCAGGCCGATCGCATTCCAGATCAGGAATCCGACCTGGGTGACGGGCTTCAGGCTGAGGAAGAAGATCAGGCAGCCGACCACGGTGATGGCGGCCACCAGCGGCCACAGCGGAACCTTGAACAGACGCTTGCGGCCCGGCTCGCGCAGACGCAGCACCACCAGACAGACGCCGACGGCGCAGAAGGCCGCCAGGGTCCCGGCATTGGCCAGCGAGGCCAGTTCGTCGAGCGGCAACAGGCCGGCGAGGACGGCGACCACGACGGCCGTAAAGACCGTCACCACGGCAGGCACCCCGCGCGAGGAAATCTTGGCCAGACGGGCCGGAAGCAGACCGTCCCGGGCCATGCCGAGGAAGATGCGGCTCTGGCCGAAGAGGAAGGCCAGCAGCACGGTCGGGAGGGCGATCACGGCGGCGCCCGCGACGACGGTCGCCGCCCCGCCCTGCCCCAGTTCGCGCAGGATCAGGGACAGGGGTTCCGGGCTGGACGCGAAGGACGCGACCGGCCGGGCCCCGATCGCTGCGGTCGCGACCAGCATGTAAAGGGCCGTGCAGATCAGCATGGAGCCGACGATGCCGATGGCCAGGTCGCGCTCGGGCTTCTTCGTCTCCTCCGCCGCCGTCGAGATGGCGTCGAAGCCGTAGAAGGCGAAGAAGATGATGGCTGCGGCCGCCATCACCCCCGTCTTCACGAAGGGCGCCCCGAAGCCGTTGGGCATGAAGGGGTGGAAATGGTCCGGATTGAAAGTCGGCAGGGCGATGAAGACGAAGAGCGCCAGGGCGAGGATCTTGATGACCACGAGGGCGACGTTGAGGTTGGCGCTTTCGCGCGTGCCCAGCAGTAGAAGGCCCGTGACCACGGCGATGATGAAGACCGCCGGCAGGTTGACGATTCCGCCGGCGTGCGGCCCGACCGTCAGGGCGTGCGGCAGGGCAAGACTGATCCCGCCGACGTCGATCCCGTTGAGGAAGGCCACCGCATAGCCCGACCAGCCCACCGCCACGGCCGAGACGACCAGCGAATATTCGAGGATCAGGCTCCAGCCGACCACCCAGGCGATCAGCTCGCCCAGCACGGCGTAGGAATAGGTGTAGGCGCTGCCCGCCGCCGGCATCATGGTCGAGAGCTCGGCATAGGCGAGGGCCGCACAGGCGCAGACCAGACCCGCCAGACCGAACGACACCAGCACCGCCGGTCCCGCCAGACCGGCGCCGACGCCGATCAGGGTCAGGATGCCGGTGCCGACGATGGCCCCGACGCCGAGCGCCAGCAGATGCGGCCAGCTGAGCGTCGCCTTCAGGCGCGGCCCGTGGGCGGCCTCGTCATGCGGCGCATGCATCGCATCGATCGACTTCCGCCGGTTCCAGAACGCCATTCAGCCCACTCCCCTGATTCAGAACGCGTGATTCCCGCGACCTTAGCGCGCAGCGGAGCGGTTTAGAAACCGAAGGCGCAAAAACGGGCTTGCATCCTGAGAACACAGCCAGTATGTCCGCCCCTCCCCGCCGGTGAAGGCTTTCACCGGGAGGGCGAAGACGATGGTTTCGGGTGATTAGCTCAGTTGGTAGAGCAGCTGACTCTTAATCAGCGGGTCGTTGGTTCGAACCCAACATCACCCACCATCGTCTGTCCTGCTTCCAGACAAAGCCGAAGTTTCCGGTCCCGCCTGCGGGACATGGCCTACGTCGTCTGACTCCCCGGACAGACCCACGCCTCAGCCCCACGGGTCAGGCGAGGCCGGGGGCGGTCGGAGGAGCGGCTTCAACCGCGCTTTGAAGGCGAGACCGGGGTCACGCCGCGTGAGGTCGGCGCCGCGCCGGGGGCCAAGGCTGAACTGAAACATCTCACGGCGGGGCGTTGATCGAGAATCACGGCAATCTTTGTCGGTCAGGGACGGAAACTCCACGGAGGCGCGTTCCAGACGCTCAGAGCCTGCGACGACCCGACGCCCCTCCCCCCTCGGCGTCCGGTCGTGCGTGGGATAGTCCCTGCAGTGGAGTTCGGCATGGCGCGCGGCGACGGTGATATTGAAACAGGCCCTCATCCGGTCGATCGCTTCGTCGGTCGCCGGGTCAGCGAGAGACGCATCGCCCTGGGATACAATCAGGGCGACCTCGGCAAGGCGCTGGGCCTGACCTTCCAGCAAATCCAGAAATACGAAAAGGGCGTCAACCGGATCTCGGCCTCCAAGCTCTGGTTGATCAGCCAGTTCTTCGGCGTCGACATCAGCTGGTTCTTCGAGGGCCTGCCGCGCGATGCGACGGAAGGCGCACCGGAGTCCGCCATCGCGACGCCGAACCTCGATTTTCCGCCGACGCGGCTGACGCTCGAGATTTCCGCCCTGACGCCGCAGCTTTCCAACCGGCGGCAGAAGCTGGCGCTCGATATGGTGCGCGAGATGCTCGGCACGGCGCCCGCGGAGGCCTGACATCCGGCTCCGGCGGATCCGCGCCCCGGTTTCAGACGTGACATTCGTCCCGGCCCGAAGCATGCAAGACCGGGGCATGACCGATCCCGTCCCGCATTATCAGGCCCGGACTCTCGAGCTCATCCTGCGCGCGATCGCCGAACGGGACGCAGAGGCGCGAGCCGATCTGCTGCGTCAGGCCGCCTACTGGCTGGACCTTTCCAAACGCGCGGTGAAGGCCAAGCTTCACTAGCCTTCCCGCCACGCCATGCCACGTCAGGAGCCAAAAAAGGCCGCGCGATCACGCGCGGCCCTGAAGGTTTTTTGGGAGGGAAACGCCCGGGAAGGGCGTGCGCCTTGGCGCATCCCTACAATCGCCTTGGGCCGCGGCGGTTCCAGGGCGGATTTGTTGCAGGTCCGCGACGCCGGTCAGCCGCCGGCCGTATTTCCGGCCGTTTCCACAATCCGGCGTGCGGGGGGAGTGGGTCCGCGGATGAAGGCGATGAATTCGCGCACGCTCCAGGAGGCGGGGGTCTCCTTGCCGCCGCGGGCTTCGACGATGCGGACACCGCGGTCGCCATGGCTCTGCCAGGCCTTGGCGACCTTGAGCGCGGTGGGAGCCTCCATCGGGTCCGAGGTCGCCCGCAGGGCGTTCTGTTCCACCTGAACGACGTACTTCATCATCCGCAGATAACACAGTCTGAGGTTGTGCCCACCCCATTACGGCTATAACTTTAGCCATAAGATCCGTAGTTTACGCACGCCGCGCGACGCCCTGCTTCCCGCAGGAACAAGGAAGCCGTCAAAAATATTTCGGGATCGGGCCGAGCTGAGGGGTCTGGTCTGGCAGGTCGACCTGGACCGCGTCGACATAGCACCAGCCCCAGCCCTCAGGCGGGTCATAGCCCTCGATGATCGGGTGCCGGGTGGCGTGGAAATGGGCGCGGGCGTGCCGGCTTGGGGAATCGTCGCAGCAGCCGACATGACCGCAGCGGCGGCACAGGCGCAGGTGCACCCACCAGCCGCCGGTCTTCAGGCATTCCTCGCAGCCGCGCGCGCTGGGCGTGACCGTCTGGATCGTCTGGGAATGGCCGCACGACAGGGTCAAGATCACGCTCCCGGGTTGCGGGAGCCACCGTGCCGGGGACAGGCGGGTCCGGTCAAGCCGGACCCGTCTTCGGGACATCAGACCTCGCGCGCATCCTTGCGATTCTGGGTCGTTTCGCGATTGATCCACAGGGCGATCAGGGTCCCCGCGGCGCCGGAGAGCAGATAGACGCCCGCCGCGCCCAGACCGAAGTTCGACGCCAGCAACAGGGCCGCCAGCGGGGCGAAGCCCGCGCCGAACAGCCAGGCCAGGTCCGAGGTCAGGGCCGAGGCGGTATACCGGTTGATCGGGGCGAAATTGGCCGCCAGCGAGCCCGACGACTGGCCGAACGAGAGACCCAGCAGAATGAAGCCGCTCATCATGAAAATGATGCCGCCGATTTCCCCGCCAGCCAGCATCTGGGGCGCGAAGCCCGAGAAGGCGGCGATGGCGGCAGCCGTGGCGGCCAGGAGGTTGCGGCGGCCATAGCGGTCGGCCAGCGGCCCCGACAGGATCACGCAGATCAGGCAGACGATCGCGCCGATCAACTCGATGACCAGGAACCGCGCCGGCGGCTCCTTGGTGTAGAGCAGCACCCACGACAGCGGGAAGACGGTCACCATGTGGAACAGGGCGAAGCTGGCCAGCGGGGCAAAGGCGCCGATGACGATGTTCTTGCCCTCGGCGCGGACCGTCTGGCGGAACGGCGTCGGCTGCAGCTCCCGGTCCTCGTAGGACTCGATGAAGGCCGGAGTCGCCGAAATCCGCAGGCGGGCGAACAGGGCAACGACGTTGATGGCGAAGGCCACGAAGAACGGATAGCGCCAGCCCCAGTCGAGGAAGTCGGCGGTCGACAGCAGCGACACGAAAAACGCGAACAGGGCGCTGGCGAGGATCAGGCCGATCGGGGCGCCGATCTGGCCGAGCATCGCGTACCAGCCCTTCTTGCCGGCCGGAGCGTTCATGGCCAGGAGCGACGCCAGACCTTCCCAGGTGCCGCCCAGGGCGACGCCCTGGCCGATGCGCAGCAGGGCCAGCAGGGCGACCGACCACATGCCGATGGTCTCGTATCCTGGCAGGAAGGCCGTGGCCACAGTCGAGGTGCCCAGCAGCAGGAGCGCGATCGTCAGCTTGGTCCCGCGCCCGAAATGCCTGTCGATGGCGATGAAGATCCAGGTGCCGATCGGCCGGGCGATGAAGGCAAGGGCGAAGAGGGCGAACGAATACAGGGTGCCCAGCAGCGGCCCGGCGAACGGAAAGACCAGTTGCGGGAAGACGATGACCGAGGCGATCGCGAAGACGAAGAAGTCGAAGAACTCCGACGCCCGGCCGATGACGACGCCGATGGCGATCTCGCCCGCATCGATCTTGTCGTGCGAACGCGCGTTGATCTGTTGGGCGTCTCTCTCGAGGGGAGTAGAGGAGGCTCCGGTGGTGGCGCTCATCGAATGATCGCTTCCTTGGTTCTGGGTGTGACACGCGACGACGGGTCACGGTGTTGTGGCGCGCTTATTGAAACCCAACGCGTCAAAAGGAGATAGGGCAGATTGTCCAATGTTGTTCCTGACCGCAGCAGCCTAGAGGCCCGCATCATGCCTCCCCAGCACCCTGTCCGATCCACCCTGCGGCGTTTGACGCCTTGGGTCGCCATCCCCGCCCTCGCCCTTCTGGCGGGATGTAACGCCGTCGTCCTGGCTCCGTCCGGCGATGTGGCGGCCCAGCAGCGCGATCTGCTGGTCATCTCGACCGTGTTGATGCTCCTTATCATCATTCCGGTGATCGCCCTCGTGGTGATCTTCGCATGGAAGTACCGCCACTCGAACAAGGATGCGGCCTACGAGCCGGACTGGGACCATTCCACCTATCTGGAAGTGGCCATCTGGGGTGCGCCGCTGCTGATCATCATCTGCCTGGGCGCCGTGACCTGGGCCGGGACCCACCTGCTGGACCCCTATCGTCCGCTCGACCGGATCGCCGCGGGCCGTCCCGCCGAGAAGACGGTCAAGCCGCTGCAGGTCAACGTGGTCGCCCTCGACTGGAAATGGCTGTTCATCTACCCCGAGTACGGCATCGCCACGGTCAATGAACTGGCCGCCCCGGTCGATCGCCCGATCCAGTTCACCATCACCTCGTCGTCGGTGATGAACTCCTTCTATATCCCGGCCCTGGCCGGCCAGATCTACGCCATGCCGGGCATGCAGACGACGCTGTACGGCGTCATCAACAAGGCGGGCGAATACAAGGGCTTCTCGGCCAACTACAGCGGCTCGGGTTTCTCGGGCATGCGCTTCAACTTCCACGGCCTGCCCCAGGCCGGGTTCGACCAGTGGGTCGCCCAGGTGAAGTCGAGCGGCCTTGCTCTGGACCGCGCCGGCTACATGCGTCTGGAAGCGCCCAGCGAGAATGTGCCCGCCATGCGGTTCGCCCAGGTCGACAGCGGCCTGTTCAGCGCCATCGTCAACATGTGCGTCGAGCCCGGCAAGATGTGCATGCACGAGATGGAAGCCATTGATGCGAAGGGCGGCCTCGACATCGAGAGCGCCCACAGCATGCTGGCCCTGACCTACGACAAGACCGAGCGGCGCGGCGCGGTATTCGGCCCGACGCCGACCTATGTCGCCACCCTTTGCACCCCGAACGATCCCGACCCGCGTGAGGCCGGCCAGACCCGTCTGGCGTCGCTGACCTCCCCATCGGCGCCCATGCTGGGCGCCGGCCTCACAGCTCCCGCCTCCTTCGGCTCCGCAGCGCCGTCCGCGCCGCGCGCCGCTTCCTGATCGGACCGCCCACTATGTCCGCCGACAAGATCATCCAATTCGTCTTCGGGCGCCTCAACGTCGAGGCCCTGCCCTTCCACGAGCCCATCCTCGTCGCCACCTTCGCCGTGGTCTGCCTGGGCGGCGTCGCCCTGCTGGGCGCCGTGACGTATTTCAAGCTCTGGACCTACCTCTGGAAGGAGTGGTTCACGACGGTCGATCACAAGAAGATCGGCATCATGTACATGATCCTGGGCATCATCATGCTGCTGCGCGGCTTCGCCGACGCCATCATGATGCGCCTGCAGCAGGCCATGGCCTTCGGCGGGTCCGAGGGCTACCTGAACGCCCACCATTATGACCAGATCTTCACCGCCCACGGCGTGATCATGATCTTCTTCGTGGCCATGCCCATGGTCACCGGCCTGATGAACTACATCGTGCCGCTGCAGATCGGGGCGCGCGACGTCTCCTTCCCCTTCCTGAACAATTTCAGCTTCTGGATGACGGCGGGCGGCGCGATCATCGTGATGATGTCGCTGTTCGTGGGAGAGTTCGCCCGCACGGGCTGGCTGGCCTATCCGCCGCTGTCGGGTCTGGCCTACAGCCCTGACGTCGGGGTCGACTACTACATCTGGGCGCTGCAGGTCGCGGGGGTGGGGACATTGCTGTCCGGGGTCAATCTGATCGCCACCATCGTCAAGATGCGGGCGCCGGGCATGGGTCTGATGAAGATGCCCATCTTCACCTGGACGGCGCTGTGCACCAACGTCCTGATCGTCGCCGCCTTCCCGGTCCTGACCGCCGTCCTCGCCCTGCTGGGTCTGGACCGCTACGTCGGCACCAACTTCTTCACGAACGATCTCGGCGGCAACCCGATGATGTACGTGAACCTGATCTGGATCTGGGGTCACCCCGAGGTCTACATCCTGATCCTGCCGGCCTTCGGCATTTTCTCGGAAGTGGTGTCGACCTTCGCCGGCAAGAAGCTCTTCGGCTATACCTCCATGGTCTACGCCACGGTCGTGATCACCATCCTGTCCTACCTGGTGTGGCTGCACCACTTCTTCACCATGGGATCGGGCGCGAGCGTCAACTCCTTCTTCGGCATCACCACCATGATCATCTCGATCCCGACGGGAGCGAAGATCTTCAACTGGCTGTTCACGATGTACCGGGGCCGGATCCGCTTCGAACTGCCGATGATGTGGACAGTGGCCTTCATGATCACCTTCACCATCGGCGGGATGACGGGCGTGCTCCTGGCCGTGCCTCCCGCCGACTTCGTCCTGCACAACTCGCTGTTCCTGATCGCCCACTTCCACAATGTGATCATCGGCGGCGTGCTGTTCGGCCTGTTCGCGGGGATCAATTTCTGGTGGCCCAAGGCCTTCGGATTCAAGCTCGACGAAAAGTGGGGCAAGATCTCCTTCTGGTTCTGGGTCGTCGGCTTCTGGTTCGCCTTCATGCCCCTTTACGTGCTGGGCCTCATGGGCGTGACGCGCCGCATGCGGGTCTTCGACGATCCCTCGCTGCAGATCTGGTTCATCATCGCCGGCTTCGGCGCGGCCCTGGTCGCCCTCGGCATCGCCGCCATGCTGATGCAGTTCTACGTCTCGATCCGCGACCGCGATAAGCTGCGCGACAAGACGGGCGATCCGTGGGGCGGCCGCACGCTCGAGTGGTCCACCTCCTCGCCCCCGCCGGACTATAATTTCGCCTTCACGCCCGTGGTCCACGACAGCGACGCTTGGTGGGACATGAAGAACCGCGGCTACACGGCGCCGGACGGCGGTTATCGCGACATCCACATGCCCTCCAACACGGGCACAGGGATCATCCTGGCCGGGCTGAGCGTGGCCTGCGCCGTGGGTCTGATCTGGTACATGTGGTGGCTGGCCGCGATCAGCTTCGTGGGCATCATCGGCTACGCCATCTTCCACACCTTCAACTACAAGCGCGACTTCTACATCCCGGCCTCGGAAGTGACCGAGACCGAGGCGAAGGCCCGCGCCCTGGCCGCGGAGGCCTGATCGAATGGCGAGCGCTGTGAAATCCCTCGCTGACGGTGAGGAAGTCGTCTTCTACCTGAAGGAGGAGCCGCATCATCCGGAGGGCTCCAGCACCATGCTGGGCTTCTGGATCTATCTGATGAGCGACTGTCTCATCTTCGCGATGCTGTTCGCCGTGTTCGGCGTGATCGGCGGCAACTACGCCGGCGGTCCGGGGCCCAAGGCCCTGTTTGAGCTGCCGCTGGTGGCCCTGAACACCTCGATGCTGCTGTTCTCGTCGATCACCTACGGCTTCGCCATGCTGGCCATGGCCCGCAAGAACGTCACCCAGACCCAGATCTGGCTGGCGATCACCGGCGTCTTCGGCCTCTGCTTCCTGGGCATCGAACTCTATGAGTTCGCCCACCTGATCCACGAGGGCGCGACGCCGCAACGCAGCGGCTTCCTGTCGGCCTTCTTCACCCTGGTCGGGACCCACGGCCTGCACGTGACCTTCGGCCTGATCTGGCTGGTCACCCTGATGGTCCAGATCGGCTGGAAGGGTCTGATCCCGGCCAACCAGCGCCGCCTGATGTGCCTGTCGCTGTTCTGGCACTTCCTCGACGTCATCTGGATCGGCGTCTTCACCTTCGTCTACCTGATGGGGATGCTGCGATGAGCAAGGCTCCGACCAAACCGACCGCTGCTCGCAAGCTTGCCGCCCGCAAGCCCGTCTCCAGGACGGCCGCCATCGCCAGGGCCGAGGCTATGGCCGCGCCGAACCACGACCACAGCGGGGTCGCCCACGACGTCGCCCATGCGCATCACGACGACCACGGCCATCACGACGACCACGGCCATCATGACGCCCAGGGCCATGGCTCGATGCGGGACTATCTGATCGGCTTCGGCCTGTCGGTGGTGCTGACGGCCATCCCCTTCTGGCTGGTGATGTCCGGGGTCTTCGCGCCGCAGCTGACCGGCGGGATCATCATGGCCTTCGCCGTGGCCCAGATCGTGGTCCACATGATCTTCTTCCTGCACATGAACACGAAGTCCGAGGGCGGCTGGACGATCCTGGCCCTGATCTTCACCCTCATCCTGGTGGTCATCGCCCTGACCGGTTCGCTCTGGGTCATGTACCACCTGAACGCCAATATGATGCCGCAGGGCATGGACATGAACCCGGCCCCCTGAGGATCGGATCACAGGAAGCCGCGATGCCCGTCGGGCCGCATGAAGAGCCGAGGAAACCCCGGTCAAACCTGGCGCTGGGCCTCCTCGGCGTCCTGATCGTCGCCATGGTCGTGGGCCTGGTGTGCCTCGGCGTCTGGCAGGTCGAGCGCCGGGCGTGGAAGCTGGACCTGATCCGTCAGGTCGACGCCCGGGTTCACGCCCCCGCCTCCCCTGCGCCCGGCCCGGACCGCTGGCCCACGGTCAGCCGTGACGCCGACCAGTATCGTCACGTCATCCTGCACGGCGTGTTCGAAAACGACCGCGAGACCCTGACCCAGGCGGTCACCGACTATGGCCCGGGGTTCTGGGTCCTGACGCCGTTCCGGACCCACGCCGGATTCACGGTCCTGATCAATCGCGGCTATGTCCCTGCCGAGCGGCGCGCGCCCGCCAGCCGGGCGGCGGGCCAGATCAGCGGAGAGACCACGGTTCAGGGCCTGTTGCGCATCACCGAGCCGAAGGGCGGCTTCCTGCGGGCCAATGATCCCGCGAAGGACAGCTGGCGCTCGCGCGATGTGCAGGCGATCGCGGCCCGGCGCGGTCTGACGACCGTCGCGCCCTATTTCGTCGACGCCGACGCTACACCCAACGCCGGCGGCGGACCGCTGGGCGGCCTGACCGTGATACGCTTCCCCAACAGCCATCTGGTCTACGCCCTGACCTGGTTCGGCTTGGCCCTGATGCTTGCGGCAGGCGGAGCCTTCGTGGCGTGGGACGAGCGCCGGGTGCGGCAGGGGTTGCAATGAACATCGCTGCCCAGACCCTGAGCCGCTTGGCCGGACTGGGCGTCTGGCGCGACCGCAACGCCGACGTCGCCGCCTCGACAGGCTGGCGCAACATGCAGCTGCTGATCCAGCTGCGGTGGCTGGCCGTCGCCGGTCAGGTGGTCACCATCCTCGTCGTGCATTTCGGCATGGGCGTAAAACTGCCGCTGCAGCTGATCCTGGCCGCTCCCCTCGCCCTGCTGGCCTTCAATGTTCTGGGCCTGCAGCGCCTGAAGCTGCATCCGCATGTGACCGAGGGCGAGTTGGTGCTGTCGCTGCTGGTCGATGTCGCCGCCCTGACCTGGCAGCTCTACCTCAGCGGCGGGGCGGCCAATCCCTTCACCCCCCTGTTCCTGCTGCAGGTGGTGCTGGCCTCGGTGTTGCTGCGCCCGGTGTCCGCCTGGCTGATGGTCGGGGTGACGAGCGTGTGTTCCCTGCTGCTGCTGGCCGTGCACCGTCCCCTGCCGTTGCCGGCGCGGCTCAAGGACGCCGACTTCAGCCTGTACCTGGAAGGCAGCCTCGTCTGTTTCGGCCTGATCGCCGTGCTGCTGGTGATGTTCGTGACCCGCATCAGCGGCAACCTGCGCGCCCGAGATTCCTATCTGGCCCAGATGCGTCAGCGCGCGGCCGAGGAAGATCACATCGTCCGCATGGGGCTTCTGGCCTCCGGCGCCGCCCATGAACTGGGCACCCCCCTGTCGTCGCTGGCCGTGATCCTGGGCGACTGGCGCCGGATGCCCGTCATCAAGACCGACCCGGAGCTGTCACAGGACATCGCCGACATGCAGGCCGAGGTCGAGCGCTGCAAATCCATCGTCACGGGCATCCTGATGTCGGCCGGCGAGGCGCGCGGACAGGATCCAGTCGTGACGACCCCTCGCGCCCTGCTCAACGACCTGATCGCAGGGTGGAAGCCGAACCGGCCGGGCGTCGACGTGGTCTGGCGCGACGGGCTCGGCGAGGACGTGCCCGTCGTCTCGGACCCGGCCCTGCTGCAGGTGCTGGTCAATGTGCTTGACAACGCGGCAGAGGCCGGGGCGACCAGCATCGTCGTCCTGGCCGAACGGCTTGCGAATAACCTGGAGGGAGACCTGTCGATCACCGTCAGCGACAACGGTTCGGGCTTCGCCGACGCGGTGCTGGCGAATTTCGGCCAGCCCTATCAATCGACCAAGACGCGGCCCGGCGCGGGCCTCGGCCTGTTCCTGCTGTCCAATGTCCTGCGCAAGCTGGGCGGCGGCGTCGAAGCCCGCAACCGCAAGGACGGCGGGGCTGTGGTGATCCTGCGGCTGCCCCTGTCGGCCATCGCCCTGCCCGGAAAAGCGTCCTGATGCCCTCCTCCAACCGCCTGCTGGTCCTCGTCGAGGACGACGAAGCCTTCGCCCGCACCCTGAAGCGGTCGTTCGAACGCCGGGACTACACGGTCGTGACCGCGACCAACCACGACGAGCTCGTCGCGGTCCTTGCCGAACACAAGCCCGCCTATGCCGTGGTCGATCTGAAGCTGGCGGGCGGCGCCTCGGGCCTGACCTGCGTCCAGACCCTGCACGCCGCCGATCCCGCGACGACCATCGTGGTCCTGACCGGCTTCGCCAGCATCGCCACCGCCGTGGAAGCGATAAAGCTGGGCGCCTCCCACTATCTCGCCAAACCCTCCAGCACCGACGACATCGAGGCCGCCTTCGGCCGGGTCGAGGGCAATCCCGATACGGCCCTCAGCGCCCGCCCGACCTCGATCAAGACCCTGGAGTGGGAACGGATCCACGAGACCCTGGCCGACACCGGCTTCAACATCTCGGAGGCCGCGCGGCGTCTGGGCATGCATCGCCGCACCCTGGCCCGCAAACTGGCCAAGCGTCAGGTGACCTGAACTGATTTCGTTCGACTAAATCCGCCACGCTCCGCAGGTTTTTAACCGTATCGTTCACCCGAGGCGGGAAGCCGGTTGCCGAACGGCGGTCGCGTCCCCTAGGGGAAGGATCATGTTGGGGTTTGATCGCATTTTCAGGGGCTTGGCCTCCGGAGCCGCCGTCGCCGTGCTGGCGGCGGCGTCGACGTCCGCGATGGCCCGGACAGCCGCCGCCCAAACCTCCTCCACCCAGACATCCTCCGCCCTGACCGCTCCGACCCTGCCCCGCCCCGTCGCCCTGGCGGTGACCTGGCCGAAGGTCAGCGAGGTCGAGCGGCTGGACGGCAACGGCGTCTCCTTCTACGGCGGCGTCGCCAGCATCGACGGCAGCGACCAGTACGGCCTCAGCGTCCTGACCTTCGACCCGTTCCAGTCGATGGTGCGCGCCACCTATATCGACGCCTGGGCCCTGACCGCGCCGAACCCGGCGTCCTGCTCGCTCACCTTCCGCGCCGTCGACCGCCCCCTGACGCAGGAACAGGCCAACGCCATGGTCCCCGAGCTGGCGACCGTCGAACTGCGCACCATCGAGAAGGATCACCCCGATCTGGTCAAGGCGGGCGACCGCACCCGCGAGGGAACCGACGTCATCCGCGTCGTCGACCGTTTCAGCTGGGGCGGGGCCGACGGGGCGGCGAAATTCGACGGCCTCAGCCGGTCCTGGGTCTTCGTGCGGCTGGGCCGGGCGTACTATGTCAACAAGATCTGTCTGTCGCAGACGGGCATGGGCGATCTGGTCGTCATGGATCAGCTGATCGGCCTGAACTACCGCACCGGGGACGCGCCCGCGCCCACGCCCGGCGACGTCGTGCCAGAGAACCCTCCGCCGTCGCGTCCGCTGGTCCGTCTGCCGCCGCCCGTCGGCAATATCGTGGCCCGCGATCAGGACCGGCAGGCGCTCGAATCCCAGACCCTGGACGGCGGGGTCGAAGCCGCGACGGCTCCTGCCCGCGCGGCCGACCCCGGCCCGGCTCCGGCCCGGGAGACGCCGGCTCCCGCGGCTGTCGTGACGCCGCCGCTCGCGCCTGCACCCGCGACAGCCTCGCCCGCACCGGCCTTCGTCGCCAGCCCTGCGCCGGGTTCTGTGGCGCCCGTTCCGACCCCGGATCAGACCGTGGCGCGCAGCCTGACCCAGTCCCTGAACGGCGGTCCGCCGGCCCGCTGACGGGTTCGAGCGCCGCCATACGGAACATCGCCATGCGAGGGCGGTTTTCGGACTGTAGCGTCCATGCCCATCCCTCCCCGCAAAACCCGAGAAGAATGTCTGAGAAAGATCAGCGAGATGATTGGTGAAGCCGTCGTCGAGGACGCGGACGCCCGCCGCGAAGGCCTCCTGACCCTGGCGGACCACTGGATCGATCTGGCGGACCGCCGAAAGGCGGACGAAACGCCGCCCCCCCGGGGACGCTGCGACCGGGGATCGTGAAATCTCATCCTGACATCCAGGCGATCGCCTCGGCGACCTCTGCGGCCTGAATCCGGATGTCCGGGACCGAGGTCACCTCCCAGAAGGCCCCCCGCGTCAGCGGACCGACGGCATAGAGCTCGTCCTGCGCAGCCCCGTCGACATCGTGGATGCGGCAGTCGTCATCGACGTCCAGCCCGAGGCCGTCCGGGTCGGCCCGCGCCAGACCGGCCTCGACCAGGTCCCGGATCAGCGGAATCCGGCTGTTGGCCACGTCCGCGAGCGGGCCGGTGCAGTTGATCACCAGATCGATCCTGCGGGTCGTGGTCCGGGCCCCGCCGCGGGGCCGCCAAGTCACCAGCACCTTGTCATCCGCCGGTTCGATACGGACGATGCGACCGGCATCGATCGACAGGTCGCCGGCGTCGATCATCGTCTGTATGCGGCCGGCGACGCCCGGCGCGAGGCGGTGCCGATGCACATCCCATATCGGCCTCAGGTGCCGCAGGAAGCGGCCGCGCTGGGCGCGCGTCCACGACCGCCACAGCGGACGCGCAGACTGCCGCAGATCGTCCGTGACGGCGCGCCAGTCCGACGTCAGCGCCGCCTTGCGCGCCCGTTTCAACACCACCAGAGGCGAGCCCCTGTAGGCCTGTGCCGGCAAGGCCAGGTCGGCGGCCTTGTGGGCGCGCGGGCTCAGCCCCCGTCGGGACAGGGCGAAGAACCGCCGCCCCGGCCGCGCGTGCGACAGGGCGACATCGACCATGGTCAGGCCGGAGCCGATCAGAAGCACACGCCGGACGTCGTCGCCCGGATCGCCGACGCCGCGCCAGGGATCGGACACATAACGGCCCGCCGCGACCACGGCCTCGTCCAGGCCCGCCGGCCGGGCCGGTTCGAGATTGCCGAGCGCCAGCACACCGACATCAACCCCGAGTGCGTCGCCCGACGCCAGGCTGACGGACCAGCCCGCCCCGTCCCGCGCCAGCGACACCGCCTCGTCGTGGACCAGTCTCAGGCGCGAACCGGACCGTTCGAGCGCCTCTGCGAGGATCGCTCTCAGGTAACGACCATAGTCGCCGCGAGTGATGAAGGCGCCTTGGGCGGACCAGTGCGGCTGCGTCGCCAGCCAGCAGGACAGATGGTCCGGATCGTCGGGGAAGGCGCTCATATTGTCCAGCCGGACATTCAGAACATGATCGGCTTCCCGGGTGCCATAGGCCGCGCCCTCCCCGAACCGCGACGCCTTCTCGATCAGCCAGAGTTCGGCCTCCGGGAGTTTTCGCGACAGATGAACCGCGGTCAGAACACCGCTGAAGCCCGCGCCGACAACGGCGATGCGAGGGGCGGTCACTGCGCGCCCCCGCTGGATGCAAGGGCCTTCAGACACGCTGGACAATCTTTGAACATGACCCAGCATGGCGCGGGAGCCAGATCGGGCCTATCGAAATATCCTAGTCGATGAGTAGAGAATTATTACCCGGCGCTCGGGATCAGCCCTCAAGCCTGAATGTCTCCGGCAGGCTGCGTTCGAAGGTCTTCGTGACGCCCGACATCTTGGCGGCGCGGGCGAAGGCGATCTTGGCGAGGGCGGTCGGATGCGGCGCCGACTGGATGCGCGGCCGGGCTCCGGCCTTGCGCATGACGCCGTTGGCGTAAAGGACGTTGGCGCGCATCAGGGCGGCCGGGGTCATGAATTCCACGCTCAGCGACACGTTCAGCATCGGGCCGTTCTCGATCCGGTGCGGGGCGTTCTGGCGCCAGGTGACCATCTTGCCGGGAGTCAGGAGAT
>Ga0209023_10003421_pt1 | contig 18975 bp, 19 predicted proteins | sample LakOneMetagenome_FD_187468 | JGI IMG/M metagenome (GOLD analysis project Ga0209023, IMG submission 187468) | Freshwater and sediment microbial communities from Lake Erie, Canada (SPAdes) (version 2) | ecosystem: Environmental > Aquatic > Freshwater > Lentic | place: Lake Erie, Canada...
TGCCGATCGTCCGATCGCTTTCACAATATTCACACACGAACGCCGCGACTAAAGGAAACGTCATGACCAATCGTATGCAGTTCTATATCGACGGTAGCTGGGTCGATCCCGCCGTCAAGAAATCCATTCCAGTTGTCAATCCGGCGACGGAAGAAGCGCTGTACGAGATTGCGGTCGGATCGAAGGCAGACGTGGACAAGGCGGTGACCGCTGCGCGCCGCGCGTTCGAGACCTTCTCGTTGACCTCGCGCGAAGAGCGCGTTGCGCTGCTCGAAAAGATCATCGCGGTCTACAAGACCAGGCTGAAGGACATCGGCGCTGCTGTGTCCGACGAGATGGGCGCTCCGCTGCCGATGGCGGAAAAGATGCAGGCCGGTGCTGGCCTCGGCCATCTGATGTCGACGCTGGACGTTCTCAAGAAGTATGAGTTCGAGGAAACCATCGGCTCGGCTGTTGTGGTGCGCGAGCCGGTCGGCGTGATCGGCATGATTACGCCATGGAACTGGCCGCTCAACCAGATCGCCTGCAAGGTCGCGCCCGCGATCGCAGCCGGCTGCACCATGATCCTGAAGCCGTCGGAATATACCCCGTCATCCGCGCTGATCTTCGCGGAAATCCTCCATGAAGCAGGCGTGCCGAAGGGCGTGTTCAACGTGATCAACGGCCTCGGTCCCGACGTTGGTGTCGCCATGAGCGAACATCCGGGTATCGACATGATCTCGTTCACCGGTTCGACCCGCGCCGGTATCGATGTTGCCAAGCGTGCGGCGAACACCGTCAAGCGCGTCAGCCAGGAGCTTGGCGGCAAGTCGCCGAACATCATTCTCGACGACGCCGATTTCACCAAGGCTGTGACCGGTGGCGTGGCGCATATGTTCAACAACTCCGGCCAGTCCTGCAACGCGCCGTCGCGCATGATCGTGCCGCAAGCGAAGATCAACGAGATCGCGGCCATCGCCAAGACCGTTGCAGACAAGACCAAGGCGGGCGATCCGCGCGCCGAAGGCACCACCATCGGTCCGGTGGTCAACCGCATCCAGTGGGACAAGATCCAGGCGCTGATCCAGAAGGGTATCGACGAAGGTGCAACGCTGGTCGCTGGCGGTCCCGGTCTGCCGGAAGGCGTCAACAAGGGTTTCTACGTTCGCCCGACTGTGTTCTCGGATGTCACTAGCGACATGACCATCGCGCGCGAAGAAATCTTCGGACCCGTGCTCGTGATCATGGGTGCGAAGGACGAAGACGAAGCGGTGAAGATCGCCAACGACACGCCGTACGGTCTGGCCGGTTATGTCTCGGCAGGCACCGTCGAGCGTGCACGCAAGGTTGGACGTCAGATCCGCGCTGGCAACGTCAACCTCAACGGCGTTCCGAATGAGCGCACCGCACCGTTCGGCGGCTACAAGCAGTCGGGCAACGGCCGCGAGTGGGGCAAGTTCGGCCTCGAGGAATATCTCGAGGTGAAGGCGGTCGCGGGCTTCAACGCGGCCTGATTCTCAAAATCGACGCGCCGGTGCAGCTATTGCGATAGCCGTACCGGCGCGTTTCGTTTGAGGCAGCTAAACATAAAAATCGCTACGCTTCTGGCGTCTGTCGGACCCGACAGGCGTTTTCAAAATCCAACAACAGACCGGAGAGCGTCATGGAGTACGTGAAATTCGGCAAGACGGGACTTGAGGTCTCGCGCCTGTGTCTCGGGTGTATGACTTATGGTGCACCGGATCGCGGCAGCCACAGCTGGACGCTTGACGAGGAAAAGAGCCGTCCGCTCATCAAGCAGGCGTTCGAGCTTGGAATCAATTTCCTCGACACGGCGAACGTGTACTCCGACGGAACATCCGAAGAGATCGTCGGGCGCGCCATCAAGGATTTTTCGCGGCGCGAGGATGTCGTGCTCGCGACCAAGGTCTTCAACCGGATGCGGCCCGGCCCGAATGGTGCGGGACTTTCTCGCAGAGCTATCTTTTCTGAAATCGACAACAGTCTTCGCCGACTCGGCACCGATTACGTCGATCTGTATCAAATACACCGCTGGGATTACGGCACGCCGATCGAGGAGACCCTCGAGGCACTGCACGATGTCGTCAAAAGCGGAAAGGCCCGCTACATCGGCGCATCGTCGATGCATGCCTGGCAGTTCTCGAAGGCGATCTACACCTCGCGGCTCAATGGCTGGACCGAGTTCATCAGCATGCAGGATCACATCAATCTGCTGAATCGCGAAGAGGAGCGGGAGATGCTGCCGCTCTGCAAGGATCAGAAGATCGCAGTGATGCCCTGGAGTCCGCTGGCGCGGGGCCGTCTGACCCGCGCATGGGACGATATTAGCGAGCGGCAGAAGACTGACGAATTCGGCAAGGGACTCTATACGCAGTCGGTGGATTCGGATCGCAAGATCGTCGAACAGGTTGCGGCGATTGCGAAGCAGCGCGGCGTGCCGCAGGCACAGGTTGCGCTGGCCTGGGTTGTGCAGAAGCCGGGCATTACGACGCCGATCGTTGGCGCCTCGAAGCCGAACCATCTCACCGATGCGGTTGCGGCACTGTCGCTGAAACTGACATCGGAGGAAATAGCCGCGCTAGAAGCGCCCTACGTGCCGCACCGGGTCGTCGGTTTCCAGTAGCGTTTCCAGCGGCGGCGCGCTCTATTTGAGCGCGCCTTGGACCGCTGCCGCAATCGCCGTTAGCCCCGTGGCGATATCGCCCGTGATGTGAAGCCGCAGCGCGCGGCGGCCACGCTCAGTCAGTACGCCGAAATCGCCGCGCGCCTGCGCGGCCTCGATCACGCCGAAGCTCGTTTTCTGGCCCGGCACATCGAGATCGCTGGCATTGTCCGCCGTGATCTGCAGGAACACGCCATTGTTCGGCCCGCCCTTGTAGGCTTGGCCCGTGGAGTGCAGGAAGCGCGGTCCGAATCCGACGCAGGTGGCGACGTTTTTGCTGTCGCGGATCGCCATGCGGAGATTTTGGATCGCAGCGATGTTGGCATCGTTGCGGTCGAGATAGGCGAGGGCGGCGACGTAATCGTTCGGCTTGATGCGACCGAGATGCGCCTTGAGCCAAGAGGCAAGATCGCTGCCAGCACCTGCCTTGCGCAAGGCATCGGCATTCGCGGTGTCAGTATAGATGGCAATCGATCCATCGGTTGCGACGGCAGCCTCTGTCGGCAGCGCGCCAGATTTTTCGAAGGCCGAGGTCAGCTCGCGCGTCTTGATCTTTGCAGCTTCCACGTCAGGCTGGTCGAACGGGTTGATACCCATGACGGCGCCAGCGACAGCGGTCGCGATTTCGAAGCGGAAGAATTCCTGCCCGATATGTGCAGGTGCCGTCACCGTGATGCGAATGACTGGATGCCCGGCGGCTTCCACCGCAGCAAGAGCAGCTTCACGCGCGCTGTCGCTATCCTCCTTCAGCCGAAGATCGATGAATACGCGGTCGGTGCCATAGATGTCCGGCTTGCCAAGCGGCTCGCCTTCCAGCGGGATCAGTGCCTTGCCGTTCTTGCCGGTGGACTCGGCGATCAGCTGTTCAGCCCATGCGCCAAAGCCCGCGATGCGTGGCGAACCCGTCAGGGTGAGTTTGTCGCGGCCATGCTTCGCAGCAGCGGCGAGTGCAAGGCCGAGTTGAACGCCGGGATTTTCCGCGGGCGGTACATCAGGACCGCAGGAACGGACCATGATGCTCGTAAGCCTAAGAAAATCCGCGACGTCGATTCCGGCAGCGGCCGCAGGGACGAGGCCGAACGGAGACAGCACGGAAAAGCGGCCGCCGATAGTCGGCTCGCCATGGAAGATTTGCGCGAAGCCGCGCGCGGTTGCCGTCTTCTCCAGCGATGAGCCGGGATCGGTCACGGCGACAAAGCGTTCGGCTGCCTTTGCGCCTGCGCGAACGAAAAAGTATTCCATCAGCGCGTTGGGCTCGGTGGTGCCGCCGGATTTGCTCGAAACGATAAAGAGTGTCTTGTCGAGATTGATCGACGCTTCGGTCCGCCGAACCTGCGCAGGGTCGGTGGAATCGACGATACGCAGTTTCGGGAAGCCATCGGCCTGTCCAAAGGTTTCGGCCAGCACTTCCGGCCCGAGGCTCGATCCGCCCATCCCGAGCACGACAACGTCAGTGAAATTCTTGCTCTTTACCCAGCCGGAGAAGGCGATGTAACGCTCAATCTCGCTTTGCTCGCGTGCGACGACATCGAGCCATCCGAGCCACTTGCTTTCATCTGAGCCCGTCCAGACCGAAGCATTGCGTGCCCACAGCGCGCGGATGGTGCCGCTGGCGCGCCATTGCTCGGAGAGAACCTTGGCATCCTTCTCGATCTCTGCCGGAAGTTTGATGTGCTGCGCATCGATGCGCGATCCGAGAATGGCAGCACGCTTTTGCGCGACCGCGCCAAGCAACTTGTCGAAGGCTTCGGCGAACAGCTTGACGCCGTCTTCGACCAGCGCCTCGGTGATCGCATCGAGCGAGATGCCGCTCTTTGCGAGATCCGCGAGAACACGCTCAGCCTCAGGAATATTTTGCTCAAGGCTGTCGCGCGGTTTACCATGATCGCGGAAGGCATCGAGGGTCGCGGGCGGAACAGTGTTGACCGTATCGCGGCCGATCAGCTCCTCGACATAGAGAACGTCGCTATAGGCTTTGTTCTTGGTGCCGGTGGATGCCCACAGGAGACGCTGAACCTGTGCGCCTTTCGCGGCCAGTTTCTTCCAGCGTTCGCTGCCGATCACCTTCAGATAATGCTGATAGGCCAACTTGGCATTGGCGATGGCGACTTTGCCCTTGAGGTCTTCGAGCTGTGTCTTCTCGTCGCCACTGGCTGTTGCGATCTTGCCGTCGAGCTGTGTGTCGACCGAGGTGTCGATGCGGCTGACGAAGAAACTTGCCACGCTGGCGATGCGTTTCGGGTCGCCGCCGCGCGCAACGAAATCTTCCAGCCCGGCGATATAGGCTTCGAGGACTTCGGCATACATCTTCTGCGAGAACAGCAGGGTGACGTTGATGCTGATGCCTTGCGCGATCAAGGCGCGGATCGCGGGGACGCCCTCGGGGGTGCCGGGGACTTTCACCATCAGGTTGTCGCGGGCCACACTGGTCCAGAGCCGCTGCGCCTCGGCAATGGTCCCTTCGGTGTCGCGCGCGAGATACGGCGAGACTTCGAGGCTGACATAACCATCCGCGCCTTTCAGGTCATCGTAAACCGAATGCAGCGCATCTGCCGCGCGCTGAATGTCTTCCACTGCGAGCGTTTCATAGAGATCGCTTGCCGACCGGTCGCGCTCGCTCAGGAGCGCGGAAACGGCTTCGTCATATTCGTTGCTGCCGCCAATCGCCTTTTCGAAAATCGACGGATTGGACGTGACCCCGCGCACGCCGTCGCTGTCCACCAGCGCCTTGAGTTCGCCATTGGCGATGAATCCACGTGCGAGGAAATCGAGCCAGATGGCCTGGCCGTGGGTCGTAAGAGCTTTAACTGGGTTCATGCCGTCTCTGGGGGATTGCGGTGGGGAGGGTGTTGTCGGCTGCAACTCTTGTGATTTGAAAGCCGTGTGGTTGTCAAAGGGCTGGTGGTTGTCAAAGACTCTCGCGTGCCGACAGTTTCATTCTCCCAGAATAAACCGTCAGTGCGGCGGTATTATAGAGAGTGCCGCCGAGGGGGAGATTTTTTCCGGGAGCGTGGGAGAATAATTTCCGCCTGCCGCTTCCGGGAGTGGAAGGAATCTCTCCTTTTTCGGCTGCATGGGCAAGAATATCGTTAGTTTTTCGGCGATATGGACCCTTTTCGGGCAGGCGAATAGATAATTGTTCTCCAAATCTTACTGATTGTAGCTGAGGACACTCCGTCATGCCCGGTATCCCGGTTTCCGCTGGTTTTGCGATTGGTCTCGTCTTTGGCGTTGTCGGCCTTCTCAGCGGCTTCTGTCTGATGAGCAGCCTGCGTGACTGGTGGACCGCCAATGACGGCCGCAAGATTCGCAGCTACGCCGTGGCGCTGGCCGTTGCGATCCTCGGCACCCAATTCATCGCGGGCGCTGGTCTCGTCGATATCGCCAAGTCGCTTTACCTGCAGCCCTCGTTCTCCGCGCCGCTGATTTTCACCGGTGGCTTGCTGTTTGGCTTCGGCATGGTCCTGTCCAATGGCTGCGCGTCGCGCGCCGTGGTCCTGCTCGGCAAGGGCAACCTTCGCTCGCTGGTCGTGATTGCGATCATTGGTGTCACCGCGCAGATGACCCTGAAGGGCCTGATCGCACCCGCGCGCCTCGCTTTCCTTCAGGCCACGCAGATCACGCCGACCGCCGTGTCTGCGCCTGCGCTGCTCGCCACCATGGGCGTTGACGAATACGTCGCCCGCATTGCGGTGACGCTGATCGCGAGCGGCGCGCTGCTGATCTTCGCGTTCTCGGATCGCCAGTTCCGTAATGCCTACGGTCAGATCGCAGCCGGTCTTGCGATGGGTCTTCTGGTTGTTGCCGGTTGGCTCGCCACCGGCTGGCTCGGCGCCGACGACTTCAATCCGGTTCCGGTGACGTCCCTGACCTTCGTGTCGCCGATTGCGGACACGCTGCAATACACCATGCTCTCCACCGGCCTCTCGCTCAGCTTCGGCATCGCGCTGGTGGTCGGTGTTCTCAGCGGCAGTCTTGTCACGGCGATTGCGACCGGACGCTTCAAGCTTGAGGGCTATACCTCGCCGAACCACATGGTTCGCTCGATTTCCGGCGCGGCGCTGATGGGCATCGGCGGCGCGATGGCTTATGGCTGCTCGATCGGGCAGGGCCTCACCGGCCTGTCCACTCTCGGCATGCCGTCGTTCATCGCAGTTGCGGGCATCCTGTCCGGCGCGGCGCTCGGCATCCGCGGTGCGGCTGTCGTTCCGGCTCTCGCCACCCGCTAACAGCGGAACATTTGCGGCAAATCGCTTGTTCTCTTGAGAGCGCTCCGGCATCCTCCGGCGCGTTGTCTCAAGAGGCTCGCTCGCCATGAATCGCCGTGAACTTTTGTCTGCTGTTACCGGCCTCGCACTGATCTTTGCGATGCCGCCTGCTGCGCAAGCGCAGACCAAAGCAAAACCTCCCGAGGACAAGCCGTTCGCAGAGCATTTCATCGCGCTGCAGCTCTCCGATTCCGATCAGAAGAAACAGCGGCTTGTGCTGAGCGTGGCCAGCAATCTTCAGAAGGCCTACGGGCAGGACAAGATTGCCATCGAAGTCGTGGCGTTCGGTCCCGGCATCGATCTGTTGCGTGCGGAGAGCGAGAACCGTGCGCTGGTTGACAGCCTTGTCACACAGGGCATTCGCTTCGATGTCTGTGGCAATACGCTCGACACCATTGAGCACGAGACCGGGCAGCGGCCGAAAATCAATCCGCATGCTATCGAAGTCCAGGTCGGCGTCGGTCAATTGCTGACCCTGAGCGAAGGCGGTTACACCGTCATTCGCCCCTGATCTTTACTCCGCCGGATCGCTTTTCCCGAGCAGGCTGGCCCAGCGCCGCTGAAGCATGTCGCGCGGTGAGCCATCGACCAAAATGGCGATTCCGATCCGTGCGCCGACCACCATGCCGCCGATGGCAAGCGGTGCGGAGAGCGCGAGCATCGATCCCGCCGTCAGTCCCTGACCGATGGTGCAGCCGCCTGCGAGAATGCCGCCCATTCCCATCAGCACACCGCCGCCGAGATGACGCCGCATCTCGTGATCGTCATCGAACGCTTCCCAGCGCAATTCTGCCGAGCGCCATGCCGCGAACCAAGATCCGGCAACGACACCGAACACGCTGCCGACACCGAAGTCCGCAAAATTCGTGACGTTCTGCAGACCGGCGTAAAGCGCTTTACCGACGGTGGACACGAATGTCAGGCTTTGCGATTTGGTCGGGCCCGCGAAATCATCCACCACACATGTGGTGACGATCCATCCGGCGATAATCAGCAAGCCGAGTATAAACCCTGCGGACAAAAGACGTGGCGCACGGCGCAGACGAGGATCGCGCAAGGCCAGCCAGCATAGCCCTGTTCCGGCGATCACTGCGATGATGGTTCGCGTTTCGAAGCCAAGAAACAACGATGACGTCGATGCGATATCGGCGCGGGTGCCTTCCGGCATCGGCAGTGATAGCGATTCCAGAAACTCGATCCGGAAGGTCGAGAACACACCACGCAGCGTCGCATAGGCCGCGCCGCCCAGCACGAGAATGACGACAAGGCTGCGCAAATCGCCGGTGCCGAGCCGCACCAGCGAGCCGAACCCGCAGGTGCCGACCATCGCTATGCCGATGCCGAACATCACGCCGCCGATCAGGATCGACACCAGCGGCAAGGCTGCCGGCGTGTAGGTCACAAGCGCCGGATCAAGCACGCCGCCAAGGATCAGCGCCTGCGTGCCGAGAATGGCGATGCCGAGCGCCAGCCCGAAAATGCGCAGCCGACGGCTGTCGCCGCCCATCAGCGCGTCTTCGATGGCGCCGAAGGTGCACAGCCGCGCATGGCGCACGGCAAAGCCCGCGATCCCGCCGATGGCGAAACCGCCGAGTGCTTGCATCCAGGCAGACATATTCTGCATGGCGTTCTCCCGGATCGGCGCGACGTGAAGCCTTGCGGGCTGCGTCGCATCCGCCTGCCGCGATGGCAGGTTTATTTCTTGTCTGCGGCCTCCACCGGGGCGCAGAAAATATCGTAGACCACCGAGATCACCCGGCGGACATCCTCGTTGGCGAGGCTGTAATAGATCGTCTTGCCGTCACGGCGCGTATCGACCATGCCGTCGTAGCGCAGCCGTGCGAGCTGTTGCGAGACTGCCGACTGGCGCAGCGAGAGAATGTTCTCAAGCTCGGTCACCGAGCGTTCGCGCTCCGCAAGCAGGCACAGCAGCAGCAGGCGATTTTCGTGCGACAGCGCCTTGAGAAAGTTGCTGGCCTTGCGCGCCTTGCGCATCAACTGGTCAAGCTCGGGCGAATATTCCGCGCCGTCGCGAAGTTCGGTTTCCAGTTCGGATGAAAGGATCGATGTCATGGTTTTATCGTTTCATTCAACTGATGATCAGATTCGGCTGGGTTCACGCGGCGAGGGCTGCAGCTTTGCGGCAAGTGCGTCGAGCAATCCCCAGAATGCATTGTCGTTGCTGTAGCCGGTGATGCGGCCGATTTCGCGTCCGTTGTCCGCGACCACGAAAGTTGGCGTGAAGCGGACAGGCGAGGCGAGAGTGATGCCGCTCGTCTTCTGGTTCTGAATATCGACGCGCCGCAGCGGCAGCGCTTTCGCTTCATCGGTCCGCTCATAGAGCGCGCCGACATCACGCTCCCAGCGCTGGCAATAGATGCAGCCGGCCTGCTCGAACATCACCAGTTCGGCGGCCTGCGCCATGCCGCACCACAGCACACCTGTCGAAAAGGCGGCGGCAGCGACGGTTTTTGCGAGCGTTTGTCCCAACATATGATACATATACACGAATTCGCATGTATCTACCAGAGCCGGGAAATCCGTGGTTTCTTCCATATCTATTGCCGGAGCGCTGGGGGCGGGGGTGCTGTCCTTCCTTTCGCCATGCGTTTTGCCATTGGTGCCGCCCTATCTCTGTTTTCTGGCGGGCATCAGCCTCGATGACCTGACACGCGAGGACAAGCGCGGCTGGCGGCCGGACTGGCGCGTGGTCGCGCTGTCCTTCGCTTTTGTGCTCGGCTTCGCCACCGTGTTTGTCGCGCTCGGTGCATCGGCCTCGGCGCTGGGCAAGACCATCACCGCCTATTTCGACACGCTCGCGATTATCGCGGGCGTGATCATTATCATTCTCGGCCTGCACTTTCTTGGGCTGTTGAGGATCGGACTTCTGTTTCGCGAGGCGCGGTTTCAGACCGTCTCGAAGCCTGCGGGATTTTTGGGCGCATATATTGTCGGCCTCGCGTTCGCATTCGGCTGGACGCCCTGTGTCGGGCCGGTGCTGGCGGCGATCCTGATGGTCGCGGGCATCGAAGGATCGGCCGGACGCGGCGCGCTCTTGCTTGGGGCCTACGCGCTCGGGATCGGGATTCCGTTCATGCTGGCATCGCTGTTCTCCGGGCCGTTCATGCGGCTGATGGCGCGGCTGCGCGGGCACATGGGCACTATCGAAAAGGTGATCGGCGGCGCACTTGTGCTGACCGGCGTGCTGTTTTTGACTGGCGGCATGCCGCGTATCGCGGGCTGGCTGCTGGAAACATTTCCTGTCTTCAGTTCATTCGGCTGACGCGACCAAGGGAGGCTCACTTGCCCAATAACAAGAATCATCTCACCCGGCGGAATGCCATCGCCGCGCTCGGCATTGGCGCGCTCGGCCTGCGCGCTGCGCCAGCGTTTGCGAAAGCGACGCTCGGCGATGACGGCATCTATCACATGGACTGGTATCTCGAGAGCTTTCTCGATGTGTCCGAGGATCTCACAGGTGCGACGGCCAAGGGCAAACGCTTTGCGATTATGTGGGGCCTGAAAGGCTGTCCGGCCTGCAAGCGGATGCACGAGGTTCACATGATGGACCCGAAGATCGAGGCTTACATCCGCGACAATTTCGAGATTTTGCATCTCAACCATATCGGCGCGCGCGAAGTCACCGATTTCGACGGACGCAAGCGTAGCGAGAAAGCCTTTGGCGAGGCCTACGGCATCCGCTTTACACCGACGATCCAGTTCTTCCCTGAAAAGACCGACGGGATTGCGGCAAGGAGCGGCCAGGCGCGGGAAGTGGCTCGCATGCCCGGACTGCTGGAGCCGACGGAATTTCTGGCGATGTTCCGGTATGTGCGCGAGAAGGGATATGAATCCGCGCCGTTCCCGGAGTGGCTCAAGCGCCAAGCGTAATCGCAGACGGCGTCGGCTCCATCTACAATTGTCATCACCGGGCTTGCCCCGGTGATCTCGATCAGGTGAGCACGGTGCCTCTTTGTCGGGATGGCCGGAACAAGTCCGGCCATGACATTGGCGAGGTTGACGCCTCAACGTAAAACGCCTGCTTCAGCCCTCAGATTCAATTTTCAAACAGCCACTTCATTTGCGCATGCGATCTCGTTCCCGCGCATCGCGCGAGGTGAGCTTTGATCGTTCCCTCGAACAGTGAGGGGCGTGGCGCGCCGCAAGGCGCAAAGGGTATTGTTCGCTTCCCTGCAAGAGGAAAGCGCGTCGCCTCACGGCGCGCCATCGGCGGCGGTTTTGGGCGAGGGGAGCGTGCTTCCGGATGGGACGGGCGAACCCTGATCTAGCGGCTTTCACCGCTTTCATCTCCATCCCGTGCAGCCGCGAACGGCGGAGCCACGTAGTTGGCCCGGACGCTGACCCCAGCCTCCCGGACGTGTGGCAGCGAACCACATCGCGCAGGCGCCGCATCCTGCTCCGCTCTCAAGACGCCTCTAGAAAGCGCCCCTCGTGAACAGGACATCACAGAATATATTCCTATATCCAAAAATGTCAAGAGAGCGCTGTCATTGCGAGGAGGGCAGCCGACGAAGCAATCCACTTTTTCTTGTCGCGGACATTGTTTGGATTGCTTCGCTTGCGCTCGCAATGACGCGGGTTGGAGCATCGCGCAAATCTCTCCGCGTCGTCCCCGCGAAAGCGGGGACCCATACTCTCTGAGCTTTCTGTTTGAGGAAGATGCCGGAGCGGTCTTCTCACGCTCACCACTGCACTCGGTGGTTATGGGTCCCCGCTTTCGCGGGGACGACATCGTGTGAGTGACGAGCGCCGCGCTCTAAAAATCGAGTTTGTCGCTGATCGCGGCGATGCCGGCCTTGGCGCAGGCTTCGTCCGCATCGCCGCCCGGTGCGCCAGAGACGCCGATGCCGCCAAGCATCGAGCCGCCGGCTTCGATCACCACGCCGCCGCCGATCAGCACCACATTGGGAAGCTGACGCAGGCCCTGCATCGCAGGCGCCTGCGTTGCTGCGACAAGCTCGGTGGTGTTGCTCTTGAAGCTGACAGCGGTCCACGCCTTGCCGGTTGCTGTCGGCGGCGTATGCGCGCCCGCAAAGCGATCACGTAGCATCACCTGCGGCGTGCCGGAGCGATCGACCACCGCGACCGACACCTGATAGCCGCGCTTGCGGCAATCGTTGAGCGCAGCCTTCGCCGCATCCAGCGCGATCTCGGGCGTCAGCGATTTGGTGGCGACGGTGGCATCCTGCGCGTGCGCCGGAGCCGACGCGAAGGCGCAGACAGCCGCCATCGCCAGCAGAGTTTGCACCTTCATCTCGTTGTCTCCGTTTCGCGTAGAACCGGCCTACTTGTTGACCGGCGATTCCGGATCGAACAGCAGCGCCACAAGATCCTTGATCTGCTGCTCGCTCAGCACCTTGTTCGCGCCGAAACGCGGCATGCTGGAGCATGCGAACACGGCCTGTGAGTCGTAGATCTTGGTGAAGGCGTTCTTGATCTCGTCCGGTGCGTATTTGCGGTCCTTGCCATAGTTGGTGAGGCTCGGGCCCAGCGTGCCGAAGGAGACTTCGGCCTTCTCCAATTGGTGGCAGGCGTAGCAGTTGCCGCCCGCAACAGTGCCCGGCGCATCGGAGAATTGCCCGCCGCGGCCGTTGTTGGCAACCTTGCGGCCTTCCTTCCAGTCGCCGAGGAATTTTCCGTCGGCGGGATAGACCACCTTCGCCAGCTCGCGCTTGACGATGGCATCGGCTTCCTTCGCCGGCACGTTGTTGTGGAAGGCGTTGCATGTCTTCAGCGTTTCGTCGGGGACGATGCGCTCCTGCCATTCCGGCGGCGCCTTGCCGAATGTCGCCTTCACATAGGCGTCGACGATGGCCGGATCGGCGGTCTTCGGCGCGGTCTGCGCGGAGGCGGTGAAGGGAAGGGTGATAAAACCTGCGGCGAGAGCCAGCGCTGCGATCTTCATTGTCTTTGTCATGATGCGCTCCTCTCTCAACGCTTGATCGACGGGACGTTGATTTCCGCGCCCATGGCCTGCTTCTGCAGATACACGGTCAGCGCGGTAAGTGCGTCGGACGCGTATTCAGGCGCCGGCCAGCGCTGCTGCCGGTAACAGTCCCACAGGCGATGCTGCATGGTGCGGATCGAACCCATCGACACGCGGTAGGTCGGCCAGCCGGCCATGGTTTCCTGCGCCTGCTTGCCGGGCTTCGACAGATCCGGAAGTCCCTGCAGGCGAATGCGCTTGCCTTCTTCGGCATGGCAGGTCGAGCAGGAAAAATCGTTCACGCCGCCGCGCCGGAAGAACAGCGCTTCGCCGACCGCCGCCATTTCCTGTTCCTTCGGATGGCTGAGCGGAATGTCGATCTTCATGCCATTCGATTTGTTGGCGATGAAGGCGACGAGGTCTTCCATGTCGGAGGCGCGGCCGGGGCCGGAGAAGCGCCGCGCGATCACGTCCTTGGTGTCGAGGCCCTGAATGTTGGTCATGCACCAGAGCAGGCGCTGCTCAAGGTCCATCACCTTGTCGGCGTCCTTGAAGTAGCGCGGCATCTTCGCGAACGCGCCTTCCAGCTTGCCGGGACCCTGGCCGAGATCGCAGGTCTGAAGCGAAACGTCCTTGGTGCCGCGCTTCTGGCTCCAGAGCACTTCGCCGCGATCGACCGCGAGATAACCGGGATTGGACATCGGATCGGAAATCATCGCGCGATAGCGCTCGATTTCCTTTTCGCTGGCGTCCTGCGCCAGAGCAGGGGCGCTCGACGCGCACATCAAAATGGCAAAGGCAATTGCCGACCGAATCGTGGTCCGTCTCATTCTTGGTCCCTCCCTCCGTCAGACCGTCTGCGCGGTCTTTTCGGTTCCCGGATTGGTCTGGTGCGCCTATCCGAATCTTGCTTGCGGATTGCTACACTAGAACATCTTTACATTCACGAAAAAGAATATAATGATGTGAGCGGATCATGATAGATCAGGCTTGGCATCGTCAAGCGATACTATCGTCAAGGGATGCAAAAGACTCCCGCAGGAGGAATCATCGATGAAGTTCACTGGACCAACACGCCGTGACGCGCTGACGCTCGCAGCGATTGCAGGTTTGACTGCTGTGCTCGCGCCGAAAATGGTGTTCGCGGATGAAGCGGCGGTTGCTGCTGAAATCAAGAAACTGTACGGCGACAAGAAGCTCGACAGCGGCAAGATCAAGCTCGATGTGCCCGAAATCGCCGAGAACGGTCTTGTCGTACCGGTCAATGTCGAGGTCGAAAGCCCGATGACCGACGGGGACTACGTGAAGGCGGTGCACATCTTCGCCGACGGCAATCCGCTGCCGGGCGTGGTCAGCTACAAGTTCACACCGGCCTGCGGCAAGGCGTCCGCCTCCACCCGTATGCGCCTCGCGCAGACGCAGAACATCGTGTGCGTTGCCGAGATGTCGAACGGCGCGCTCTACACCACAAAAGCCAATGTGAAAGTGACCATCGGCGGCTGCGGCGGCTGATCGGATCACTCAAGAAAAAGTTCAGGCGAGGATAATTCTATGGCCAATGCACCTACACCGCGCGTTCGCGTTCCTGCCACCGCAAAGGCGGGCGAACTGATCGAAATCAAGACCCTCATTTCCCACGAAATGGAATCCGGCCAGCGCAAGGATTCGTCCGGCAAGGTCGTGCCGCGCAAGATCATCAACAAGTTCACCGCGGCCTTCAACGGCAAGCCGGTGTTCGAGGCGGACTGGAATCCGGCGATCTCGGCCAATCCGTATCAGTCGTTCTTCTACAAGGCGTCCGAGACCGGCGAATTCACCTTCACCTGGAAGGATGACGACGGTTCGGAATACACCGCCAAGAACAAGCTGACGGTGGGCTGATCTTTTTCGCGCGGCCTTGTGCCGCGCGGAGCCAAGCTTTCTGAAAATCGTTTCCCTCAACCGAGGGGACAAAGGTGGTCTGATGATATCGAGGCGGGAATTCCTGCAGGCGAGTGCGGCTGCGTCTGCGCTCACGATCGGCAGCGGACTGGGTCCGCTCGGGCGCGTGGCCGCACAGCAGAAGCTGACGCAGGCGGACATTCTCAAGTTCGATCCGCTCGGCACGGTGACCATCCTCTATGTCGCGGACAATCATGCGCAGCTCATGCCGCTGTATTTCCGCGAGCCGTCGGTCAATCTCGGTGTCGGCGCGGACAAGGGCCTGCCGCCGCATCTCACCGACGATGCGTTCCGCAAGTATTTCAACATCGCTGCCGGTTCGGCGGATGCCTATGCGCTCACGGCGGATGATTTCGTCGCGCTGGCGCGCAACTACGGCCGCATGGGCGGCATGGATCGTGTCGCGACGCTGATCAATGCGGTGCGCGCCGAGCGCGGCGAAGACAAGGTGTTGCTGCTCGATGGCGGCGATACCTGGCAGGGAAGCTGGACCTCGCTGCAAACCAAGGCGCAGGACATGATCGATGTCATGTCGGCGCTCAAGCTCGATGCCATGGTCGGCCATTGGGAATTCACCTATGGCGCGGATCGCGTCAAGGAAGTGGCGGACAAGGCGCCGTTTGCCTTTCTCGCGCAGAACGTGCGCGACAACGAATGGCAAGAGCCGGTGTTCGAGCCGCGCAAGATGTTCGAGAAGGGCGGCGCGAAGATCGCCGTGATCGGACAGGCGCTGCCGCGCACGGCGGTCGCTAATCCGCGCTGGATGTTCCCGAAATGGGAATTCGGTATCCGCGAAGAAGACATGCAGAAGCAGGTCGATGAAGCACGCGCCGAGGGCGCGCAGATCGTCGTGCTGCTGTCTCATGACGGTTTCGATGTCGACCGCAAGCTGGCGGGCCGCGTGAAAGGCCTCGACGTCATCCTCACCGCGCACACCCATGACGCGATGCCGGGCCTCGTCCGCGTCGGCGACACGGTGCTGGTCGCGACCGGCTCGCATGGCAAGTTTGTTTCTCGTCTCGATATCGAGGTGAAGGACAAGAAGGTCGCGGGCGTCCGCTTCAAGCTGATGCCGGTGTTCACCGATGCCATCAAGCCGGACAGCACGATGACCGCGCTGGTGGAAAAGGTGAGGGCGCCGTTCGCCAAGGATCTGGCGAAGGTGATCGGCAAGACGGATTCGTTGCTCTATCGTCGCGGCAACTTCAACGGCACCTTCGACGATCTGATCTGCGACGCGATGCTGGCCGAGCGCGATGCGGAGATCGCGCTGTCGCCGGGCTTCCGCTGGGGCGGCACGCTGATTCCGGACAGCCCGATCACGTGGGAAGACGTGACCAACGCCACTGCGATCACCTATCCGAACTGCTACCGCAACCAGATGACCGGCGCGCAGCTCAAGGAGGTGCTTGAGGACGTTGCCGACAACATCTTCCACCCCGATCCTTATTTCCAGGGCGGCGGCGACATGGTGCGCATCGGCGGTATGGGTTATTCCATCGACGTGTCGAAGCCGATGGGCTCGCGCATTTCCGATCTCACACATCTGAAATCCGGCAAGCCAATCGATGCGGCGAAGAGCTATACCGTTGCGGGCTGGGCCAGTGTCAACGAAGGCACGCAAGGTCCGCCGATCTGGGATGTGGTGTCGGAGCATGTTTCGAAGCGCGGCACTGTGAAGGTCGAGCCGAACAACGCGGTCAAGGTTTCAGGCGCGTAAGTGAGGACGCTGACATGCGCGCTTGCGATCAACATATTCACGTATCGAGATAAATAGAAAGGATGCCGCATGAGTGAAAAATCATCTGCGGATATTCTCAGCCGCCGCAAATTCCTCGGTGCTGCAGGTGTGGTCGGCGCAGGCGCTGCGCTCGGCGCCAAGTCCGCGATTGCGCAGGACGCGAAGCCCGATCCGATGATCACGGAGGTTCAGGACTGGAACCGCTACCTCGGCGACGGCGTGCAGAAGACTCCTTACGGCATGCCGTCGAAGTTCGAGAAGAATGTGATCCGCCGCGATGTGTCGTGGCTGACGGCGTCGCCCGAGTCGTCGGTGAACTTCACGCCGCTGCATGAACTCGACGGCATCATCACTCCGTCGGGTCTTTGTTTCGAGCGGCATCACTCCGGCGTTGCGGAGATCAATCCCGCCGATCACCGCCTGATGATCAACGGCCTCGTGGACAAGCCGCTGGTGTTCACGATGGATGACATCAAGCGCATGCCGCGCGTGAACAAGGTCTACTTCCTCGAATGCGCGGCGAATTCCGGCATGGAGTGGCGCGGCGCGCAGCTCAACGGCTGCCAGTTCACCCACGGCATGGTGCACAACGTCATGTATACCGGCGTGACACTGAAGACCGTGCTGGATGAAGCAGGCGTCAAGCCGAACGCAAAATGGCTGATGCTGGAAGGCGCGGATGCCGCCGCCATGAACCGCTCGCTGCCGATTGAGAAAGCTTTGAACGATTGTCTGCTCGCTTTCGGCATGAACGGCGAAGCGCTGCGCCCCGAACAAGGTTATCCGCTGCGCGCGGTGATCCCCGGCTGGGAGGGCAATCTCTGGGTCAAGTGGCTGCGCCGCATCGAGGTGGGCGATCAACCCTGGCAGACCCGCGAGGAAACATCGAAATATACTGACCTTCTGGCCGACGGCCGCTCTCGCAAGCACACCTTCATCATGGATGCGAAGTCGGTGGTGACCAATCCGTCGCCGCAGGCGCCGCTGAAATTCAAGGGCCGCAATGTGCTGAGCGGGCTTGCTTGGTCCGGGCGCGGCACCATCAAGCGCGTCGATGTGTCGATGGATGGCGGCCGCAACTGGCAGACCGCACGCATCGACGGCCCTGTGCTGGATAAGTCGCTGACGCGCTTCTATGTCGATTTCGACTGGAACGGACAGGAATTGATGATCCAGTCCCGCGCCATGGATTCCACCGGCTATGTGCAGCCGACCAAGGATGAACTGCGCAAGGTGCGCGGCGTCAATTCGATCTACCACAACAACGGCATTCAGACCTGGCTGGTGCGCGCAGGCGGGGAGACTGAAAATGTCGAGATCGGTTAAGGTGGCTGCGCTCGCGCTGCTTGTTGGCGCGATGCTCGCAGTTGCGAACTCGCCAATCGATGCGCAGCAAATTGCCACACAGGCCGCGACGAAAGTGTCGTCTAAACTCGGTCTTGGACGTCCCGCGTTGCCGGAAGAAATCAAGGCGTGGGACACGGATGTCCGGCCGGACGGCAAGGGCCTTCCGCCGGGCAAGGGCACGGTGAAGCAGGGTGACGTGATTTTCCAGGCGCAGTGTGCATCCTGTCATGGTGAGTTCGGCGAAGGCGCGGGCCGCTGGCCGGTGCTCGCCGGTGGTGCAGGCACGCTGAAGGCGGATCGTCCCGACAAGACCATCGGCTCGTTCTGGCCGGACCTGTCGACCGCGTTCGACTACATCAAGCGCGCGATGCCTTATGGCAATGCACGCTCGCTCAGTGACGACGAGGTTTATGCGGTGGTCGCCTATCTTCTATCGATGAATGACATCGTGAAGGACGAGAATTTCGAACTGAGCGACAAGAATTTCACATCGATCAAGATGCCGAACGCCACCGCGTTCTTCGATGACGACCGCGAGACCTCGGAAAAGCAGTTCTGGAAAAAGGACCCATGCATGAAGGACTGCCGCACTGCACCGAAAGTCACCGGACGGGCGATTTCGGTGGACGTGACACCGGACAGCAAGTCCGGGCCAAAGGTCGATTGATGGCGCACCCGTCAGCGAAAACGATGCTTTTCGTTCTCGCTGCGGGCGCTGTGCAGGAAAATGCTGCTGCGGGAGATCGCGAACTTGGGCAATATCTGTCGTCGGAGTGCGTCACCTGCCATCGCCTTTCGGGGCCAAATGCGCAAGGCATTCCGAAGATTGCCGGATGGCCGGAGGACCAGTTCATCGCGGTGATGAACGCCTACAAGGACAAGCAGCGTGACAATCCCGTGATGCAAACCATCGCGGGACGGCTTGAATCGGGTGACATCGCGGCCCTGGCGGCTTATTTCAGGACCCAGAAGTAATGGTTTCATCATTCCGGAGGGTGTCATGACAGATCAGAACGGTTCGGCCACACGGCGCAGCCTTATCATCGGAGCCGCCGCCGGCGGTCTTGCG
>Ga0209023_10003422_pt1 | contig 18969 bp, 13 predicted proteins | sample LakOneMetagenome_FD_187468 | JGI IMG/M metagenome (GOLD analysis project Ga0209023, IMG submission 187468) | Freshwater and sediment microbial communities from Lake Erie, Canada (SPAdes) (version 2) | ecosystem: Environmental > Aquatic > Freshwater > Lentic | place: Lake Erie, Canada...
GTCCGGAAGATCGCGGCCGCCGGTCATACGATTGGCCATCACACCTGGTCGCACCGCCAACTCGATCAGATCGCGGAGCCGAAAGCGCTGGATGAAATCGACCGGGGTGTCGCGGCCGATGAAAAGGCCCTGCACAGCGAGGAAAAGCGCACGCCATCCACTCCGTTTTTCCGGTTTCCCGGTTTTGCGTCCACGCCCGCCCTGCTCGCAAGCCTTCAGTCCCGAGGGATCTCGGTGTTCGGCGCAGACCTTTGGGCCAGTGACTGGGAGCCGATGACGCCGGACCGGCAATTGCACGTGCTGACCGCGCGGCTGGAAAAAGCCCGCAAGGGCATCATTCTGCTCCACGACATCAAGGCCCAGACCGCCAGAATGCTTCCTGCCTTCCTGCAATATCTCAAGCGGCACGGCTACAAGATCGTCCATCTCGTCGCGGCGCGGCCAACTCCGAGCGCGCCTGAAAGATCGCCCAAATGATCGCTCACATCCCGCCGGCGGCACCCATTAAGCCGCCGTTCACGGCCCCGGCGCTAATCACGCCCATAACGCGCCACGCTTGCAGGTTTTCCATGCGCCGAATTGCTTTCCCACGCCTTGCCGCGCCGTTGGCCGCCTTGGCGATCCTGACGGGCCCGGCCTTGTTCGGCGCGATGTCTGCTCGCGCCGGAGACTGTCCCGGTAATCCGGATGCGCTCGGCACCTCGCGCACCATCGTGGTCGATCCGAAGAAACATCCGCGCATCGGTACGATGCAATACGGCGAAACGCTGCCGCTGGAAGATCACGAGGTCGTCCTCACCTTCGACGACGGACCTTTGCCCGCGCACACCAATACGGTTCTGGACATTCTCGCCGCGCAATGCGTGAAGGCGACCTTCTTCATGGTCGGCCGCATGGCAAAGGAATTCCCGCAAGATGTCCGCCGCGTCTACGATGCCGGACACACCATCGGTACCCATAGCGAGAGCCATCCTTTCCATTTCGGCGACCTGCCGCCCGAGCGCATGGCCGCCGAAATCGACGATGGCATCGCGCATGTCGGCGGCGCATTGGCCGATCCGTCGCAACTCGCGCCGTTTTTCCGTATTCCCGGCTTGCGCCGCGGCGATCTGCTCGAAGCTGAATTGAGCAAGCGCGGAATCATGACATGGAGCGCGGACTTCCCTGCCGACGACTGGCGGCGCATTTCATCATCACAGGTCGTGCACTACGCAATCTCGCGTTTGGAAACGAAAGGCAAAGGCGTCCTTCTGCTCCATGACATTCAGGCGCGGACACAGGCCGCGCTGCCGGTGATCCTGCGACAGCTGAAGGAGCGCGGCTACCGCGTCGTGCATGTCGTTGCCGCGACGCCGGATCGCCCAAAGACCGCGACGGAGCCAGCGCAGTGGGTGCCACACTGGATCCACCCGCCAGCGGTCGCCAGTTCCCCGTTGGAGTCCTTCAAGTTCGGCGCGACGGAATTTTCAGCGCACGACATGCCGCGCTCGGCGCGATCGGTCTGGATGTTGCGGCAGAAGCAAGCGCGGCGGCTTGCGGTGTTTCGCGCGCCGACAACGCTGCGGTTCGGTGAGCAACATGCTCACGCAACTATGTCCACTGCCGGCCAACCGGGAAGCGTTGCCAGGATTCCCGGTAGCGCCCCTCCGCCGCCTGACGACAGGATGTTTCGCCCCGTCAAGACCGGTAGCCGGAGCGACACACCTGCCGTGCGGTAAACGCGAAAAGCCCGCCCGGCTGTGCCGGACGGGCTTTGTTAAACGCGATCATTTGCGATCTTACTGAGATCCCTTGTCGCTCGCGCCCGGTTGAACCGTATTCGGCGAAGACTGCGATGTGCCGCCTGCGTTCAGAGAACCCGGCACAGTTGCCTTGTCCTGACGCGACATACCGGTTGTCTGTGACTGCTTGTTCTGAACCGCACCGGAGCCAGACGCGCCGGGCTTCATGTCAGAATTGGTCATGCCGCCGGATGTTTTGCTCGGAGGTCCACCCTGGCCCTGTGCATTCTGAGCCATGGCACCGGTCGCTGTGAGCGCAAGCGCACAAACGCCCGCTACTAAAATCTTTTTCATCGTCGTCTCCCTGTTTGACCTGCCTCACGGTCAACAGAGAACATTCGACGTTGTTCCCAAGGATCTTTGATGAAACTCAAGACGAAAGTTCCACGCGGCTGACGTGCGAACTGCGCACGTCGCACACGAATTGATTCACCGGAATGTTAGTTCTCCTGAACTCGCACATTTATAACTTCTTTATATTCAGCCCGCTTATTCCCAATCGATCCCTTATATCGACGATCCTAGGTTTTGGTCTGCTTCGCCCATTCGGGAGACGACCATGCTGGATTTTATCTGCCTCGCCCTCGGGTTCGCATTCTTCGCATCGATGATTGTCTACACCGCCGCCACCGAGCGGATGTAGGAGCGCGCCATGGAGCCTGTGTTCGGTCTCGCCGTCGCCGTCGCACTCGGCATTTATCTGCTCATCACCCTGCTCCATCCGGAGCGTTTCTAAACGCGCTTCACTTGCGGGAACGTCTGCCATGACCACAATCGGCTGGATTCAAATTGCGATCATCTTCGCGCTTGTTTTGATATGCGTGAAGCCGCTCGGCATCTTCATGGCGAACGTATTCAGTGGGGAACGCACATTCCTTACCCCCGTTCTCGGCCCGGTCGAGCGCGGCTTCTATCGCCTCGCCAATGTCGATCCATCGCGCGAGCAAGGCTGGCGAAGCTACACCGTTGCGATGCTGGTGTTTAACGCCGCGGGCTTTGTCTTTCTCTACGGATTGCTCCGTCTGCAAGGCATCCTGCCACTCAACCCGCAGGAATTTCCCGCAGTCCCTCCCGATCTCGCATTCAATACCGCGACGAGCTTTGTGACGAACACCAACTGGCAGTCTTACGGCGGCGAAACCACGATGAGCCATCTCGTGCAGATGGCTGGGCTGACGGTGCAGAATTTTCTGTCGGCCGCGACCGGCATCGCGCTTGCGCTCGTCTTCGTGCGCGCGCTCGGTCGATCAAGCGCGGCGACAGTCGGCAATTTCTGGGCGGACCTGACGCGCGCGACGCTCTATATCCTTTTGCCGCTCTCCATCGTCGTCGCATTCGCCTATATCGCGACGGGGCTCCCGCAAACCCTGCTCGGCTCCGTCGACGCGACAACACTTGAAGGCGCCAAGCAGACCCTCGCGCTCGGCCCCGTTGCGAGTCAGGAAGCCATCAAGCAGATCGGCACCAATGGCGGCGGCTTCTTCAACGTCAATGCCGCACATCCTTTCGAGAACGCGACACCCATCAGCAATGTGATCTCGATCTGGGCGATGCTGCTGATCTCCGCGGCACTCCCCTACACGTTCGGCCGGATGGTTGGCGACACGCGTCAGGGCTGGTCGATTCTCGCCGCGATGTTCACCATTCTCATCGCCGGTGTCGCGGTTGCCTATTGGGCAGAAGCGGCGGGCAATCCGTTGCTCACCTCGCTCGGTATCGACCCGTCGATGGGCAACATGGAAGGCAAGGAGGTCCGCTTCGGGACGGCGATGTCCGCGTTGTATGCCGCGATCACCACCGGCCTGTCTTGCGGCGCCGTCAACGCTATGCACGATTCATTCACGCCGCTCGGTGGCCTTGTGCCGCTGGTGATGATCCAGCTTGGCGAGGTTCTTCCTGGGGGCACCGGCTCCGGCCTCTATGGCATGCTGGTTTTCGCCGTTGTGGCCGTGTTCATCGCTGGACTGATGGTTGGTCGCACGCCGGAATATCTCGGCAAGAAGATCGAAGCCAAGGAAATGAAGCTCGCCATGCTGGCGCTGCTCATCCTGCCGCTCTCGATCCTCGGCTTCGCAGCGGCGGCTGCTGTGTTGCCGAGTGCTTTGGCAAGCCTCGCGAATGCTGGACCGCATGGTCTTTCGGAAATTCTCTATGCGTATTCTTCGGCTGCCGGCAATAACGGCTCGGCTTTCGCCGGCCTTAGCGCCAACACGCCCTGGTACAACATCACCCTCGGGCTTGCGATGCTACTCGGCCGCTTCGCCTATGTCTTGCCCGTCATGGCGATTGCGGGATCGCTGGTCGGAAAGACACGCATCGCGGCATCCGAAGGCACCTTCCCCACGCACACCGTGCTGTTTGTCGCGCTGCTTGTCGGCACAATCCTGATCGTGACCGGCCTTGAGTTTTTCCCTGCGCTCGCTCTTGGCCCCATCGTCGAGCATTTCCAGATGCTCGCCGGCAAAACCTTCTGAATTACTTCCATCGATTGAAAGCGAACCATCATGGCACGCACCGCAACCAGGCCGTCGATCATCGATCCCGCGCTGCTTCAGCGCGCGACGCTCGACTCTTTCCGCAAACTCAGCCCGCGGCATCTGATGAAGAATCCTGTCATCTTCGTCACGGAAGTTGTTGCCGTTGTCGTCACACTCGCATTCGTCGCAGAAATTGCTCACGTGCGTTCCGGCTGGTTCAGCGGCCAGATCGCGGTGTGGCTTTGGTTCACGGTGCTGTTTGCCAACTTCGCCGAGGCCATCGCCGAAGGCCGAGGCCGGGCACAGGCAGATACGCTTCGCCAGACCCGCACGGAAACGCGCGCCAAGCGGCTACTCATGCCAGACAATCCCGAATTGTTTGAAGGCGTGACGGCGTCCGATCTGGAGGTCGGCGACACGATCCGCGTCGATGCCGGAGAGATCATTCCGGTGGACGGCGAAATCGTCGAGGGCATCGCATCGGTCAACGAGGCCGCCGTCACCGGCGAGTCCGCGCCGGTCATTCGCGAATCCGGCGGTGACCGCTCCGCCGTGACCGGCGGCACAACCGTGATTTCCGACTGGCTCATCATTCGCGTCACCGCTGCGCCCGGCTCCTCTTTTCTGGATCGCATGATCGCGCTGGTTGAAGGCGCCGAGCGGCAGAAGACGCCGAACGAATTGGCGTTGTCGATCCTCCTGTCGGGCATGACGCTGATATTCCTGATTGCCGTCGTCACCCTCTGGCCGCTGGCAAGCTATTCGGGCGCGGTTCTTTCAGTCACGGTCCTGACCGCCCTGCTCGTGACCCTCATTCCAACGACCATCGGCGGCCTGCTGTCAGCCATCGGCATCGCAGGCATGGACCGTCTGCTGAAGTTCAACGTGCTCGCCATGTCGGGGCGTGCCGTTGAGGCCGCGGGCGATGTCGATACGCTACTGCTCGACAAGACGGGCACAATCACCTTCGGTAATCGTCTTGCAAGCGAGATCATTCCGGCTGCCGGCGTCACCGAGCGCGAGGCCGCGAAAGCCGCCATGATGGCGAGCCTCTCCGATGAAACAGCGGAAGGCCGGTCGATCATTACGCTGACAGGCGAGAAATACGACATTGCCTCACAGCAGGCACCGTCCGACGCAAAGTTCATCGCCTTCTCGGCAGCGACGCGGCTTTCGGGAATCGATACCGGCACGCGCCGGTTGCGCAAAGGCGCTATCGATGCCGTGCTGAAATTCGCCCGCGAGTGCGGTGGCCGTGAGCAGCCGGAGCCAGCCGCATTCCGAAATGCTTATGAGCGCATCGCGCGCTCCGGCGGAACGCCCTTGGGCCTTGCCGATGGAGACCGCCTGCTTGGCGTCATCCATCTCAAGGATGTCGTGAAGCCAGGCATCAAGGAACGCTTTGCCGAACTTCGCCGCATGGGCATCCGCACCGTGATGGTGACGGGCGATAACCCCGTCACAGCGGCAGCCATCGCCTCGGAAGCTGGCGTGGACGACTTCATCGCCGAGGCCACACCCGAGGACAAACTGCGCTACATCCGCGATGAGCAATCTAGAGGCCGCCTCATCGCGATGTGCGGCGACGGAACCAACGACGCCCCCGCGCTCGCACAGGCAGACGTCGGTGTCGCGATGCAGACCGGCACTCAGGCCGCGCGCGAAGCCGGCAATATGATCGATCTCGATTCGAATCCGACAAAACTGATCGAGGTTGTCGGCATCGGCAAGCAGTTGCTGATGACTCGCGGCTCGTTGACAACCTTCTCCATCGCCAACGATGTCGCGAAATACTTTGCAATCATACCGGCACTGTTCATCGCGACCTATCCGGAATTGAATGCGCTCAACATCATGCATCTGGGCACGCCCCAAAGCGCCATCCTTTCCGCCGTCATCTTCAATGCGCTGATCATCGTGGCGCTCATTCCGCTCGCGTTGAAGGGCGTCGCATATCGGCCCGTTGGCGCTGCAGCCCTGCTCCGCCGGAATCTGGTCATTTACGGGATCGGCGGTCTGGTCGTTCCGTTCGCCGGGATCAAGATCGTGGATCTTATCATCAACGCGCTCCATCTGGCGTGAGGAGGTTTCGATGTTGTCACATCTTCGTCCAGCTCTCGTGTTGCTGACTTTGTTCGTCCTGCTGACGGGACTTGCCTATCCGCTTGCCGTCACGGGCGTCGCGCAAGCCACCATGCCAAGGCTCGCTGGCGGCAGCCTGATCGAGAAAAACGGAAAGGTCGTGGGCTCGGATTTGATCGGCCAGAATTTCGTGGACGCCAAATATTTTCACTCGCGCCCGTCCGCCACCAGCGCAGCCGATCCCGCCGATGCCAGCAAGACCGTGGATGCGCCCTATAATGCGGGCAATTCCAGCGGCTCCAATCTCGGACCCTTGTCGCAGAAGCTCATCGACCGCGTTAAAAACGATATCGGGGTTTATCGCGCCGACGGTGTGCAGGGTGCACTCCCCGCAGATAGCGTCACGACATCGGCGAGCGGCCTCGATCCCCATATTTCACCGGAGAACGCCTTGAGCCAGGTGGCACGCGTGGCCAAGGCACGCGATCTGAATCCCGATACTGTCAGGTTAGCCGTTAACGCGCATACCGAGCGGCGCACATTTGGCGTTTTTGGCGAACCGCGCGTGAATGTGTTGGCTTTGAACCTCGCGCTCGATGCCATAAGGCCTTAATATCCCGGGCTAAGGATCCGCATGCCCGTCCAGCAGCCGAAGACATCGCGACAAGATCAACGCGCCTCGCCTGACGCATTGCTAACGCTGGCCAACAAAGAGGCCCGTGGCCGCCTGAAAATCTTTCTCGGTGCAGCCCCAGGCGTCGGCAAGACTTACGCGATGTTGAGTGCCGCACGTAGCGCGGCTGACGAGGGCCGCGAGGTTGTCGTCGGATTGGTGGAGACGCACGGTCGCCGTGAAACCGAGGCGTTGCTGGATGGCTTCGACATCCTCCCGCGCAAGCCGGTCGTTTATCGAAATCAGGTCGTCAAGGAGTTCGACCTCGACGCCGCGCTGGCGCGCAATCCGAGTCTCCTGCTCGTCGATGAATACGCTCACACCAATGTGCCCGGCAGCCGCCATCCAAAGCGATGGCAGGATATCGCCGAATTGCTCGCAGCCGGTGTCGATGTCTGGACTACCCTGAACATCCAGCATCTTGAGGGGCTGAACGACGTCATTCAGAAAATAACCAAGGTGCGCGTGCGCGAAACCGTGCCCGATACGGTGTTCGATAAAGCCGACGATCTTGTGCTGGTGGATTTTCCGCCGGACGAATTGCTCAAGCGTCTGGCGGAAGGCAAAATCTACATCCAGGACACTGCGGCGCGCGCGGTTGAGAATTTCTTCAAGCCACAGAACCTGACCGCGTTGCGTGAACTGGCTTTGCGGCGCGCCGCCGAGCGCGTCGACGTCGATCTCGTGTCGCGCATGCAGGCTCACGCTATCGAGGGGCCGTGGGCCGCGGGCGAGCGTATCCTCGCCTGCGTCGGCTCCGATGACGGCTCCGAGGCTATTGTCCGGACAGCCAAGCGCCTTGCCGATCTCATGGACGCGCCCTGGATCGCCGTCACCGTCGAACGGCCGGGACAACAACTGAGCGACGACGCCCGTGCGAATGTCGATAACGCCATCAGGCTGACCCAAAGACTTGGCGGCGAGACGAAAACACTGATCGGGAACGACCTGCCCGCAGAAATTTTGAAATTCTGCCGTTTTGAAAACGTCACCCAGATTGTCGTCGGCCGCGCCCCGCCACGCCTGTTGCCGGAATTTCTGCGACCTTCCCTTCAAAGCGAGATCATCCGCCGCGCAGACGACATTGCCGTCCATGTTGTGAACGGCAACACGCCCTCACCGAAAAAACAAAAGCACCCCACTTCGAGGGGCTGGTCAGTCAATGGCTGGCAATACGCCCTCTCGACGGTAGGCGTCGCGACTGCGGTCCTGATCGGCAGGGCTCTGTCGTCGTTCACGCCCCTGCCGAACCTGTCCATGATTTTCCTGCTGGCTGTGCTTTTGCCTGCCGTCTCGTTCGGCATGTGGCCCGCGATCTATTCCTCGATCCTGTCGTTCTTTGCGTTCAATTTCTTTTTCATCGAACCGCTTTACAATTTCACAATCGCCGAACCGTACGAGCTTCTCGCGCTCGTCATCTTTCTGGCCGTGGCTGTCATTACATCCGCCCTGGCGGGGCGCGTGAAAACGCAGGCGCGTTACGCAGCCGTCCGGGTCCGCGCGACGCGGCGGCTTTACGAATTTACACGCCGCTTGTCCGGTCTCGCGGGTGTCAACGATATTGCCGAAGGTGTCGTCAGCGAAATTTACAGCAGCCTCGGCAAGCCCTCGATCCTCTTGCTCAATGAGGGCGGCGAACTCATTCTGAAAGCCGCGTGGCCGCCCGAAGATGTCCTCGACAATGCATCGCTGTCGGCGGCACGCTGGGCTTTTGAGCGCGGAGAACCTGCCGGATACCGCACGTCGACCTTGCCCCTCATTCCGTGGTTTTTTCTTCCCCTCCGCACATCGCAAAGCGTGATTGGCGTCACAGGTATCGCATTGAATCAGTCAAGCACGATGGATTCTGAGACCCGCACGCTGTTCGAGGCTCTTGCCGAGCAAGCCGCTGCGGCACTCGAACGTGGAATGTTGTCGAAAGAAATGGTGTCCGTACAATCTGCCGTTGAAGCCGAGCGCGTCCGAAACACCGTGCTCGCCTCGATCTCGCATGATTTTCGCACGCCGCTCGCCTCCATTCTGGGTTCTGCAACAAGCCTTCTCGAATATGGCGACAAGATCGACGTGAAATCGCGACAAGATTTACTCGGCGACATCAAGCAAGAAGTGGAGCATCTCGATGGCATGGTGCGAAACTTGCTATCGATGACACGAATTGACGCCGGTGCACTCGAATTGCGCGAGGACTGGCTCGATCTTCGCGAAATCGTGGATCGCGTTGTGAATGCCGCGCGACGGCGCGGTGCCCGGCAGACGTTCAAGATTGTTTTCCCCGACGACATGCCGCTTATTCGAGCGGACGCACTTCTTATCGAGCAGGCCGTCGCGAACGTCGCCGGTAATGCCGTCAAGTACACACCGGACACGGCGACCATCTCATTCCACGCAAGCGTCTCGCCTCAGGGTGTCGAATTGGCTATCGAAGACACAGGTCCGGGAATATCGGCCGATATTCTTCCTCACGTGTTTGATAAGTTCGTCAGCGGGCGATCGCCTTCCGATACAAGTGCGAACAAGGGCGAAGGCACCGGCCTTGGTCTCGCAATCGCAAAGGGCATCATGAAAGCGCACGGCGGTTCTATAGCGGCGCAAAGTCCCGCATCCGATGGATACGGAACGTGCATCACCCTGATATTCGCACGCGCGGAGGACCGGGCATGATGGGTGCTCGCGTTCTCGTTGTGGATGATGAAGCCGCGATACTGAAATTCCTGCGCCCGGCGTTGGAAGCCAACGGCTATCACATCGAGGTCGCGGCAACCGTTGCCGACGCCAAACGACAGATCGCATCGAAAGCGCCGGACATTGTTGTGCTCGATCTCGGCCTGCCGGACGGCGACGGCAAGGATGTCATCAAAAGCGTTCGCGAGTGGTCCGACGTGCCGATCATCGTGCTGTCCGCGCGCGACCGTGAGGCCGAAAAAATCGACGCGCTCGACCTCGGCGCGGATGATTACGTCAACAAGCCGTTCAGCGTCGGCGAATTGCTCGCACGCATGCGCGCGGCGACCCGAAACCGTGCGCAACGGCACGACGAGAATCCGGTGCTGTCTGTCGGGGATATCGAAATTGACAGCGTTCGGCATCGCGTCTTGCGTGGAACCGCTGAAATCAAACTCACGCCGAAGGAGTTTGAGCTTTTGTCGTTTCTCGCACGGTATGCAGGAAAAGTTCTGACCCATCGCCAGATTCTCACTGCAATATGGGGCCCGGCCCACACAACGGACACGCAATATCTTCGCGTCTATATCGGCCAGCTCCGGCAAAAAATCGAAGCGAGCCCCGACGATCCACGCATCATCATCACAGAGCCGGGCATCGGATACCGAATTTCGGAAGATAAAGCCTAAGTTCGCGCGCACTCAGCCGCGCCGCATTTGACCACTCGCGCTGGAGGTCGAAAAACCAAACAACTTCAATGTTGTATTTTGAGGTTTGTGGTGCGCTCGATTTAATTCGGTTTAGAGCGCCTGCAACTTCTGGGTAAATATGCAGCGAGTTTAGCGCACCTCGCCCGGGGTATTGACTGCCTGATCTGAGTAAATTCCGGATGCGCCCAACTCTTCTTCGATGCGGATCAGTTGGTTGTATTTCGCCGCGCGGTCTGACCGCGATAGCGAGCCGGTTTTGATCTGTCCGCAATTGGTCGCAACGGCGAGATCGGCAATCGTTGCATCCTCCGTCTCGCCTGACCGGTGCGACATCACCGCCGTATAACCATTTTTATGCGCCATCTCGACGGCAGCGAGTGTCTCCGTGAGCGTGCCGATCTGATTGACCTTGATCAAAATCGAATTTCCGCGACCGGCTTTGATGCCCTCAGCCAGTCGCTTAACGTTCGTCACGAAGAGATCATCGCCGACAAGCTGGCACTTCTTCCCGATCAGATCGGTCAGCTCCTTCCAGCCGTCCATGTCGTCTTCTGACATGCCGTCCTCAATCGAAACGATTGGATACCGCGCGACGAGATCGGCCAGATATTTTGCTTGCTCGGAACGAGAGCGGGTTTTGTTCTCGCCTTCGTAAACGTACTTTCCGCTTTTGAAGAATTCGGTCGAAGCGCAGTCGAGCGCCAACATGACCTCTTTACCAGCCTTGTAACCCGACTTGCCAATCGCGTTCATGACGAAATCGAGGGCGGTATCGGCCGATGGCAAATTGGGGGCAAATCCGCCTTCGTCGCCAACATTGGTGTTATGGCCGGCCTGCTTCAATTCAGAGCGCAGGGTATGAAAAATCTCCGAACCACACCGAAGTGCTTCTGAGAAATTCTTCACGCCAACCGGCATAATCATAATTTCTTGGAAATCGATGGGATTGTCGGCGTGCATGCCGCCATTGATGATATTCATCATCGGGACTGGCAGCGTCCGTGCTGAGGTGCCGCCAACGTAGCGATACAGCGGCAATTCATGCGATTGAGCAGCGGCCTTGGCGCAGGCCAAAGAAACGCCAAGGATGGCATTTGCACCGAGGCGGCCTTTGTTCGGTGTGCCATCGAGATCGATCATGATTTGGTCGATCCGGACCTGGTCTTCGACCGTTTGATTGATAAGCGCTTTGGTGATCGCGTTATTGACGGCATCAACAGCCTTGCGCACACCCTTTCCCGAATAACGCTTCTTGTCGCCGTCACGCAGCTCGACGGCCTCGTGGGCACCCGTCGATGCGCCCGAGGGGACAGCAGCGCGCCCCATCGATCCATCTGCGAGTGTTACATCAACCTCGACCGTAGGATTTCCACGGCTATCCAAGATCTCACGCGCTTTAATTGCGGTAATTGCAGTCATCATCGCCTCGCAAATGTTTTAAGCGCTTAGAATTTTCAAGGTGTTCGTCGTACCGGAGACGCCAATCGGTGTTCCAGTCGCAACGACGATAATCTCACCCCGTTTGGCGAACCCCTCACGGATCGCGACTTCGCAGGCATGAACACTCATCTCATCGACCGACGCAATTTGCGGAGCCTCGACGGAATGCAGCCCCCATCCCAAAGCAAGACGTCGCGCTATTTTCGTGGTGGTTGCCATACTGAGGATAGGCGCAGATGGACGTTCTCTTGACGTTCTCATGCTGCTCGATCCGGAGGTCGTGTATGTCACGACCGCTGCGACAGGCATGGAGCGCGTTGCCTCGCGGATTCCCGCGCAGATCACATCTGGAATGGTAGAGCCGGAAGCCGGTCGAGCCGCATCATTCATCGGCTTGTAATAACCGTGGTCATTTTCGGCAACGGTGATGATGCGATTCATCATCGCGACTGATTCCAAGGGAAACTGGCCAGCGGCCGATTCAGCCGACAGCATCACCGCATCGGCACCATGATAGATTGCCGACGCTACGTCTGACGCTTCGGCGCGGGTCGGCGTTGGAACTGTAATCATCGACTCGAGCATCTGCGTCGCAACGATGCTTGGCTTCCCAGCCTGACGGCATGCGCGCACTATTCGGCGCTGGATCGGCGGGACTTCTTCCGGTGCCATCTCAACGCCCAAATCGCCGCGCGCGACCATAATCGCATCGGAAAGCTGTACGATTGCATCCAGGTGCTCGACAGCGGATGGCTTTTCCAGTTTCGACATGATGCCGGCACGCCCGGCAACAATACCGCGCATTTCCTCCACGTCTTCGGGACGCTGAACAAATGAAAGGGCGATCCAATCTGCGCCCATCTCCAAGGCGTAAGCGAGATCAATCCGATCTTTCGCAGTCAAAGCGGACAAGGGCAATATTGCGCCGACGACGCTGACACCTTTGCGGTCGGATAAAACGCCGCCCACTTCGATTCGCGTGCGAGCCTGGCGCTTGTCGCAGCTTTCGACCTTGAGGCGCACCTTTCCGTCATCGAGCAACAGAGTAACGCCGGGTGAAAGCGCTGCAAAAATCTCAGGATGCGGCACGCTCACGCGGTGATTGTCTCCGGGCGCGTCGTCGAGGTCGATGTCGAATGTGTTCCCCGTCGAAAGGATGACACGGCCCGTTTCGAAAGTTCCAACGCGGAGCTTCGGACCTTGTAAATCTGCCAGAACGCCAATCGGCCTCCCCACGTCTTTCTCAATTGACCGGATGATGTCGTATCTCTTCTTGTGGTCTTCATGCGTGCCGTGGCTGAAATTCAGCCGAAAGACATCCGCTCCAGCTTCGAACAGGCTTCGGATCATTTCCGGTGTCGAGCTTGATGGACCCAGTGTGGCGACAATTTTGGCGTTACGGTAACGGCGCATGCAATATTACGGCCCGGCGGCCGTCCCTTCATTTTGTTTTAGTTATGATGATCGCACGAAAGTCATTGACGTTCGTGAGTGTCGGCCCGGTGATCACCTGATCACCGAGGGCCTCGAAAAATCCGTGGCCGTCGTTATTGGCAAGCGACGCCTTGGCATTGATGCCCTTTTGCTCAGCTCGACGCAGCGTATCCGGCGTTGCGATTGCGCCAGCAATTTCCTCGGCTCCATCGACTCCGTCGGTATCACCAGCAAGAGCGAAAACGTTCGGTAATCCATCAAGCTCAATCGCCAGCGAAAGCAAAAACTCGACGTTGCGCCCACCTCGTCCGTTTCCGCGCATCGTTACTGTCGTCTCGCCACCCGACAAAAGCACGAGTGGCGCTGGCATCGGCTGGCCGCGCAACGCAACCTGCCGGGCGATACCGGCCATCACGCGCCCTACTTCTCTTGACTCGCCTTCGAGCGCATCCCCAAGAATAATCGGTGTCAGGCCAGCTTTGCGGGCAACGTCGGCTGCCGCATCCAACGAGAGCTGCGGCGCAGCTATTGTAATGGTTTCTGCGGCTGCCAGCCGAGGATCACCCGGCTTGGGCGTTTCTTCTGCGGCACGGTCGAGATGCTCTAACGCTGCGCGCGGTTCAGTAATGTTGTATTTGTGGAAGATCGCGCGTGCATCGGCGAAGGTCGAACGATCCGGCACGGTCGGGCCAGACGCGATCAATGATGGGTCATCGCCTGGCACGTCTGAGATCACCAGCGTTATAAGCTTGGCGGGATGCACGGCCGCAGCCAGACGTCCACCTTTGATAGCTGACAGATGTTTGCGGACAATGTTCATCTCGCCGATTGCAGCGCCGGAGCGCAATAGCGCCGCATTCACTGCCTGCTTGTCTGCGAGTGTCAGGCCAGCCGCGGGAAGCGTGAGAAGCGACGAACCGCCACCAGAGATTAAAGCAAGTACGAGATCGTCCGATCCCAGCGGTCGAACGAGGTCGATCATGCGCTGCGCAGCTTTGTAGCCGGCCTCGTCGGGCACGGGATGCGCTGCCTCGACGACCTCAATTTTGTTGCACGGGATTGCGTGTCCATAGCGCGTCACGACAAGGCCGCTTATTTCGCCGCGCCAATTGTCTTCTACGGCCTTCGCCATTGAAGCGGCTGCTTTTCCAGCGCCAATGACGACCGTCTTTCCTCGCGGGGTAGCTGGGAGGTGACCCGGGATGCGCAACGACGGTGACGCAGCATTTACCGCAGCATCGAACATAGCGCGCAGCAGCTCACGAGGGTCTTTCAGCATATCGCGGATACCTTTGCGCCTTCGAAAAGCCGTTCCGCGCCGTGGCGCGGAACGTGAGTTGCGAGAAAGTCGATAAAATTAGTCGTTAGCGGCGCGCAGCTCTTCGCATACGGCGTCGGTCACCTGCTTCGTAGTTGCCTTGCCCCCGAGATCGGGGGTGTGAAGCTTTGGATCGGAGGTGACACGCTCGACAGCTTTCATGAGGCGGGCGGCGGCGGCCTTTTCGCCCAGGTGTTCCAGCATCATCGATGCTGTCCAGAACGTTGCGACAGGATTAGCGACGCCCTTCCCCGTAATATCGAAAGCAGAGCCATGGATTGGCTCAAACATCGACGGCGTATCACGCTCAGGGTTGATGTTGGCAGTTGGCGCGATGCCAAGTGAGCCTGCGAGCGCCGCAGCCAAGTCCGACAGAATGTCGGCATGCAGATTCGTGGCGACGATGGTGTCAAGCGTTTGCGGCTTGATCACCATGCGCATCGTCATGGCGTCTACCAGCATCTTGTCCCACGTTACGTCTGGAAATTCTTTGGCGACCTCCGCGGCAATTTCGTCCCACATGACCATGGCATGCCGCTGCGCGTTGGACTTTGTCACCACTGTAAGAAGCTTGCGCGGGCGGGATTGAGCCAACTTGAAAGCGTAGCGGATAATGCGCAGCACACCCGGCCGCGTCATAACCGAAACGTCTTGCGCAACTTCGATGGGAAGGCCTCGGTGCGCGCGACCGCCGACTCCCGAATATTCACCTTCGGAGTTCTCGCGGACAATTACCCAGTCAAGCTCCGGGCCAGAAACATGCCGCAGCGGGCTGGTAATGCCCGGCAGAATGCGGGTCGGGCGTACGTTCGCGTACTGATCTAGCGGTTGGCAGATCGACAAGCGCAGACCCCACAAGGTGATATGGTCCGGGATGTCTGGCGCACCCACCGCGCCGAAGAGGATCGCATCGAAACCACGAAGTTGATCGGCGCCGCCTTCCGGCATCATGACGCCATGCTTCTTGTAGTAATCCGATCCCCAGTCGAAGTTCTTAAAGTCCAGCTTGAAGCCGCCATCACGGTCAGCGCAAACTTTTAGAGCTTGGACAGCGGCATCGACGACTTCGGGTCCGATGCCATCACCACCCATAGCGGCAATACGGTAGGTTTTCATGGAGTGTCTCCTGATTAAATTAGTGACTGAAGCGATACGAGGATTATGTTTTGGCGGACTGCGTCGCGTTTGAGGCGGCGCGTTGTGAACCCGCCAACACAAGCGTGACAATTGCCGAGACGCAGAGAAGGCCCGCGACAACGTACAGGCCGCCAGTGAAGCTGCCTGTCGTTTCCTTTACCCACCCGATCACCCAAGGGCCGGCGAAGCCCCCGAGATTGCCGATCGAGTTGATGGCCGCGATGCCGGTAGCCGCTGCCGAACCGGAAAGGAACATTGTCGGCATCGCCCACAATGGCGGCTTCGCGGAACTGATGCCGATGTTCACTAGTGATAGAGCGAGCACGACGGCAACGACCGAGCCAGCAAGACCGGCAAGAGCAAGTCCCGCAGCGGCGGCTAGACACGGGATCACGACATGCCAGGTGCGTTCGCCGGTTTTATCCGAGTGACGCGACCAGATCACCATCGCAACAATAGCAATAGCTGGCGGGACAGCATTGAGCAGACCGACCGCCATTGTTGACAGCCCGAATTGCCGAATGATCTGCGGCGCCCAGATGCCAAGCGTGTAAAGACCCGCCGAAGTGCCGAAGTAGACGAGCGCGAGGGCAAGAACACGCAAATCCGTCAGGCCAGCCAAGATGCTGTGATGCGCCTTGGCTCCCTTGGTTGCATGCTCAGCATTCATTTCATTGACAAGCCACTCGCGCTCATCGTCTGCAAGCCACTTCGCCTTTTCGGGACGGTCCGTCATATAAAAGAGCACGACGACGCCGAGGATAACTGCAGGAATGGCTTCAAGGATAAACATCCATTGCCACCCATGAAGACCGCCTATGCCATCCATTTCCAACAGCGCGCTGGATAGCGGCGATCCAAGAACGACCGAAATCGGCGCAGCCGCCATGAAGAATGATGTGACGAGAGCGCGTCTGCGTGCTGGAAACCAGTAGCTCAGATAAAGAATAATGCCGGGGAAGAATCCAGCTTCGGCGACGCCGAGCAAGAAGCGAAGAATGTAAAAGCTCGTCTCACCTTTGATAAAGGCAAAGATGCAGGAGATGATTCCCCACGTGATCATGACGCGAGCGATCCACAGCCGAGCACCGACTTTTTCGAGAATGATGTTCGATGGGACTTCAAACAGGAAATATCCGACGAAGAATATACCCGCACCAAATCCAAAGACCGCTGAGGAGAATCCCAGGTCTTTGTTCATCGTGAGCGACGCGAAGCCGATGTTAACGCGATCGATATACGCGATGAAATAGAGAAGCATAATAAACGGAACGATGCGCCACGAAATTTTGCGCAAAGTTCGAACTTCCAGTTCGCTGGCCATCAAACGTCTCCGTCCCAAAGTTTTGTTTTTTATTTGGTGCGGAACCGTATGGTCGATCAGATTACCGTTCAATATAGAGAGTTCTATATAAAAAATTGCAATAATCGCGCGCGCAGAAAAAGTGTTTTGAATCTTCGCTGATCGAGATGTTTGCGTTCGCAGTCGATGAATCCGTTTGGTCCATCAGCACTGGGTTGGTGTTGATCCATCGACGTCTCAACGCCTTAGATAGATCGCTCACAACGCTCGTTCGCGCTCTTGCCTGTGCGAGTGGCCAGCACACTGTTTATATAAACAATTGAAATAATGGGCGGTGTAGTAAGGCTCCATGAACCTGCACCAACTCCGATGTTTTGTATTGGCCGCCGAAGAGCTTCACTTCGGTCGCGCAGCACAACGACTCAATATGCTTCCTTCAGCGTTTGGCCGCTTCATTCGGCAACTCGAAGAAGGACTGAACACGACGTTGTTTGTACGAACAACGCGCGCTGTCTCGTTAAATGAGGAAGGACGGAAGCTGCTTGGTGAGGCCCGAAAGCTTCTTACACAGGCCGACGAACTTGAAACTCGCTTCCGGAAAATAGCACGGTCGAAAGCTGCGAAGCTGAGTGTAGGCGCTATCGATAGCGCGGCAGCTGGATTGCTTCCGATGCTCCTCAATGATTTCCGAAAGCAACGACCAGATGTTGACGTCCGCATCATCGAGGACAAAACGATTAAGCTCTTGCCGCACGTCCAATCCGGGCGACTTGACATCGCATTTGTCCGTCCACCGAAGAGCATGGCTACCAGTCTCATCTGCCGACCTCTTTTCAATGAAACGCCAGTCGTAGCCGTCTGCGAATCGCATCGGTTGGCGCGTCGCAAGCGGGTTGCTATCGAGGATATTGCTGATCAGCCCGTTATACTTCCGGATCGCCGTTCGCGCCCGCTCAGTCACGACCTTGCGATTAAGCTGTTTGAGAATGCCGGCTACCAACCGGAGATCGCGCAGATCGCCAATGAAAGAGATGCTGTCGTCGATCTTGTGTCGGCTGGACTCGGAATCGCTATCGTACCGAGATGGAGTTCTCATATGGCGATTGACGGCGTCGCCTTTCTTCCTTTGGTTCTCGAAAAGGCGAACGAGAGCCGATTACCTCTCGCCGCTGTTTGGGTTCGTAGCTCCAAAGATGTACTGCGAGATAATTTGCTCGATACACTGAAGAGAAATATTCAACGGTACGCCGCACACGCGTAGCGTCTGGATGTCGGCAATACTTTGGTGGCGGAAATTATACCGCAGCGCCGAAGGTCTAATGCTATTTGAGTTTCTATAAGAAAAAATCAGTATGATTTGCGTGGGAGACGCGCATGGACCTGCAGCAGCTACAGTGCTTCGTCACAACGGCAGAGGAGCTGCATTTCGGACGTGCGGCGCAAAAGCTTGGAATGTTGCCTTCTGCACTTGGGAGGCACATCAAGCTATTGGAAGAGGAATTGGGAACAAGACTGATCGACCGTACGACCCGCAGCGTTGCGTTGACTCCAGACGGCGGACTTTTACTTGAACAAGCCCGGTCATTGCTGGCTGATGCGGCAAGCCTAAAATCTCGGCTGCGCGCAGGCAGCAATAAGCAAGCTGTTACTCTTCGCCTCGGCGCCATAGATAGCGCCGCTATTGGATTGGTGCCTCGCCTGCTTCAAGATTTTCGAGTTCGGCGACCCGATCTTGAGGTACGACTGTTCGAAAACAAAACGATACGTCTGCTCCCTATGTTGATCTCGGGAGGAATTGACATTGCGCTCGTTCGACCGCCCGAAATTCAGGATTCTCGCCTCGAGTTCTTGTTCCTTTTTAACGAAACTCCAGTCGTCGCCTTCCCCGAGAACCATGTGTTCGCGCGACGATCAAGAGTTTCAATTCAGGATCTTGCTGACCAGCCTCTCATT
>Ga0209023_10003424_pt1 | contig 18962 bp, 16 predicted proteins | sample LakOneMetagenome_FD_187468 | JGI IMG/M metagenome (GOLD analysis project Ga0209023, IMG submission 187468) | Freshwater and sediment microbial communities from Lake Erie, Canada (SPAdes) (version 2) | ecosystem: Environmental > Aquatic > Freshwater > Lentic | place: Lake Erie, Canada...
CGACGAGGCCCGCCACGTCGCCTTCGGCGTGCTGTCGCTCAAGGAGTACTACGACGGCCTGTCCGACAAGGAGATGCTCGAGCGCCAGGAGTTCGCGTTCGAGGCCGCGGTGCGCATGCGCGACCGGTTCCTCCAGCAGGAGGTCTGGGATCGCATGGGCGTCGACGTGAAGCAGGCCGTGCGCCTGTTCGACGTGCCCGCCGAGGTCAAGAACCAGGACCCCTTCCAGCAGCTGCTGTTCTCGAAGATCGTGCCGAACTGCAAGAAGCTCGGCCTGCTCGACGCCAACGACGGCTGGCTGCGCAAGAAGTTCGACGTGCTCGGCGTCACCCAGTTCGAGGACTGGGCCGACACCGGCGAGGAGTACCTCGAGATGGACGCGGTCACCCAGGACCGCCTCGCCGCAGCCGCCGCCGCCGAAGCCGCGGCCGGCTGACCCACCCCAACCCGGAATTGGCGCGCTGACCGCCGCTGAGCGTCGCTCAGCGCGCCAAGAACCGGCCGTGTCGTAGGGTGACGCCTCTCCCAGGAGGTGCACCATGGCCGGAGCCATAGCGGGGCTGGCGTTCCTCGCCATCGTCCTCATCGTCGTCATCGTCGCGGCGGCGCTCAAGATCGTGCAGGAGTACGAGCGGGGGGTGATCTTCCGGCTCGGCCGTTGCGTGGGGGCCAAGGGCCCGGGTGTCTTCTTCGTGATCCCGATGCTCGACCGCATCGTGCGGGTCAACCTGCAGGAGGTGGCCGTCGCGGTCTCGCCCCAGCAGGTCATCACCCGCGACAACGTGACGCTCAAGCTCGACGCCGTCGCGTTCCTGCGGGTGCTCGACCCGGTGGCCGCGGTGGTCAAGGTGCAGAACTGGTACCAGGCGTCGTCGCTGGTGGCCCAGACCACGCTGCGGGCGGTGATCGGCCACCACGACCTCGACGACCTGCTGACCAACCGGGAGACGATCGACTCCCAGCTGAAGGCCGCGCTCGACAGCCAGACCGAGGAGTGGGGGATCGAGGTGCGGCGGGTCGAGCTGCGCGACATCGACCTGCCCGAGCAGATCCAGCGGGCCATGGGCCGCCAGGCCGAAGCGGAGCGTGACCGTCGGGCCAAGATCATCGCCGCCACCGGCGAGCTCCAGGCGTCGGAGAAGCTGGCCGAGGCGGCCCGTTACATGTCGTCGCCGGGCGCCATGCAGCTGCGCACGTTGCAGACCATGGCCGAGATCTCCACCGAGCAGAACTCGACGATCATCTTCCCCATCCCGACCGAGGTGATGGACGCCTTCCGGGCCTTCACCTACGCCAACGCGCCGCAGATGATCAGTCCCGGCGTCGAGACCTCGGGCGGCGGCCCGTCGGCCGGCACCGGCCTGGCCAACCCTTCCGGTCCGCCCGTCATGCCCGGCATCCACGACCTCCCCGCACCGTCGGGCGACGCGACGCCGCACCTCCCGCCGCCCCCCGACCTCCCTGACGTCGAGATCCCCCCGCCCCCGGCGGTCTGACCGGGAGGAATTGCGCGGGGCGCGGGCCGGCCAGCGTCCATGATGCGGCGTGACCCGATCCCCGTTCCGCGCCGGTGTCTCCGCCATCTCGCCGATGCTGATCGGCACGGTGCCGTTCGGTCTGGTCGCCGGGGCGTCGGCGGTGGAGCAGCACCTGGGCGTCGGTGCGGGCATGGGGTTCTCGACCATCGTCTTCGCGGGCGCCTCGCAGCTCGCCGCGATCGATGTGCTCGGCCATGGCGGCGGGGCACTCGTCGCCATCGTGGCCGCCATCACCATCAACCTGCGGATGGTCCTCTACTCGGCGTCGATGGCGCCGCACCTCGTGCGGGAGAAGCAGTGGCGGCGGATGGTGATGGCCTACCTGCTGACCGACCAGGCCTACGGCGTGTCGATCAGCCGCTGGGACGAGGGGGAGGCCGACGAGCGCAAGTTCCCGTTCTTCCTCGGCGCCGGCCTCACGCTGTGGCTGTTCTGGGTGGTGTCCACCTTCGTCGGCGGCCTGATCGGCAACCGGGTGCCCAAGGACCTGCCGCTCGACTTCGCGGTGCCGCTGGTGTTCCTCGTGCTGCTCGTGCCGGCCCTTGCGGCGAAGCCCGCGGTGGTGGCCGCAGCAACCGGGGGCAGCGCGGCGGTGCTGGCCACCCAGCTCGGCGGCGCGAACGTGTCGATCATCACCGGAGCGGTGGTCGGCATCACCTGCGGGGTGATCGCCGAGATCGTCATCGAGCGACGGGCCGGATCCGACGGTGCGGGAGGGACCGACCACGACCCTGATTCGGGACTCGATCCCGACCTCGGGCTCGACACCGGCCCGGCCCCGGCATGAGCGCGGCCTGGACGACCATCCTCGTCGCCGGTGCGGGCACGTTCGCCATGCGGGCGTCGTTCGTGGCCTTCGCCCACCGGCTGGTCGAGGTGCCGCCCTCGGTCCAGCGGGTGTTGCGCCAGATCCCGCCGGCCGCTCTGGCTTCGCTCGTCCTGCCCGCCCTCGTCCACCACGACGGCTCGTTCGACCTCTGGAACGCACGGGTGGCTGCGGGCTTGCTGGCCACGCTGGTCGCGTGGCGCACCCGCAACGTCGGTCTGACCCTGATCGTCGGCATGGCGGCGCTGCTGCTGCTCCAGGCCCTCTAGTCGGGCCGGGCCACCGGGGCGATCCCTCGGGGCGTCGCACGCGGCCGGCTTGTGGTGGCTGCGGAGCGCCAGCGGAGCGAGCGGATGACGTGACGCCCGGATGGCGAAGCCCGATCTGCGGAGCAGATCGCAGTGTGACGCTTCAGATCTGGGAGCGGCCGCGTTCCATGATCGCCTCACGACGGCGTTCCACCTCGGCCGGGTCGAGGCCGCCCTTGCCGCCCCAGTCGGAGCGGGCCACGGTGGCCTCCAACTCCCACGCGCCCCTGCCGTCGAGCAGGGTCCCCTCCTCGTAGGTGCGATAGATGCGGCGGACCGCGGCCTGGTCGTTCGAGACGATGTCGGCGGCCAGCGCCCGGCAGGTCGGGAGCAGGTCGTCGTGGGCCACCACCTGGTTGACGAGGCCCCAGGCCAGGGCGGTCGGCGCGTCGAGGAAGTTGCCGGTCGCGCTCATCTGTCGGGCCCTCCGCACCCCGATGGCCTGGGGGAGCAGGACGGTCAGTCCCCAGCCCGGCTGGATGCCGACCCGAGCGTGGGTGTCGGCGAAGCGGGCCCGCTCCGAGGCGATGAGGAAGTCGCAGTTGAGCGCCACCTCCAGGCCACCCGTGACCGCCGCACCGTTCACGGCGCCGATCAGCGGCTTGGTGTGCCCGGGCATCGGGCCCCGCCGGTTGGTACTGGGATCGCTGGCTGCGCCGGTGTCCTTGAGCGGCCCGCCGTCCCGCCCGATGGCCTTCAGGTCGAGCCCGGCGCAGAACGCCGGGTCGGCCCCGGTCAGGATGATGACGTCGACGTCGTCGCGCCCGTCGGCCTCCTCGACCGTGCGCGGGATGGCCCGCAGCAGCTCGATCGACAGGGCGTTGCGGGCCTCGGGCCGGTTCAAGGTGATGGTCGCCACCCGATCGGCCACGTCCAACAGGATCACGTCGTCGCTCATGCCGCGGAGCCTACGCACGCGGGCGTCACGCCGACCCCGCCCTTGGTTCTTGGCGCGAAAGCCGACGGTACGCGGCGCATTCCGCGCCAATTTCGGGGTTGGGGGGGGTGGGGTTGTCCCTACCTCGCGGACGCCCGGAGGCGGGATCGATCGGGCGGGCGAAGAGGCGGATGCTGGCGACATGCTCCAGAAGATCTCGTCCTGGTCGTTCACCCACCGCGGGAGGGTCATCGCCGGCTGGGTGCTGGCCGTCGTGGTGCTCAGCGTGTTGTCGGGTGCGTTCGCGCACGACTTCGCCGACGGGGGGCGGCTGCCGGGCACCGACTCCGACCGGGCCTACCAGGTGGCCACCCGCGAGTTCCCGTCGACCCCGGGGGGTGCCGCGACCGTCGTGTTCCAGGTGAAGGGAGGCCTGGCCCAGCCGGCGCAACGGGCGGCCATCGAGCGCTACCTCGGCCGGGTCGGCCGCATCACCGGCGTCGGCCGCGTCACCTCGCCGTACGCCTCGCCCGACCGGATCTCGAAGGACGGCACGGTCGGGTACGCCACCATCGACCCGACGACCTACGCGCTCGAACATGGCTTCAGCGACGCCGCCGTGAAGATCCAGAAGGAGGCGGCCGGGCTGTCGGCCGACGGGGTGCGGACCGAGTTCGGCGGCGGGTGGTTCTCGACCGGGAGCATGCCGCCGTCGGAGCTCATCGGCCTGGCCGCGGCGCTGGTGATCCTGCTGATCAGCTTCGGCTCCGCGGTGGCCATGGGCGTGCCGCTGGTGACGGCGGTGATCGGGGTCGGCGCGGCGTCGGCGCTGGTCGGGCTCTGGACGATCGTCGTCCCCACGCCCGACTTCACCGCCGAGGTGGCCAGCATGATCGGCATCGGGGTGGGGATCGACTACGCCCTGTTCATCATCACCCGCTATCGGGGCGAACTGCTCACGCAGGCCCCGCTCGACGCACTGGCCACGACCATGGCCACCGCGGGTCGCGCCGTGGTGTTCGCCGGCTGCACCGTCCTGGTCTCGCTGCTGGGCATCCTGCTCGTGGGGCTCAGCTTCCTCGAAGGGCTGGCGCTCGGCGCCTCCTCCGCGGTGCTGGTGGCGGTGCTCGCCGCGGTGACGCTGCTCCCCGCGTTCCTGTCCCTCACCACGAAGCGGCTGCAGCGGGCGGGGACGCGGTCGCAGCGCCGGCACCACGACCGCCCCGGCATGTGGCACCGCTGGGGCGACGTGGTCCGCCGCCGGCCGTGGCCCATCGCGCTGGCCGGCCTGGCCACCCTCCTGGTCCTGGCCGCCCCGGTGGTCGGCATCCGCCTGGCGTCGACCGACGCCGGCAACGACCCGAAGGGTTCGACCACCCGCGCCGCCTACGACACGCTGGCCCGCGGGTTCGGGCCCGGCTCGAACGGCCCGCTCGTCATCGTGGCCGAGCTCCCGCACGGCAAGGATCCGGCGCCCGGCCTCGCCCGCCTGACCTCCCGCCTCCGGGCCACGCCCGGGGTCGTGCTGGTCGCCCCCGCGCTGGTCAGCCCGTCGGGGCGGGCCGCGGTGATCACCGTCGTGCCGGCCGCCGCCCCACAGTCGAAGGCGACCGAGCAGCTCGTCGCCCGGATCCGCCACGACGTGGTGCCGGGCTCGGGCGTGGTGGCCCGCGTTGGCGGCGCCACGGCCAACAACGTCGACTTCGCCCGCCTGATGGGCGACCGCCTCCCGGTCTTCATGGGTGGCGTCCTGGCCCTCAGCTTCCTCCTGCTGGCCGTGGTGTTCCGGTCGGTGCTGGTGCCGGTCAAGGCCGTCCTCATGAACCTGCTCTCGATCGGCGCCTCGTACGGGCTGATGGTGGCGGTGTTCCAGTGGGGCTGGCTGGGCTCGCTGATCGGGGTCGGTCCTGCGCCGATCGAGCCGTGGGTGCCGATGCTGCTCTTCGCCATCGTGTTCGGGCTCTCGATGGACTACGAGGTGTTCCTGCTGTCCGCGGTGCGCGAGCACTACGACCGGACGGGCGACAACGGGGCGGCTGTCGTCGAGGGCCTGAGCGCCACCGGTCGGGTCATCACCGCCGCAGCGGGGATCATGGTGTTCGTGTTCGGCAGCTTCCTCTTCGGCGACATCCGGGCGGTCAAGCTCATCGGGTTCGGGCTGGCCTCGGCCGTGCTGATCGATGCCACCATCGTCCGCATGGTCCTGGTCCCCGCCACGATGGAGCTGCTGGGCGACCGCAACTGGTGGCTGCCCCGCTGGGCCGACCGCCTCCTGCCCCGCTTCACGCTCGAGCAGCGGCCCGCCCCCTCGGCTCCCCGGCCGGTCGACCCCTCGACCGCCGTCCCCGCCTACGCCACCTCGGCTGACGGCCGGCCGTGACCGCGACCTCCACCTCCGGGGCCGGCTGGCCCGGCTTGGGCGCCGGGCCGAAGCCCCGCCCGGACGGCGCTCCGCCGCTGCGCTGGCCCGGCTCCTACCTCCAGCTGGTCTCGGTGCGCACGTGGCGCACCACCGGCCACCTCCTGCTCGACCTGGTGGCCGGGAGCATCTCGTTCTCGATCGTCGTCAGCCTCCTGGCCACGCTCTTGGGGGTGGCCATCGTGGTGCCGGTCGGACTGCTGGTGGCCGCCGTGACCCTCTGGACGGTCCGGGGGATCGCGGTGATCGAGCGGGCCCGGGTGCGGGCGCTGCTCGACGTCGACATCGCCCGCCCGGCCCCGCTGACCGCGGGCGGCACGTGGTTCCGGCGGTTCGGGCGGGCCTGGCTCGACGGGTCGACCTGGCGGGCCATCATCCACTCGCTCGTGTTGTTCCCGCTGGGCCTCTTCACCTTCATCACGACCTTGCTGGTGTGGTGCGTCCCCCTCACCCTGCTCTCCCTGCCCGCCACCATCTACCTGCTCCCCGGCCACGAGGTCCGTCCTGGCCTGCACCAGTTCCGGGGCGAGGTGTCGGGCGGGATCGGCGGCGCGCTGGGCCTCGTGCTCATCGGCCTCGTGCCGTTCGCCATCCGGGCCCTCGGCGACCTCGACGTCGCCGTGGCCCGCGCCCTGCTCGGGCCGGGCCGCCGGGCGGCGCTCGACGAGCGGGTGGCCACCCTCGAGACCCGGCGGGCCGCGGTGGTCGACGAGGCCGAGGCCGAGCGGCGCCGGATCGAGCGCGACCTGCACGACGGCGCGCAGCAGCGCTTGGTCGCGCTGGCCCTCGACCTCGGCCTGGCCCAGCAGAAGCTCGATTCCGACCCGGCCGAGGCCCGCGCCCTCATCGACGACGCTCACCGCGAAGCGAAGCAGGCGCTGGTCGAGATGCGCGACCTCGTCCGGGGCATCCACCCGGCGGTCCTGGCCGACCGGGGTCTCGGCGCAGCGCTCTCGTCGGTGGTGGCCCGCACGCCGGTCCCCGTCGACCTCGACGTCCGGATCGACCGCCGGCCCGACGAACGGGCCGAGGCCATCGCCTACTTCGTGGTGTGCGAGTCGCTGGTCAACATCGGCCGCCACAGCGGGGCGACCCGAGCGCTCGTCTCCGTCGTCCGGCACGGCGACACCCTCGTCGTGCACGTGTCCGACAACGGCCACGGCGGCGCCGATCCCACCGGCGGCACCGGCCTCAGCGGGCTGCGGGCCCGGGTCGAGGGCGTCGACGGCCGGTTCACCGTGTCGAGCCCGCCCCTGGGCCCGACCGTCATCACCGCGGAGGTGCCGTGCGCATCGTGATCGCCGAGGACTCCGTCCTCCTCCGGGCCGGGATCACCCGGCTCCTCGTGGACGCCGGGCACGAGGTGGTCGCGGCGGTGGGCGACGCCGACGCGCTGCTCGACGCGGTGATCACCGTCGTCCCCGACCTCGCGGTGGTCGACGTCCGGATGCCGCCGACCTTCTCCGACGAGGGCATCCGGGCCGCGGTCCGGATCCGGGCCGACCACGCTCCCACCGCCGTGCTGGTGCTGAGCCAGTACGTCGAGGAGGAGTACGCGACCGAGCTCCTCGCCGGGCACACCGCATCGGTCGGCTACCTCCTGAAGGACCGCGTGGCCGACGTGACCGACTTCGTCGAGGCGGTCGAGCGGGTCGGGGCCGGGGGGACGGCGTTCGACCCCGAGGTCGTGGCCCAACTGCTGGCCCGGCGCCGCCGCGACCCGATCGAGCGGCTGACCGAACGCGAGCGCGAGGTCCTCTCGCTCATGGCCGAAGGCCGCTCGAACGGGGCCATCGCCGCGGCCCTGGTGGTCAGCGACGGCGCGGTCGAGAAGCACGTCCGCAACATCTTCGCCAAGCTCGACCTGGCGCCCGATACGGGTGACCACCGTCGGGTCCTGGCCGTCCTGCGCTACCTGGGAGCCTGACCATGACCGCCACCCTCACCCTTCCGCCGACCAGTCCACCGCCCCCGGCCGCCGGGGCCCCTGTTCGCCGCCGCGGCCCCGGGACGAAGGCGGTCAGTGCCCTCGCCGTGCTGTTCGCCGTGGCCACCGTCGCCTACGGGTGCTTCACCTTCATCGACGTCATGGCCACCCGCACCACCCGATCCGTCCAGGGGTTCGCGGCCACGCCGACCATCACCCTCGACATCCGGGATGGCGGCATCCACGTCAGCCCGGCCACCGACGGACGCATCACGGTCACCACCCGGGTGCGCCACACGTTGCGCTCACCCAGCTGGTCGGTCGCTCCGGTCGGGTCGACGTTGCGGTTCCGGTCGCGCTGCCCGGCCGCCTTGACCACGTCCTGCGACGTGGAGTTCGACGTCGCGCTGCCCCCGGGCACGGCGATCGTCGGTTCGGTGGGGGACGGGGGCCTCCACGTGACCGGCATCGGCGGCCCGGTCGACGTGACCCTGGGCGACGGCACCTCGCGGGTGAGCGGCGCCCGCGGGGCCATCCGCATCCACAGCTCCGACGGCTCGATCCACCTGACCGACGCCCGGCCGGCCAGCCTCGACCTCCGCACCGGCGATGGCTCGATCCACGCCACGCTCACCACCGTCCCGCCCCAGACCGACCTGCGCACGGGCGACGGTTCCATCGAGCTCGTGCTCCCCGACGACGGACGGGCCGTGGCGGTGGACGCGACCACCGGTGACGGCAGCGTGCACGACGAGGTGCGGACCGACCAGACCGCCGACCGGGTGGTGCACGCCCACACCGGCGACGGGTCGGTGACCGTCCGCTACCCGTGAGGCACGAGAGGGCCGGTGTTCAGCCCTCGTCGTCGGCCGGGAGGAACGCGAACTTCAGGTCGCCGAGCTTCACGAGGGTCGAGGCGATCCAGCCGCCCATCGAGGCGAAGTGGGTGTCGAGCTCGGAGCCGTCGGCCAGCACCGCTTCGGACAGCTCGTAGGACCCTTCGTAGCTGACCTCCACCGCGTACTCGGCCTCTTCGAGGCTGTCGTCGTAGACGGTCGCGACCGTGGGACCGGAGCGCTCGAGCCGCTCCTCACCGATCAGCGAGCTGGTGGCGGGGAGCACGGCGAGGACGGCGGCCGGGTCGGGTGACGCGGCCAGGCGCTGCACCCGCATCACGATCTCGATCTCGATGCGGGGCGGCTCGTGGAACTCCTCGCCCATGTACCAGGAGCGGTAGGCGCTCTGGGCCCACGTCGGCCAGTCGAGGCTGATGTCGGCCTGGGTGCGGGGCGGGTTGCCCTCGCCCGGCAGGCTGTACGAGGTCTCCCAGGTCAGGTCGCCCAGCAGCACGTCGGCCTGGAACCGCTCCTCGAACGCCTGGCGCTCGAGGAAGGCCTGTTCCATGGCATCGCGCAGCGCACCGATGGCATCGGTGAAGACGTGGTCGAGCATCCGAGGGCCGACCCTACTGCCGCACTGCCGGGGGCAGGATCGCCGGGCGGCTCACGCTCCGGCCGCGGGCTGGGCCGGGCCATCGGCGGTCGGGGCCGGCGGGGGGGCGGCCTCGGGGTCGGCCTTCACCGGGGCCTTCGCGTCGATGCCGGCTTCCTTGCGCTGCTGCGCGGTGATGGGCGCCGGCGCCTCGGTCAGCGGGTCGATGCCGCCGCCCGACTTGGGGAACGCGATGACGTCGCGGATCGAATCGCTGCCCGAGAGCAGGGCGCAGATGCGGTCCCACCCGAAGGCGATGCCGCCGTGGGGAGGCGCGCCGTACTGGAAGGCGTCGAGCAGGAAGCCGAACTTCTGCTGGGCGTCCTCGGGGGAGAGGCCCATCACCGCGAACACCCGCTCCTGCACCTCGCGGCGATGGATCCGGATGGAGCCGCCGCCGATCTCGTTGCCGTTGCAGACCATGTCGTACGCGTAGGCGAGAGCGTTGGCCGGGTCGGTGTCGAACGTGTCGGCGAACTCCGCCTTGGGCGAGGTGAAGGCGTGGTGCACGGCGGTCCAGGCCCCCGACCCCACGGCGACGTCGCCGCTGGCCACGGCATCGCTCGCCGCTTCGAACAGCGGGGCGTCGAGCACCCAGAGGAACGACCAGGCCGACTCGTCGATGAGCCCGCCCCGCTTGCCGATCTCGAGCCGGGCCGCACCGAGCAGGGCCTGCGACGACCGGGCGGGGCCGGCGCCGAAGAAGATGCAATCGCCGGGGCCGGCCCCGACGTGGTCGGCCAGACCGGCCCGCTCGGTGTCGGTCAGGTTCTTGGCCACCGGGCCGCTGAGCTCACCGTCCTCGGTCACCAGGACGTAGGCCAGGCCGCCGGCGCCGCGGGCCTTGGCCCAGGTCTGCCAGCCGTCGAGCTGCTTGCGCGACTGGCTGGCCCCGCCGGGCATGACGACCGCGCCGACGTAGGGGGCCTGGAACACCCGGAAGGTGGTGTCGGCGAAGAACGTGGTGCAGTCGACGAGCTCGCACCCGAAGCGCAGGTCGGGCTTGTCGGAGCCGAAGCGCCGCATGGCCTCGGCGTAGGTGAGCTGCAGCATCGGGGTCGGGACGTCGTAGCCGACGAGCTGCCACAGCGCGACGGCCAGGGCCTCGCCCAGCTCGATCACGTCGTCCTGCTCGACGAAGCTCATCTCGATGTCGAGCTGGGTGAACTCGGGCTGCCGGTCGGCCCGGAAGTCCTCGTCGCGGTAGCAGCGGGCGATCTGGAAGTACTTCTCCATGCCGGCCACCATCAGGAGCTGCTTGAACAGCTGCGGGCTCTGGGGGAGGGCGTACCAGGAACCGGGCTGGAGCCGGGCCGGCACGAGGAAGTCGCGGGCGCCCTCGGGCGTGCTGCGGGTGAGGGTGGGCGTCTCGATCTCGACGAACCCGCGGTCGGTCAGGAGCGTGCGGGCCGTCTGGTTGACCTGGCTGCGCAGGCGCATGGCGGCGGCCGGCCCGGCTCGGCGCAGGTCGAGGTAGCGGTACTTGAGGCGGATCTCGTCGCCGATGCTCGTGCGCTCGTCGAGCGGGAACGGCAGCGGGGCCGACTCGCTCAGGACCTCGAGGGTGTCGGCCACCACCTCGATCTCGCCGGTGGCCAGCGACGGGTTGGCCATGCCCTCGGGCCGGCGGCTGACCTCGCCGGTGACCTTCACGACGTACTCGTTGCGCAGGTCGTGGGCGCCGGTGCGCTCGAGCTCCTCGTCCCGCACCACGACCTGGACGATCCCCGACGCGTCGCGCAGGTCGAGGAAGGCCACGCCGCCGTGGTCCCGCCGGGTCGCGACCCAGCCGGTGAGGGTGACGGTCTGGCCGTCGTGGTCGGCACGGAGCGTGCCGGCCTCGTGGGTGCGGAGCACGGGAGGTCCTTCAGGGTCGATCGGGGGTGAGCGAAGCCGTCGGCCGCACGCCGTCCGCGGGGGCGGAGGTGGGGTCGGCGGACGTGACCGCCGATCCTACGGAGGTCGACCCGGTCCCTCCCACCCCAGTGGCGGGAGGGGCGCCTCAGGAGCGGGGCGGCTCGGGGGTCATGAAGGCGATGGGGACCGAGATGTCGAGCGCCCGGTGGCGCAGCGAGGCGATGCGCCGGCCCGGCTGCACCGCATCCTTCGGCGTGGTGACCTGCTCGCCGTAGAGGCCCGGCAGGGCATCGATGTCGTCGACGTTCATGGCCAGCCCGAAGAACGCGGTCGGCCGGCCGTCACCCTCGTCGGGGGCGACGAGCTCGAGGATCACCGCCCCGAGCCGGAAGAACCACTGGCGCATCCGGGCGCCATCGGTTCCGGCCTCCCGGATGCGGCGCACGTCCAGTCCCGCGGCCTGGGTGATGGCGGCGGCGGTCCGCGGGCCGTCGGAGCTGAACAGCACGACGTGGTCGAGCCCGGTCACGCCGTTGGCGTGGGTCGCCGGCTCGACCGGGGCCCGGTCGCTGGCGGTCGTCGGGAGCCCGTCGACGGCGTCGTCGGCCGGTGGGTCGATGCCCCGCAACGACCAGGCCCGCAGCCCCGGCCGGTCGGCCCGGCCGGCCAGCCGCACCCGCACCGCCCCGATCCGGCAGGTGCCGTCGTCGTCCACCGTGAACCCCGCCGCCGCCCACGCCGCCGGCTCATCGCCCACCACCAGCTCGTCGATCGTCGGCCTGCGGCCGGTCATCCCCTGCTTGCCTCGTCACAAGTTCGTCCCTCGCCAAAGCCAGCGAACGCGCGCCGCATTGCGGCTAGCGACGATCGGAGCGAACGCAGCCGAATGGGTCCGCTCGAGGCAACGCCGAAATGAATCCCAGCGTCCTCACCACCGTAAGCGGAGCTTCCATCGACGTCGAACGACTGAGCGACGCCACTCGGCGGGGGGGAGAACCCGACGGGCCACCTTGTTGAGTCGTCATGAATCGCGTTGCCGAAGTCGTCACCCCAGGCATCCAGGCCGTCGAGCTTCGCTCCCTCGAGGATCGCTCCGGATAGGTCAGTGCCTCGAAGATCCGCTCCAAGTAACCAGGCATTTGACAGATTAACACCATCGAAATTGGCCCCTCTTAGATCGCATCGCGAGAGCCACGCTCCCGACATCCCCGTCGTACGACCAAGCGCGTAGAACGAACTGGCGACTCGGAAATCTGCACCAGCCAGGGAGGAGCCAAAGAATCGTGTGGATTCCATCGCAGAGCCACCGAGTGATGCTCCGCGCAGGTTTGCAAGCATAAAGCTGGCCCCGCGCAAGTCAGCGGCCACTACCTGTGCAAATTGCAGGTTGGCGTGATCGAAGTTGCCCCAGCCTAGATTGGCCCAGGTTAGATCAGCAGCAACCAGCGAGGCGCCGACCGCACGACAGCCACCGAGGTGCGCAGAACTCAGCCGGGCGTGGGTCAAGTCGGCCGCCTCCAAGTCTGAGTAGGTCAGGTTCATCCCTTGAAGATCAAGGTCTGCCAAGAACGCTCCCGTGAGATCGAATGGGCCCGGCATGTGGCTCTTGTGTTGCACGTACTCATCTGACTCCAGATCGCCTTCCGACAGCTGATTCTTTCGCAAGACTCCAATAGCCGCCCTCACCGGTTCCGAAGGTCGATAGAGCATGGGTCGAGGGTCGCTGATCTGGGGGCGGGTGGAGTTCTGAATTTCCGGGATTGAGCTGCGGAGGAAGGCGCACAGCACTTGGACGACAGTTCGCTGATACTCCTCGGCGCTTAGCGCAAGCTGCTCGAGCGAGAAAACCCCCCCGAGCTGCTGGGCCTGCTGTTCCGACTGTGCAAGAAGTTCGACGGCCTTCGTGAAGCGGTCAGCAGCCAGTGCGCTGTCGGCACGTTCACGCTCCAGCCGAGATAGCTCGAACTTCCCGAGGGCTAGCAGCCCGCCACCAGACGCAATCAGTGCTGCCGAGACCTTGAGCCACGCATCTCGATCCTTGCGTAGTCCATCTTGACGGGCCTGTGCTCTTGCGACCTTAAGGGCATACAAAGACTTTGATGCCGCGTTCGGGCTACTCGGCACGCGAGGTAGGCTTTCCCTCGCTAGGGATCCTTGACTCACGGCGATAGTCCATCCGCCTAGTGCTAGACCCGCAGATGCCAGGCTGAGGGCGATTGGATTACCGTACTTGACGAGGTATTGCCCCGTTGACCTCGGTGTGTGGTACCACCGGACCAAGCGCTTTCGCGCACTACGAAGCCCAGATCGTCTTCCGAACAGCCAGACAAATTCCGTCTGATGCTGTAACCAACTGTCTATCTTGCGAAGTAGAGCCACCGAAGCCCACGCCAACGTGAATGCAGTGGCGACCGTGAGACTAACCAGCAGCCCGTTGTCGATGCCAGACTGATGTGTCGAGACCAGCCTGATCCCAAATGCGAAAAAGGGCCTCTTCTGATTGACATGACGGAGCAGGGTCATAGTCGCTACAAGTGACAGAGCCAGTGTAGCAATAAATAGCCAATCCCGCCGCCGCGGGTTCCTAAACGCTGGCAGGAGGGGGCGTTTCTGCCATGGCGATGACAAAGATCGCTTGAACCGATCTATGACGGTCATTGATCTGTAGACGCTGTAGACGACACTCGCTCCGACGCACCTCCTCGTCTCAACGCTAGCCCATGCCCAAGACTGCGGTTCTCAGCCATCTGGCCTCGGCCTTGATCACCCCAACACTGTCGCCAGCCATGAAGTGAGTTTGTAGATGCGAGTGTTCTCCACTCACCCAAGCCGAAGGGGCCGACAGAAGGGAGCCGAGATGTGCACCATTGCGCCTCGACTGAGCCGCTTCGCGATCTGCGCTCATCTGAAGGGTCAGGCGGCGGAGGTGGTGCGGAAGCGGCGGAGGGCGAGGGGCATGCAGACCGCGATGATCAGCACGCACCAGGCGATCATCGCCGGGACGGGGTGCTCGAGCGGCCAGGAGCCGTGGGACTGGGTGCCCTGGCAGACCTGGCGGATGGCGGCGACGATCGACGAGAGCGGGTCCCACTCGCCGATGGCCCGGGGGATGGTCTTCATGCCCGAGATCGGGACGAACGTGCCGGCCAGGAAGCTGAGCGGGAAGACGATGGCGAAGCCGATGCCCTGCATGGCGTCGGAGCTGCGCACGAGCATGCCCATGAGCACCCCGAACCAGGTGAAGGCGAACAGGCCGAGCAGCATGAGGCCGACCAGCTCGATGGTGCTGCCGACGCCCAGATCGGGGCGCCAGCCGAGGGCCAGGCCGAGCCCGGCGACGATCACGATGCCCAGGATCTGCTCGAGCACCTGGCCGATCACCTGGGCGGTGATGACCGACAGGCGGGTGACGGGCAACGAGCGGAACCGGTCGATCACGCCGGTGCTGAAGTCGGTGGCGGTGGCCACGCCGGCGCCGATCACGCCGAACGCCAGGCTCTGGCCGATCAGGCCGGGCAGCAGGTAGTCCTGGTACCGCATGCCGGGGATCTTGATGGCGGATCCAAACACGTAGAGGAACAGCAGGGTGAAGACGACCGGCTGGATGGTGACGTCGCTCAGCCGTTCGGGGACGCGGGGGATGGTGCGCAGGCCGCGGCCGATCAGCAGACGGGTCTCCCGCCAGTAGCGGGCGACGTTGCCCGGCCGGGCCGGGAGGGCGATGCCGTGGGCGCCGGTGGTGCGGGCCTCGATCGGCGGGGTGAGGGTGACGGTCATGATGCGATCTCCGCAAGGTCGTGGGCGAGGTCGTGGGCGAGTTCGGGGTCATCGGCGGTTCTCGTGGGTCCGGCCGGGGCTTGGCCGGTGAGGGCGAGGAACGCGTCGTCGAGGGTGGGTCGGCGCAGCGCCAGCTCGTCGACCGCGATGCCGCTGTCGCGCACGGCGGTGGACACCGCGACGAGGTCGGCCGCGTCGTCGGGCGCAGGGATGGAGACGGTGCGGGCGTCGCGCGACACGGTCAGGTCGAACCGGGAGCCGAGCGTGGCCACCAGCTGGTCGAGCCCCGCCTGGTCGACCGCGATCACGTCGACCCGTTGGTCGCCGATGCGGGCCTTGAGCTCAGTCGGCGACCCGGCGGCGACCGCCAGGCCGTGATCGATCAGCACGATGTGGTCGGCCAGCGCATCGGCCTCCTCGAGGTACTGCGTGGTCAGGAGGAGCGTCACGCCTTCGGCGACCAGATCGCGGATGGTCGACCACACGACCTGGCGGCTGCGGGGGTCGAGCCCGGTGGTCGGCTCGTCGAGCACCAGGAGCTGGGGCTGGACGACGAGGCTGGCCGCCAGGTCGACCCGGCGCCGCTGCCCGCCGGACACGTGCTTGACGAGCTTGTCGCGGAAATCGCCGATGTCGAACCGGTCGACGAGCGAGGCGGTGATGCGCTGGGCGTCCCGCCGGCTGTAGCCCCGGAGGCTGGCCATCAGGACGAGGTTCTCGACGCAGGTGAGGTTGTCCTCGAGCGCCGCGAACTGGCCGGTGAGCGAGATCACCTGCCGGACCTCGTCGGCCTGGCTGGTGACGTCGAACCCGCACACCGAGGCGCGGCCGCTGGTGACCGATTCGAGGGTGGCGAGCATGCGGACGGTGGTGGTCTTGCCGGCGCCGTTGGGGCCGAGCAACGACACGACGGTGCCGGCGGGGACCCGGAGGTCGAGCGACTCGACCGCGGTGAACGAGCCGAACCGCTTGGTGAGGCCGTCGGTCTCGACGGCGAGTGCTGGGGAGGTCATGGCGAGAAAAGTACAGTGACTAGAAAAATACTGCAACTAGAAATTTCTGACGGGTCGATTGCTATGCTCTGACCTGTGAGCACGAACCAGGGCACGGCCCCCGAGCGAACCGGGATCTCCGGGTTGCTGGGCGCCATCCAGGAGCGGATCGTCGGCGACGCGCCGCAAGGGGAGGGCCTGCGGGAGCGCAAGAAGCGCGAGACCCGCCAGCACATCTCCGACACGGCCACCGGGATGTTCCTCGAGCGGGGGTTCGACCAGGTGAAGGTGGCCGAGGTCGCGGCGGCGTGCGGCGTGTCCGAGAAGACCGTCTACAACTACTTCCCGACCAAGGAGTCGTTGCTACTCGACCGGGAGGACGCGACGGCCGATGCCATCCGGGCCGCCCTCGGGCCCGACGGCCCCCATGCCTCGCCCATCGAGGCCGCGCTGGCCGTGGTCACCACCGACGTGATGAGCATGTTCGACCACTGGGCCGAGACCGATCGCACCGACTTCGCGGTCACGCTCGACAAGTTCTCGACGATGGTGCTGACCACCCCCTCCCTGCGGGCTGCCCAGCTCGACATGATGGAACGGCTGCTGCAGGTGGCCGCCGAGGCCATGGCCGAGCGGGCCGGCGTCGACCCCCAGGATCCCGAGCCCCAGGTGGCGGCCGGTGCGCTGATGGGGCTGTGGCGCATCCAGTTCCGGTCGATGGTCCGCCACGCCGACGGGACCCGTAGCGCCGAGGAGGTGCGTGATGCGGTCATCGCCGACGTCAACCGGGCGGCCCGCCTGATCGACACGGGGCTGTGGTCGTTCAGCGCCGCGGTGCAGGGGAACGAAAGCCGCCAGCAGCTCCGCGACGCGGCCGACGCCGCCAACGAGGCCCGCAAGCAGGTGCTCGCCGCGCTGCGCCAGGCCCGCGAGGCCTGGAAGCAGGTCAAGGTCGCGCACGACCTGCACGACCAGCACCACAGGGGCGGGCCGCGCGATCGCGGTCAGGCGCAGCGCGACGCGCAGCAGGCCCGGTCCATGGCGAAGCAGGTGGTGGCCCAGGCCAAGCGGGAGGCGGCGTCGGGACGGGCCCATCTGAAGCGCGACGCGGCCGGAGCGGCGCGCGAGTCGGCTCGGGTCGAGGCGGCGGCCAAGCGGGCCGACGCCCGCCGCCCCCGCTGAGCGGCCTCAGGCGTAGGTGCGGATGGTGCGGGCCGCGCGGTTCACGTACGAGCCGCCGAACTTGATGGCGTGCACGACGAGCGGTGCGATCTGGTGGAGGGCGACCCGGTCGGCCCAACCCGGCGCCAGCGGGGCGACCTCGGCGTAGCTGGCGAACACGTCGGGGCCGAAGCCGCCGAACAGCCGCATCATGGCCAGATCGAACTCGCGGTGGCCTCCGTGCGCGGCGGGGTCGATCAGCCAGCTCGTGCCCTCGCCATCGACCACCCGATTGCCGGCCCACAGGTCGCCGTGCAGGCGAGCCGGGGCTTCCGGCGGGCCACCCACCTCGGCGAGACGTCCGGCCACCCGCGCCAGACCCGCGATGGTTTCGTCGGCGAGTGCGCCACCGTCGCGGGCCAGCCGCGCCAGCGGGAGCAGTCGCTGCGTCGCGTAGAACTCCGCCCACGTCTCGCACGGTTCGTTCGGTAGGCCGCGACTCCCGGTCGTGGCCCGGTCCTCCCGCCCGAACGACGGCGCGCCGGAGCCATGGAGGGCAGCCAGCGATCGGCCCAGGTCGCGCTCGGTGTGGGCCCGGATGGGCCCGCCGCTGATCCACTCCAGCACGAGGTGGTTGGCGGTTCCGATGGCGTCGCCGTCGGACACGGCCAGCACTTGGGGCACCGCGATCACGTCGGGTTCCCGGAGCCACCGCAGGCTGGCCGCCTCCGTGGTGAAGAACCCCGGCGGCGCGGTCCGGTGCGTCTTGGCGAACACCTCGCGGCCGTCGGCCAGAACCGCACGGAACGCCATGGCGGTGTCACCGCCCCCGACCGCCCGGATCGACGAGACGCCCGCCCCGAGCGCGTCCTCCAGCGTCCGGATCCACTCGGTCGTCACGACGGCGAGTGTCGCAGACCCTCCCACCCGAGGGTGCCCGGTACGGTGGCGCCATGGCTGCATCTGCGGGGGAGCCGGTCGAGCTCGAGGTGGCGGGGCGGACCCTCGCCATCACCAGCCCGGGCAAGGTGATGCTGCCCGAGCGGGGCGAGACGAAGCTCGATGTCGCCAACTACTACCTGGCCGTGGGCGACGCCCTCATGGGAACGGTGCGCGACCGGCCGACGCTGTTGCAGCGGTTCCCGAACGGGGTGAAGGGCAAGTCGTTCTTCCAAAAGCGCATCCCCGACAACGCGCCCGAGTGGCTGCAGACCACGATCGTGTCGACGCCGAACGGGACCGAGTCGAACGCCATCGTGATGGCCGACCTCGCCCACGTCCTGTGGTGCGTGAACATGGGCTGCCTCGGCTTCCACCCGTGGCCGATGCGGGCCAGCGACCCCGAGAACTGCGACGAGCTCCGCATCGACCTCGACCCGTCGCCCGGCGTCGACTTCGAGATGGTGCGGGAGGCGGCCGTCGAGGTCCGGGCGTTCTTCGACGAGATCGGGATCACCGCCTACCCGAAGACCACCGGCAACCGCGGCCTGCACCTCTACGTGCGGGTCGAACCGGGGTGGACGTCGTACGGGGTGCGCCAGGCGGCGGTCGCGGTGGCCCGCACGATGCAGGAGCGCCGGCCCGACCTCATCACCGGCGAGTGGTGGAAGGAGCAGCGGGGGACCCGGGTGTTCGTCGACTTCAACCAGAACGCGCCGCACAAGACCGTGTTCGGGGCCTGGTGCATCCGGGCCCGGGTCGGCGGCCAGGTGTCGATGCCGTTCGCCTGGGACGACCTCGCGACCATCGACCACGACGCGTGGACGGTGGCGACGGTCCCGGGGCGGCT
>Ga0209023_10003425_pt1 | contig 18958 bp, 18 predicted proteins | sample LakOneMetagenome_FD_187468 | JGI IMG/M metagenome (GOLD analysis project Ga0209023, IMG submission 187468) | Freshwater and sediment microbial communities from Lake Erie, Canada (SPAdes) (version 2) | ecosystem: Environmental > Aquatic > Freshwater > Lentic | place: Lake Erie, Canada...
AGAACCATCAACCACAATAGTGTTCCAGTGTTTTTTGTTCATGTGCCAGCCGGGCACTACACAGGTAAACTCTTCTCTCAGCTCCAGTGCTTTTTCCGGGTCGCATTTTACATTGAAACGAAGATCCTCACTGTCGAGTCCTGTTAATAGGAAAACTTTGCCACCCACTTTATATACAATTGTATCCGGACCGAAAGGCAAGGTTTCTTCTGTATCCGGTTTGCTTAAACAATAATCTCTGAGGGTTTCAATATTCATATCAGCTGATGATAGCGGTTGCTTCTATTTCTATTAAATACTCCGGAGCAATCAATCCTTTTACTTCAATCATCGAAGTGCAGGGCTTAATGACGGAGAAAAATTCACCATGGGCTTTTCCATATTCTTCCCAGCGGGAAATATCGGTTACAAACATTCTTGTTCGCACCACATCTGTTAATGAGGCGCCAGCTTGTTTTAATACACTACCAATCTTTTCAATAATGAATTTGGTTTGTTCATACGCATCATTTTTTCCGACCAGCTCATTGTTTTCATCAACAGCAACTGTTCCTGTTACTTCAATAATATTTCCAACCCTGACGGCACGGCTGTAACCAACAATATCTTCCCATTTGGCACCCGATGAATAGTTTATTCTTTCCATTTAACTAAGAGTTTAAAAGAGGGAAGGAGAAGAAGAAAACCGATCAGCTTTTTATTTCTATATCTTCTTCATTAATCAAGGCCTCTCCATTCATTCGTAAAAGTATTTGCGCCGTTGTCACTACATCTTTCTGGCAATAGGTAACAATGCGGGGTAGATTTTTTTCTTTCCAATATACTTCCCACACCATGCTGCCGTCAATATCATCTTTAGGGGTCGGCACACCCAGCGTATGTGCCAGCAGGTTGAGTGATGTATAGCTTTTAAAATCACCAAACTTCCACAACTCCAGCGTATCAAAATGATTTACCTCCCAGGGTTTCTTACCAGAGCTATTCAGAATACCGGGAATGGCAAGATTGTTTATAATCATTCTACGACATAGATAAGGAAAATCAAACTCTTTACCATTGTGCCCGCATAAGAACTTAGGCTCGCCGGTTGCCCACTTATTTAGCATTTCGTTAAACTGCTGCAATAATAGTTTTTCATCGTCACCGGCAAAACTTTTCAAGATGATTTTCCGCTGTGATGTATTTCCTTGCAATACGCCACAACTGATACAAATAATTTTTCCGAATTCTGCATAAATGCCGGCACGGGGATACAGCGTTTCATTCGTTTGCCCCTCATGATATTTTACCAACGAGTTTGATTTGGTATTCCACAATTGTTTCCAATCTTCCGGCATATCATTATAGTCGGGATATTGCGGCACCGTTTCTATATCAAGAAAGAGAATATTATTGACAGGAAAAGATGGCATAGCTGAATTTCTTTCCTAAAAGTAAGTAAGACCGCAGGAAAAACAAATACCACTTAGTGGTATTTATGCGCCCTCAATAAACCCGATATGATTACCAAAAGGGTCTTTAACAATAGCAACATGAATGGGACCTCCAACATTGGTTACATCTTGCACCAGTGTGGCGCCAAGAACAATAAATTTTTCAATAGCCGCCCTTACATTGTCAACCGACCAATAGGATTCAGAATGGTTTCCTGCGACTATATTTTCCATGGAGGGGTCAAGACCCAGCTCAAAGCCGTTGATATCAAAACCGACATAGAACGGTTCGTCGAAATACGGCTGAACGCCGGTTGCTTTGCTATACCACTCTTTTGCAGCCGCAAGGTCATCAACATGGTATATAACAGTGCGAAGTTTCTTAAGCATACGGCTAAAGGTATTTATCTCCCTTGTTTCTTTTTATCTCTGCCACATATTCTTTTACTTCCTGCTCCCTATCTTTTTTGCAGATAAGTAATACGTCTTTTGTATCAACGATGATATAGTCCTTCAGCCCTTGTAAGAGAACCAGCTTGTTGTCAGGCACATGTACCATACAGTTGTTGGCATCAACAACGACTACATTTTTACCCACCACGGCGTTTCCAAAATAATCTTTGTCTTTATTTTCCCAGGCACTGTTCCAGGTGCCCAAATCGCTCCAGCCAAATGTGGCGGGTATAAGGTAAACATTATCGGCTTTTTCCATTACGCCAAAATCAACAGAAATATTGGTGCACTGCGGATAAATAGTTTCAACCGCCGCCCTTTCCGCAGGTGTATTAAACTTATCTTTTTCTGCAGCAAATACATCGTATACTTCTGGCAGGTATTTTTCAAAAGCAGCCAGGATGTTTTTTACTTTCCAGGTAAAGATGCCGGCATTCCATAAAAAATCGCCGCTGCTCATAAATGTTTTTGCCAGTTCAACATTTGGCTTTTCGGTAAACGTTTTCACTTTGTACACACCAGGGGCAGCTTCTTTTGAATCATGCTGGATGTATCCATAACCGGTATTGGGATAGGTTGGTTTTACGCCGATAGTAACCAACGCATTTATATGTTCAACAAAATCCAACGCTTTCTTGGCGGTTTTAATAAACTCATCCGTTTCTAAAATCAGGTTGTCGGCCGGAGCTGCCATCATCAACGCCTTTGGATCTTTCTTTAATAATTTGAAAGCAATGTATGCAATGCAGGGGGCGGTGTTTTTTCTGGACGGTTCAGCCAGAATATTTTCTTCTGGAATATCCGGTATTTGCTTTTTTACAATATCAACATATTCCTGCGAGGTTATAATAAACACATTTTCTTTCGGTACTACTTTTGAATAGCGTTCAAATGTTTGCTGTATCAGTGTTTTTCCTGTTCCCAGAATATCTAAAAACTGTTTGGGAAAATTGGTCCGGCTCATCGGCCAGAACCGGCTTCCGATTCCCCCGGCCATTATTGCTACGTATTGATGTTTGTTCATTGTGAATGGTGAATGGTGAATGGAAAATTCCGTCACCGGTTTAAATCAGTCCTTCTCTTATTAAATCATGCAAATGTATAATTCCTGAGTATTTTCCGTTGGCGGTCACCGCCAGTTGCGATATTTCTTTTTTCCTCAAAAGATTCAACGCATCAACGGCCATTTCATCCGGCCCAATGGTTGTGGGTTCTTTCGTCATTATATCATCTGCTTTTATTTTATCAATTGCTGTATTTTTTTCAAGCATCCTTCGCAGGTCGCCATCTGTAATAATGCCCAATAAATTATTTTCTTCATCAACCACAGCCGTTATACCCAGTTGCTTCGCCGTCATCTCTACGATCACTTCTTTTAATGATTGGCCCGATAAAACAGCCGGTTTTTCATTGGCAGCACACAAATCAACAACCCGCAAATACAATTTTTTTCCCAGCAAGCCACCAGGATGAAATTTTGCAAAATCATTGCTTTGAAAACCCTTTAGTTCCATCAGACAAACCGCCAATGCATCACCCATTACCAACTGTGCCGTGGTGCTCGTTGTTGGAGCCAGATTGTTCGGGCAAGCCTCCTGCTCCACGGTAGTATTTAGAATAAGAGAAGAGTTTTTGGCGAGATAGGAACCCACATTCCCCACCATACCAATAATTGTATTTCCGAAATTCCTGATCAACGGTACCAGCACTTTAATCTCGGGGCTTTCGCCGCTTTTGCTGATAATAATTACCACATCATCCTGCTGCACTATACCCAGGTCACCATGAATAGCATCTGCGGCATGCATAAAAATGGACGGGGTGCCAGTAGAATTAAAAGTGGCAACAATCTTTTGGGCAATGACCGCACTTTTTCCAATTCCGCTAACAACAACCCGGCCCTTGCTTCCGGCAATCATCTCTACGGCCTTTTCAAAATCAGCATTAACATAAGACGCAAGGCCAGAAACCGCTTTTGTTTCCAGTTCAATTGTTCGAAGTGCGACTTGTTTGATAGAAATAGACATGATTAATATCCGTTTTTGCAAAAAGCTTCGGGGGATAAAGCGGCAAATTTAGCGGATTTGCCATGAAGTCTCCGTTATGCAATCGTTGTACTTTAATTTTAACGCCGTTGGCGAAAAACACAACCAGAACCGTCGTAAATTCGCTGTCCTCAATTGACGGGGAAGATGTTGTGCAACTCCGCTTCTGCGGGGCTTGGTTACACCAAACCAACCTGCTGAACCCCCGCCCGTTAGACAATAAAAACACTTAACAGGCCAACAATAACAGGGTGTGTAGAAAAAATAGTCGCACACAAAATTTTATCGTCGGACAAAAATGAGTATCTTAAATAAATCTGCATAAGTAGCTCCGGTAAGTACCGGGAAGAAAGAAACAATAGCGTAATGGGAACATCAACAGCGAAGAAACCGGCGGCAAAATCCAGTGCTTCAAAAACAGGAAAAACGATTAAGGCAAAAGAAATAGTGTCTGCAAAACAAAAGCCCGAGAGCAATCGGGTAGACCTGCACAAATCGCTCAAACAATATTTTGGATTTACAAAGTTCAAGGGCACACAGGAAAAAGCTATTGAGTCATTAATGGCCGGCCACGATACATTTGTTATCATGCCAACCGGTGGGGGTAAAAGTTTGTGCTACCAGTTGCCCGCCATGATTAGCGAAGGCGTTGCCATGGTGGTTTCTCCGTTAATTGCACTGATGAAAAATCAGGTAGATCTTGTTCGTGGTTACAGTAGCAATGATGAAGTCGCCCACTTTTTAAATTCTACGCTGAATAAAAAAGAGATAAAGGAAGTACACGATGATTTGTTGTCGGGCAAAACAAAACTTTTATACGTTGCCCCAGAAACATTAACCAAACAAGAGAACCTTGAATTCTTTGCTGATTTAAAAATATCCTTCTTTGCGGTTGATGAAGCACACTGTATTTCAGAGTGGGGACATGATTTTCGTCCCGAATACAGGCGGCTACGGGAAATGATGATACAGATAAACCCAGACGCCCCCGTTATTGCATTAACAGCAACCGCCACACCCAAAGTGCAAAGTGATATTGAAAAAAACCTTGACCTGCGCAAGCCGAACATTTTTATCTCTTCTTTCAACCGGGAGAATCTTTACTATGAAGTGCTGCCTAAAATAAAAAAGACACAAACAGATGAAAATATTGTCCGCTTTATTAAAGGAATGAAAAATAAAAGCGGCATCATTTATACGCTTAACAGGAAAACAACAGAAGAGCTGGCCGATATTTTAATGGCTAACGGCATCAAAGCGGTTGCTTATCATGCTGGATTGGACAGTAAAGTAAGAGCCACCCGACAGGATAAATTTTTGGGAGAAGATGTGCAGGTAATCTGCGCCACCATTGCATTCGGTATGGGGATAGATAAACCCGACATCCGGTTTGTTATCCATTATAATATTCCAAAATCAATTGAAAATTATTACCAGGAAACCGGTCGTGCCGGTCGTGATGGGCTGGAAGGAAAATGTGTGTTGTATTATTCACACAAAGACGTAAGCAAGCTGGAGCATTTAATGCGGGATAAACCGCTTAGCGAAAGAGAGGTTGGCGCACAACTGATAAACGAAACTGTTGCTTTTGCAGAAACAGGAGTTTGCCGCCGCAAAATACTTATGAGTTATTTTGGCGAAGAGTATGAAAGAGAAAACTGCGGCCATTGTGACAATTGCAAGCATCCAAAAGAAAGACTTGAAGCAAAAGACGATGCCGTGATTGCATTAAAAACTATTAAAGCATTGGACGAAAGATTTGCGACTGACTATACGGTACAGATTATTGTTGGGCGGTTAACACCGCAAAACCAAATGTTCCGGCATGATGTGTTGGATGTATTTGCCAGCGGCAACGACAGAGACAACCATTTTTGGAACTCATTGATTCGCCAGTTAATATTAGAAGGATTACTGAAAAAAGATATTGAAGAATATGGCGTATTAAAGTTCACGAAGAAAGGAGAAGCATTCCTTAAGAAACCGAAATCATTCCAGATAGTACTTAATAAGTCGTATGATGATGCTAATGCAGATGATGAAGAAGTAACAGAAGAGTCAACCGGTTCTGCGCTGGATGAAAAAATATATGCGATGCTGATGGAACTTCGCCAGAAAGAAGCGAAGAAGAAAAACCTTCCTCCGTTTGTTATTTTCCTTGAAACATCCTTACAGGATATGGCTACATTCTATCCCATTACCATGGAAGGATTAGAAAAATGCCAGGGTGTTAGCAAGGGCAAGGCCATGAAATATGGAAAGCCGTTTGTTGAGTTGATTGCCCGCTATGTAGAAGACAACAAAATAGAAAGGCCCGATGATTTTGTAATGAAGAGTGTGGTAAACAAAAGCGGCAGTAAAGTTTACATCATTCAAAACACCGATAAAAAAGTGTCGCTGGAAACCATTGCAAAAAATAAAGGCTGGCGCATGGATGAGATGCTGGAAGAAATGGAAACTATTGCCGCCAGCGGTACCAAGCTTAATCTAGATTACGCCATAGATGAAATGCTGGATGAAGACGACCAGGATGAAATCATTGAATATTTTAAAAGCTGCGAAACCTCCTCTTTACAAGTGGCGCAGGAAGAGCTTTCGGAGTATAATTTTAACTGGGAACAGTTGAAAATCATGCGGATTAAGTTTTTGAGTGAATACGGCATGTAGGCCGGGTTTTTCTCCTGTTTTTCTGTGGATTGTTTGTGAATTCCCGCTATATTTGCAGCCCCGAAGCACAAAAACGAAGATAGGCTTCCACTTACCCGAGTTGATGTGTTTCAGGAATGGTGCGGTAGCTCAGTCGGTAGAGCAAAGGACTGAAAATCCTTGTGTCGGCGGTTCGATCCCGCCCCACACCACTTAAAAAATCCTGACGAAAATCGTCAGGATTTTTTATTGGAAGCTAAAGAGGTTTGTTTCTTCAATAAAATCTTTATACCAACCTGCACTACGCGACTATTGTCTTTTTGGTTATTATCAAGTGTAACATCAGAGATGCCCATATTGTAACGGGCATAAAAACCCATAGTTTTTTTCATGTTTACCCCTAATCCAAAATTCCAGGCAAATTGTGTATTACTAAAACTACGTTTTACATTCAGTTTTTCACCTTTAGCTCCCTTACTGGCTGCGGCAGCTACCGCACCCAGTTGGGGTCCCGTTTCAATATAAAATTGTTTTACGGGATAGAACTGGAACATGACCGGTAACTGAACATATCCTAATGCAATTGTTCCTTCTACGGGAACCTCCTCTGCGGAGTAAACATATTTTTGTCCCTCTCCTGAGTAAAACAGCTCAGGTTGAATATGCAGATATTTGCTCAGGGGGTGTTTACAAAAACTCCAGCATGAAAACCGATAAAATTGCCTCCCTCGTACCCCGTCAGTTGACTAATGTTTAGCCCTCCTTTAATCCCAATCTTTGGTTGAGCAAATGCTGTTGTAAGTGTTGCGATAAAAAGCAACAAGAAAATTGTTTTTAGTTTTTTCATAATATTGATTTACTGGTAGAGCTTCAAATGAAATGCCAGCGGGATAAAGACACTAAGTGTTAAAGAGGAGGTGCAGATAATTATTTGTCCACTAGTAAATAGGCATAGTACAAACCTGTAAATAGCTCGAAGGATTTGCAAAGGAAAGTACCTGTAGTTTTTACTTCTTTCAGATAGAAGGGGCGTAAGAGTAGGGCGTTGTTTTATTTTATACCAACATACTCCACTGCCACTTCCGCCCCAACCTTTGCATTATGTTTTATCAAAGCAATATTAGCTTCCAGACTTTCGCCTTCGGTATGTTCCGCTATATATTGTAACAAGAACGGTGTTACATTTTTTCCGGTAATATTTTTTTCTTTCGCTGCATTTAATGCTTGTTGAATATGCACTTCCATTTCTGTAGCAGCTATTTCGTATTTGGCCGGTACGGGGTTAGCAATTAATACAGCACCATTCAAACCCATATTCAACTTTGCAGCAAGTAATGCAGCAATTTCTTTCGCAGCATCTAATCGTAAAGGAGATGTAAATCCGCTTTTGCGGGAATAGAAGCTTGGAAACTCATCTTGTCCATAAGTAACAACCGGAATACCTTTTGTCTCCAGATATTCTAATGTGAGTCCTATATCTAAAATAGACTTCACTCCGGCAGAAACAATAGCTACAGATGTTTGTGCCATTTCTGTAAGGTCTGCAGAAATATCCATACTCGTTTCTGCGCCACGATGCACACCGCCAATGCCACCCGTTACAAATACTTTTATACCCGCCATCGCTGCTATGCGCATTGTTGCTGCAACAGTTGTTGCTCCATATAAATGTTGACTGATGACATAAGGCATATCCCGCAAACTAACTTTCCATACATTTTTTGCATTTCCAAAGAACTGAAGCTGTTCTTTGGTTAATCCCACATGGCATTCCCCATTCATGATAGCAATAGTTGCCGGCACAGCTCCATTTTCTCTTACCACATTTTCTACTGCTAATGCGGTTTCCACATTTTTTGGGTAAGGCATACCATGCGAAATAATGGTGGATTCCAATGCAACTATTGGCCTATTATTAGCTAGTGCTTCCTGCACTTCGGGGTGTATAACGAGAAAAGAATTCATTTTATATAGACGGAATTTTTTCGGTTAACAATGCAGCGCCTTGTTTGTCTAAATATGTTACCGTCATAGCGACTAAGTCTGATACCCATTTTTCAACACCCGCCTCTGCCGCCTGCATACAAAATGCAGTATAATCTGTTTTGCTAGCCTGATGTATTTTTAAGGCCAGCCGCAATTTTTCTGCCGATGAAATATCATTCACATTTAATAACGGTTGCCCATACTGAAATTCAATCGTATTGTTTATATCTCCAACATAAATTGTGGAGCCATCGGCTAACCGATGTTCATAGCTCCGCACACCAATGTCTTTAAGGTCTTGCACCAGTTGTGGATAATCGGCACCGCTTTTTACATTTGACTGGGCGTTCTGTATTTGTTCTTTTGTGAACATATTAGTTCTTATTAAGAGGGATAATATTTGGTTACAAAGCTCAATAGTTTTTCTTGTGTAAGATGTGTTGCAATAGCGCCGTTCACTTGCAATATTTCTGCAGAAAGTGTATGGGCCAGCTTCAGGCAATCAATATCTTCTTTGCCCAAATGTTTTCCAAGAATGTAGCCCGATAATGAACCATCACCAGCGCCGGTGCAATCAACCACCTCTATTGTGGGTGCATGAAGTGTAATAGATTTTTCTTTATTATAGAGTGCCGAACCGTGTTGCCCGTTATGCAGCCAGATATTTTGTATTCCCCTGTTTAATAATTCTTCTACCTGCTGTTGGGTTAAAAATGCTTTTTCGGAACACAGCACAGGCAGCTCATCTTCATTCGGGGTTATTAAATGAAGACCATCAAGGTTTACATCCCTGTATTTTTTTGCCGGCGGCACCGACACGGGTTCTATTACAAACGGAATCCCGGTTTCTTTGCTGAATGCCAGCAACCACACAGCCGTATCCACATTAATATTTGCATCGGCCAATAAATAAGAGGCTGTTTTTAATAAATCAATATGCTTTTCTAAATGCGCCGGTGTTATTAAATGATTGGCAGCATTCGTAAGAAAAGCTGTGTATAGCGAACCATCTACATTCAGTATCCCTGTGTATTTTCCTGACAACCCTTTCCGGGTAATTGTCGCATCTAATTTTACACCCGCCAAAACAGAAACCTGCTTCAGCCAGTCACCATCGCTGTCATCGCCAACAGCGGTTATCAATTGTACAGGCACATCAAGCAAAGCCAGTTGGTGAGCAATATTGCGGCTAACACCACCGGCGGTTTTGGTTACCGTAGCATCGGTAGTAGTGGAGAGTAACAATTCACTGGTAGCATGAAAAAGCTCATCTACCAATGCAGCGCCAATACAGATAACCGGGTTTGACATGCTGCAAATGTAAAGGCAATCGGGTAATCTCCGGGCCTGGCATATGGATGGTATATGGATGCTTCATGGAAGGTCCATATCTGAAGCATAGTTAGTGTATCAATGTGTAACCTTTGGGGTAACCGGGAATGGGCCTATTCCTCTTTCTTTTTTACAATTAAAAACCAATCATTATCCAACGGCAAATAACCATAATCGTAACAGTAGAAATAGGTCTTGTCCGTCTTGGTGATATAGATATGTGTTATATATTTAAACTGAAAACCCATCCGCATCAATTTATCCCGGTTAGCTTTTGCCGTTTCTTCTTCTCCCAAGACAGACTCTAAAACTTTCCTGTTCTTTAGTAAAGCATTATTAATATTTCTCACCAAACTGCTATGGCTTCCTTTTGCTTTTTGCTGGTTATTATAATTATTCCGGCAATAATCATCGCAGAATTTCTTATCTATACGACCTTTAAGTGGTTTGTCGCAGGCCACGCATTTTTTACTATCAGATGCAGTCATAGCAAGGGTTTCAGGCAATGAATATAGTAATAATTATCCGTGTGCAAACGTTTTTACGCGTTTAGCTTCGGGAAGAAACGCTTAATCTCCGGCTATCGGTTTGCCACCCCGCCATCTTTGTGTTGTCAATCGGTAATCAAATCTCCGGTTGGTTGAAATAAATTAATAACCGCTTCCGCAACATCCGCCAGCTGGCGGAAACGGAGGCATAAAACGAAACAACATGTACGCATTAAAAAACAAAGTTCAATTGATTGGTAACCTGGGCAACACACCAGAAGTAAAGACATTCGAAAGCGGTAAAAAAGTAGCCAACTTCCGCATGGCCACCAGCGAAGTGTATCGCAACGCCAAAGGCGAAAAAGTAAAAGAAACGCAATGGCACAACCTCGTTATGTGGGGCAAGCTGGCGGAGATAGCCGAAAAGTATTTAACCGCAGGTAAAGAAGTTGCTGTTGAAGGCAAACTGGTCAACCGCCAGTATGATGATAAAGACGGCAACAAAAGATACTTCACCGAAATACAGGTGAGTGAATTGCTGATGCTTGGCGGTAACTCCGTAGAAGCATAGTCATTTTAGCCACAGATTACACGGATTCGGCCTTCGGCCTCTTGTTTGGTTAATTAGTTGTAGTCTGTGGTTTTTTTAATTTATAAACAAATGGAAAAGTTAATACAAAAGAACGACACCTACCAGATTATTGGTATCTGTATGGAAGTTCATAAAGAACTTGGATTCGGATTTTCAGAAATCGTTTATAAAGATGCGCTTGAAATAGAAGCAGAATTAAAAGAATTTCCAGTCTTAAGAGAAAAAGAATTCAATGTTCATTACAAAGGGAAAAAGTTACGTCATAAATACTTTGCCGATTTTGTTATGTTTGATAATATAATAGTGGAAATTAAAGCATGTGCTGATGGAATTGCAGATGAACATATTTCACAAACGCTGAATTATTTAAAAGCTTCTGGCTGTTCCGTTGGCTTGGTCATTAATTTTGGAAGGAAAAGCCTGGAATATAAGCGACTTGTATTTTAATCTGTGCTAATCCGTGTAATCTGTGGCTAAACTAAAATAATTTGTGGCAAACTTCACCCCCGATACCGATAATCAAATGTTTCAGCTGGCTATTCAGTTAGTCAATCAGAGTAACCGAAACATTTTCCTGACGGGAAAGGCCGGCACAGGCAAAACCACTTTTCTCAAATACATCCGTGAACACTGTCCCAAACAAATGGCCGTCGTAGCACCAACCGGCGTGGCGGCCATCAATGCAGGAGGCGTTACCATTCACTCATTCTTTCAATTACCATTAGAACCCTTCTTTCCAGAACCAACTACCCGACATAATTTACTCAGCCGCTTACGTTTCAACAGCGAAAAGAAAAAAATATTACAGGAATTAGAAATACTGGTTATAGATGAGATTAGTATGGTGCGTTGCGATATACTCGACGCCATTGATACGGTGTTGCGGCATGTTCGGCAACGCAATCAAATGTTTGGCGGCGTACAATTATTATTTATTGGTGATATGTTGCAATTACCTCCCGTTATTAAAGATCAGGAGTGGGGCCAGCTGAAGGAGTATTACAACGGCCATTATTTTTTCGACAGCCAGGTATTAAGTGAAGAGCCTCCCGTATATATCGAGTTTAATAAAATATACCGCCAAAGCGATGAGCGGTTTATTAATGTGCTCAACCAGGTCCGAAATAATGAATTGGATGAAGATGGGCTGGCCATTTTAGAAAGCCGGTATCAGCCAAATTTTCGCCGGAATAAAAAAGACGGGTACATTATTCTCACTACACATAATAACAAGGCCAACAGTATTAATATGGAAGAGCTGGCCGATATCAATGATAAAGTATACACTTATCAGGCAGAAGTGGTAGAAGAGTTTTCGGAAAGAGCTTTTCCTGCAGACGAGTTGTTGCAATTAAAAGAAGGTGCACAGGTCATGTTTATCAGGAATGATTCTGCAGAAAACGGCAAACGATTCTTTAATGGTAAAATCGGAACAGTCGCCAGATTAGACGATGAAAAAATATTTGTGCAGTGTGAAGATGAGCCTTACGAAATAGAGGTACAAAAGGAGAAATGGGAAAACATCCGCTACACGTTGAACAAGACAACCCGCAAGCTTGATTCAGATGTATTGGGCTCCTTCACTCAGTTTCCGCTACGTTTAGCCTGGGCCATCACTATACATAAAAGCCAGGGATTAACTTTTGAAAAAGCAATTATAGATGCAGGAGAAGCTTTTGCAGCTGGACAAGTCTACGTAGCGTTAAGCCGATGCACCAACCTGGAAGGAATGATTTTGCAAAGCCGTGTACAACAAAATAGGCTTTTTAGTGACAGAAGAATTGTCGAATTTTCGCAACGTAGTGCTACAAGCGGACAACTTGAACTAGAATTGGTGATTGCAAAAAAGAATTATCAGCAGGCAATACTGACGGCAACATTTGATTTTACATTGTCCATCTCTACCACAAAAGAATTAATGGAATATTTAGTAGAGCACTCCACTTCTTTTAATATAGAAGCTATTCCATGGACAGAAGAATTACTATTAAAACTGGATACCAAACAAGAAACTGCTACCAAGTTTCAGGCGCAGTTACTGTGGTTGTTTCAGCAACAAGAATCACAAGAAGAAAATAAACCGTTGCAGGAGAGAATAATAGCAGCGGCTAAATATTTTATAGCAGAGTTAAATTCATTGATACAATACATTACACAATCTCCTGCAGTTACGGATAGTCGTCTGAATGCAAAGGAATACAATGAGGCATTGCGGGAAGTTTTTGCTCAGCTCTCTATGAAAAAATTTATACTTGAAGGCTTCGGCAATCGCTTCGATATGGAAGCCTTTCACCGCCGGAAGCAAAAATTTGTATTGCCATCCTTTACCGTAAACGCCTATGCCGGAGCGGCACAGAAAAGATTAGATACGCCACACCCGGTTTTACATCAGCAATTAAGAAAGCTAAGAGAGAGCATTTGCGCAAAGAAGGACTTACCAATATATATTGTAGCAGGTACTAACACAATTGACGAAATGGCCCGTTATCTTCCCCAATCATTATCCGAACTTAAAAAGATTAGCGGCTTTGGTGATGTAAAGATTCAACAATACGGGCAGCAGTTTCTGGAGGTGATTTTGCAATACACAGAAGAAAACAATCTTTCTTCGCTTATCGATAAAAAATCATCGAAAAAAGAAAAGAAAATAAAAAAAGATCCGCCGAAAAGGAAAACGGATACCTATGCCGAAACTTTTAAGTTATTTAAAGAAGGAAAAGATATTCCTGCAATTGCAAAAGAAAGGAACCTCGCAACAAGTACGATCGAAGGCCACCTGGCAAAATTTGTCAGTAACGGAGAAATAGAAGTTGGTGAACTGGTAAGCAAAGAAAAAAAGGCTGTCATTGAATCAGCTTTGAAAGAATATGATGGTGCTTCAATTTCTCCGGTAAAATTGCATCTGGGAAATGATATTAGTTTTGGCGAAATAAAATTAGTTATGGCCAGCCTTGGTATCAGACAACAAAAATCAGCGGATTAAGAGCACCCTTCCTTTTCGTAATTCTTTTGGCTTCCCAGGCAACGTAAATTCAGCAAACCAAATAAATACATTGCCGTCTGTAACCACTCCCTTCACCCTTCCATCCCATTTCTCAAAAGGGTTGACGGAATAAAAAACCCTTTCACCCCATCGGTTATAGATACTCAACTTGTAATCGCTTAACAGAACCCTGCTGCCCAATGGCCCGAAGCCATCATTCTTTCCATCATTATTTGGGGTGAAACCCGAAGGAAAAAATACACCGATACAGGAAAAATCTGTTTCAACCTTACCTGTAACGGTGGCTGTACATACATCTGTTCCAGATACGGTAACTGTATAAAGTCCTGCCCCAAGATTGGAAGCAATCGTTGAAGTTTGAACCGGACTGGTATTCCAAACAAGATTAAGCGGGTTAGAAGTTCCTTCCACACTTACAATTAATGAACCACCAGTGTTTAACTGGCAATCAGCAGGCGTAAGCATATCAACAACTACATTTAGTATCGTTACATCCTTTGTAATTGTCGAAGGCTTATTGCCCGGACCACTAACAGTTAATGTAACAGTATAGGTTCCGGGAGCAGAAAATGTATGCGATGGATTTTCAATAGTGGACATGTTGGTTGTTCCTGATGCAGGGTCACCAAAATTCCAACTAAAAGCAGCTGGACACAAAGCAGATGTATTGGTAAAGTCAGCCGTTTTGTTATTTACACAGCTATAAGTAAAATCTGCTGCATTCGGAGGGGCCTCTCCTATCATGATATCATCGATGGCAAACCCATCGTAGTCATTACAAATAGTTCCGGCACCAAAGATGAAACGAAAAAGTACACCAGCGGTATTTCCGAGATATGGCATTGTATGTTTGGCTACTACCCACTTTTTGCTACCGCCACCACCCCCACAACTGCCGGATGTTGGTTGACTGTTACCCGACCAGCCATTTTTTCCTGGATTAAGGGAAGCTAGGTAAGTAATACCGTTATTATTAAACCAGTTTGTATTTAAACAATTAGCAACATCGTTAGAAGAACCCACCGGTAACCAAGTGCTTCCATTATCAACAGAGTATTGAAGGCTTGCGCCATCAAATTTTTGTTCCATCTCCCAAAATACTTTGAACTCTATATATGGATTATCAAGGTTAGTAAAATCAAAGCATGGGCTTTGTATCCATGAGGCTTCGGAGTTGGTATAAGAGCTTCCGGTTAATCCGCCAATTACCCAGCACTTAGCCCCTCCACCCGCACCCGATATTACTGGTTTATTGGGAGTGCCCCATGCCCAGTCGTTACCGGTTCCCCCGGAAGTCCATCCTCCATCAGTAGCTTCAAAGCCTTCTGTAAAAGGAAAAGCTGTAATTCCTGTACTGCATTGTGCCAGCAAACCAACACGGCCTATCAATAAAAAAAATACTATCAGAGTAAATCTATTCATCATTCGTTTTTACATCGGGCATCCGGCCGGCAGTATGTAAAGCAAACAGCAAATGTACATCGTATTGCATATTAGATGGGTTAATAAAGCAGGAATACTTTGAGTAATATAATCCATCAGGTAGATTCACAATAGTTATGAATTATTCACATTTAGTTCAATGAATTTGCAGGATTAAACTTTATTAATATCTTTTCATCTTATTACTTACTAACTCATTTTATGGATACGCTTACTACCGCTGCTTATCGCATTATAAGCAACCATGTATTTGCTGAAAGACGGCAAAAAACTTCCAACAATCAAAACGCTTTATTTGCCCTTCGCCCCTATCAGGCAGGAGAAGTAATTGCTGATTTTTCTGCCGGAACAATTTCGGCTGAACCCACTTACCTTACTGTACAGGTGGGTCTTCGTAAACACATTACATTGCAACCAGAGTTTTTACAATACATAAACCACAGTTGTGATCCTAATGTTTTCTTTAATACAACTACTATGCAGCTGGTGGCCTTGAAAGAATTACAACCGGAAGAAGAAATGACTTTTTTCTACCCTTCAACCGAATGGAGGATGACACAGTCGTTCAACTGCTATTGCGGCAGCCATAAATGTATAGACAAAATAAGGGGCGCCTCTTATTTATCACAGGAATTACAGTCGCAATATCGCTTTACCGATTTTATTCAACAACAACTGGTAAAGAAAGCCGCCAGGAAAAAAGTAGCCTGATTTAATGAAGACACCCGACGCTACAAGACTATTAAAACCCTACATTGTATGGGTGCTAGCGCCACACCTTGAATCCGACGACCCCAACATTCAATACTATTACGACTTTACACAAAGTATACAAGAGTTTACCGCTGTTTTTGAAGAATTAAAAACAGAATGGAAATGGCAGCCCGTTACAATGGATAATTATAAAGCCATTATCCGCTCTATTGCTGAAACGAAGAATGGCAAAACGCCATTGATACTAAATCTTTGCGATGGTGATGAGGTAAACGGCACCCCCGGTGTCTCTGTTATTAAAGAATTAGATAAGCTTGGATTGATATACTCCGGTTCTGATGTTCACTTTTATAATATCACCACTTCAAAAGTACCAATGAAGAAGGCTTTTGATAAAGCTGGAGTGGCTACGGCTAACTGGCGGGTGATAACTGATAAAAAAGGTTCTACCAAGGGAATTTGTAAAAGAGTTGGCACACCAATAATTATTAAACCGGCTGTTTCTGGTGGCAGCATGGGCGTCTCGATTAAAAATGTAGTAGAAACGGAAGAAGAATTAGCAAGCCGGGTAGCGCAAATCTATAAAGGTTATCGTGGATGGAATTTATTGGTAGACGGATTGTTTGTAGAGCAGTTTATCACAGGTCCTGAATACACCACATTTATTACCGGCTCTGCCGATGATGAAGATAATTGTATAGTGTACGAACCGGTGGAAAGGGTTTTTCATGAATCATTACCGGAGGGAGAAAAATTTTTGTCTTTTGATCGGCTTTGGGAAATATATGAAGACGAAACACCTATGCCGCAGAATGAAAACTTTTACAACTACAAACCAGTTGACCCTGTATTGATCCCCGCATTAAAAAAACTGAGCCTTGATGCTTACAAAGCTTGTGGTGGAACAGGCTACACAAGAATAGATATTCGCCAGGATGCAGCAACCGGCAAACTCTACATGCTGGAAGCAAATGCGCAATGTGGTTTAAGTGAAGACGAAAACTACACTTCCATTGGCGCTATTCTTAAAGTCTCAAATGTTTCTTTTACCGAAGTCATCGCAGAAATATTAAAAGATGCATTGAGAAGAAGTGTAGTGAAGCCTGCCGTTATAAAGAAGATTAAAAAAACAAAAGCCACAAAAGCTGTTTCAGTTAAATAAACGCCAATCGCCAAAAGATTTATTCGTGACATTTGTGTAATTAGTGGCCAATATATCTTTTATCAAATAGCTTTATAGCATATGAAAGTTTGTGTTCTTCAACCCGACTATTCTACGACTGGTGTAGATTATAAAAACTACGACCCGCCCCGGGATTTAGCTCCTTTGCTACCAGAAGATGAGGTACACAATGTCTTTCTCAATAAGCTTACTACCTACAAACAACTCAAAGACCTCAGTAAACTAGGCTACGATATTTTTGTCAACCTATGCGAAGGATACCTGGAATGGGAAGTGCCAAGCATTGATGTTATCTATACTTTAGAATTGCTGAACCTCCCTTTTACCGGACCAACTACCAAACTATACGATCCGCCAAAAGAGTTAATGAAATACCTCGCCTTTTGCGAGGGAGTAAAAACACCCGGCTATGTAGTCATTAATGAATTGAATGATGTAGAAGAAGCCGTAAAGCATTTATCTTTTCCGTTGTTTGTAAAGCCTGCCAAAGCCGGGGATAGCCTAGGAGTAGATGAATTGTCATTGGTTAACAACAAAATCGAGTTACAACAAAAATGTATCAGTATACTCGATGAGTATGGCCCTTTGCTGGTAGAAGAATATATTGCCGGAAGAGAATTCACTGTACTCGTAGCAGCTAATACTGATGTACATACTTGTACTGTTTTCCGCCCGATAGAATATTTATTTCCCGAAGGAAGAGAATATAAAACCTATGCGTTAAAAACCTCTGAACTGCATCCGGATTGTAATGTGCCTTGTTCTGATGAAGTATTAGATAAGCAACTTCGTTCAGCGACTGAAAAAATATTTAAAGGCTTCAATGGCGTTGGGTATGGAAGATTGGATTTTAGGGTAAATGAAAAAAAAGAAATTTATTTTCTTGAAATCAACTTCACCTGCTCGGTTTTCTATATCGATGGCTATGAAGGTTCGGCTGATTATATTTTAAAACATGATGGAATTGGCAAGATTGGTTTTTTAAAACACATCATTGCTGAAGGCATTGCCCGCCACAAGCGGAAGAAAAAACCCTTTGTCATGAAGGGAAATTCAATTGCAGGCTATGGCATTTATGCAAGCCGTTCAATTAATAAAGGAGAGATTATCTTCAAAGGGGAAGGCCGTTCTCAACGCATCATCACCAAACGGTTTGTGGACAAGAACTGGAATGAGGAAGAAAAAATGCATTTCCGCCGCTATGCCTATCCGGTAAGCGACGAGTTATTTATTCTCTGGGATGATGACCCTTCCGAATGGGCGCCGCAAAATCATAGTTGTGAACCGAACACTGTTTTTGATGGATTAAATGTCCTTTCTCTACGAAATATTGACGAAAATGAGGAGTTAACTCTCGATTATGCTCAATTTCTGGATGAAAATATGGAACCCTTTCAGTGTCAGTGTGGTACAGCTTCATGCCGCGGTTTGGTCGCCGGATCTCTTGGAAACTCCTTAACTTTACGAGAACAATCCCAACCCAGGTTAAACTAACACACCTGCTAAAGGTCTTATTACCCTTCCATTAAATTCTATTTTTCTCCATGCTATGTTCATGGTATTGAGTGATTTATCTAAAAGATGAGCTATGTCCCGTTTTGCTATACTCAGGCAAATAATGTTGCAGCACCGCTACCGG
>Ga0209023_10003426_pt1 | contig 18956 bp, 17 predicted proteins | sample LakOneMetagenome_FD_187468 | JGI IMG/M metagenome (GOLD analysis project Ga0209023, IMG submission 187468) | Freshwater and sediment microbial communities from Lake Erie, Canada (SPAdes) (version 2) | ecosystem: Environmental > Aquatic > Freshwater > Lentic | place: Lake Erie, Canada...
CGACCGGTGCGGAGCTGGCCACAGGTGCGTTGGTGCTCACCGGAGTGGTGGGAAGTTCGGGTGGCAGCGCGCCAGGTGCGGGGCGGACGTCTTCCTTGGGCAGCGTGCGCATCACCGGCACAACCGGAGCCACCTCAATCCGCACTTTGGTGATCGGTTGGAGCGGAGCGGCAATGGGCTGCGGGGTGGCTGGCTGAGCTGCCTGCGCGGTGAGCGGTGCGCTTTGCTGGGATTCGAGCGGCCGGGCCGGGAAGATCTGGCGCAGAAAGGCGACCTGGGGTGCGGCATGCACCAAGGCTGCTGCGGCTGGCTGCGGAGCGGAGCCGGGCCGGGACAGTGCTTCGGCTTCGTCCAGCTCCGGTTCGTTGGGCAGGGTGGCTGGTATCGCTTGGACCGGGACAAGGATTGGCGTGACCGGCTGCGGCTGGGCTGAGACAGCGGCACGAGCATCCGGATGCGGCTGGGCCGGGGTCGGTTCGAGAACAATCGGGGCAGTCGCGCCCAATTTGTCGATCGGCAGTCGGTCGGGATCGGGTAGCACCTTGTCCTTGCCCTTGGCGTACGGCGGCTGGACCGGGGTGCCCAACTTGCTTGGCGGCAGCGTAACTTCCGGCGGCAAGTCGGCGAGGTCGGGCACATCGGTGCCGGGCTTGGCCACGGGGCGTTCGGGATCCATCACCGGGACGGCAAGCGGCAAGCTGACTGGCAAGAGTTTGCCGCCTATTGCCGGTTCCGCCAGCGGCGCTGTGGGGATTTCGGCTTGGGTCGAGGCAGTAGTTTCACCCTCGTTCGGGGCGGCGGACAGGGCACTGCTTTGCGCGAGCAGAGCCCCGAAATCCGCCAGTTCCGCGCCCTCGGGCAGAGCAGACATCGCTATATCGCCCGCGGCGGGAATCAGGCTGAGAACGGACAGGGAAGGGGACTGGATCATCGGCATTGCTCCTCGCGCGCGGGCTTGCAAGGATACTATTCAAGCACCGTGCCAACCGGGCGGCGGGCAGTGAGGACCGGGCTGGCGAGCCGCTGGGAGAGCGCACGCTGACCGGCAATAGTGCGCTCTTCCACCGCGGCGCGGCGGCGTTCGGCGAGTGCGAGCTCTTCCTGCTTGCGGTCCGCCAGCGTCTGGGCCTGTGCGGCATCGCGCATTGTCGTGGCGGAAATTCCGGTGAGGCCCGCAACGAACAGGCCAAGCTGGCGCAGGTCCTGCCCGTCGTGCAGCGCGCTGCGGGTGCGATAGTCCTCGGCCAGCGCGCGGGTCTTTTCGGCCAGGGCCTTGAGCTGCGACAGGGTGCCTTCCGCCTGAGCGGCTTCCTGCGCGGCAGCCTGCTTGGCAATCGCGCGAACTTTTTCGAGCCGCTTCAGGCGGTGCAGGCGGCGGGCTTCAGCTCGCATTGGTCAGCAACGCGGTCAGCGCCGCGACGCTGGGTGCCAGTGCCACGGTACTGCGCGCAGGCTGGCTGAGGAACTGCGTCAGAGCTTCGTGCATGGCGATCGCCCGGTCGAGCTGGGGATCGGCGCCATGGCGGTAGGCGCCCATCAGAACAAGGTCGCGGTTCGCTTCGTAACTGGCGGAAAGCGCGCGGAATTCGCGGGCGAGAGTCGCATGCTCAGCGGGTACGATATCGTCCATCACCCGGCTGAGCGAAGCGGCAATATCGATCGCCGGGTACTGGCCGCGCTGGGCCAGCTCGCGGCTCAGCACCACGTGCCCATCAAGGATCGATCGGGCGGCGTCGACCACCGGATCGTCCTGGTTATCGCCATCGGCCAGCACGGTGTACAGCCCGGTGATTGAGCCGCCGCTCATCGCCGAATTGCCCGCGCGCTCGACCAGCTTGGTGATCGCCGCCAGGCTGGAGGGCGGATAGCCGCGCGCCGCGCCAGGCTCGCCCAGCAGCAGCGCGATCTCGCGTGCGGCGTGCGCGACGCGGGTCAGGCTGTCCATGATCAGCAGCACCTTGCGGCCCTGGGCACGGAAATGTTCGGCCAGGCTGGTAGCCAGCATGGCCCCGCGCAGCCGCAGGTTGGGGGCGTGGTCGGCAGGCACCGCGATCACCGCAGTGCGCTCGCGCTTGGCTCCCGCCATGTGGCGTTCGACGAAATCGGAGACTTCGCGGGCGCGTTCGCCGATCAGACCAACCACCACAACTTCGGCCTCGGCCCCGGTCGCGATCATGTCGAGCAGGACCGATTTGCCGACCCCCGATCCGGCCATGATCCCGATCCGCTGGCCGACCCCGAATGTGGTCAGCGCGTTGAGTGCACGCACCCCGGTATCGAAAGTCTCGCGCACGCCGCTGCGATCAAGTGCACCGGTGCGCACGCCGCCGGCGGGCCACTGGGAATGGGCATGGATCGGCGCGCCGTCATCGATCGGCAGGCCTTGCCCATCAACCGCGCGGCCCAGGAACGCCTCACCCACGGGCAGCATTCCGGGGCGGCCTTCGGCCCGCACCCGCGCGCCAGGGCGCAGCATCACCGTATCGCCGAGCAGCATCATCATCGTCCGGCCATTGCGAAAGCCGATCACTTCGGCGGTTAGCGGCTGGCCCGGACCGTGCGCCACGCGGCACAAGGCGCCGACCGGGGCGGAGAGGCCGGTTACTTCAAGTAGCCCGCCATCGCAGGCGGCCAACAGGCCGAAGCGGCCTGGAGCAAGATCGATGCGGGCCTGTGAGAGGTCACTAAGCAAGGGATCGAACAGCTCTAAACCTTTCCCCTTTTGGGGAGGGGTTGGGGGTGGGGATTGTCCGCCTGACGCAACGTCGCGTGCGGGGACATGCCCAACCCCAACCCCTCCCCTGAAGGGGAGGAGCTTTTCCTGGTCTTGCCTCAACACTGCGCCAGCGCCTCGGCGATCGCGCGGCGCCAGTGATCGGGGCCGTCCTCGACGCCGCCAGATTGACTTTCGATCCGTAGCGCCCCGCGCTCGAGCGCGGGATCTTCCTGCACTTCCAGTCCCTCGGGCAGCTGTTTTGAGACCAGCTTGAGGTCTTCGGGATTGAGCCGCAGCAGTTTGTCATCATCAGCGCGGGCCAGCATCGTCGCGGCGCGCTCAACCCGCGCGGCCAACGCCGCCTTGTCGAGCGCCAGCGGAGCAATCGCCGCCGCGCACAGCATCTCAACGGTGGCGAACAGCTTTTGCCGCAATTGCTCGGCGAGGTCCGCGTCGAGCCGGGCCAGCGCCAGCTCGATCCTTGCGCGTCCTTCGGCCTCGGCCTCGGCCATTTCGAGCGCGGCCTGGTGGGCTTCGGCAAAACCGGCGGCGTGACCATCCTGCCAGGCCCGCGCGATCGGGTCTTCGACCTCGAGCGGCTCGGGCAGCGGCACCCCGCCGCCAAAGCGGGGATCGCTGGTGAAGCCCGCCGATCCCGCCAGCGCGGCGTAGAATTCAGACATATTCGTCGTCCCCGCCGCCCGCGCCGAACTGGATCACCCCGTCCGCTGCCAGCCGCCGGGCCACGGCGACCATGGCCTTCTGGGCTTCGAGCACTTCGGCCATCTTGAGGCGGCCGCGTGCCGCGATCTCGTCCTTGACGCCGTCGGCAGCGCGGCTCGACATGGCGCGGAAGAAGACCTCGCGTTGTTCTTCGGCGGTGCCTTTCAGTGCGTCGATCAGCACTTCGCTTTCGACTTCGCGCAGCAGTGCCCCCATCGCCTGGGCATCGAGCGCGAAGAGGTGTTCGAACTTGAACATCTCGGCCTCGATCTCGCGCGCGAGCGCTTTGTCGAGCTTGCCCAGTTCGGGCATGATCCGCTTTTCGGCGGCCTTGCCGACCTGGTTGATAATGTCGGCAGCCTGTTTGGCCCCGCCCAGCGCCAGCGCAGCCTTGCCGTGGCGCTCGGCGATCCGGTCTTCGAGCAGCGCTTCGAGCATGGCGATCGCCTCGCTCGAAACGCTGCCCAAGGTCGCGACGCGGTGGACCACGGCGGTCTGCTCGTCCGCGGGCAGCGAATGGAGCAGTTCGGCGGCGACTTCGGGCTCCAGCTGGACCAGCAGCACCGCCACGGCCTGGGGGTGTTCGCCCTTGATCAGCGGAATCAAGGCTTGCGGGGTCAACCAACGCGCCAGTTCGATCGCCGGGCCGGTTTCGCTGCCGGGCGGCAGGATCCGCTGCATCAGGTTTTCGCCCTTCACTTCGCCCACCGCCGCGGTCATCACCCGGCGGACATGATCGGTGCGGCCGCGCGCGCTGATCCCCTGGGTCTGCGCGCTGCTGACAAAGCCGCTGATCGCCTGGGTGATCTGTTCAGGGCCGATGTCGCCCAGCGCGCACATCTTCTCTCCCAGTATCTGCAATTCGTCAGGGCCAAGCTGGCTGAGGATTTGCGCGGCCTGGTCTTCTTCCAGCAGCATGATCATTACCGCGGCGCGTTCGGCATCGCCCAGGCCCAAGAGTTGCTCGCTCATTGCGCGGCCTCCACCTTGGGCTGGCCGAGCATGGTGCGCAGCGCGTCGAGCGCGTCGTCGGGTTTTTCGGCGACGATCCGCTGCGCCAGGCCAACCTGACGGCCCAGCAAGGCAGCATCAACCGCACCGGTTGCGGGATCGACCGCAGGCCGCGCGGCGACTTCGCCATCCCCGGCGTCCTCGCCCAATGGCGTCTCGCCAGGCTCACGCTTCAAGGCGCGGACCAGCGGGCGCACGCCCATCAGCAAGACCAGCAGCACCGCCAACAAGGCCACCACCGAGCGCACTACCATCGCAAACCATGGCGCTTCGTAGAACGGCAGCGCGGTGTCTTCGGCTGGCTCGAACGGGCGGACCAGCACCTGGATCTGGTCGCCGCGCTGGGGATCGATCCCGGTGGCGGCGGCCACCAGTGACTTGATCTGCTCGATATCGCCGGGCTTGGCCTTCTTCATCGCCTCCTGGCTGATCGCCACGGCGACCGACATGCGCTTGATCTTGCCCGGAGACGAATTGGCGACCGAGACTTCGCGGCCCAATTCATAGGTGCGGGTGGCCGAGCTTTCGCCATTGGTCGTCGACTGTGACGGGGCTGGAGTAGGCTGCCCGCCTTGCGGCGCTCCGGGTTTGACCGTGGTCGCGGGCGGGGGCGTGTTCGAAAGCTGCCCCGGCACCCCGCCAGCCTGCCCGGCCGCGCCGCTGGCTTGTGACTGGGCCTGGCTCTCGCTGCGAACAACGCCGTCCTTGTCATACTTTTCGCGGGCCGAGGTGACCTGGTCCATATCCAGTTCAACCTGGATCTCGCTGGAGAAATTGCCCGCACCCAGCATCGGCAGCAGCAGGGTATCGACCTGCGCGCGCAGCTTTTCTTCCAGCCGTCCTTGCAGCTCGATTCGGTCAGTTTCGGCGCCGCCACCTTCGGACAGCAGCCGCCCGCGCTGATCGACCACGCGGACCGCATCGGCCGACATGCCCGGCACCGATCCGGCGACCAAGTTGATGATCGCCGCGACCTGGCCATCTGAGAGTTGACGGCCCTTGGCCATGCGGATCATGACCGAGGCGGATGGCGCGGCCTCGTCGCGCACGAAGACCGATTTGTTGCCTTCGGCCAGGTGCACGCGAACGCCTTCGACCCCGTCGATCTCCTGGATTGTCAGTTGCAGTTCGTGTTCGCGCGCCGCTTTAAGGCGTTCGCCCTCGAGCGTCCGGCTGGCACCCAGCGGCAGGCTGTCGAGTGAAGTGGTGGCATCGGGCACGGCCAGTGCGCCGTCCTGGGCCACCAGCATCCGCGCCCGGTAGAGATCGTCTTCGGCAACTGTGAGCGTGCCGGTGTTGTTGTCGATCTGGTAAGCGATCCCAGCCTTGTCGAGACTGGCGACCACGCCAACGCGCTCGTTGTCGCCCAGTTCGGAATAGAGGATCCGCTGCGGGGCCGGGCTCAGCACCGACCAGGTCAAGGCCACACCGCCCAGCGCCGCGGCGCCCAGGAACCAGGGCATGGCCCGCTTGACCAGGGGCTGGCCGCTCAGGCTGCGCAGACGTTCCAGCGGCGTGCCAGCACCCTGTGGCGTCAGCGGTGTTTCGGGAGAAGCTACAAGCTCGCTCATCTAATCACACTCCCATCCGCATGATGTCCTGGTAGGCGGACAGCAGGCGGTTTCTGACTTGCAGCGTTGCCTCAAAAGCGATTCCCGATTCCTGCCGGGCCAGCATCACCGCGGCGATGTCGGTCACCTCGCCGCGCTCGTAAGCGGCGGAAAGTGCCTCGGCCTTGTTCTGGCTGGCGGTAACGTCGGACAGTGCCGATTGAAGCGCTTCGCCGAACTGACCGGCGGGGCCTTGCGGCGTTGCCGGACCTTCGGGGGCCTGAGTTGCGGTATGGACCTGCTGGAGCAGGTTCGACCGGTCGAGGATTTGCTGACGCAACGCGAGGATCTGCTGGATCCCGCCGCCGCCGCCGATACCGCCGACCCCGTTCATCGTCCGGCTCCGGCCGCGGCCAAGCCGGCCTCACGGAAAGCGGCGAGGCGGTAGCGCAGGGTGCGTTCGGAAATGCCGAGCTGGCGCGCGGCGGCGACGCGGCTGCCATTGCAGGCCGCCAGCGTTGCCATGATCGCCTTGGCCTCATGGACCTGGACGATGTTGGACAGGCGGCGCGGTTCATTTTGCGGCGCCACCGCGTTGTCACCCACCAACCGCGCGGGCTGATCGAAGGCGATGTGCGCCGGGGTGATCTCGACCTGACCGTCGGCCAGAAGCAGCGCGCGGCGCATCACGTTTTCCAGCTCGCGGACATTGCCCGGCCAGCCGTGCAGCCGCAGCATGGCGAGTGCGCCTTCGGAAATCCATGGCAGGGCCCGACCCGGCGCTGCATGACGCAGCACCATCGCAAAAGCCAGCGGCGCGATATCCTCAGGGCGCTCACGCAAAGGGCGCAGCGCCAGGGGGAAGACGTTGAGCCGGTAATAGAGGTCGGGGCGGAACCGGCCCTCGGCCACCTCGGTCGGCAGGTCGCGGTTGGCGCAGGCGATTACGCGGACGTCGACCTTGATCGGCTGGGTCGAACCAATCGGCACAACCTCACCCTCTTGCAACGCGCGCAGCAGCTTGGCCTGGAGCGAGAGCGGCATCTCGGCAATTTCGTCGAGCAGCAAGGTGCCGCCATCGGCTGCGCGGAAGAAGCCTTCGTTGGCCTCGCTCGCGCCGGTGAAAGCGCCCTTGCGGTGGCCGAACAGTAACGCCTCGAGCATGGTTTCGGGCATCGCCGCGCAGTTGACCGCCACAAATGGTTTGTCGTTGCGAGGGCTGTGCGCATGGATGAAGCGGCTCAGCACTTCCTTGCCGGTGCCGGTTGGGCCACCAATAAGGACCGGGATCTCGCTCCTGGCCAGCCGGTCGGCGAGCGCAAGGACCGAGAGGGTTTCGGGATCGGCGGCAATCGGCATGCCCGGCGCGGCCAAAGCGGCCAGCAGCGCGGCCAGTGGGGCATCGCCCGCCGGGTCGCGGTAGCTCAGGGTATAGCGTCCACGCCCGCCATCGCGCTGCAGGGTATTCACTGCGCCGCGTTCCAGCGTAACGCATGGCGCGGGGCCAACCGGCTGCGGATCGTTTTTGCCGCGCAGCATCGGGGCGGAGCCCGGAGCGGACGATCCCAGGATCGCCGCGGCGCGTTGCACCAGTGGTGCATGCATCCGCTCCACACTTTCGCTCGCTGCCAGTCCAATGTTCATTATGGCCCCCTGATTAACCATGCTTCGGGGCCCGTAATGCGCGCAGAACGTCAAACTGTTCGGTAATTTAAGGCCTAGGTCAGTTACTTAGGGGAATACCCTGAGGTCTGGTCGATCTCTTCCCATCCCCCTTAACTTTCCCGGCCTCCATCCGCTCTTTGTGGGGCAAGCCGCGACGGATGGTCCGCCCGGCTGGCTTATCGGGACTATCCACGGGAGTTATCCATGACTGTCATCAACACCAATATCGGCGCGATCCGCGCTGCCAATGCTTCGAACTCTGCTGCCAAGATGCTGGGCACGGCGATGGAACGCCTGTCCACCGGCAAGCGCCTCAACAGCGCAAAGGACGATGCCGCTGGCCTCGCTATCGCCACCAGCATGACCGCGCAGGTCAAGGGCATGAACCAGGCGATCCGCAACTCAAACGACGGGATCGCCCTGGCGCAGACCGCCGAAGGTTCGCTCAGCGAAGTCACCAACATGCTGCAGCGTGTCCGCGAACTGGCTGTCCAGTCGGCCTCGGGCACCTATCAGGACGCCACCGACCGCGCCTATATGCAGACCGAAGTTGACGAATTGACCTCGCAGATCGACCAGGTCATCACCAACAGCAAGTTCAACGGCGTCCAGCTGTTTGACGGCACCACCGCCACTGTCACCATCCAGTCGGGTGCCGACGGGGCCGACACGGTTGACCTGGCGATGGCCGATCTGACCGCGCTGGCCGCCAGCGGCGGTGCGGCTGGTTCGTACGACGTGTCGACGGCTGCTTCCGCCAACACCCTGCTGGGTACCATCGACGGCGAACTCGATACGATCAATTCGGCCCGCGCTTCGTTGGGTGCCGGCCAGAATCGGCTTGAATCTGTGGTCAACAACCTGACCAACACTTCGACCAACCTGTCGGACGCCCGTTCGCGGATCGAGGATGCCGACTATTCGTCGGAAACCACCGCGATGGCCAAGGCCCAGATCCTCAGCCAGGCTTCGACCGCGATGATCGCGCAGGCCAACCAGAGCCAGCAGAACGTGCTGTCGCTGCTGCGCTAAGCCTAACACCTCTGCCTGTCCCTTCCAGGCACGGCCCGGCGGTCCCCCTGACCGCCGGGCTATTTCTTTGGCTGCCGAGCCGGCTCGACAAGCGGGGCATCGCGCGGCACATTGGGCGGGTCATGATCCGCCATTTCCCAATAGCGCTCGCTGCAATGCTGACCCTGGCACCGCAGACGGCGATGGCCGGGTCAACCCAGACCAAATCGGTCAGCTGCACCTTTGAATCGCTGAGTATCGAGGACCGTGAAATCGCAATGGTGCTGATGTTCGTGCGCTACAGCGATCGCGGCGAGGACCGCATTTCGTGGCGACGCGGGCTGGATGTTGCCGGACGTATGCTCGATGCCGCCAATACCAGGTGCAAGATTGCCCACCACTGGTCTCGGGGTCAGGCCACCCATGCGCGCGACTACGCCTTCAATTCGCTGCTGGTCGAAGCCATGCGCCAAATGCTGGAATCGGAGGGTACGCGCTCTGCCGAGCCGATCGATCGCTATTTTGCACTGCACGGCAGCGAATTGTTGCCGCGTCAGGATACCGCCAGCAGGCAAGGCACGGAGTTTACCACTTACCTCATCAAGCACGGCTGGGACGCGGATGGTGAAGACGATCTGCGGCAGGCGCGCAATTACCTTGAGGCCTTGATCGGGCGGCAAGGGAGCGTTCGTGGCTTCCAGGCCAGCGTCAGGGTAAAAGCGGGTTAGCCGAGCAGGAACTTTGGCAGTGCCAGCATCGCCCGGTAGGCCTTGATCCGTTTGTCCGCGGGCAAGGCGGTGATGGTTTCGTAGATCCGGTAGGAATAGCGGCAGCCACCCTTGGCATCTTCGCCATCCCCGCGGCGATAGGCCTTGGCAAGCACCGGCATCACTTCGCTGGCAAAGACATTGATGGCCTCTTCCCGGCTAGGCGGGGCGACCACCGGAGCAGTGGCCAGAATTCCGGCCAGCAAACTGTCCTCCTCGCGCTCAAGCGCCAGCTTGCGTGGATCGGCAGTGCGGGCTTCGACCAGCGATCCGCTGCCGCACAGCGGATAGTCGGCTTCGCGTTGCTCGCCCGCCACCCGGGCATGGAAGGCCAGCATCGCGTCGAGCTGCGTGTCGCTGGCGGCGAGCAGGCGCGGGGCCGCCGCACTGACCAACCGAACGCGCGCCGCGCTGATTGCAGCCTCAAGCGGGATCCCGCTGTTGGCCCACAACCAGGCCTCCTCGGCGGCTTGCCGGTAAGCGTCAGGCAGGGTTTTTGCACTCTGTTGCCACAAGGCAAGCTGGTCCAGCCTTGCCTTGATGCTGACCTGGCTATAGCCGCCGGGGGGCAGCGCCACTTCGCCGGCCACCGCCTGGCGCGTAACAACCCGCGCTGCCAGCAGCTCTGCCGTAGTGGGTGTCCAAATGTCGGAATTTGGCTGCGCCAGCACCTTGTTGATGAACGCCTGATCGATCCCGGCCTGTTCGTAGGCGAGCCGCAAGGTGTCGTTGCCGTTGATCCCGAAGACCAGCGTGGGTGAAAGCTTGCGTTCGGTCGCCCGGCGCACACCTTTTGGCTGGCCATCCTTGTCGATCACCACCGCCTGGTGAAACCCCATTTTCGCCGCGGCGCCGATCACCCGGTTGCGTCCGGCGACAAAGACCTGGGTGCAGGCCGAGGCGCAGTAGTATTCGACATAGGTGTCAAGCTGGCGTTTTCGGACCAAGGCGGCGATCAGCCGGCCCTCGACGATCAGGCCCCCGATCGATGCGAGGTAGACCCGCCTGACCTGCGGCGCGCGCAGCAGCACGGCATCGAACTTGAAGAAACTGCCCTGCGAGAGCACCCCAATGATATAGATCGTCTTGCCATCTGCAGAGAGGTAGATGTCCGGTCCGGCTTCCTTGGCGGGTGCCCGGGAAACCGTCTGAACCGAGGGCGGATTTGCAGGTGCAGCCACCGCGCCGCTTCCTGTCAGCAAGAACCCGGCCAGGGTGAGACCAAGGCAGCGCAAGGCAGTCAACACGGTGAAGCCTTGCCAATCATCCCAGGACCAGCGCGTTGTTTGCGCGGACGATCGGACGCGAGAGGCGCTTGGCCATCAATTCAGCGCCGCCGGTCCGATCGAGCAGGGCGGTGAGCCGCGCCGCCGCATCACCGGTCAACGCGTCGGTGGCTGCCTGCGCCCGGCCCAGGTGCCACAGCGAATGCACATGGCTGGCCCGACGCATGGTCATGCCGCGCCAGGCATATTCGACAGGGCCGACGTGGGGATGGACCACCCGATTGCCGCTTTGCGATACCACCGTGCCGGGGGCGGGATCCGCCAGTCCCGCCAGCCATTGTTCGAACCGCGCGGCGTCGGCGGCCAGCCCCGGACCCCATTGCGCAAAGGCCACTTTCAGCACCGCTTCCAGACTTGCGGGAATCGCATCGTCCGCGGGAAAGGCACCGCCCGGATCGGCATAGTCATCGTCTTCGATTTGCGCGGTGTTCATCCGCTCGGTCCAGCGCGCCACATTGGGCGCGCGGGTGCGCATCAGCATGGCCGGCACCGGATCGCGTGCCAGATGGGCATAAAGCGGGGCCATCATCCCGAAATCGGCCAGACAGGGCCGCCCACCCAGCAGGTAGGGATGGGGGCGGAAATGCGCCTCAAGCACGTCAAGCAGCTCTTCATAAGCCGCTTCGATCGCGGGGGCTGATTGATCATCGACCCCCAGGTTGGGCAAGAACCCGTTAAAGAACCCCATGATCCCTTTGGCCGTGGCAAGGCGCTGCTCATAGGGCATCGCCGCGGGTGTCGCGCGGGCGAATTCGGCTTGCAGGAACAACTCCTGCCGGTCGCGGTAGGACCAGCGATAGTGCATCGCGGCTGGCATCAGGTAGTTCGAGCCGAAGGCGTCGATGAAGTGCGATACCACCTGTTGCACTGCGCCCGGCGGGGTCAGGTCGATTTCACCGTGGCGGGCCTCGATATGGTCGATGATCGAGGTGGTATCCTGGATCAGCTCTCCGCCAGGCGATTCGACCACCGGGATCACCTTTAGGCCGATTGCCGGAACAACTTCGCTCTGAAAGCGCGGGTCGGAGGCCATCCGCTCGACATAGGGCACCTGCTTCTTGATCAGGTAGCTGCGGACCTTGCCAGTGTAGAGCGAATGCGGGGTGCCCCACAGCGTATAGTGGCCGGTGCTCATGCTTGTCCTTCCGTAGTAAATCCGAGGCGCCTGGCCGAGGCTTCGAGCCGGGCCATCCGATCGGGTACCAGCCGCGCGGCACGCGCCGTGTATGCGCCGATCAGTGCTTCGCCGGCCTTGGCCGGGCTGCCGCTGTCGAACGGCGGGGCGGGATCGTATTCGAGCGCGAGTTGAACCATCCGGGCATGGTCCTTGCCCGCGATCCGCGCCATCAGCGCCAGGGCAAAGTCGATCCCCGCAGTCACCCCGCCGCCGGTTGCGCGGTTGCGGTCCATCACGTGGCGGGCATGAACCGGTTCGGCTCCGAACAACGCCAGCTTGTCGTGCCAGGCCCAGTGGGTTGTTGCCTTGTAGCCTTCCAGCAATCCGGCCGCGCCCAACACCAGTGCGCCGGTGCAGACGCTGGTCACCCACTGCGCATTTCCGCCCACCTGCCGGACCCAATCAAGTGCCGGGGCGTGGTCGATCACATCGGCGATCCCCATGCCGCCTGGAATGCAGATCAGGTCGGCGCGCGGGACATCGGCGAAATTCGCGGTTGGCAGGATCGAGAACCCGGCGTCGGTCGGTACCGGTTCGATCGTTTCCCAGACCAGGTCCACCTTGGCGTCGGGCAGCCGCGAGAGGAATTGCGCGGGGCCAGTCAGGTCCAGCTGGGTGACGTTCGGGAAAAGCAGGAAGGCGATATGCATCACTGCACTATGACCAAATCAGATCGCGCTTCAACCTTGCTCCGCTCGCGTCGCTGAAATAACGATAGGCCAAGAGGGAGAGATCATGACTCGTTACGTCGGCGCAATCGACCAGGGAACCACCAGCACTCGCTTCATCGTCTTCGACCATGCCGGGAATACCGTGGCGGTCGACCAGATGGAGCATGCCCAGATCATGCCGCAGCCCGGTTGGGTCGAACATGACGCGAACGAGATCTGGGCCAACACCCAGAAGGTGATTGCTGGCGCCTTGGCCAAGGGCGGCCTGACCCCGGCCGATCTTGCCGCCGTAGGCATCACCAACCAGCGCGAAACCACCGTGCTGTGGGACAAGGCGAGTGGCCAGCCGGTCCACAACGCGCTGGTCTGGATGGATACCCGCACCGCCGATCTGGTCGCCGCGCATACCGCCGAAGGCGGGCAGGACAAGCTGCGCGGTAAGACCGGGCTGCCGCTGGCGACTTATTTCTCGGGGCTCAAGCTGCGCTGGCTGCTCGACAATGTGCCCGGCGCGCAAGGCAGGGCCGAAGCGGGCGAGCTGCTGTTCGGCACGATCGACACCTGGCTGGCCTGGCAGCTGACGGGCTTGCACATTACCGATGTCACCAATGCGTCGCGCACGCAGTTGATGGAGCTGGAAAGTCTCGATTGGGATCCTGAAGTGCTGACCCTGTTCAACATTCCGCGCGCCTGTCTGCCCGAAATTCGCTCCTCGAGCGAGGTCTATGGCACCTGTCGGGGCGTGCTTGAAGGCGTGCCGCTCGCGGGGATCCTGGGGGACCAGCAGGCGGCGCTGTTCGGGCAAGCCTGCCTGGCTCCGGGTGAGGCCAAGAACACCTATGGCACCGGCTGCTTCATGCTGATGAATACCGGTGAGAAGCCCTTTCCCTCGACCTCCGGCCTGCTCACCACGCTGGGTTACAAGCTGGGCGATGCCCCAGCAGTCTACGCGCTCGAAGGCTCGATTTCGATCGCGGGCGCGCTGGTCCAGTGGCTGCGCGATAACCTGGGACTGGTCAGCCATGCCGGCGAGATCGAGGCGCTGGCCCGCAGCGTCGAGGACAATGGCGACGTCTATATCGTCCCGGCCTTCTCGGGCCTTTACGCCCCGCACTGGGACGACAGGGCGCGCGGCGTGGTGGCCGGGCTGACGCGGTTTGCCACCAAAGCCCACTTTGCCCGCGCCGCGCTCGAAGCGGTCGCTTTCCAGACCCGCGAAGTGATCGATGCGATGACCCGCGATTCCGGGGTTGAGATCAAGGAGCTGAGGACCGACGGCGGCATGGTGGTCAACGAATTGCTGATGCAGTTCCAGTCCGACATTCTTGGCGTGCCGGTGGTGCGGCCCAAGGTGATCGAAACCACCGCGCTCGGCGCCGCCTATGCTGCTGGCCTTGCGGTGGGCTACTGGGCCTCAACCCAGGACATCACCGACAACTGGGGCGTCGACAAACGCTGGCAGCCCGGGATGGCGGATGAGCGGCGGGCGGTGCTTTATGCCAAGTGGAACAAGGCCGTGGCGCGGAGCAGGGACTGGGTGGATTAGATACACCCCACGCCGCTCTAGGCAGCCAGTTTCCAGCGATTACGCCCTGCGTGCTTGGCTTGGTACAGCGCCTGGTCAGCGCGCTGGAGTGCGGTGTCGAAGTCTTCGGCCTTAGCCAACGGCGCGCAGCCGATTGAAGTGGTCAAACACACGGTATCGGGCCAGTGTAGCTGTTCGCCCAGTGCTTCGACACGCTGGCGCAAGTCCTCGGCGAAATCGCGGGCGCGCTCGCTGCCTCGGATCGCGACAAGAGCGATGAATTCCTCACCGCCCCAACGCCCGGTGATGCGGCCTGCGCCATCGCGCTCCCACTGGCGCAGTGCTGTTCCCACCGCCATCAGCACCCCGTCACCGGTTTCGTGACCGAAGCGGTCGTTGATCCGCTTGAAATGGTCGATATCGAGCAGCAGCAGTGCGAAGCGACGATGGACGAAACGGTCAAGGAACGGTGCGACCTCGTTCTCGAACGCACGGCGATTACGCAGTTCGGTAAGATCATCGCGGTCCGCCAGCCAGTTGGCGCGCTCCAGCGCTTCCTCCAGCGCGGCATTGGCCCGCTCCAGCCGCTCCGACATCCGCTGGCGGCGCATATCGAGCAGAATTCCGCTATAGGACTGGCGCCCAACCTGTCGGGCAAAAGCGAAGACCGTGCCAAGCAAGGCAATGCAGCTTAATACAAGCATGGGTCCGAAGTGCAGTGCCAATTGGGCGACTTTGGGTGCCAGCCCAAGCGCCCCGCCGCACATCGCAGCGATCAGCGCCGGGCGATAAAAGCCGGATGAAACCGTCAGCAGGCAAATCGAGAACAGCGATATTGTGACGATCTGAAATGACATCAGATCCAGCCCCGCACTGATATCGAGCGGCCAGGTCAGGGCGCCCCACAGAAAAGTCGCCAAACCGCTGCCGAAGGTGACCCGGCGAATGGCTTCGCGCCGCGGGCTACCGCTGGCAATCTGGGCCCCAAGCAGCTGGGTATTGAAGATGTGAAAGCCCAGCGAAGCTGCGCGCAGCAGCGCGATGGCGATCAACCAGCCGACATTGGAGAGGTTTGGAGCAATAAGCAACGTCAGCACAATGACCAACGCGCTGGCCCAAGTACCCGACTGGGCCTGTTCGTTGAGCAGCAACAGCGAGCGGCGCTCGATCTGATCGGCGATCCCCGTGCGTCGCACAGGCTCGGCATTGCGCACCGGGTTGCGGCGAACAAGCTGAGCCAGGGCACGGTAACTGCGATCATGGTAACGCATTTGGGGAGAGGGCCTCACTCGATTTGAAGCACCTTGCCCCGGCGCGCCCTGCAAAGTGGAAAACGGATAGCCTTTCAGCCGGGTAAACGCGGCTCTAGCGCAACAGCAAGATCGAGATCCGCCGGTTCCGGGGATCCTCCGGCTTGTCCTTCACCAGCGGCTCGCGGTCGGCCACGCCTTCGATCTTGCGGAAACGGTTCTCGGCAATGCCGCGCTGCATCAGGGCCTGGCGGGTGGCTTCGGCGCGGCCGGCCGAGAGCGACCAGTTGTTGGCGCCTGCGCCGCCGTTCCAGGGCAGGGCATCGGTGTGGCCGCGGATCGAGATTCCGCCCAGTTCACCGCTGAGCATCTCGCCGATGGCCGCCAGCAGCTGCGCCGCATCGGGGGTAAGCACCGTGGTGCCAAGCTGGAACATCGAGAAGTCGGCATCATCGACCAGGTCGATCCGGATCCCTTCGCTGGTATCGATCATCCGCACTTGCTTGGCGAGTTTTGACAGACGCTCGTTGGTCGCCAATTTGGCCGCCAGCTTTTCCTGCATCGACTTCATCTTCTTGATCTTCTCGGCGCCTTCCTTGGGCCCACCGGTGGTGTCGCGCGGGATCGTCATCGAGCGGCTGCCGGTCTGCCCGGCACGGTTGGGATAGCTGTCGGCATCGGTGATCGAGCTGCCGCCCAGCATGCCGTTGGACCCGGCGCTTTCCTGCTTGAGCTTGACCAGCGTCGGGGTGAAATAGTCGGCGATCCCCTTGCGCTGCTTTTCGTTGGTTGCGCCCAGCAGCCACAGCAGCAGGAAGAAGGCCATCATCGCGGTAACGAAGTCGGCATAGGCGACTTTCCACGCGCCGCCGTGGTGCCCGCCGGCTACCACCGTCACTTTCTTGACGATGATCGGCGGCGGCGGCTCGTTTTTGCCGCGCGTGTTGGACTTGGCTGCCATGACCTAACGCCCGCGCAGCGCGTCGAGCAGTTCGGACAGGCCCGGGCGGAAATCGTGACCGAGCCCTGAACGGGCGCCTTCGACCACCAGCGGTTGCGGCCAGCCGTGGAGGCTGGCGATCACCACCTGCTTGACCGCATGGAAGATCTGCTCGTCCGCTTCGATTACTTGCTTGAGCCGCCCGGCCATCGGCGCGACGATGCCATAGGCCAGCAATACCCCCATGAAGGTCCCGACTAGCGCCGAGCCGATCATGCCCCCCAGCACCGAAGGCGGCTTGTCGATCGAGCCCATGGTCTTGACCACGCCCAGCACCGCCGCGACGATCCCCAGCGCGGGAAGCGCGTCGGCCAGGTTCTGCAGCGCGTGCTGCGGTTCGTGGAATTCGTGGAAGATCTGCTTCATTGCATTGTCCATCACCTCTTCGACCGCGTGGACTTCCAGCGTGCCGGACGAGACCACGATCAGCGTCAGCGTGTCGCAGATCAGCGCGATCAGCGGCTTGTTGGCAAGCAGCCGCGGGAATTCGGCGAAGATTGCCGAATTCTGCGGCTCGGTCACATGGCTTTCGAGCGCGACCGGGCCTTCGGCGCGCAGCAGTTTCATCAGCTTGGTGGTCAGGATGATCGCGTCGATGTGATCCTGCTTGGTGTGCCTGGGGCCTTTGAAGACCTTGCCGAAACCGCCGCCAAAGGCCTTGATCCCATGCATGTTGTTGCCGGTGACGATCGCGCCCGCGGCCGCGCCGCAAATGATCAGCATTTCGTGCGGAATTGCCTCCATCACAGGCCCCAAGGCCCCGCCAGTTATGGCGAAGCCTCCGAAGACCATCACGATCAGGATCACGATACCGATTGCGGCGTACATTCTTACCCCCTGAAAATCAGAAACTTATGCGTCAGCGCAGCATGTCGAACAGCGACAGCGAGGCGAGCTTGGCAAAGCTGGCCTGGCTGGCCTCCAGCACGGTCATGGTCTGTTGCAGCTGGCTTATCGCGAACGCGATATCGGTGCCGCCGACCTCGGCCTCTTCCTCGGTGCGCAATTGGCCCATCTGGGTGCGCCGCTCGGTGTTGAGGTCGATCCAGTTAAGTCGCGCGCCGACCACGGTTTGCTGGGTGGTGATCGTCTCCAGCCCGGTATCGAGCGCACCCAGCGCATCGCGCGCGGCCTGGGCCGGATCGGCTACCGCGCCGCGCAAGGCATCGCTCAGCGTCTTGACCACCGCAAACAGATCGGTTGGCGATCCGCCGACGGTGAAATTCAGGAACTCCGGCCCGGTCAGTCCGCGAGTCACGCTTTGTCCGTCGCCCAGCGGCAGGTCGCTGGCGGTGGGGGTGCCCTGGTAGAGCGGGTTGCCGGCCAGGTCGAAGCCATAGGCATCGCCCGGCGTATCGCCGCCGAACAGCGCATGCCCGGCGCTGTCGCGGGTATTGGCAAGGCGGATCATCTCGCCGCGAATCTGCTCGATCTCGGTCGCGATTCCGGCGCGCTGGCTGGCGGTCAGCACGCCGTTGGCGGCCTGGGTCGCCAGTTCCTGCACCCGGATCAGCGAGTCCGTGAAAGCCGAAAGCGCCTGATCGGTCAGCGTCAGGTCAGAAGCAGCACGCGCGGCGACGGCCGTATCTATCACCGCGAAGCTGTCGGCACGGGTCAGCGAGCGCATCCGTGCGGCAGCGACCGGATCGTCGGAGCCGGTGGTCAGTCGCTGGCCGCTGCTGATCGAAGCCTGCAGCGCATCGGCGCGGGCGCGCAGCGCGGCCAGGTCCTGGTTCGACCGGTCGTAGAAAGCGCTGGTGCTGACTGTTGGCATGGCCTGTCTCCTTGCCCGCTAGCGGATCGCCAGCAGGGTATCGAACATGTCGGAAGCGACCTGGATCGCCTTGCTGCTGGCCTGGAAGGCCTGCTGGAACCGCACCAGGTTGACTGCTTCCTCATCAAGATTGACCCCGGCCTGGCTGTCGAGCGCGAGCTTGGCCGCGCCGGCGATTGAATCGAGCGCCTCGCTGGTCAGCTTGCGGCCCTGGGTTGCGCTGGCGACCTGAAACAAAAGCCCGCTGGCCTGGCCCGAAATGTCGGCGGCATCGAAGGCAGCGCGCATTGCGGTCAGGTTGGCGGGATCGCGGCTGCCCGCGGGTGCACCGGCCGGGGCGGTGGCAAGTTCGGACCCACTGGTCAGCGCCAGCGCGATCCCGGCCGCGCCGGTTCCGGAGAACATCGGCTGGCCCGGCGTGCCATCCAGCGCGACGCCGGTGGACTGCGCAGCGTTCGCGGTCGCAATCAGCGAGTCCGCGACCCCATCGAGGCTGATTTTGGTATCGCGCACCATCACCAGTCCTTGCTGGGCAGCGGCCAGCGTGCCCGAAGACAGCGTCACCGGGCTGGCCCCCAAGGCAAAGGCAATGGTGCCATCTGCAGCGGTGGTCGATGACAGGGTGCCGGCAGTATTGCCACTGACCATGACCGGGCCCGCACTGCCGCCAATCCGCACGGTCACGGTCTGGTCGGCGGCGAAACTGGCGGAGACGTCGGCATAGTCGGACAGATCGGCAAGCAGGGCGTCGCGCCGATCGAGCAGCGAAACCTGGTCGCTGGATCCTGGGGTGGCGCGGGCCAGCTGGACATTGAGCTGGGCCAGCTGGC
>Ga0209023_10003428_pt1 | contig 18948 bp, 15 predicted proteins | sample LakOneMetagenome_FD_187468 | JGI IMG/M metagenome (GOLD analysis project Ga0209023, IMG submission 187468) | Freshwater and sediment microbial communities from Lake Erie, Canada (SPAdes) (version 2) | ecosystem: Environmental > Aquatic > Freshwater > Lentic | place: Lake Erie, Canada...
AATCCAACACCTAAGAATTTTGATTTAGGCAAAGAATCAGGTTCATATTCTTTACGCTTGTTGAACTGATAGCCGATGTTCACCGTTAGTTCACTCCTGCTAATTTTAAAGTTATTTTGTAAACTCAAAAGATGGGTATTAACGTTTTGATACGGCGCTTCCATTTCATAATCTCTCTCTTCAGGCTGTTTTGCAACACTGGTATCACCTTCATCTTCTATGATGCCCAGGTTCTGACTGTAGAGGCTATACGTAAGTTGGTGGGTGCTTTTTTCTTTGCGCAAACCGATCATTCCTTTAAACGCCACGTTATTGTATTTTGAATTGCCGGCCAGCGGTTTGTCTTCTTCCTGTGCCTGCACAACATTTTCTTCTTCCCCTTCTCCCTGTACATAATTGGCATGCATGGCCATAGATGCATCTGCAGCATAATAAATACTATTCTTAGCGCCACGGATACCCGCATTTATGTTTCCGCCAAGGCTGTTCCCAAAAAATGCCAGTCTTGCATAGCCATTCGGCTTTTCATTTTTTCCCGGAATTCTTTGATCCATAACCAGGGCGCCACCAAGTGTATTTGGCCCATAGATCAGGGCTGCCGGACCGTTGATGATCTCAACTTTATCATAACCGATATCTGAAATACCGATATCGTGCCTGTCGTCCCATGTCTGGTTATCGATACGTGTACCGTTGGCAAATAACTGGATATGGTTGAACGACAATCCCCGTATAACTGGCTTGTTTATTCCACTACCTGAGCTGATACTGCTTACAGATGGTAACTGTGCAAGTTGCTGCATCATCTGCGGTCTTGGTGTACGCAGGTAAGCTGGTAAATTAACTACCTGGATATTATACGGGATCTTTGAAGCAGGCCTCGGGCCAAGGGCTGTTATCAATACGGGATCTATTTCTTTATATTTTGTTGCAGCAGTATCTGTTTGGGCCAACACCTGTTGTACAGCAAAGAGCTGCAACATGAAAAGTATTTTTTTCATTGCTGATTAATTAAATAACGAATGGTATGCAGTATTGCATACAGTTAATGAGATGATTATAAAAGATCAGCAAAACTTTGGAGGAGGTGTAACCATTTCTTTAACCGGCCAGGGATAGAAACGGGCGGAAACACGCTGCAATGGTTTGGGCAGGGGTTTTACGAGGTATAGGTTTGTGGTTGTTTCACTGCAATAGTAAAGCGAGAGTATGGAAAAAGATGCTTTTGCCAAATTTGAATATCCCCCGCCTTTATTTTTTTGCAGCACGTTGGCTATTTTTTTATATTCAATATCCCAGTCTGTTTCTTCACTGTCCTTTTTCAACAACAATTCTATCTTATTGCCTGAGGAAACCGCATTTTCAATATCATATAATACCCCATCAATGATTATTTCGCCTTCTTCATTTTTTAATGAGGCTAATTTATCATGATCAATGGTAATGCTGATAAGGTCTCTGTCTTCTGTATTTTCTTTCGACTTTTCTATAAAATAAGCATGTGCCAAAGGCTTATAGAAATACCAGCATACAGAAGCCGCCTGTATAAGTACGTAAATACACAATAAAATAAAGGCGGCCATTTTCCTCATAAATGATGGGCAGGTAATAATTTGAATACTAAAATAGCTTTTTTAAAATAAATATTCTTGTACCTGTACATACGTGCGGGAGAGTACATAGGTATATACGTAGGGTTATTTTATTCTTCCGTATGATACCCAACAATGTTAGTTAGTGTAACAATAATGACCATTCCGATACAGGAAGCATACCCGGAACAGGAGATTATTTCTTTTTTGCCGTGGTTCAAAAGAAAAAAATCATGGTCAAGGGCCATACAATCCCTAAAAGGTTGTCTTACAAACAAACTATTTTAAAATAACATCTTTCATTCCCTGACACATCTGTTTCACAGCATGATAGGTTTGGTCTGACGTTTCGTCTTTATTCATGCTGATCTTTATATGGCCGGGAGTTTTTTTCATGTAAAATTTAGATCCATCATCAAGAGTAAATACAGCATCTGTTTCAGTGTTACTGAAGGAGAGATTATTTTGCCGGCCGATCATTTCGTTCATATACCGTTCAGCTTTTCTTGTTTTACTTTTGCCGAACCGGGCATCCATTGTATAAGAATTGTCGCTGTCTTTGTAATGAAAACTTATGTTTTTGTCATTGTCCTGACAGGAGATAATAAAACTGCACTGTAATGCACATAATAACATGGTCAACTTTTTCATGATAATAATTTAAGGTGAATAAATATAACCCCTGCCAATGCAAGGCTTATCATTTCAAAAAAGTTGAGGTTGGTAATAATACCGTTGAAGTTGAACAAATCTAAGCAAGAAAAAATATTTAATTGTTTTATTGTATAAATGGCATTTCTGCTTCATAGGTGGTCTTAAATGATCTTCGGGAGATTGTGTCAGTGCCCTGGCTCATGCGTTTATCAACGAGGAACTGAGTCAGAAATTACCAAAATACAATAATTTACTTCTGCCACAAACTATAAGCAGCAGTGAGACCAACACTAAATGTATGTGCGCTGGCAACGGCTGTAGAACCTGGTGTGAGGTAATCTACAATGCCATATTCTGCGTCTGCCCTTACCTGTAATTTATTGTTGATCTTATAGCCTCCCATAAGATCGGCACCTATATCAAGCCGCTTAAGGTCGTCTTTATTTTCGTCGTTGCCGAAGTGGATCTTTACTTTACCATCCTGCTGGTTAGTATAATTGCCGCCAACACCAATACCGAAATACGGGCCCAAACCAAACAACCATTTTCCTTTGAGGCCGCCAGGATGATATTCAAAGTTGACAGGGATCTTAATAAAAGAAACATGGATCGTTGATTTTGTATCGTACACAGTTGCCTTGTAGCCTTCATATGAATACAGCAGCCGGCCACCAATGCCTGTAGTGCCGGACGAAAAACTGTAACCGGCAAAAGCTCCGGCCTGTACACCAAAAAGAGGTTTGCCCGAAGGGTCTCCGCCGGGATCTTTTACAATGGCGCCTGAAATATTGGGGCCCAGTTCTGCCCCTACCTGGAATTTTTGTGCGGATGTATTACTGATACATACAAACACGATCAGCGTAAAAAGTAGTAAGGTTTTCATCGCTTTAATTTTAGGTAACTAATCTAAAAAAAATATGTTGTTTTTAAAAGCAATTGTGTTACTAATTTTTTTGTAACTTGGAGTTCCTCCCCATAAATTCTTGCTCATAATTATTTTTTACTTTAAAAATTACAACTATGATCATTGTACATGATATTTTTATCTGCAAGCCCGGCAACGCATCCAAGGTTGCTAAAATGTTTAAGGAAGCCATGGTTGATAATGTTGAACTCGTTAATATCCTTACCGACATGACCGGTGAATACAATAGGGTAATTATGGTAAGCAAGCACGATAGCCTTGCTGCTTATGAACAAAGTTTTCAGAAATATATGCAGGATACAGAGGAAGTAAAAAAGATGAAAGAAAAAATGAAAGGCTTCCATGAGATGTACCTCACAGGCTCAAGGGAAATTTTCCAGGTTTGGTAGAAGTTAATCGGGAGCATACGCCAGATGATGAAGTACAATAACTACTTCCGGCTGGTGAAAACAGCAGGTCGGGGCACACGGGATACGCTAATGTATTAACAGTGTTATACTTTCAGAAGAAATAAAAAATATAAATTTGTCGTCATGCCAATTTACATGGATGTTCATATTGTTCCCGGCGTTAAGGCAAAGGAAGTTGCCGATGCTCATCGCAAAGACCTGTTGCACCAGGATGAGCATGCCTGTAAATGCATGACCTACTGGATCGATGAACAACGTGAAAGCATTTTTTGCCTGATTGAAGCTCCGGATAAGGATGCCGTGATAGCCATGCACAACAAGGCTCATGGATTGATCCCCAACAAGATCGTAGAAGTAAGCAGCCAGGTTGTAGAATCTTTCCTGGGCAGAATATACGATCCCGAAAATGCAGAGGTTACCAGTAACGGATTGAAAGTTTTCCAGGATCCATCTTATAGAATTCTTGTGCTGGTCTCTCACGAAGACCCTGTTCTGTTGCGATACAAACTGGGAAATGAAAAAGCAGATCATTTACTGATGACGCTGCAACAGGTTTTTAGAAAACAGCTTACCAATCATGGTGGCCGGGAATCGGAACATGGCCAGGCAACCTTTATTTTTTCTTTTTCTTCTGCGGCTAAGGCATTGGAATATGCTCATGCCATTCAACAGGAACTTGATCAACAGGGGTTGTATGAAACGCTTTACCGCATCGCTTTGCATGGTGGTGAACCCCTTGAGAAAAGTAACCAGTTATTTGGTGATGCCATCCAATTGGGGCTTCAACTTTGTTTTATCGCCAGGGACCGCCAGATCGCTGTTTCCAGTGCTGTACGCAATCTTTCGCCAACCGGTCACAAATTAAAAGGAAGCCAGTACCTCAACTTAGCACCGCAGGATGAAAACATTCTGCAGTTCCTGTTCAGCAAACTGGAAAAATATTGGCAGGATGCAGGTTTTGATGTTGATTTCTTTTGCAGGGAAATGGCAATGAGTAAATCACAGTTATACCGGAGATCTATTTCACTCACCGGTTCATCTCCCAATACATTGATCAGGGATTACAGGCTTATAAAGGCAAAAGAACTGATGAAGAAAAAAGGCTACAATATTGCCCAGGTTACTTTCGACTCAGGGTTTACCAGCCCCTCTTACTTTACGAAATGTTTTAAACAAAAGTTCGGACTCCTGCCAATGTCTTATCTCGAATTACTTGGTTGATATATATAACGAAAACCATTACCTGTTTTTATGCGTTTCTTAAAGTATGTTTCAACATCTCCATTTTATATACTTCGATCACACGCCAGCAAAAGAATGAAGAGCCTGTTGAACGATTTATGCTATTGCCTGAATTATTATTGTCATTCTACTATCAGCTGACTTTTTTTTATTAGTGATTGAACGATTTGTTTTACATCAGTTGCTATGCAACGGGTGATTTGTTATAGCAGCTCTCCCCTGTTCTGTGATAGCTTTGCATTATTAATCAATCACAAACATTTAAAGTATGAAAACAATCATCAAACAAAGCTTTTTATTGATAGCAGCATTTTTGATCTGCAGTCAATTGTCTTTCGGGCAAAAAGCAGGCAACAAAAACATTTCAAACACTAAAACAAAAACCATGAAAACGTATGTAATCGAAAGAGAAGTTCCCGGAGCCGGAAGTCTTACTCCTGAACAACTGAAAGAACTGTCGCAAAAATCCTGTAATGTATTAAAGGGAATGGGTCCATCTATCCACTGGCTTCAGAGCTATGTTACCGGCAATAAATTGTATTGCGTTTACGAAGCAGAAAGTGAAGACCTGATACGCGAACATGCCAAACTTGGTGGATTTCCATGTAATTCAGTACAGGAAGTAGCAACTGTAATTAGCCCGGCAACTGCTAATTGATGCAGGAGGGCTGCTAATAACAAATCCCATTCATTTCTTATCTATTCGAACAGGTTGTTAGCCTTGTACGATAAACTGGCCCCGTAAGGCCAGTTTTTTTATATATAATCACCAGAATAGAAAATATCGAACCTGTTATGCAAGACCCTTTACCGGGAACATTGCAGGAAGGACGAGGCTTTATTCTATGGATAAAACGTATGTAAAAAAATTCAACCAGGCAATTACCTGTTATGTGTACCCGAAAAAATTTTAATGGCACGATTTTTAACCATATAGATATATATATGTGAAAAATTACCAAAACCATCGATCACATAACTATCATATCATTTTTAAGGCTTATATCTCACCGTACCAGGGTTTGATTCCAAAGTAAACAACACAATAGATAGTAATTAATACAGGTCCGGGCAAAAATGGGATATGCAGTTTCCCGCAATGGTGACATTCTTTCTCCTTCTAACAAATTGGGACGGCATCAGCAACATGATCGATCGGTAATCGCATTCATTAAATAATATTATTCAATCAACAAACCAACCATTTTTAACACCAAACTTTATCATGAAAAAAAAATTACAACTGCTGGTAATTACTGTTTCTTTATTTCTTTGCTTTAACAGCACAAATGCACAAGCGCCTGTTTTAGGAACAACTGCACCTTTTGTTCTTTTTACAACTACAGGGGCTATAACAAATACCGGGATTTCACAGGTAACAGGTAATATAGGAACAAATACTACCGGTGGCGCCATTACGGGATTTGGAAATGTGAACGGTGTTTTACATATCGGTAATGCAACCACGCTGCAGGCCTCGAATGATCTTTCGCTTTTATATGCCGAGCTGAATACAGCTCCTTTTACAGCAACACATGCGCCGCTTCTCGGAAATGGTGAAACGCTGAATGCAGGTGTGTATGCAATTGCAGGTGTTACCACTCTTAGCAACGTGCTTACTTTAGACGGACAAAATAATCCGAATGCAAAATTTATTTTCCAGGTGTCAGCTCCGTTTTCCAGCAATGCCTCTTCCGAAGTAAAATTAATTAATGGCGCCCTGGCTTGTAACGTGTTCTGGAAAATAGAAGGTGCAGTAAACATGGCTTCTTTAACGATCATGAGGGGAACCGTTATTGCACACAATGATGCTATTGATATGGGTGCCGGAGTAACGTTGGAAGGCCGGGCGCTTTCAACCACCGGGGCCATTACACTTAACGGTACGCTGGCTTATTTGCCCACAGGTTGCGGAAGCCCTGTGCTTACGGGCCCTGCTGCTCCGTTTTTAGGGGTGGCCGGTTGTTATGCTTTGTTCACCGGAAATGAAAACAATACGAATGCAGGTGTATCATATGTAACCGGCGATGTTGGAACCAATGCAGGCATAACGGGTGGATATGATCCGCTTACTGTGAACGGAACCATCCATCTTATACCAGATATCTCTACGGCTGCCTGTGCAGCCTCACTTCTCACCGTAACCACTTACCTGAATTTATTGCCGCATGATATAGAATTATTATACCCTGCACAATTTGGCCACAACCTGGTATTGACAGCACATACTTACCTGATGGATGCCGCTGCTGCTTTAACTGATTCTGTGTTCCTCAACGCAGCAGGTAATGTGAATGCTGTATTTGTAATAAAGATCAATGGTGCATTAACCACAAGCACTTTTGCAAAAGTAATACTGATGAACGGGGCACAGGCCAAGAATGTGTTTTGGATTGTGAATGGCGCCGTATCAATCAGCGACTATTCTGTAATTAACGGAACCATAGTGTCGAATGAGGGTGCCATAAGTTTAAGTACCGGTGTTACCATAAACGGACGCGCACTAACAACCAATGGAGCATTTACAACAACTTCGGTAGTAGTGAATGGCCCGCTTGCAGATTGTGTAACGTTACCGCTTAAGTGGCTTACGTTTACAGCAGAAAAAAACAGCAGCAATACAGTATTGCTGAAATGGTCAACAACCAATGAAGTAAACAACGATCACTTTAATATCCAGCGAAGCGGCAATGGAGATGATTTTATTACAATCGGCAATGTGGTTGCAGGGAATACGGTGGCACCAGATAATTATTATTCATACACAGATCAGCAAATGATCAATGGCACAAATTTTTACAGGCTGCAACAGGTTGACCGTGATGGGCACAGCACCTATTCAAGTATACGGCGCATAAACGTAAGCGCTGAGCCGTGGTATGTTTTTCCAAATCCTGCTGTTTCGCAAACAACGATCTATACACGCAGCCAGCTAATTAATTTATCTGTTACTTTGTTTGATGTTAAGGGAAATGCAGTGTATAAACGTCTGTTTGCAAGAGCAGTTGCCGGACAGTCAATTACAATTCCTTTATCAACACTTACCAAAGGGATTTATATGCTAAAAGTTGACAGTGGTGCAGGAAGCAGAACAGAAAAGATCATTTTACAATAAAGGCATTTAGCCGCGAAGACGCAAAGGCGCAAAGAATCACTAAGAGATCCTTTGTGCCCTTGCTGCCTTTGTGCCCTTGTGGCGATACTGCTTTACCTTCAACCGATGAATCCTTACACGAAGACAAAAAGATCTGAACTCTCCCTGGTGGCTAGCTGCCTCCTGCCCTCATTGACATTGCTTCGTAAAAACGATCCGTTACGAATGGCCGGTGCTACTGCATTCTTTACCACGTTTGCATTGCCACCGATCGTTTTTATACTGGCGCAGGCTTTTGGTCTGTTGTTTACTCCACGGATGGTGGGCCGCGGGCTGATAGAAACCCTCTCTAACAATTTGGGAAACGAAGGTGCGGAGCAGGTAAGAACCGTTATCATGAGTATCCGTGGATTCAGCAACAGTTTGTATGTGATCGTACTGGGATTTATATTCCTGTTATTTGTAGCCACTACTTTGTTCAGCGTTATAAAGAATTCGCTGAACCAGATATGGGAGGTATCGCTGAAAGAAAAGCCAGGCATTCGCTTTACCATCTTTACGCGGCTAAGGTCTTTTGCTGCGATCATGCTGGTAGGTATTTTATTCTTTGCGAATATGCTGTTTAAGAGCATTGAAACTATCGGTGGCGGCTATATCGATAAACTGGTTGAGGGTGGAAGTATTTATTTCAAGCTCGTGTTTAGTGAAGTAAGCGGCGTTATCATTGTAGCAGCCTGGTTCATTATACTGTTTCGTTTTTTGGCAGATGGGCGACCAACCTGGAAGGCTGCCATCGCAGGTGGCTTACTTACAGGTTTGTTGTACACGGCCGGCAGCGTTGTATTAAGAGCATTGCTAACTGACAGTAATATTGGTAAACTATATGGCCCATCGGGTGCTTTTGTGCTGGTACTGTTGTTTGTTTTTTACACGTCTTTAATTATGTATTATGGTGCATCATTTATAAAAGTGTTCTCTGACAAAAAAGAATGGCCGCTGGGATATGATGATTTTGTGATGAAGTGAGAAATGAAAACTGTTAAGAACTGCCCACAACATCAACTTAAGTTAAGAGGATCTAATAGCAACCAAAAAAAGAACCCGTCACGCAAAAGCTGACGGGTTCTTTTTTACAATGATCGTTTTATTTTTCTACGGGAGCTGTGCCTCTCGAAATTTTACTCTGTGAAGTTGCGCTTTGTTTGATCTTTAACCCATTTGTTTTACCGTAAGGGCAATAATAATCAATGGCATCCTGCGCTTCATTATAGGTAAGATCATATTCCAGCACATCTCCCCGGGTAACAACGCCTGCAGTATAATTATAGAAATTCCTGGTTCCATAACCACCAAAATTTCCATACATCACATCATTTTCATAGGTCCTTAATCCATCAAGGTTTTGAATGATGGTATATCCATAATTTGTTTCTACTACATAAAACCCGCAATAGTTATTACTATATACCACATCGCCCCGTTCCTGGGAAAACCAATATGCATTTGGGTCATATACTTTTTCTTTAACACAACCGGTAAATAAAACTGCAGCAAAAGCTGCTAAAATTGAATAGGTAAAAATCTTTTTCATGACGAATGTTTTTAATTGAGCAATGATTTCATTAGTGAGACGACACAGGGATTATTAAGTTTCATTATAACTTGTTAAAATCAAAAAGTCTCAAAATAGCGGAGTATTGTAAAAAGGTTTTATTCGAAAAAATTTTGTTTTGTTCCGGTTGCTGTTTTCATCATCATATCCCTCAATTCACCCGTCCAATCTACCATTTCATTCATTTCATCCCGGATTCCATTCATAATGCAGCCTATTTTACGCTTCAAAAAAATGTCATGCATAAGTTAAAGAAAATAGCGAAGTGGTTTGTAATGATCCTGTTGACACTGCTTATAATACTTACTACAACAATCGGCATGCGCCAGAACCTGAAGTTTGATGCCCCCTATCCAGATGTACATGCATCCTCCGACAGTAATATCATCAACCGGGGAAAACATATTGTTTTTAGCCAGGCGCATTGCGCCAGTTGTCATAGCCCGCAGAATGTTGACTCGCTGCTGGAATCAGGTATTGAGCCCAACTTGAATGGTGGAAGATTGCTGGATATTGATATCGCAAAAATCTACACACCAAATATCACTTCCGATAAGATATATGGTATTGGTAAAAGAAGTGATGCCGAAATTGCAAGAGCTATACGGTATGGGGTACACGCTAATGGAAATGCCATGTTGAATTTTATGGGCTTCCAGGATATGAGTGATGATGACCTTGCTGCGGTGATATCTTACCTGCGAACATCAAAGCCGGTAGCTACTCCTAATACCCCACATGAATTTAGCCTGGTGGGCAAGGCCATTAAAGCGTTTATGGTGAAACCCGTAGGGCCAAGATTCCCTATCAAAAAGTCGGTAATCCCTGATAGCAGTGCTGTCTATGGAGAATACCTTGTCAGCAGTACGACCAACTGTATGGGTTGTCATACCCAAAGAAACCTGGCCGGGGATCTGTCTGGCCCGCTAATGGCGGGTGGCAATGATATCGAGGGCTTTATTACACCTAATCTTACGCCGCACCCGGATGGGCGCATCTACGGATGGACGGAGGAGCAGTTCGTTGATCGCTTCAGGCAGAAAAAAAGAATCAAAGAAAGCCCGATGCCATGGAACAGTTTTAAACTAATGACCGATCTGGAGTTAAAAGCTATTTACAGGTATCTGCAAACAGTGCCGGCTGCCCAAATGCCTAAGGCAGAGTGAGTATGTTTAACTAATGTTGAAGGGATCACTTGATGCCTTTTATTTGCCATCTTATTACTGGTTTAATTCTTTATTTTGTTTTGTCGCAAAAAGAAACTCCCGAAAGAAATCATTACTGGCGCAAGTGTTCCCGCCAATATTTGAAGTATGGTTAACTGTTCTTAATGGGATCACTTGATGCCTTTTTTGAATCTTGTTGCGTGTGCCACGCACCAAAGCGAAGATTTACAGCGTCGCTTAAAACCCGAAATAATCTTTTTATTTTATATTAGCGGAATACATTTAACCGAACTAACGTGCCCCTTTTACCAAAAGCATTCAACGGGAAGAACACGAAGGGTAGTCTTAAACCCTAATTTCAAATAATTAATATTTACCCATGCCAAAAAATATTGTGATTGCCTGCGACGGTACCGCTAACCAGTATGGTACTGAAAACACCAATATTGTAAAGCTCATTTCCATGATGGAAAAGAACGACCCGGCTCAACTGGTTTTTTATGATACCGGTGTAGGTACGCTGGCCATGCCCGATATGGGTAACAGTTTAAAGATCAAGATCAAAAACTATTATGGTTGGTTTTTTGGAACAGGTATTAAGAAAAATGTGCAGGAAGCCTACACTTTCTTAATGAATTACTATGAAGAAGGTGACCAGGTATTTCTTTTTGGTTTCAGCCGGGGCGCATACACAGTACGAATGCTGGCAGGAATGGTCAACTTTTGCGGCCTCCTTCCAAAAGGAAATGAAGGCCAGTTTTCTTATGTCTGGGATTTTTACCGCATAAAAAAAGAAAAAACAGCCACGTACGATCCTTTTAAGATGGGTTTCAAATTTAAAAACAATATGGCCAGGGCCATCAAAATAAAGTTTGTGGGTACTTACGATACTGTATCTACAATCGGGTTTGGCCCCTGGAGTAAAACCTATCCCTATACCCTTCAGAACAGCTCTGTTGAAATTGCACGCCATGCGCTGGCTGTTGATGAAAGAAGAAGCCAGTACATACCACAGTTATGGCTGGAAAACAGTGCAAAAAAGAAAATAAAAACAAATGTGCAGCAGGTTTGGTTTCCCGGGGCACACTGCGATGTCGGTGGTTCTTACAAAGAAGAAGACAGTGGCCTTTCCAAAAATGCATTGATATGGATGGTTTGCGAAGCCAGCAAGGCCGGGTTGCTTATTAACCCGGAAAGATTTAAAGTAGTGGCTTTGGGAGAGGGTGATAAATCCAAACACAATTATTGTAAGCCCGACATGGCCGCACCCATTCATAGTGAGATGAGGCATTGGTATTTTAAACTCCTGGAAACTTTGCAGGGGAATCTGCAATGGAAAGGATGGAAAAAAGGTTTTCAGTTTGGCAGGGCCAGGCAAATAACTGAAGCGGCTTATCTTCATCAATCGGTGATAGAAAGGAAGAATAAAGATGAACTGAAATATTCCCCGGTAAACCTTCCTGTTAAATTTGAAGTGATACCCTATGATGCCGAATGTATTAAATTACTTTCCGGAGGCGCCTGACTTCAAGTATGCTATAGTACAACTCAAACAATCAAAACAACCTTAAAGCATTCCAGGCAAATCGCTCCCTTGGCCTGGTCTTTTGAACAGCCAAGATGGATTGCTTTATATTTCCGACTGGTGAAAACTCCTGTCTGGGGCTTAGCTTTATTATGGGAAATAGCAACCAAGGCAAAGATATTGTTGCGTGAGCCACGCACCAAGGCGGAGATGGGAGGAATAGCGCCAGTGCGGGGCAGACCAGTGATGTAGATCTGCAAGTTCAGGCAGCGTTTTTGGCCCATTGGCAATCTGCCCAAAACGGGACTTTAAGTGGGAGTAGTTCCTGCGCCCAAAATGATCCGGAAAGAAAAAATACTTATATTAGAATACAGAACTGCTTTTAATAAACCCAAAACAACAAACTTACACATGAACAAGAAGCTCTCTACCCTAACGCTATTGCTGGTCTTGATCAGTACTTTATTCATCTCTTCCTGCAAAAAGAATATGGATAATGATCCTGTCCCTGATCCGGGAACTCCGCTGGCAATACCTGCAGCAAGCCCTGTAACAGGCTCTATAAGTGGTATGGTAGTAGATGAAACTAATACTCCTGTGAGTGGTGCTGTAGTTAATTACGGAAGCGCTACTGTTACCACGAATGCAAGGGGTATGTTCAGTTTTAACCAGGTAACACTCGACAAATATATTACAACAGTAACTGTAACGAACCCCGGTTATTTTAAGGCCTTCCGTTCGTTTTCTGCAAGCGCATCAAGAAATTTTGTGAGCATCAAACTTTTACCGAAAACATTGTCGGGTACGATCAGCAGCAGTATTGCGGGCACTGTCAGCCTCACCAACGGCACCGAGATCGGTTTCCAGGCAAACAGCATTGTTGTAAAAGGTACAGGTGCGGCTTATACCGGTCCGGTAAAAGTTTTTGCAAGTTATATCGATCCAACATCAACAGATATCAGTTCAGTAGTTCCGGGAAGTTTTGTAGGAAGAGATGCAAGCAATCTATACAGTTTACAATCAACTGGCATGATTGCAGTGGATCTCGAATCGCCTGCCGGCATACCATTACAACTTGCCACCGGATCACCTGCCAGTATTAAATTACCTATCCCTGCTTCTTTGCTGGGCAAGGCCCCTGCTAGTATTGATACCTGGAGCCTGAATGACCAGGGCATCTGGCAAAAAGAAGGTACCGCAACAAAATCGGGAGATCATTATGACATGCAGGTTACGCATTTCTCGTTCTGGAATTGCGATGTGCCTGCAAATGCTATATATCTGACACTACATGTACAGGATCAATCGGGTAATGCACTTGCCAATATGCTGGTATCCTTAACCGTTCCAAACAGCACCAGTTGGTGGGCCACTACTTATGGCATTACTGATAGCCTGGGAAATGTTTCAGGTTTGGTTCCTGCCAACCAGGAGCTTGTATTAAATACATACGCCAATGTATTTAATTGTAATACTACTATAAACACCCAAAATATCGGGCCGTTTAGTTCCAACACTACACTTACGGTAACCACCACTATTTCAACATCACAAACACTTACTGTTTCGGGTACAGCAACAAATTGCAGCAATCAACCATTACAATCGGGTACAGCAATTATTTATGCTGATATGTATGGATATAGTTATGTGCCGATCGTTAATGGTGCTTACACGGCAACACAAATTCACTGTTCCCCTATCAGCACGGTAAGCGTTACCGTTATAGACAATAGTAATGCCGCCCAGGCAAATTCGGGTAATGTTCCCGTTAGCGGAAATTCTGTAACTGTACCTGTATTAAGTGCCTGTGGCGGGTCAGGAAATGCGGTATTTACATTTGGGGGTGCGGCAGGGAGTTGTACTACTCCATCAGTGAGCGGACTATATACTGCGGGTACACCTCTCATACCAGGAGCCAATTTAATTTTCGTAGAAGTTAATGTTCTTGTTCCAGGAAATTATTCTTTGAGCACAGCTACCATAAATGGTATTAGTTTTTCGGGCACTGGTGTTTTTACAACTACAGGTATTCAAACAGCGGTGATAGCAGCTTCGGGTACTCCTTTGACTGCAGGTGCCAGTACTTTTCAAATCATTTCAGCCGGAACAAGTGGTTGTACTTTTGTTGTTGATGTGCTTTCGCCTCCTCCTCCGCAAGCTGTATATGATTTTGGCACAACGGGCCCTTGCAATGGTACTACTGTAGCAGGTACATATATTGTCGGCATACCTACTATAGGCAATGGCAATACTGTTTCGTTCACAATAAATGTTACCAGTACCGGCTCTTATAACATTACCAGCAGTGGTAATAATGGTTTACAATTTTCTGATTCAGGATATTTTTCCACTACCGGTCCGAGAATAGTATTGTTGCGTGCCAGCGGCACTCCTATAGCTGCGGTTACTGCTAATTACACAACGTTTGGTTCAAACGGAACTACGGGATGTACTTTTAGTGTAACGGCAACGGGTAACTCAAATAATGCCAGCTTTACTTTCGGTGGGTCACCTGGCACATGTACCGGCGCTTCGCTTTCAGGTACTTATACTGCAGGCGTAGCAGTAACGCCTGCTGCTGGTGATTCCATATCTCTTACAGTGAGTGTAGTTACTGTGGGTGCCTATTCAATACAAACCGGCACCATCAATGGCATCAGTTTTTTCGGAACCGGCATATTTACCAGCCCCGGCGTTCAAACGGTCAGCTTACAAGCTTCGGGTATACCTGTACAGGCAGGCACATATACTTTTATTCCAACTTCCCAGGGATCAACATCGGGATGTGTATTTACAGTTGTGGTGAATTAGCTTTAATAATTTTAATATTTAAAAATCCCGCAGGTGATTGCGGGATTTTTTATTGCAGCGGTTCCTGTAGCAAAACCAGCACAAGCGTTCCGATTGTACTTCTTACTTGCCAGTCTTCCCGAAAGTATCGGGACAGGTTGACTGATAGAAAACATCTTGGAGCTTGTTGCGTGTGCCACGCACCAAGGCGGAGGGAACAGTCACACCTCTCCCGCTCATACGGGAGACTGGATTATGGCAGACACAAGTCACAGACTAGTGCTAAATGGGGGTTATATCCTATTTGAAGCAGGCCTCGATCTTTCAAACATCAATGCGTGATCGTAAGGGTTTTTCCGGGAAGAACTGACAGGTTTACTGCAGGATTCAATGTAAGTATCCTGATGATCACATTGGAATTTATAACAACTGTACCATTATTAATGACCACATCGGTATTTGCATCAGGTATCCTGCCGCAACTCCAGTTTGCAGGATTTTCCCAGGCCGTGCTTACTGCCCCGGTCCAGGAATCTGTAAACTGAAGCGTATATTCTCCGCTGGTTCCTCCACTTGTAACACACCTGTATTTATAGCCATACCAGGTTGACGGAACATTTAAAAGTTGCAGTGTAGATGTGTTTGTACCTGCATAGAAACTATTATTGGAAATATTTACAAACCCTGACCCATTGTCCAATTGCCACTGATATGTGGTCGCAATCAAGCCTGCAGCTATAGAGCCATTACCATTGGGGCAAATAAGGCCGCCATAAATTATCGCGGCACTCATTACCGTGCAACCATAAAAGCTTTTAACCTTTACTGTATAAGATCCGGTTAGCCGGGCAATGATAATCCTGGAAGTACCACCCTGGGCAGCAGCAATAGCAATATTATTCCTGTACCATTGATAAGTGAGTCCTTCCGTAGCCGTTAGTACAGAATCTTGCACAATGATCGTCGGCTCAAACAATATTACATCCGTAGTAATGATCCTTACAGGGCTAACGTCGCATGAATTGAAAACCGAAACAGAAAGTTCATGAAGACCGGGGCTGGTCCATAGAACAGTGTCTTTATTTGCTGTAAAAACATTTGATCCTCCACCTGATAAAGACCAGCTATAATTAACACCCGTCAAACTCCCTGTTATAAAACTGGATTTATCATTTACACAGGCCTTATCAGGCCCATATATATAACCGGGTATGCCCGGTTTTTTAATCGCATCTGTTTTTAAGATTAGCCCATTTCCGCCCGCTACATAAACCGTTTTAAAACCATCCATTCTTGAAACGTCCTCATTTACCTGTCTTACAAGGCTCCACGATGCTCCGCCGTCTTTGGTTCCATATATCCATGAAACGCCCCCGTTGTTGTTGCCTACCAAATAACCGGTGGAAGCATTTATAAAACGAAATGAACGTACTTGCAAATTCATGATACCTGTATTGATATTTACCCAGCTATTGCCTCCATCCGTGGTTTTAAAAATAGTACTATCGGCTGTTCCAATAAATCCTATACTGTTATTATAAAAATATACGCCCGTTAAATATCTTGTTGAGTTCAGGTTAAATGAGGTCCAGGTAGTTCCTTCATCTGTTGAAACATCCAGTTTTCCTCCATAACCTACTGCGAAACCTTTTCCGGCGGCTGTAAAGGCAAGGTCCCTGTAAAAAGAGCTGCTTGTTGCTACTTTTGTCCATGTACTCCCGGCATCAATGGTTTTATATATTGTTCCTGCATCCTGTACAACACATTTCAGGCTATCAAAGCAATACATTTGGATAGGGAAATACTGCTGCGTGGAACCCGGGGTTGTTGTAATGGTCCATGACTCACCCCCGTTAGAAGTTTTATAAATATTATCTGTTGCAGCGAAGCCGTGAAGAGAATCAAGAAAGAAAATTTTTCGGGCGGCGTTGCTGCTGAATAGTGCCGGAATGCTGTGTAATGATTTCCAGCTCTCGCCATAGTCGGATGTTTTAAGAGCAATGCCTTCATCACCTGTTATATAGCCGGTAGAATCATTCAAAAAAAACGCATCGCTATATTTAATTCTTCCATTACGGCTTAAAGAGTTATATGTTGCACCGGTATCAGTAGTAGATAAAATATTCCGACCATTGTATCCCAGAAATTCACCTGAGTCTCCTCCGCCTGCAATGACTATCTTTTTTTTGCCGGGATCGGCACTTATACAATAATAAGAAGCCCAGCGACCTTGATAATTGAAAACCGGGTTCCAGTTATTGCCCCCATCATCTGTTTGTAATATAAGCCCGCCTGAATAAGTTCCCACAATAAATCCTTTTGTAGCATTCTGGAAATAAATATCATAGTATTCCCCACTTGTAGGCGTATTGATCAAAACCCAGGTAATACCTGCATCGGTGGTCTTTAAACAAAGGCCGTTGCTACCAAGAATGAAGCCTGTTGTACTATTGATAAATCTTATTTTCGATAATGTCTGGAACTCGTTAATAACGCTAAGCGTTACCTGTTGCCAGGTTCGTCCTCCATTTAAAGTTTTATACAAAGTACTCCCTGAGCCACAAATAAATCCTATGCTGTCGGTAATAAAAGTTATGCTATTGAACTTCACTGACGAATTTATTGAAACAGTATTCCAGCTTCTTCCACCATCGTTCGTGGAAATGAATATTCCATCTTCTCCTACGATACAACCCCGGTCTTTATTAAAAAAATAAAGATCCGTTAACCAGGAATAATAATTACCTGACCCTGTATTATCAAATAAGGGAAACCAGCTTTTTCCCTTGTCTTCTGTTTTTAAGATCGCCTTATAGCTTCCGACAATATAGCCCACACTATCTGTGGGCATTTGAATTGCTTTGAGTAAATTAGATCCGGGAGTTACTATATTTTTCCAGTTTTTTCCTCCATCTTTTGAAGTAATAATATACCCATTATCACCAACTGCCAATATGTTGTTTGTGTCTCTTATGCTTATCCCGTTTATTAAGGTACCTGTGTATCTAAAAAAAGAGGAATCGCATTGCGCATTGATGTTGTTAAAAAATAAGACACTTACAAAAAAGCACAAAGCCAATCTCATCAGCTTTTTACTTTGATTTCTGTTTGGGATAACCCGGCCACACTGCACCGATACAAGGACTATATTATCAAGGGCAAGATATTTCGGGTTTTGGTTTGGCATTCGTCCGATAAATGTTTCACATAATACGAAAATAAAATGAGTTGAATCATTGAAATCGCAAGTGCTCCAATTTCTGGAGCCAGTGTTAAGAAGGTTTTTTGTGGTTTTTTGATCCAGTCTATGACTGAAACAAAACCAGGATTATCTTTATTGATTGAGATTTATGTTTAGGAGAGACGCAGACTGGATTATGCTAGACATTAGTCACATACTAGCGCCAGATAGGAATTGCTTTGGTTTGTGGCACACCCAACAATTATTGGCTTTATTAATAATACGAAATTTAGAATAATATAGCTTTCGCCTTTTTGAATCTTGTTGCGTGTGCCACGCACCAAGGTAAAGAAGCAGTTTTGTCTTCAACAGATCATCAACAACCGGGGCTGCCCTGGTTTTTCTTTTGGGGCACGGTGAACACAAGGCAGCACTTCACTGCCGAGATGATCGATCGCCAGCCTCCATAAGTTGCCGATGCCTAAGCTCACGGGGCGTGCGGCAGGTTTAGCCTGGTAGTGCAGATCAAAGAAATGCTCACTTAAAAATGATTCAAAACCTTCGGCTGCTCCATGATATAGTTTTTTGAGTTCATCACGTATTTCGGGAACAAGCACTTTTTGTTCGGCTTGTGCATTTGGCAAAATTTCACTCGGCTCGCCATAGTAGGTGCATAAAAAGGTATCGGTTGGTACAGGAGAGCGATCTACATGAAAAGAATAAACATCCGTTGGAAAAAACGGGTAAGCATCAT
>Ga0209023_10003429_pt1 | contig 18941 bp, 18 predicted proteins | sample LakOneMetagenome_FD_187468 | JGI IMG/M metagenome (GOLD analysis project Ga0209023, IMG submission 187468) | Freshwater and sediment microbial communities from Lake Erie, Canada (SPAdes) (version 2) | ecosystem: Environmental > Aquatic > Freshwater > Lentic | place: Lake Erie, Canada...
CTAAGCGATAATTGCTTAGGCTAATTTGATCATCAAAGACTGCTTGATGGAACTGCCCTTGAGTTGCATGAACAATTTCCAACAAACTTGGTTCAATTTCTGGTGCAACCACATGAATAATTGCACCAGCTTTTGCCAGTAAAACTGCTTTACGATAGGCGATATGCCCACCACCGACAATCAGACAAGGTTGCCCTTGTAGCTTTAACGAGATTGGGAAAATTTCCACAGTGTTCCTCAAAAGTTCAAATCTGATTGTACTAAGCAATTTTTGTGCACAAAACTAAGTCATTTATCAGCAAATTTTGCCTTAGTCGATATAAGTTGCACCAGCCATGTACGGACGAAGTACTTCAGGCACTTCAATAGAGCCATCTGCACGTTGATAATTTTCCATCACCGCCAATAATGTGCGACCAACCGCTAAACCTGAACCATTTAGGGTATGTACCAATTCAGTTTTCTTCTGATCTGCACGATAACGAGCCATCATACGACGTGCTTGGAAGTCCCACATGTTTGAGCATGAAGAAATTTCACGATAGGTGTTTTGACTTGGAACCCAAACTTCTAAATCATAAGTTTTGCATGCACCAAAACCCATATCGCCCGCACATAATAAAACTTTACGGTATGGTAAACCTAAAACTTGCAAGATTCCTTCCGCATGACCTGTTAATGCTTCTAGGGCATCCATAGATTCTTCAGGTTTAACGATTTGCACCATTTCAACTTTGTCGAATTGGTGTTGACGAATCAAACCACGCGTATCACGACCATAAGAACCAGCTTCACTACGGAAACATGGTGTATGTGCCGCATATTTCAAAGGTAGGCGATCTGCATCAATGATTTCATCACGAACAAAATTGGTTACAGGAACTTCAGCTGTCGGGATGAGATAATATTCTTTTTCACCTTGCAATTTGAATAAATCTTCTTCAAATTTAGGCAGTTGTCCAGTACCACGCAAAGAGTCAGCATTCACTAGATAAGGTACATAAGCTTCGGTATAACCATTTTTAAGCGTATGTGTATCTAACATAAACTGCGTTAAAGCACGTTGTAAGCGAGCCAATGGGCCTTTTAAAACGCTAAAACGAGTACCTGTCAATTTCGTTGCAGTTTCAAACTCTAAGCCACCCATCATTTCGCCAAGATCTGTGTGATCTTTAATTTCGAAATCAAATTGACGTGGTGTACCCCATTTTAAAACTTCAACATTGTCATTCTCATCTTTACCTTCAGGTACAGATTCGTGTGGCAAGTTTGGAATAGACAGTAATTTTGCTTCAAGTTCAGCTTGAAGTTCATTCAACTCAATTTCAGCAGCTTTAATTTCATCACCAATAGCACCCATACGTGCCATGATTTCAGAAGCATCACCACCTGACTTTTTGATTTGACCAACTTGTTTTGCACCCGAATTACGCTCTGCCTGTAAATTTTCAGTTCTAGACTGAATTTCTTTACGGCGAGCTTCTAGTGATGCCCATTCTTCAACGTTGAGTTGTACACCACGTTTTGCTAAGGCTAAATTTACAGCCTCAATATTATTTCTGAGTAATTTCGGGTCAATCATAGCCAATCTAAAGGTAAGAAAAAAACTGACTATAGTGTAAGCCCTTCACCCAAAAAAATACAGTGACAGAGCATTACACAGACATGAATTTGTATGATTTGACAACAAATTATGGGGTGACAGGCTTTTCAACCACAGGTTCTACTTGAGGTAAACTTGGTAAATATTCAGGTTTGACCAAATCTCTCGCCACTTGATATGGTAATTTGAGTTCTGGCATCCCATCTGCATAAGATGTCAACTCATATAATGGATACACAAAAACAATACCGTTTACGCCATAATAGTAGTTATCGCTCAATTGCAGTTTTTCACGAGTAATGTCTTTTTGAATCAACCAGTTTGCATTGGCATCATAAAGTTGCTCTGCTACTTTTGCCTCGACATTCGGTTTTAAAATATCAGTCAGTGCCAAACGCTTCTTGGTATTTAGATCAAAAGTCACATATTCATTGTGATACATCCCATGCGCAGCACCTGCCGCATAGCTATATGTTTGAATGACAAAAGTTGCTAAATTATTTTGTTGGGAAATAAAACGTACATAAATCGAATTTTGATTTAAACCTTTAGGTGAAGATTGTGCTTCATCTTTCGCCTGCGTATTTGCATGTCCTTGCTCAAAAGCATTCGGCACATCTTTTTTAATACGTGTTAGAAAATAATCATCAATCCAAGCCACATTCGATTTCACTGTTTGTAAATCGTATTGTGTGCAACCATCTTCATCACAAAATTGTTTTTTAGGAATTTCAACACGCTCAATTTTCGCTTGAATGAGAGGTGTTGTTTCTGCTTGATTTTGAGTCGCTGCTTGCTCTACTTGAGGTGCGGGCTTTTCTTGACATGCTGTAACCATAAGCATCGTCGATAAGAGATATGAAAAAATCAAACCACTTTTAAAATTTACTTTCATTTCTATATCTTTAAAGCATATTAAGTAATAACCCTATGATAAAACCAGAACCTTTAAATTAGTATTCATAATTGTTAATTATTGAAATTTTGTTGTTTAAGTTTTGGAATATGTCTTAATTTTCATCGTCCAAAAAGAATTTGGATAACTAATTTCTACTTCTACATATAAACGTTCAATGAATGCCATCGAACGTTTATATCGACCTATCAACAGATCATTTTTTAATGTTCAACATCAATTCAACTCCCGCAAACTTTGTAAAGGAGGGATTTCGGATAAATAACTCAGACGATAACGACCAATCAATGCACATAACAACGCCATCAGTACAGGTAAAATGACCCAAATTTCCCAATGCAGTTGAACAATCATGTCCATTCGATAACTGGCAATCGCACTAATCACTTCAGCAAAAAAACAAGACACGATTCCTGCCAATAAACCAATAAAACCAATTTCTAAGCTCATCATATTCTTTAACTGACGTTTAGAACTACCAAAAGACCGCATCAAAGCGACTTCTCTTTTACGTTCATCCATCAACAAGTTAATACAAGCAATCAGCACTAAAAAGCCTGAAAGACTCACCAATACGGCAAGCACCGTGATAATTTGTACCAATACAGTGACTAAACGTTTGATCTCATCAAAGATCAAAGACACATCAATAAAAACAGTATTGGAAAATTGCTGAATTAAACCAACCATTTTGACTTTTTCAGCAGGTGGGACATAAAAACTGCCCAAATAACTACCCGCATTTACATCCAAAGTATTGGGCGCAAAAACAAAGAAGAAGTTCGGACTAAAACTTTGCCACTCTACAGTTCTTAAATTCACCACCTGTGCCTGCAAGCGACCTTCAGGTAAGCTAAATGTTAAATGATCACCAATTTTAATCCCCAACTCTCCAGCCAATTTAGCTTCTACAGATACTTGCCCAACTTGAGTTAATTTGGCATCTCCAGCAACAATCACATTGTCTGATGGGTATTGATCGGTTTGCGTCAGATTCAGTTCACGACGTAATGAATTACTTTGTTTCACTAGATCTGCTGAAAAGGCTTGATCATTTTTCGCAATTAATCGCCCTTTCACATTGGGGTATAAAGGTGTACTTTTCCAATGTTGCTGTTCAAGTTGTTGTTTAAAGGCATCAAGTTCAAAAGGTGGTAATCCATAAATGAATTGGTTCGGTGTCCCTTCAGGCAGTTGTTGTTGCCAACGCTCTAATAAATCGGTTCGTAACACAGCCAAGACCGTAATTAAACTCAACCCCAAAGCTAACGCAGTAATTTGTAATGCTGTTTGCGAAGGCGTTCGCACATAAGCGGAAAGCTGATTTCTCATTGATTTTAAAATTTTTAAAATCAACCATACAATTGAAAATAACAAACCTGTTAATACAATCACTGAACCCATAACCAGTGTTGTCAGGATGACATTTTCAGTTAAAACCAAACTAAAAATAATCAAACTGACTAATCCCGCAGACATCATCCACACTATTGAACGTGCTGATTTTTCTTGCTGACGAATCACTCGAATTGGCGGGGTGCTAAGCAATTGCCATAAACTTGGGAAAATAAACCCAATCAACACAATGGCACTGGTGAAAATAGCAATCGGTAATGGTCCAAGTAACATTTCAAACGCTGAAAAGCTTAATTCAAGGTTTGGAATCATATGCAACATCAATTGAAGCAAGGAATAACCTAAAACCAGTCCTAGAATACTGCCTATCACAATAGCGATGAGAATCACTACAACGAGCAAGCCCAAATAGGTTTGGAAAATTTGCTGTTTGGTTGCGCCCATACAACGCATCAAAGCAATATGATCTTGGTTTTGCTGTACATAACGTTGACTGGTTAATGCAATCGCTAAGCCACAGAGCAAAATGGTTAAGATATTTGCCAATTGTAAGAAAATATCTAAATTTTCAATCGGTTTTAATAAACGAGAATTTCCATCATTGGCATTGCGTAGTCTTAAACTGGTTTGATCCTCCAAGTCTGATTCTGCATTTTGCATGGCTTGAGTGGATTGATCCGTTTGAGCACTATTGCTTTGTTGATTGCCTGATTGATCACTTAATTGATGATCATTTTGTTGTGTCGCTGGATTCTGTTCAGGCTGTTTTACAGAATCTTTTGTATGATTCGATTTTTCCTGTTCTTTAAAGGCTTTAAATACACGCTGATATTCAGCCACAGCTTGTGAGTCACCAGCCATCAATAAACGATATTCGATACGGCTACCGATTTGAACAGCATTGGTTTTTGCAACATCAGCCTGAGAAATAATCACCGTTGGTGAAAATGCTGAAAAACCAAGTTCTTGGTTAGAATCATGCTCAATAATGCCTGCCACTTTAAACTGACCATCAGCAATTTGAACGGAATCACCCACTTTGAGTTTTAACAATTCTTGTGCACGTTTACTTAACCAAATCCCACCACTGGGTAATTTTTGATTGGGTAAAACACGTAACTCGCCTCGCAATGGAAAAGCTTGATCAATCGCTTTCACATTCACCATGACAAATTGGTCATGGGTTGAAGCCATAGAACCAAACATGGTGACTTGAGATTGCTTAAGTTTGAGCTGATCAGCTTGTTTTAACCATTGTTGCTCAATGGGATAATTATCACTCAATACTAAATCAGCCGCTTGCATTTTGGCAGCTTGTAAAGTCACAGCTTGTTGCACTTGATCATTACTAAACTTCAATGCAGTCGTCGCACTAATCGCCAAACTTAAAGCAATAATTAATAGATAAATGCCTGAAGTTGCAAAACTTTGCCTGAATAATGGCTTAAATAAAGTAAACATTACACAACCTCACCTGTCTGAGTGAATTGTGAATGTTCAATCAATACGCCATCTTTCAACTCATAATGACGTTGGCACTGGGCAGCCAGTTGCGGATCATGTGTAACCAAAACTAAGGTTGTACCTAATTCTCGATTTAAATCAAAAAGTAATTGTTCAATTTCATGAGCTGTATGCTCATCCAGATTACCTGTAGGTTCATCTGCAAAAATAATTTTAGGGTCAGAAATAAGTGCTCTGGCGATTGCAACACGTTGCTGTTCACCACCTGAAAGTACTTTCGGCGTTTGATGACTTTGACGCTCTAATCCGACTTTTGCCAATAACTTTAAAGACTTCTGTTCAGCTTCACCATAATTAAAGTTTTTCTGTATCCGCAGTGGCAACATTACATTTTCAAGCGCAGATAAATGTGGAAGCAATTGAAATGATTGGAACACAAAACCAATATATTTCAGTCGAACTAAAGCTCGCTGCTCTTCATTGAGCTGTTCAATCGATTCAGCACAAACCGTAAGTTGCCCTGAACTCGCTTGATCCAATGTGGCGAGAATACCCAACAAAGTCGATTTTCCAGAACCTGAACGTCCTGTAATCGCAACTTGCTCACCTGTATAAATATTGAGATTTAAATTTTCAAAAATTGTAAGTGTTTGATGCGGTAATTCTATCTTTTGTGTCAGTTGCTGTGCAGCAATGATCACCTGTGGCATGATGGAAGAAGTTAAATCACCCTGAACCTTAGACATCTTACAAGTACCCTATTATGCAAATCAAAAAATGGTTAAATTTGAAAATGATCAAAAATTTTATTCATTGTTTAATTTTTAGCATGATCTGTCTGTTACCCGTTAGTAGTTTTGCAAAAACCGTTATGATTTTAGGTGACAGCCTGAGTGCAGGTTATGGTCTCAATCCACAACAAGGTTGGGTCGCATTGCTACAGCATCGCTTAGATCAACAATTTCCAAAACAACATAAGGTTGTGAACGCTAGTGCCAGCGGTGAAACCACAAGTGGGGCTTTAGCACGATTACCTAAATTATTACAAACTTACAAACCTGATGTTGTGGTGATTGAGTTGGGCGGAAATGATGGTTTACGTGGTCAACCACCTCAAATGATTCAGAAAAACCTAGCGCAACTGATTCAACAAAGTCAAAAAACTAAAGCAAAAGTGGTTTTATTGGGAATGAAAATACCGCCAAACTACGGAACCGCGTATAGCAAAGCATTTGAAAATAATTACCAAGTTTTAAGCCAGCAGTATAAAGTCAAACTACATCCTTTCTTTATGAATGGTATCGCTGGAAATAAAAACTTAATGCAAAAAGATTTGATCCACCCCAATGCGGCAGCGCAAAAGCTTTTATTGGATAATGCTTATCCGTTAATTCGAGGGGCATTGTAAAAACTCACAAAAATTACATTGCTGAGTAAATAGGTGAATGTTTGCAATCCTCATCCTAGCCTTCTCGCTGAGCTATATATGGCGCAAGAGAAGGTAGTTTCGATAATAAACATTGAAGCCTTTTCACACAGGAAAAAGAAATTTTCCATAACACAATAAAAAAGACGCATAACGCGTCTTTTCTACGATGATTATTCTACAGATTAAGCTGGAATATCACGTACAGAAGCATTACGAATCGCTTCTTTCAAAGCTTCATAGCCATGAATTGGTGGGAATTGCGGAAACTCACGAATTACATTTTCAGGTGCATCGAATAAGAAACCTTGATCTGCTTCACCCAACATTGTGGTGTCATTATAAGAATCACCTGCTGCGATGACACGGAAATTTAGACCATGTAATGCTTTTACAGCTTCGCGCTTTTGATCAGGTTGGCGTAATTTATACGCTGTGATCATACCATTTTCATCTGTTTCCAACTTGTGACAAAAAATCGTTGGCCAACCCAATTGCTTCATCAACGGATGAGCAAACTCATAGAATGTGTCAGAAAGAATGATCAATTGAAAATGTGTTCGAATCCATTCAACAAACTCTTTTGCACCCGGAAATGGCCCCATATCTGCAATCACAGCTTGAATATCATTTAGACCTAAACCATGTTGTTTAAGAATATTCAAACGTTGAGTCATCAACACATCGTAGTCTGGAATATCACGTGTTGTTGCTTCTAATTCTTTGATTCCTGTTTTTTTAGCAAAATTGATCCAGATTTCTGGTACCAATACACCCTCAAGATCAAGACATACGATTTCCATGGGTTCTCCCAAATGTCAGTTTAAAATTTTGGCGCTATCATAGCATTAAAGTTTTAAAGATGACGGAAAGTTTCTGTACCAATTCACTTTTCATTGCTGATTTACTTAGAGAAAGCCTATTCAGAATAAATTTTAATGCAATCTACTGAATAGACAGAATATATACCAAGGCATTTTTGATTTAAGATCAAATATTTTTAACCACATAAATCTATTTTCTTCATAAGCATTCTAAATAATCTGCTAAGCAGTTTATTTCATTTACTTTAAAATAAAATGAATTTCAAAAGATTGTTTTCTGAGACAAAGTCATTTTTTAATTTTATCTGCACTGGATAATGTTAAATTTACTCGGATAAAGTCTACATAAAACATAGCTTCAAGCTAACTGCCAGGAGCAGACATGACCACCATTCCAACGATAGATCTTGTTGATGCACTTGCTGCTGAATACGCCGAAAAATCTCCATCTGAAATATTAGAACTTGCACTCTCTCAACAAGGTGAAATTGCGATTTCATTTTCAGGTGCTGAAGATGTTGTTTTGATTGATATGGCACATAATCTAGGTAAGCCATTTCGTGTATTTAGCTTAGATACTGGACGTTTGCACCCTGAAACTTATCAATTCCTTGAAACAGTGCGTAAACATTACGGCATACAAATTGAAATCTGTTTCCCTGAAGCAGCTGCCGTACAGCAACTGGTCAATGAAAAAGGCTTGTTTAGTTTTTATCAAGATGATCACAAAGAATGCTGTGGAATCCGTAAAGTACAGCCTTTACGCAAAAAACTTGCGACTTTAGATGGTTGGATTACAGGACAACGTAAAGATCAGAGTCCAGGTACACGTACCGAAATTCCCGTTATTCAGGCTGATCCCGGGTTTTCTGGAGAAGGCAAACAACTCATCAAATATAATCCACTGGCAAACTGGTCTAGTGCAGATGTTTGGAACTACATTCGCATGATGGAAATTCCTTACAACCCTTTACATGAAAAAGGCTTTATTTCAATCGGATGCGAACCTTGTACCCGCGCTGTATTACCTAATCAACATGAACGTGAAGGTCGCTGGTGGTGGGAAGAAGCCACACACAAAGAATGTGGCTTGCATGCTGGCAATTTAAAATAAAGTTAACAGTCTATTTCTAGAAAAAAGTCACTACATTTAGTGACTTTTTTCTAGACCTATCATTCATCGAAATCCTTGGATTTTAGCAACGAAATCGTTTTATACTTCAAGTTAAGTTTTATAATTCTAACAACACAACGCTCAGACACGAGCTGTTGTATAAATTGCAGTGAGGCAATCTAAAATTATGCGCCCATTACACCCAATCGATTTTATTTTTCTTAATTTAGAGAAACGGCAACAACCGATGCATGTTGGTGGATTATTCTTATTTGAGATTCCAGAACACGCTCCTTCTACTTTTATTCAAGATTTAGTTTCAGATATCCGTAATTCAAAATCAATTCCAGTCCCACCTTTTAATAATCTTTTAAATGGCTTTTTTTGGGATGAAGATGAAGACTTTGATATAGACCATCATTTCCGTCATATTGCACTCCCTCACCCGGGTCGAATCCGTGAATTATTGGTTTATATTTCACAAGAACATAGTGCCTTGATTGACCGTGCAAAACCACTTTGGACTTGTCATATCATTGAAGGTATTGAAGGCAATCGTTTTGCCATGTACTTCAAAATCCACCATGCCATGATTGATGGTGTGGCAGGTATGCGTTTAGTTGAAAAATCATTTTCAAAAGATCCAAATGCCAAAACCATTATTCCACCGTGGTGTGTAGAAGGTAAACGTTCTCAGCGCTTTAAAGAACCTAAACTCGGTAAAGTGAAGAAAATACTCAATACATTGAAAGGACAAATTGAAGCTGCGCCTAAAGTAACTCAAGAGCTTTTCCAAACCGTTTTTAAAGAAATGGGGAAAAATCCTGATTATGTATCGAGTTTCCAAGCACCAAGTAGCTTATTTAACCAACGTGTAAGTTCTTCACGTCGTTTTGCAGCACAATCTTTCGAGCTTGATCGTTTTAGAAATATTTCCAAAGCTCTAGGTGTTACGATTAATGATGTCGTCTTAGCTGTCTGCTCAGGCGCATTACGTGATTACTTAATTACTCAAGATGCTTTACCGAAAAAACCATTGATTGCAATGGTTCCTGCGTCCTTACGTGATGACGACTCAGATATGAGTAACCGTATCACTATGATTCTCGCAAATCTAGGAACGAATAAAGAATTGCCTGAAGAACGTTTAGAAATCATTCGTCGCAGTGTTCAAAATTCTAAAACTCGTTTTAAACGTATGAATTCAGATCAGATTTTGAATTACAGTGCTTTTGTTTATGGTTTGGCTGGTTTAAATATTGCGTCTGGAATGATGCCAAAACGCCAAGCTTTCAATGTGATCATTTCCAATGTACCGGGGCCTCGTGAGCCGCTGTATTGGAATGGTGCAAAGTTAGATGCACTCTACCCTGCATCTATCGTTCTTGATGGACAAGCACTCAATATCACTATGACTAGTTATTTGGATAAATTGGAAGTAGGCTTAACAGGTTGCCGTAAATCATTGCCAAAATTGCAAAACTTACTGACGCATTTGGAAAATGAAATCCAGAAATTTGAACAATTGATTGCTGATTGCTGAAAAAAATCCTGAATCTAAAAATGTGGAAGATAAAGCAACCAATACCCAAGCTCCAAAAACAACAACACGCTCAAAACCTGTGATTGTAGACTCAACTGACATACAAAAACCTGCTTAATATCTTGATTTAAGCATGCCTAATCTTCCTTTCAAAGGAGGATTGGGCAAATCCTAATTTCTTCACTCGTCTTATTTTCAGCTCTCTTTTGTTTTTACTCTCTGCTTTTCTTCTTCTCTGCTTTTTCTTTTTTCATTCAGAGATAAGAAGATTACTTAATATTTGTAAGAATAGAGTGATAAGAGAAGCCGTTTGAAATATGTCATTATTGAAATCAATTCAAAAAAACGCGTCCTCAAAAGAACACGTTTTAGAAAAAATTAAGGGGCTTCAATCGGCCCCTTAATTTTTAACATTACGGCATTGTCTCAGAAGCTGATGACAAACATTCACCACCATATCTTTGGTGATATTTACTTCTTTACCATCATCATCCAACATTACACATGTATTTTTAGGCTGTGACTCTAATACATGCTTAATACCGCTTTTTATTATTTGTTCACTTACGCTCATTTTAACCTCACTTGCTAAGACGATTTAAAGGGAGAAATGTCTTTGGCTACCTTTATGTCTAGTATTGTGAAATCAAAGCACAAAGTAAAATTTCAGATGTAACAACTGTTTAACGATATTCTGTTACAATTTCAACTTAAAATGATATCGTATTGCTCTTGCGTATATAAATTTTCAACTTGGAATTTAATCACGCGATGCACGAAATGCTCTAAATCTGCGACTGCTGGCGCTTCTGCGGTTAAAAGGCGATCTATTACTGAAGGATGCGCAACGACAGTAAAGCCACTCTGAGATTCATAAGCTCGAGCATATCTGAGGATTTCTCGAAAAATTTCGTAACACACTGTCTCTGCGGTTTTAATATAACCACGTCCTTGACAAGCAGGACATGACTCACAAAGCAGATGTTCAAGTGACTCACGTGTGCGCTTACGTGTCATTTCAACTAAGCCAAGCTCTGAAACTTGCGTAATTTTCGTTTTCGCATGATCACGTTCAAGCATTTTATCAAACTGATTCATTACTTCTTCACGATGCTGCGCTTCTTGCATATCAATGAAGTCGATAATGATAATACCGCCTAAGTTTCGCAACCTAAGCTGGCGAGCAATGACTTGAGTTGCTTCCATATTGGTTTTAAAGACTGTGTCTTCAAGCGTACGCCCACCGACATAAGAACCCGTATTGACATCAATGGTCGTCATGGCTTCAGTCTGATCAATCATCAGATAACCACCAGACTTCAAAGCAACACGGGTTTGCAATGCACGTTGAATATCTTCTTCAACATTATACAAATCAAAAATTGGGCGCTCACCCGGATAATGAATCAGACGATTGGTCATGCTTGGTACAAATTCGCAGACAAATTCTGCTAGCTTGGCATGAATTTCACGTGAATCGACTGAAATTTTAGCCGTATCTTCATTTGCCAAATCACGAATCACACGTTGTGGCAAAGGTAATTCTTCAAATATTAAAGAAGGAACAATCACACTTTTTTGTTTATCTTGAATGTATTGCCACAGCTTTGCTAAATAAGCCATATCTTGTGCAATTGCTGCTTCTTCAATTCCTTCAGCAGCAGTACGTACAATCACTGAACCTGGTAGCTTATGCTCTGCTTGAATACGCTCAATCATCGAACGTAAACGGTCACGCTCTTCTTCTGATTCAATACGTTGTGAAACGCCAATATGATGACCATAAGGCATCAATACCAGATAACGAGAAGGAATAGAAAGATCAGTGCTTAAACGAGCACCCTTTGTTCCAAGCATGTCTTTCATGACTTGAACAGTGAGAATTTGCCCTGGTTGTAATAGTTCAAAAACATTCGGCGTTGGTTGGTTACGTGTCCAAACCATATCATTAATATGTAAAAAAGCAGTACGAGATAATCCGATATCTACAAAAGCAGCTTGCATACCCGGAAGTACACGTACAACTTTCCCTTTGTAAATATTACCTACTAACCCACGCTTAACAGTACGTTCAACAAATAGCTCATTGACCGTACCATTTTGAATTAAGGCCACGCGACATTCCATAGGCGTGACGTTAATCAATAACTCGTCAGACATAACAAAACTCAAAACATTATAAAAATTCTTTTTCGCAGTTAATTTAGTGCTTCAACTGCCCTGCTGTATTTGATCGAGTAACTGTATTGTTTCATGCAATGGTAGTCCTACAACATTACTATAGCTACCATTGATATGTTTAACATACTTTGCAGCAAAGCCTTGAATCGCATATCCACCGGCTTTACCTATAGGTTCCCCTGTCGCCCAATATTCTTCCATATCCTTAGAGCTTAAAAATTGGAACTCAACCTCAGTACGAACCACAACACTCAATAATTGTTTGGCATTTGCAACGCAAACACCTGTCAGCACTTCATGCTTTTGACCTGACAATAATGTCCAAATATCAAATGCATGTTGCTTAGATTCTGGCTTACCGATAATTTGATCTGCAAAAACTAAACTTGTATCCGCAGCAATCACTATACTTTCAGGATGCAAGCCCAAAACAGCTTGGGCTTTTTGTACCGCTAATCGTTCCACATAATGATCAATCTGCTCATTTTCTAAAACAGATTCATCAATATCAGGACTACAGATTTCAAAATTTAATCCGACCTGTGACAACAATTCTTTTCGTCGAGGTGAACTCGAAGCTAAAATTAAATGCGCCATCTTCTCAATAAATAATAGAAAATAGGCCAGCATAAAATACTAGACACTAAAGGTTGCCAATGCCGTGCAAACGAAAAATGCACACCTGCCATGATCTGTCCCATAAAAGTAAAAACCAAATGAGCCAAAATGGCAAACATGCTGATAATCCAAATATTACTAAATGTCAGCACACGTCTTTCACGAATAAAATAACGGGTTAAAAAAGCAATCAGAACATAACTTAAAGCATTCATGCCCAAAGGTGCATCTAGTAACAGGTCTGTAAATAACCCCATGGTAAATGCAAACCAAACGCCACACCATGTAGGCTGACAAAGCACCCAAAATAGCATGATCATAAACATGTACACTGGTCGCCAACCCGCAAACACATAAGACATTGGGTAAACGACTAGAATCGAACAAATAATAATTGAAACGACAATAATGAATAACGGGTCTTTACGTTGTTTTTCTGAGCGTAATTTTTTAGCGATCAACATTTGGCTGCTCCATCGCTAAGGAATCAGAAAATAATACCACGACATGATGACCACCAGCCAACTGTGCAGCAGGTACAACATCAATTTGAGCGAACTCACCTGTATTATGGCGCATGACTTTAGAAACTGAACCGACTAAGTAACCCGCTGGAAAATGTTGCCCTAAACCAGAACTATAGACTTTATCGCCTACTTTGATATTGGCACTGGTTGGAACATATTCCATTTTCAAACGACCTAAATCACCTGTACCTGTCACAATTGCACGCATACCTGAACTTTCTAAACGTACAGATAAAGAATGTTCTTTATCGGAAAGTAACATGATACGGCTACTGTGTGGATAAACACTAATCACTTGCCCCATGATACCTTTATCATCCAAAACAGTTTGACCCACTTTGATTTGATTGGCAGAACCACGGTTAATGATAATGATGTGACGTAAAGGATCTGCATCCGTCCCAATCACTTCAGCAATTTCCATACGACCATCAATGATTAACGGCGTATCGAGTAAACCACGTAAACGTGCATTTTCAGCTGAAAGTTCAGAGAGTTTTTGCAGACGCACTTGCGCTTGAAGCAATTCCGCTTGCATCGCAGTATTTTCACGACGCAATTGTGCTTCAGATTTGGTTTGTTGATTGAGCCATTCTTTCGATAATACAGGATAACTCGCTAAGGCATAAATCGGGTTATACGCCGCATACAAGACATCTCTTGCAGGTTGGATCACTTGAGGCATGCGCCAGTTAAAAAACAGCACTACCAAGCAAGTGATGACCGCAATGATGAACGAGCGAAAAGATGGCGGTTGTCTTGAAAAGAGATTCGGTTGCACCGCCTCGTCCTTAAACTTAATCTACGAAAGTTTAGCCTACAAAAAGCATATCATGGTTTGGATTGTCAAAGAATTCTAAGACTTTACCACCACCACGAGTCACACAAGTTAAAGGATCTTCAGCAACAACAACAGGTAAACCTGTTTCTTGAGCAAGTAATTTGTCTAAATTACGCAGTAATGCACCACCACCTGTTAACACGATACCACGCTCTGCGATATCTGAAGACAATTCAGGAGGCGTCTGTTCCAATGCAGATTTTACTGCTGAAACAATACTTTGTAATGGATCAGAAATGGCTTGCGTGATTTCATCAGAAGTTACAGTAATCGCGCGAGGCACACCTTCAGCAAGGTTACGACCACGAACTTCAATTTCTAAAGTTTTACCATCAGAAATCGCCATACCCACTTCTTTCTTAATGGTTTCCGCAGTTGTTTCACCAATCACACAACCATGTGCTTTACGTACATAGTTAATGATTTGTTCATCAAATACATCACCGCCGATACGTAAAGAATCTGCGTACACACAACCTTGTAACGAAATGATGGCAATTTCTGTTGTACCACCACCAACGTCTACAACCATTGAACCACAAGCTTGCTCAACTGGCATGCCTGCACCAATTGCAGCAGCCATTGGTTCTTCAATCAAACGTACATCACGTGCGCCTGCATTAAATACAGCTTCACGAATTGCACGACGTTCTACCAAAGTTGATTTACACGGTACGCAAACCACAACACGAGGTGCAGGTGGAAATAAACGTTTTTCGTTCACTTTATCTAAAAATTGGTGCAACATAGTTTCAGTGACTTCAAAATCTGCAATCACACCATCCTTCATCGGACGGATTGCAGAAATGTTTGCAGGCGTACGACCAAGCATTTGCTTAGCGTCTAAACCTACAGCTGCAACAATTTTCGCCGAACCACTATGGCGAATTGCCACAACTGTCGGTTCATTTAATATAATGCCCTTTCCTGGTGCATAAATAAGTGTATTTGCAGTACCTAAATCAATGGCAAGATCTGGCGAAAACAAGCCAATTAGTCGTTTTAGAATCACGGGTCGTTCTCAGTTTAAACTTTATGTGGACGCAAGATGGCAACTTTAACTAAATGTGATGATTTGAACAAGTCAATCGCTTATTATAACGCACGATATTTTGAATTTTTTTGAAACTAATTAGGTGAGACATCATGTCAACTTCAGATGCTCAGCACACTGCAGAGTTAAATGCACAAACAGTATCGCAGATCGCCAATCTTGCTCGATTGTCGTTGAATGATACGCAATCTGCTGAATATGCTCAAAGTTTAAATAAAATCTTGGGGATGATGGAAACATTAAAAGGTATTGATACCGAAGGTGTTGAGCCACTTAAAAGCCCATTTGATCATCCGCAGCCACTTCGCCCTGATGTTGTGACAGAAACCAATCATCGCGAACAATATCAAGCTATAGCCCCTGCTACACAAGACGGCTTATACCTTGTACCTCGTGTGATTGAATAATATTCAACCAAATAAACTTATTTATAAAATTAATCGTAAAGAATTGTACTCATGACTGATTTACACCGTTTATCGATTCGTGAAATGACTGAAGGGTTAAAAACTGCTCAGTTTTCTTCTCGTGAATTGACTCAACACTATTTAGACCGTATTGCAAAAATCGATGACCGTGTTCAATCGTACATTACGGTGACGTCGGAACAAGCACTTGCGCAAGCAGATGCTGCGGATCATTTACTCAAATCTGGCACAGCGGGCATATTGACTGGTGTTCCAATTGCACATAAAGATATTTTCTGTACGCAAGGGATTCGCACTTCTGCGGGTTCAAAAATGCTGGATAATTTTATCTCGCCTTATGACGCAACTGTTGTAACCAAAACTAAAGAAGCTGGCCTAGTGACTTTAGGTAAAGTGAACATGGATGAATTCGCAATGGGTTCAACCTCTGAAAGTTCATTCTACGGTGCAACGAAAAACCCATGGAACTTAGAACATGTTCCGGGTGGCTCATCAGGTGGTTCAGCGGCTGTAGTAGCTGCGGATTTAGCGCCGATCGCAACGGGTACAGATACAGGCGGTTCAATTCGCCAGCCTGCTTCATTCTGTGGTTTAACAGGCTTAAAACCGACGTATGGTCGTGTATCACGTTTCGGTATGATCGCATTCGCATCATCACTTGACCAAGCTGGTCCAATGGCGCGTTCTGCTGAAGATTGTGCATTCTTAATGAACACCATTGCAGGACATGACGCTAAAGATTCAACTTCTGTGAATAAAGAAGTCGATGACTATGTTGCAAACTTAAATGCAACAGCAGTCAAAGGTTTACGTATTGGTATTCCTAAACAATATTTTAATGTTCAAGGTTTAGATGCTGACGTTAAAGCACGTGTTGAAGAATCATTGAAGAAATTGGAAGAGATGGGTGCAACCTTGGTTGAGATTGATCTCACCATGAGTGAAGCTTATGTGCCAACTTATTATTTGATTGCACCTGCTGAAGCTTCATCGAACCTGTCACGTTATGACGGCGTGCGTTATGGCTACCGTTGTGAAAACCCAACCGATATTTTAGATCTCTATAAACGCTCTCGTTCAGAAGGTTTTGGCGCAGAAGTTCAACGTCGTATCTTGATCGGTACTTATGCACTTTCTGCTGGTTATTACGATGCTTATTATGTTAAAGCACAAAAAGTCCGTCGTTTAATCCAGCAAGATTTCTTAAAAGCATTTGAAAATGTTGATGTTATCGCTGCGCCATCTGCACCGACTACAGCTTACAAAATCGGTGCAAATCTTAGCCCGACTGAAATGTATTTAGGCGATATTTATACCCTTGCGGTGAACTTGGCAGGTCTGCCAGCGATCAATGCACCTGTTGGTTTTGATGCAAATCAGCTTCCTGTAGGCTTACAGTTGATTGGTAATTATTGGTCGGAATCTCAATTGTTATCTATTGTTCATCAATATCAACAAAATACGGATTGGCATACTAAACGTGCGGCAATTGCTGAGGAGAACACCTAATGACTCAAGCTCAAAAAGCACCTAAATCAAACTTGATTGATGGATGGGAAGTCGTTATCGGGATTGAGATCCACACGCAATTGATGACCAATTCTAAAATTTTCTCAGGTTCTTCAACCACTTTTGGTCAAGACCCAAATACACAAGCCAGCCTTGTTGATTTGGCAATGCCTGGCGTACTTCCAGTATTGAACCAAGAAGTCGTTGATCTTGCGATTCGTTTTGGTTTAGGTATCGATGCCTATATCGATCAGGCTTCTGTGTTTGCACGTAAGAACTATTTCTATCCTGATTCGCCTAAAGGCTATCAGATCAGCCAGATGGACAATCCAATTGTTGGTTTGGGTCATATCGACATTCAACTTGAAGATGGCACAGTGAAGCGTATAGGCGTAACACGTGCGCATTTAGAGGAAGATGCAGGTAAATCGATCCATGATCAATTCGAAGGGATGTCTGGTATCGATTTAAACCGTGCAGGTACGCCGTTACTCGAAATCGTCTCTGAGCCTGATATGCGTTCTGTGGAAGAAGCTTTGGCTTATATCAAAGCGATTCACACTTTAGTACGTTGGTTGGGAATTTCTGACGGTAATATGGCGGAAGGTTCTTTCCGTTGTGACTGTAACGTGTCTTTACGTCGTCCGGGCAATGCGTTCGGTACACGTTGTGAATTGAAAAACATCAACTCTTTCCGTTTCATTGAACAAGCGATCAATGTTGAAATTGAACGCCAAATGGATATTTTGGAAGATGGTGGCAAAATCGACCAAGAAACCCGTTTGTTCGATACCGTGAAAATGGAAACGCGTTCGATGCGTTCTAAGGAAGAAGCGAACGATTACCGTTACTTCCCTGATCCTGACTTGCTTCCTGTTATCATTTCAAATGAACAAGTTGAAGCGGCTCGAGCTGCGCTTCCTGAGTTGCCTAAAACACGTCGTGCTCGTTTTATCGCTGATTTTGGTGTGACTGAGTATGATGCGCATGTATTGACGCTTTCTCGTGAAATGGCAGACTTCTATGAAGCTGTTGTAATTGCTGCGGGCGGTGCTGCTCAAGGTAAAGTTGCTGCAAACTGGGTGATGGGTGAATTCTCTGGTGCTTTAAATAAAGCCAGCTTAGAACTTCAAGACTCGCCTGTTTCTGCTGAGCAATTGGGTGGCATGATCGCACGTATTGTTGATAACACCATTAACGGCAAAATCGCTAAGCAAGTGTTTGGCTTTATGTGGGAAGCAGAAGGAAAATCTGCGGATGACATTATTGCTGAGAAAGGCTTAAAGCAAGAAACCGATACAGGTGCGATTGAAGCGATTATCAAAGAAGTGCTTGCAGCCAATGAAAAAATGGTCGAAGAGTACAAGTCTGGTAAAGAAAAAGCTTTTAATGGTCTCGTTGGTCAAGTCATGAAAGCTGCAAAAGGTAAAGCTAACCCTGCGCAAGTGAATGAATTGATGAAGAAATTGATTGGTTGATACAATCTAATTTTAAAAGATAACCCGCTTAAGAGCGGGTTTTTTGGTTTTATTGTAGT
>Ga0209023_10003430_pt1 | contig 18938 bp, 14 predicted proteins | sample LakOneMetagenome_FD_187468 | JGI IMG/M metagenome (GOLD analysis project Ga0209023, IMG submission 187468) | Freshwater and sediment microbial communities from Lake Erie, Canada (SPAdes) (version 2) | ecosystem: Environmental > Aquatic > Freshwater > Lentic | place: Lake Erie, Canada...
CAATTGGATTGGTACGAACATAACCTGCGTCTAACAAGAATCGATACATCCGTGAAAGTACCGTACGTGCATAGGCAATTGATTGCGCCGATAGCGGTCCCTTTAAAACCTGAGTGACTAATTGTTCCGGATTAAAATCGATAATCCAATGTTGGGGTGGATTCCTAAGAAGCGTAAAATAATCATGCACCAATTCAACTTTGACGTCACGTAAAACGACAGCACCACTTTGATGTAAAAATAATAAAAATCGACGTGCTTCACGCCGATAACTGAGAAAGGTATGTTCCGATCGACCAGAGCTTGCTGCAAGCCAAGTTTGCACAGCTTCGAGATCATTATTCGCATTGAGTGCTGATGAGTATTCTGTTTTTTGTTGATCATGCAACTGTGGCAGGAAGTCGATGCGTCCACTGGAAGTGTCAATAATTGCAGGATTCATAGCGCGCTCATTCGATAAAACATCAAATTCTTATGGATGCGTAACTTATCCCTATATTAACAGCACTTTTCGCCATAAAGCAACTACTACCGATAATATCAATTATCGGTAGTAGTTTAATATAATCTATTATTTTCAGCTAAATTTGAAGGATAAATAAGGTAAAGTGTGTATATTCACCTTATGTAAATGCTGTAATTTCAAAAACTAAGTATTAATTAAAATTTAAGGAAATTTAATAATGTTGGACAAAATTAGAGATGTTTTTTCAGGCGGTATCGCTGGAGAGATTGCACAGAAATTCGCAAAAGACCCAACATCGGTTCTTCCAGATCTAATTAAAGAAGCGGAAGCAAAAATTCATGCATTTGAAAATACAAAAGTCAGAATTGCACTCGCTGGGCCAGCAGGACGCGGAAAATCCTCGCTGATTAACGCGATTGCTGGTGATCCAGATTTAGCACCCGTCGGAGAAACTGAAACGACTTCTGAACGTAAATTATACTCAACCAAACATGGATTAAATTTGGAGGACATGCCTGGTTGCGGAACAGCAGCTTGGCCGTCTCAGACATATGCTGAAAAAGTTGAGTTAAAAGAATGTGATGCTATTGTTCTTGTAATGGGAGAACGGGTCACGGAAGATGACATCATGCTTTTCACTGTTGTCCAGCAAAATGAAATTCCTTGTTTTATTGTAAGAACAAAAATTGATAATGCTATTCAAGCGGCTTCTCGCCGAGGAGTCAGCGAAGCAGAGGTCATTGGAACCATTACGCAAGATATTAGAAACCGTCTAAAGCTAACGGATCATAAGGAAGTCTACATGATTTCCAACTGGGATCCTCAAAAATTTGATTTGGCAGATTTAGTAGAAGATATATCAGAGGCTTTAAGCGGAATAAAAAAGTCTAAATTCATAGCGACAAGCGCTGCATATACAAAAGCAGCATTAAAAAAGAAGCGGCCTGTTATCGAAGAAATTGCAAGTTACTATGCCTGGGCTTCCGCTGCAGGTGGGTTAATTCCAATTCCTGGTGTTAGTTTTGCGGCAGATATTGGTATTTTGACCAAACTCTCTCATCATATTCTCAGCTTTTATGGGTTGACTGAGTCACATTTAAAAAGCCTTCACGGAAAGACAACCTTAATGGGCACTGTTCAAGGCGCTGGTAAATTTGCAGCTCAATACGCTACCCAGGCTGGAATTACCCAGGTACTAAAGACTTTTGCCGGAGTGGCCACTGCAGAATCTGTTAAATTAATTGGTGGATGGATACCAATAATTGGGCAGGCGGGAAGCGCCCTTGTAGGTTATAAAATGACTAATTATTTTGCTGCTAATCTAATAGATGGCGCTGAAATACAAGCAGGGAGAATTTTAGATGCCGTTGCGGAAGATCATCTTGGGTGAATTAAGAGTGTTCTTTGAGACTTGGTTCTGACCAACATAATTGAGAATACTTTAAAGGTGATGTCTCTTAAATCATCGCCTTTAAAGTACAGTCTATGTGACCTAACTGAGCAAGTTGGATACTTTTGAATGTAATTATCAAATCAACAAAGACAGACTAGGCACCACAGAACCGGATAAAGTCACAGACAACTATTTTAAGTGGTGATGATTTGAAAACCAATGATATTAGTCAGCCATTTTTTTGGGTATCTCCCATTTCTTCCTCCATTTCAATAACATATGAATATGGTAAATATTCTTCTTTCAACAAGTTATTTTCAAACCGAGCAGGGTAAGGATCAACAATCTGTGTTTCTCCTTGATGAACTGGTTGACTTAGAAAGCGTTGCCAATCACTTGTTGAAGTCAGTTGTACTGACTTGTCAAAACTCGCTTGTAAGCAGGCGTCCATTTGTGCTTCCACCCTGTGCTTACGCTCAATGAACGACGCCACCTGTTCCTCGTCCACAGAACTTTGAAGATAGGGGAAGAATATTTTTAAATCTGATTCACTATCAGTCTTCAAACGCTGATTGACACAACCAAACAAACGGTCTAGCCGACCAACACGCTGCTCATTGTCCCCAGGAGAACCCGCCAAACCATAGTGATGTATCTGATAACACTGCATGTGCAAATTTACCCCTTCCTGTAGTACTGAGGTTGAAACCAATACATTAGGGTAGAACGGAGTATTGAAACCTAGAATCAAGCGTTGACGTCCTTCACTGTTCTCACCACAGGCATACCATGCAGGACTCGTAAGACGTTTTAGAGCTGTCCAGCTACTCTGACCGTGATCAATTATTTTTCCACACAATGCATCAAAGGTCTCAAGAGCTGCAATAAAGTATTGAAGTAACAATGAATTTGATATTGCAGGCATCACAAAGTTTACGAATCGGTGATAACTCCCTTGAACATCTCGACGATCAGGATGCTTTCTACGGAACGCTACAAACCATCCATACAACTCTACAATTACTGGACTGGCATAAAGCAACCCAGTTTTCAAATAATTTGCAAAATTCTCAGCCACTTGAGGGTCATTACTGGCCCAGTTCTCAAGTTTTTGTTTCAAGTGTTGAGGTAACAACGGTACTACCAATGTCCAGACAGTAACAACTTCGTTCTCATAGGAAATCTCTGGCGCTTGCCGAGACCCTATAGCCTTTTCCATAGCAGATAACGAGCTCCATGCAACGAGCCTTTCATAAAGCGCGGCATTACCATAATCTGAACGTTTGCTACCAGCTTCATGGTAGTAACAGCGGTATCCGGCTATGCGATAATCACTGGATGGTTCCAGAAACAACGAGAAAAGGCTCTCTGGTTTCACAAACCTCTGACGAACATTAGCACAATCCGTCTGCCCCCCCTTGTCCTTCTTGATCACAAATAACTCAGCAATCCGGGAACCAAGATATTCGTTGTTATCCTCAAGCTCTTCGGTTGGCTCGTCATGAAGCATATCTGCATTATTATCATGACTGTTTTGATTATCAATCAGCGATTCGAACCCATCACGAGACCAACCTTGTCGCCTCCATTCGTCAACTCTACTATCTTCAGGTGAGAGTTCCCAAGCAGCGATAATCATGGATGCCAGCAACTTATCATAGCCAGCGTTCATGCGCTGGGCCAGCTCGCGTACACTTGGTATACGACGTACAAAAATCAAATGTTTGTGATCTACAAGCTGTACTTCATCTGCATAGAGATCTTTCGGCAAACATTGGTCAACTATCGCACCATATTTTGGATGGTCTGGAAACTCTTTTAGTAGGTCAAAATACTCACCTGTCAGTTCCCTCAGCAAAACAGTGTCTTTAGCTTTGGCAAAGTCATCATGGGTTAAATCTTGATTACCAGCGAGATCTGACTCACTATGCTTAAGCTCATCAGCTTGACGACCCATTGACTCAAATCCTTCTAGGTAGCCATACATCAAAGATCGATTTTCACGCTGTTTTTTCAGATCAGCAACTAAACGCTTCTGATATAAAGCAAAAAATAATTCGGCATTAGGCCTCCCTTCGAAGGTTGAAGGTACGGGCTTTTCATGTCGATAATTTAATTTACTGTACAACCCATCACGACCCTCCATTAAACGTAATCGACGTAAAGCATACCGTTCCAACAAAGTTTGCGCATTCTGACTTTCTGTTTTGTCATCATCTGTACACACATCCGTGAAATAACTGAGAATATTTTTTACATTACTGAGTCGTGTGTGACTAGGAGTGGCTGTAAGTAAAAGGTTGTGCCGGCTTAAGCGAGAACCTGTTTTACCGAAAAGCGCTTTTGCTGCGGCAACGCGCTGTGAACCGCCACTCACATTCCGAAGATAATGAGCTTCATCCATAATGACTAAGTCAAAGCCCTCATCATTGAGTGCCTGTTTCAGATCTTTATGCACCAGCTGCGCAGCCTCGGCTGCTGCTCTTTCTAGATTGCCCTCACCTTTCTTCTGAGCCGATACCAATCCGCTTAAAGTGGAAATGGTAGTCAAATATAAGTGACCTGTCTGGTTTTCCACTTCATCTACTAGCTCATTGAGCCTAAAACATAACCTCACATTAGGTATTGGACTGTCATCGTCCTTATTACGTACCGCATTATCTTTATGTCGATAATGACGTCTAACAAACGTGTCAAATTCTCGACGCCAATGTCGACAAATATCTCGATTTGGTGTCATCACTAACACCCGCGCATCTGGTTTCAGTTTCCAGAGTAAAGCCGCAACTCCCAGCGCCTGGAAGGTCTTACCCATACCAACTTCATCTGCGAGTAATGCTACACCTTCGTTCGCCAGCTGATTCCAAAGATAGGCTACACCTTCGATTTGCTTTGCTGCCATAGACTCGCGATTATTAATATCGTATTGCCAGGACTCAACTTGACTGAAATTGATCCATTGAGAAACACGCTCGGGTGTCAATCTCCCCCAATTATTCTGCGTCATACAGACCCCCAGCTTCGACTCATTCTTGTATATTCCTTTACCAGTAGTTCTACATATTTAGCATCTGCCTCAACCGGTAGTTTTGGAACAAGGATCTTGAGTTTTTTCCAGCGATCAGAAGCTATTGTTTCGTTCTCATTTTTATAAGGCTCACTCAATTGTAACTGTCGAGCAAGATGACACAGGCCGTTAACCTCCTTAGCCAAAAACCAGTGAAATAAAACAGGTTTTTCTGTCGATATCTGGCTTTGGGTCTTATCCACTAACTCTTCTAGACACCCAGGGCGAGTAAAAACCCACTGCTCAAGTGTACGCAACGACTTAGCGCCACGTAAGCGAGTTGCATATTGGTAACTAGCTGAAAACAAGCGAAAATAACTGATATCTGGCGAGTCAATTTTGGAGTTAGCCTGTTCTGTAAGGCTATTTTCATCCAAATAAACGCTATTATCTTCACCGTCAAATACACGATAACTCACATCATCAACTGAAGGCTCAGGGCCTTCCATCACCATGGCATCGAACAAACTTTTCAAATCATCATATTGCTGGGCACGTCGACATGCTGTAGAAATCTCAATTAACAGTCCCGTGCCGCAACACTCTTTGTTTTTGAACACTTCATAACGATGATTGGCTAGCAGCTTTGACGGATCGGCAACAATTAACTGGGTTACTTCCAACAATTTAAGTCTCGGCTTCCATACTAAGGGAATCATCCGGTCCAAGGCCGGCAAACGAATACTGTAACTATTCATATCACAGGCATTATCATTCCATACACCCGTCAACTTATATTTCAAAGAAGCCCAATCAAATATCACTTGCAAATCAAAGGGGAGCGTTTTAGGTACGTCTAATGCGTCCTCCTTCAATTGCTCATCGGAAGCAAAGAATCTCGCATTCTCTTCTAAAGCCGGTCCTAAATAGTCACCAATTTTGGCTGTATCTTTAAAAATTAGACCTGCTTCAGCATTTACATTCTCTAACCATCTTTTCTTGTCTTTTTTTACGGCATTAGCCCCAGGCTTGGTACAGTTCCATGACCCGATCGCAAGATGCGTTCTAGTTTTCCACAATTTGGCATGAGTCGATTCAATGCGATCATCATGCATGCCGGGAAACTGATAGAGTGTTAGGACACTTTCATTCAATTGTTTTTCTAGACTTTCCGTCCAACTCGTTCGTAGATATTGACCTTCTGCTAAATCTGCAACCAAATGCACGCTAAGTTCAGGCTGCTTGTAATCTTCTTTTAAATTATGAATTAGTCTTGCAAGATCTTTGGATAGGTATGGTGACCAGATCGCTAGAGCTTGATGTTTATGTTCTCCTAGCAACTGATTCAGAAAGGCTTCGTCCTGAAAGCTGTGACTAAAACGGACTCGAGAACTCTCCTCAGAAAAACTCCTCAGGTTCGGCAGTGGACAATCTTCATTGATGTTGTCAAATAGATTACGAAAGAAATCACGCATGGACTGATATAGTAATTTTTCATTCACCGGCACAAACTGGAACACTTCACGATTTCTCCCCCAACCGCTCAAAGTCAGATTGGCGCTACCAGCACCAAGTACTCGTCCATTTTTCCCTTCAATGTAAATCACCTTGGCATGAAACAGACTTTCATCGGTGAATCCCATCGTATGAGAAACACTCCCCCATTTTGCTAATGAAACCCCATGAACGGATATCAAGGTCCGCTTATTCTGATCAGGCCCAATATAACGTTTGTCACAAAATACTCGGAAATCGATATTCCGTTCGCTCAGTACTTGCTGCAAAACTTCGTAATCCATGCGTGTACGAGGCTGATCCACCCCCAAAACAGCAGGCAGTAGAAATGTCTCGATGAACTCAATGTCAATATTGAAACTAGTCAACCAAACGCGTTGGATCTCACCGCAGCTGTCGAGCTGTCGCTTAAAATTCTCGAGAAGCTTCATGCAACCACCCCACGAAAACCATTAACAAGGTTACGGAATTGCGGAAAATAATAGTTGTTAACCCATGTCCCAAGAGCACGCGGATTTGGTAAAGGTTTGGTACGCGCATTCAGTCGAACCTGCTTAAGTCCAGACCGTTCCACCCAAGGAAGCTGTCCACGGATCTTCATCACTCCGGCATGATAAGCCAACAAGTCAGTCAGCTGCTCCTCAAAAGTTCCCAATGTGGCTACGGAAAGCAGTCTATTTAAACGGAATTTTGCAGAGCCCTTCACGACCTCCTGCAACTTCACGTTCCCTCTGACTAGTTCTGCAGTTTTCTGTAGCGTATTCTCATCACGCCCCATACCCCGCCAAAGCTCATTGAGCTCTTCTACTGTTTGATTACGTCTATGCTGAGCTAGTGTAAACAGTAAATCCAATTCGGCGAGAAAAGGTTCAAGCGTCAAGATGTGATCGAGCTTATGGGCCTCCTCCACCTCATTAACAGCGACACACCGCTGTTTTGCTTGCTGAAATATTTCTCTAGTCTTCGCTTCTTCATTTTCAGCACTATCGGCTTGTTCATCCAGCACAGTTAGCAACATTCCTGCGGCACCCTTATCAAGCCCAGTGACATCTAGCCAAAAAGCCCGAGTTGCTTCACCAGCATGACCGGATGTTGCCAATACTTTCTGATAAGTCTGCACTATCTTTTTAGGAAAGTTAGAGAATTTACACGAGGCAGGCATAGCCGACTTTAAATTACTTGTATTTATTAACGATATTAAATGTTCTTTGAGTTCACTGTATAGTTTACCAAGCGGATTATCCCTCCCAAATAGCACGTCAGTCTTTTCCCACAACTGAGTAGCTTGAGGGTCATGATATTGGTACTGATTATCAAAAAATCCGATTTCCATAAAGGGTGTTTTATAGCGCCCACTAATTCCAAGGCTAAGCTGACGCACAAGTAGGTGAGCCTGTTTCTTGTGACTAAGTATCAAAACTGGATCATTATCGATACGACGGCGACCATTAGTAGAACCGAGCACTCCTGATAGATCCAAATCACGTGATGAGCTTCCGCTTATCATAGAATATGTGAAAGCATTTTCGAGATAAATTAGCCATGCCTGCTTAAAAGTTAGGCTTTTTTTGTCACCGATCTCATTTCTAAGTGCTACGCTAACCACCACACTTTCATCATCGATCAAATCTCGAATCAATCTGTGGTTCAATAAGTTAAGGGTATAATTACGTACATCATTAGAAATGGAATTCACACGCTTACGAAATATTTGTTCTCCATAAGCAGACCAGATCACCAACACACCAAGTGGATCTATAAATGAATCACCATACAAACTATCATCGTACTCTGTAACAAAATGGTTTAATTTCAACGAAGACTATCCTTTTTCTTTGCTTTTTCACACATGAATTTTGCCCTTGTCACAGACTGTTTTTTCATGAACTTATGCACTTCATCACAAGCAATTAATAAGTCCTAAAATATAGTTCAGGGAGTTCTTAAATATTTTTTGATCCTTTACACCCACAAGTGATTAAGTTCCCTCATTCGCTTCCCTTTGATCTATCAAACAAGCATTCTGATAGCGCCGTTTCACATCTTGCAGTTAAGAAGATATCGACAGCAAGTGTTGCGCGAGTCATCCCACAATAAAATAATCGAACTTCCTTATCGGTGATAACTTTGAAATCAGCATCAATGAGTAAAATAAATGGACGCTGACTACCTTTAAAGCGATAGATACTATCGTAAATAATTTCACCATCAGTCCAAATAGGCTGCCCAGCATCGGTGTATTGTCCTGTAGCACGGGATAACTGGTATTCCCCAATTTGATTAACCGTGTTTAAGGTAGAGCTTGCTAACCCATGTAAGCTGACTATTGCTATGTCTTTGAGAGCCGCACCGCGTGAGAGTAAACGTTGAATATGCGCCTCCAACTGGTCTGCCAATGATTCTCGCGTCACTGGGATAAACTCAGGCTCTAATCCGTAATGTGGGTTCGCGGGGATGAGGGGGCGTTTAATAGCAAAAAGCGTTGTAAGATATTCCACGATCGCTGTGGGTGAGCGGAAACATTGATCAAGTTGTAATTCAACAGCATGTTCCAATGTCACACTATCTTGCTGATAAAGGTTTTGTTCAGGGTCTTCCAACCATACCAAACGACCTGAGGGTCGTAAGAATCGGCGCAATACATCGAGACTTTGCTGTGAGAAATCCTGGCCTTCATCAATAATTAATAAATCTAATAACCGATTATTTGGAATGGCAGTGTTTGCAACTGTTTTTTCCAACCGCTCGTAATATTGACTACCACGATGGATATCATCAAATGCTATTTGCTGCGACTGCAGAAATTGAGCATAAAAGGTGTCTTTAGTTTGAATACGCTCCGGATCATTGACCGCTTGCGCCAAACTATCTGCAAGTGGGCGATTAAAGCAGATGTAATGCACGACTTCGCTTTTTGAACGCGCTTCTTGAAATAACCCCAAACCAATCTGAGTTTTACCTGAACCTGCACAACCATTGATGCGCAATATGTAAGGCTTGAAGCTCAATCGCTGAACCCATGATAACAACGAGTCTTCGTGGCGACGATAGAGGTGCTCTTGATGAGTTTGCAATCGACCAATGTCGAGTTCAAGTTCAAGTACACCTGTCAGGAAATTGTGCATTTGACTAACTTTGACAGCGTTACCCATCAAATCACCGCAGATATTTTCAATGGTTTGTGCGAGTGATTCTTTACTTCCTGCGTGAACAATACGACTTATATCGAGTTGCGCTCCAATTTGTTCACGAACGGTGTAATCAGGTAAATAAAGTAAGTAATCTATATCAACAGTTGCGCCGTTTTGCTTCTGCCAAGCAGCTTTTAAGGCACTAACGTTGCGATGCAGTTGCTTGCCAGCGTCTTTATCAGTGACACCATACCGTTTATAAACATGCCCATTACGGACTGTAAGGCTTCCAGATTTTTGTTCAATGACGATTAGCTGGCCTGCAGGAGACACAATGCAGAAATCAATTTCACCAAAGCCGGTACTATGCTTTGTAGAGCGTGACCAAAGAACACTGCTGAAGACGGTATAATTGTCATGGAGAGCTTCAGCAAGATACTCAAGGGTCTGGCGTTCTGATTCGTGAAGACTAGTTGTTGTTGGAGCGTTGTAGTCAGGTGGGATAATGCGTGCCATAATTTTCCTTATCAGCATATCTCTATATGCTGATTTATGAAGGCCATTTTAAAATAGTGTAAAGTTAATTAATGTTTTGAATGGCTGTAAAGAGAAACCAATTCATTATTATGCACGCGATACACTCAACTGACTTTGGCAGAGTACTTCATAGTCACTTTTAATCGAGCCAGCTTGTGCAGATAGATCGATAAGTTGATGACTAATATCGGCAATCTGAACATCTAAGCATTGCGAGATTAACTCCTGAGCGGACTGTGTGTACCTATCCGCTACTGTGTTACAGATGGATTCTGCGGCTTGATAGAGCTCTACTGTTCTGCTTCTTTCCTCTTGATTAGCCTTTTCCTGCTCGCTATGTGCCTGATATGTTTCGTATGCAAAAGTAGCTACTTTTACAGCGACTGTCGCCTTGCCAGCCCAGTTTCCCAAAGTCTTTTCCCAACGGCCTTTCAGGCCTGGAACTTTAAGTTTTCTGCCTAGCAGCAGCAGTTGTTTAACTTTATCTTTGTCCTGAAGGGTGTTTTTGATCTGATTGCCAATTTGAGCATATAACTCTGCACGGCGTGACTCATCACTCTGTTGGCCTAAAGCTTTGACGTTCGCATCATCATAAGAAACAACTACTGAAGCGTCATTAATACTTTCCAGCTCTTTGATTAACCACGATTCGATATCTGGTCCCAAGGGCTGAAACAGTGCTTCTATCTTTTGGATCACTTCTGGTTCAGATGTGCTGTTTTCGATGACATCTAAAACATTTGACTTCTGATCAGAAACTTTTCTGTGCACAAAACGTAGTGCGTCGCTTTTGAGGCGGATCAATTTTGATTCTAAGACTTGCTTGCTATCTCGTAGTCTGATTTCTTGATCATTACTCTGGCAATCGAGTTTGCTTTTTAGTTGATCAATGGTTGGAATATACCAACATTCGTTGATTTGTTGTTTTAAATGTTGCAGGCGATCACTTTGCTGGTTTTGGTCGGTTAGCCATAGTCGAAATGCGGTTATAAAGTCATTAAAACCAGCGTGCTCAGTCAGTTTATCTTGCTTGTTTAATCGTCCTTTGTAGGCGGTTAATGCGTTTAATGGAAAGACACTGACAGCACCACATTGTTCGACCGTGATTCCATGCTTTGCTGATAAACGAGCAAGCGTTTGATTGATTTTATGGATCGCGGCTAATTTATCTTCAATTTGGGTAAATTGATGGTTGAGAAGGATAAATACTTTCTTCCCCCTGCTCATGATATCAAATAAACGCTGATAAAGACTTTCTGTATCCAAGTCACCCTCTCGAATCAAGAATAGAACTGCACCGACTCGCTTTAGTTGCTCATCGGTCACTTGTTCATGTTCAATTGGTGCATTTACTCCCGGTGTGTCCAGCAAATCAACACCCTCCCAATCATAAAAGTCGACCCTATCCGTTGTAGGTACATCATTGACGACTGCGGCCTCACGGCTCAAAAAAGCATTGATCAAAGTGCTTTTTCCAGCATTGTAAGCACCATAAAGCATGACTTGCATTTTTAATGATGAAGCTTGTGTCTCAAATTCTTTTAGCAATTTTCCAGCATCAAAATTTTCTACTGCATGGCGCTCAACAATTGGAACTGAATCGTGAACCAAAGATAAAATATTGGCAGATGGATTATTCATAGCGGGACCTTATAAGATTTGAAGTTCTAATTTAAAATTATCCATAATACTTTTTAGTGTATTACTGATATCTGCAACAGGCTCTAGAACTTGAATAGCATTAGTAAAGGCAGAGTCTACCTGCTTGGGAACTTCTGCATTTAAACGATTAATAATTTCGTCAATCAGCTTCTCTGCAGATGTGCCTACCACCTCGGTAATCGTTTCAGTTTCAACGAAGTAATCTCCTAATGCTGCACCGCCTGCACCGCCAAGCAGGCCTCCAAGAAAGCCTCCTATCGCCGTTCCTATACCAGGAAAAATCATCGAACCAATTGCGGCTCCGCCAATTGCACCACCAATACCACCAGCAGAAGAAGTAATGGATTTGGCTACGCCCCCCTTAGCCCGATCAAAAGAAATCGTGTTGTCTTCAAAATCACCTAAATTGCTTTCTTGCAAGGAAATGGATGCTTGCTCTATATTTTTGATCAACGAAGACAATTCTTCCTGCAGGCTTAGATTGATTTTTCCCGAAATCAAACGGTTTAGTGCAGTAGCGATTGCCTGTTTATTACGATCAGTTTTATGCTTATCCACAATCAGAGCAACTTCAGACGTTACATCAGCAGTAATCACTGCACTAATCTTTTGTTTTTTCTCATTTAATTTCGCAATCGTTTCGGAAACATCCTGTGATAGCTTTTCTATTGTTGGTCGGATATCTTTATCCAAAGAATCCATGACCACCGTTGTTAAAAAATTATGCAGCTGTTGCTTTGCTTTGCCGACTTTATATTCTTTGGCTTCTTTAATAAGGCAGCTAAGTTGTTTAAATAATTCAGCCAGACCGGATTGTTGCAATGCTGTCTGCGTCTCTTCTTCCTTCTTATAAGCATGTATAGAGATAGAAAGCGGAGGAGATAGTTGTTCAATAGTAATATCTTTAGTAATCCCATTTTCTGAGTCTTTAATGCTGAAACCTTTCAAACGTTCGAACACATCGTGTTCCTGTAATTTTCTAACTTCTGAAGTCTTATTCCTCAGTACACTCAGGATATCCTGAGTTTCATCGCACACGCATTCGTCCTGAAAGTCACTGCGTGTTATGAGAGGTAGTAGAGGTTTTTTCGCTTTTAACTCATCTTTTAAAACATATAGTTCTTGTATTTGCCCAGGGGAATAGGATGGCGTTAACCATAAAATAGCATCAGCACTATCGACAAAGCGTTTGGTCAATTCTTCATTTTCTTTAGTAATAGAATGCAGCCCTGGTGTATCAAGCAATACAAAGTTTTGACCAATTTCAACTCCTTGGATAGTCGATGTTGTTTCGGTAAAACCTTCAGCAAAACGCTCGGTCAACTCGACATTTTGACCATCTTGGATGGTAAATCGATAGATATGCTCGGTAGGAAACAATTCAGTAATGAAGTTGGCAAATGAACTTTTACCTGCGTTCGTTTTGCCAAAAATCAAAAAAATAATCCGATTAGCGTATTGGGCAGAAAGTGCTTGCATGGGGCGCGCATCTTCCATTTTCGTTTCCCAATGAGCAAAGCATTTCTGAATCTGTTGCTGCAAATTAAGTAAGCTTTTCGCAAGATCACTATTTTGATTGAGTTCACTTTTTTTATGCTTATCAAAAACGAGATCAATCTGCATTTTTAACCTATTTTTATATTCAAACACTTCGTTTTCAGTTTGAGCCACATCCTGAAAATCTTCTTGAAATTTAGCTAGTGCATTAGTAAATTCATTCTGCTGCATTACACGCTCTCCAACCCAGAAATGTAGGCATCAATTTTTTTTTGTTGCGTGTTACTGGCTGTGACCTTAGCTTCTAAGTCTTTATAGGGTTGAGAACTACGAAAGGATAATGTTAATAGTTTCTCGGCCTTATTACCTTTGAGCATTACTGCGTGCTTGATTTCTCCCGCGGTAATGGGCAATTTAAATTTCTGTACTAATCGTTCAGCTCCTTGCAGTGCAAAAATTTCTGCCTGTTCACGCCTTTGACGAGCCTCTCTTTCGGCTTGCTCTTTCAATGCTTGTTGGCGTTTCTCTTTGGCTTCTTCTTCAAGGCGCTTAATTTTACGTTGGGCTTCACGCTCTGCATCACGCTCCTTTTCCCCGTTATCTGAAGAAGCTGCAATTGCGGTGACCACCGCGGCAATGCCTAAACCAATGAATAATGGAATCATTTTTACATATCCTTAATTAAAGTTTACGTTGTACGTTTGAGATGTACGTTTCTATTTGGTTTTGAAAATCAACTTCTTGAGCTGACAATGTACTTTGATCGCGCTGAATTTCTAGACCGATTTCATTTTTTCTGTGGAGCAACGTTTCTCGCAGAACTTTTTTCAAGTGCTGTAGTTCTTGTACTCGAAGGCTGCCTATGTCTGTTTGCCACTGATCTGCCAGTGCCACTAGTGCGGGTAGCCCGCTGCGACTTATAAAGACGGGCTGATTTTCAGCTATGCCTTTTAAATACCGTGTTGCGGAAATTTGCAGTGTCTTGATGCTAGGAAGTTGTTGGGCAATAATCTGGACTACACTAGCAAGTGTTGATTCGTCTACTTGATCAATTTGAGTTAGAGTAAGAAAAACTCGATCTTTAAAGTCCGGTTTTTTTGCAAACAGCGCGTTGAAATACTCGGCTTCATACCTATCCAATTCCCCCGTTTTAACGTTATGTACGAGTAGAATAATGTCTGCATCTGTAATGACTGCAGATTGCGCTTCGATATCGTCCTTAAGATTAATATCTGCATCCAGCCCAGGTGTGTCTATCCATGTAATATTTCTGGCTTCGTCAAGATATTCCTGATTCTTAACCGTTACTCGGTGGTCGCCCGTCTTAAAAAATCCCTCTTTCTCTATAATTGCGTTTAGTAAAGTGCTTTTGCCATGATTATATTTACCAAATACGGCAACCCTTACTGTAGTTGACTGCTCTCTCAAATTCGCAAAACGCTGGATCTCTGATTCAGATTCCGGAATCAACTTAGCCATTTGATCTATATTAATTTTTGTCATTGTATCTCCACTCTATATTGTATTGAAATGTGATTGTTTTCTTGTAGCAAATTACATATTTTCGCATTTTCTCGATAGTATTCTTCTTTCGAAAATCTATTTGAAAAAAATATGTTGTACCCCTCATCAATACGACAAACCTGCGGCCTAGTGTCGTAAATAAGGCATCCTTTATTTTGATCGTAGTGAAAACACATCCCGTCCCCATTGTGAAAGCTAGAGAGAACAGAACTTTGATTGATGTTCTGACAGCACTGTCCACATTTAGTACACGGAAAATTCATAGTTCACGCACCCCGACTCAATCCATTGCCTTTCGATTATTCTCTTACTAAATAGATTAGTAAGTCATGTATCACATTATTAAGGATCCCAATATACACAAAATCCAAAAAAAATATCAAATATAACAACATTCTTTTTTAATTACTGACCTTGATTCAGAAAACTATGACATTAAAAATCGAGCATTCCTTTAATGATAAATCCATTATCTATAGATAAATCCCTTCTGCGGTGTCCCAGTCTCGCCAGGCATTTGCGCTAATCGAAGTTCGTGCTTTTTGTTTAAGCAGAGATAAGTGAAAATCTGCATTATCAAAATTATTAGTCAAACAGCCAGATGAAAATTGATGAAAATTATTGAGCAGGATATTGTAATCCAGCACCCTACCAACCATTGCTAGCGCTCTGCTTGCAACTTTTTCAAATCCTACTGGAGACGCATCCTTACAAGAAACATATATGCTAATTGCATTATTGAAGCCGTTTAAACGATCAAGAAATTCTGCAGGGAAACTATCTCAATTAAACCAGAGCCATCCAAATGAACAATTTGTTGATTGCCAATATAAATACGACTATGTTGAACAACACTACGTGCCAAATCACAATATAAAAGACTCCCCACACGTGGTGTGACTTTTACATTTTTAACTATCCAAGCTTGTTTGATTTTCGTCATCGTAATTGGTATTAAAGCGTTTGTATAACTTCTATCAATCCTTTAATTTGAAGTTACGAGACCATCACAACTCATTTTTCAATACTCAAGCTGTTAGTCCTTTAGAACGCAGTATAAGATTTATTGCGACAATCTGTGTCGTATAAAAATTTAAGCATCCTTCTCCAACAGTTAGCCATGATAAAAGTGACTATACGGCTATAATCTTCATAAATAATCTAATAAAGAAAACTGAGGTAATTCCACTTTAAGGCGTAAAAAGTTTAATTAGTCAAGTTACATCGTTATTGCATCCAGCAGTTATTAACACTTATGCATTCTGTTTTGAACTCACATAAATCAATTATTCTCATCTAAGTAAGATCCCTGGATCGCTAGTAATAGTCCTTTATGCTTTTCTTCGCATGTAAATCAGTGTTTCGAAACGAATTGCTTCACAAGTCGAGCTTGTGAATAATCTGCTCAAAGGCTTAGGTGATGATGCACTTCGATGTTATATCCACGAAAGAAAACACCCACCCAAGTGCGTCAAACTACGACCTACTCAATATTTTATCCTCTTAATTTTCCTAGAAAATACAATTACACTTGGTAAAAATTAATTGAGTACACCATGAGTCAAGAATCATCGAAAGTTATTAGCCGACAATGGAAAATTATTCAATTTTTATTGGATAGCAAATATGTGAGTACCGCAGATATAGAGACACATTTACGAAAACAAGGGATTGATACCACTCAGCGTACAATTCAGCGTGACTTAAACGTATTGGAAAAGTTATTTCCTCTGGAATGTCGTCGTGACTGCATGCCCTATAGTTGGCGTTGGAAACGTATTGAAACTACAGTAAAGGGATTGAGTATCACACAAGCCCTCATCTTGCGACTGGTAGATGAAGAACTTAGTAACCTTTTACCTGAACACATACTCACTGAACTGGCCCCTTTATTGCAAAAAGCGAAGTTAATCACTTCTAATACAACGACAGCTGATAACGATACCAGTCTTTTGGATATATTCAATCGACCTCGTGGTGGTGGATACGGTTTGGTTGAACCCTCTATTATTGGCGAGTTCATTCATGGCATTGGCAATAAAGTTTCAGAAATTTATCGAGATACCTTTAATGTTGATGAAAAAGAAACTCGCAAAATTCTTCAGGAGCTAGTGACTATATTGGAACAATATGAAATGCCTGAATTAGCACAGGCACTGAAAGATTAGTAGTAATTTCAGGTAATTAAATATTTTTATTTCATTACTGCGTCAAACTAAGACTGAGTCCTTTTGATTCAGTCTTCTTTTTAGGAATGTATCACCTATAATCGTAACCAGACTAAAAATTAAATCGTTACAAATAGTTATATGCTTATAAAATAAGGACTCACTATGTTTAAACAGCAACAAATACTCGTTCAGGATTTACCTAACATTCAAAACCTTTATGAAAAATATCAGCTTGATACCAGTAAATTTGATGAACTGAGAAAAAATAGTCAAGACTTTAAAGTACGTATTCCCTTGATTGGTGCATTTAGTGCAGGAAAATCTTCCCTGATCAATGCCTTACTCGCCCAAAAGTTATTGGCAGTCGAAATTGATCCAGCAAGTAATTTGGCAACAGAAATTAGTTTTGCAGAAGCAGATCAAATTTTAGGATTTAAAGATAATCAGTTTGTTAAGGAATTGTCTTTCGAGCAATTAAAAGCACAAGAGTTTGATGATTTAGGGGCAAATGGACATGTTGAAGTTAAACTTAATCATCCCTTGCTCCAATCTTTACCACATTTATGTTTAGCAGACTTGCCAGGATTGGACTCTAAATCAGAAGCACATAGTCAGGCAATTCATCATTATCTGGGTCGAAGTCTTGCCTATTGCATTATGGTGAGTAGTGAAGAGGGGACACTCAAGGAAAGTATTAAAAATTTTCTTGCAGAGTTGGCCTTACACCAAGCCCCTGTGCTGGTCATTATTTCTAAAAGTGACAAACGCTCTGCCGACGATATAGAAGCCATAAAACAGCAAGTCAAACAACAGGTACAAGCTATTCTACCACCCAATAATTATCTTAATGTAGTGGTTGCTTCCCGTAAACAGTTTGATACTGTAATCACTGCTTTACAGGAACTGGAACAACGTAGTGAACAACGTTTTAAAGAAACTGTAGTCAAACAATCTACAAATGCTATTGCCACGTTGCAACAGCATATTAGACCTCTTGCAAAAATCATTTTTTAACCAGTTCCATATTGTAAATAGCCGCGATCAAATTTAGACGTAAACCCATGCGTCTACGCCGATTGCGATAACGCTCTGCAAGAATCTTAAAAACCTTTAGTTTGCCATTAACATGCTCAATCCTGATACGCCGTTTTCCAATTTCGCGGTTGATTTGCTTTTGGACGAGGACGAGTGGCGCTTTCTTTGTCGCTTTAAATGGAATTAAGCATTTTATGCCCATTGCTTTTAAGCCTTGATAGCCTTTATCTACAATCATAAACGCTTTAAATCGTTGCTTCTTTTGATGGGCTTTGAATAGCTTAAAATCATGAACACTGCCATGGGCAATCGCGGTTGAAAGGATCATCTTTGTTTCATAATGAATGATGAGTTGTGCTTTGATCGTATGGCGTTTCTTTTTACCACTATAGAACTTTTTTTGTTTTTTTTGGACGCTCAATGGTCATTTCAGTCGCATCAACCACGACGACTTCCCAATCAATTCCTTCGCCTCTAGGTAGTTTTTTAGGTAAATGAAATAACTCAGATTTTATTAAAACATTTTCAATACTCTGAATGATTCGACATGCACTAGACTCATGAATGCCATAGGTCATAGCGACATGGAATAAGGTGCGATATTCTCGCCAATAGCTCAAGGTCATGAGGAGTTGATCCTCAATAGAAAGAGCAGGAGGTCTGCCTCGTGTGCTATTTTTGGGGACGGCGGTCAATACAGTCAGCATTTCTTGAAATGTTGAAAGTTGTATTCCAACCAATCGTTTAAATTGGCTGTTCGATAGCGATTTCACATTTGAATATTTCATGTGGGTATGATGACAGAGGATCGCTTATTTTTGAGTATGAAAAACGACCAATAAGTTGATCGTTTTTGATTTTTGCAAGAGGTCTAGTATCTAATTGTTTAAGCTGATCATCTGCAATATCATCTGCTTTCTTAAGCAATACGATTAATTCAGAAATCATTTCTGGTGTAAAGCGATAAGGGTCAAATTTAACTAAATTATGAGTTCTTAAA
>Ga0209023_10003431_pt1 | contig 18935 bp, 18 predicted proteins | sample LakOneMetagenome_FD_187468 | JGI IMG/M metagenome (GOLD analysis project Ga0209023, IMG submission 187468) | Freshwater and sediment microbial communities from Lake Erie, Canada (SPAdes) (version 2) | ecosystem: Environmental > Aquatic > Freshwater > Lentic | place: Lake Erie, Canada...
TGAAGCTACGCTGATCTCGACGCCCCTGTCCGAGGCCTTCGATGCGCGCGGCGGCGTCTGCCAGGATTTCGCGCATATCATGATCGCCGGCCTGCGCGGCATCGGCCTTCCGGCCGCCTATGTGAGCGGCTACATCCGCACCATTCCGCCCGAAGGCAAGCCACGCCTCGAAGGCGCCGACGCCTCGCACGCCTGGGTGAACGTGTGGTGCGGCGCAGCCGCAGGCTGGCTTGGGCTCGATCCGACCAATGCGCTGCAGGTCAACGACGACTTCGTCGAGATCGCGATCGGCCGTGACTATGCCGACGTTGCGCCTCTCGACGGCATCATTCTCATTTCCGGCAAGCAGACGCTCAAGGTCAGCGTCGACGTGAAACCGGTGGGATGATCGGACCGCGAGCCTTCAGGCTCGCCTCGACCAATTGCGAGCCTGAAAGCTCGCGGTCCATTTACATTCCCGTTCTCGGCATGCCTGCGCCGTGCGCCGCAGAGTTTCCCTTTTCGCGCGACGGCGGCACAATCGTCCGCACAAGAACAGCGCCGGGAGCGAAACATGCAGGTCAAGATCAAGGAAATCGCCACCGGGCTTCGTTTCCCGGAAGGCCCCGTCGCCATGCCCGACGGATCGATCATCCTTGTCGAGATCGCGCGCGGCACGCTCTCGCGCGTGACGCCCGATGGCAAGGTGCACGTGATCGCGGAACCCGGCGGCGGACCGAACGGCGCGGCGCTCGGACCGGACGGCAAGATGTACATCTGCAATAACGGCGGCTTCGAATGGCGCGAGACGCCTGAGACGGGATTGCGCCCGGTCGCACAGGCCAAGGATTATTCCGGCGGGCGCATCGAGCGCATCGACCTGTCCACCGGCAAGGTCGAGCGCGTCTACGACGCCGCCGAGAACGGCAAGCTGCGCGGCCCCAACGACATCGTCTTCGATAAGACTGGCGGCTTCTGGTTCACCGATCTCGGCAAGGCGCGCGCGCGCGACATCGATCGCGGCGGGCTCTATTACGCCAAGGCCGATGGCTCCTTCATCACCGAAGCGATCTACCCGATGCTGACGCCGAACGGCTGCGGCCTGTCGCCGGACGAAAAGACGCTCTACGCCGCCGAGACGCAGACCGGCCGCGTGTGGAAATGGGACCTCGAAGGGCCCGGCAAGCTGGTGCCGAAGAAGACCGGCCATGCGGCGGCGGGCGGCGAATTGCTGGCCGGCGTACCGGGCTTCCAGCTGTTCGATTCACTTGCGGTGGACGGCGCCGGCAACGTCTGCGTCGCCACGCTGATGAACGGCGGCATCACGGTCATGTCGCCCGACGGCAAGTCAGTCGAACATGTGCCCATGCCCGACTACATGACGACCAACATCTGCTTCGGCGGGCCGGACCTGCGCACGGCCTATGTGACGCTGTCCTCGACCGGCAGGCTGATTTCGTTCGAATGGCCGCGGCCGGGGCTGAAGCTGAATTTCTCGTAAGCCCACAGAGCCTCGTAGTGATAATAGACGAGACGGGAGCGCCCCGGTGCGGGGCGCTCTCCAAGCCTGTTCATATCGGGTAAACCAGAAGCGCCTCTATTTTCCCCGTTGCTCATTGCGCAATTGTTTCTAAGGCTGCCTGAGCGACAATTGCCGGCGCTGCCGTCGGCGACATCGCCAGTGGTCGGCGCCGCGCGATGCGGCAGGAGACCGAAATGAGCCGCATTGCGTTCGTCCCCTGCCTTGCGATGCGCCGCCAAGCGGCCGTTGGAGGCCGCATGAACTCACGGCAGCTTCGTCCATGAAACGGAAGATCGCCGCCATCCTCGCCGCCGATGTGGCTGAATACAGCCGCCTCGTCGCCGAGGACGAAGAGGAGACACTGACACGGCTCGCGTCCTGCCGGGAGGTGTTCGAGGATTTTGTCGGAAAGGCGCACGGCCGTGTGTTCAACACGGCCGGAGACGCGGTTCTTGCCGAATTCCCCAGCGCCGTCGAGGCCACGCGTTGCGCCATCGACATTCAGGAATCTCTCCGCACCCGCAACATGGGCTATCCGCCGCATCGCCAGATGTTGTTTCGGATCGGCATCACGATCGGCGACGTCGTCGAGCGCGAAGGCGACCTGCTGGGCGATGGAGTGAATATTGCCGCAAGGCTCGAAGGCCTCGCGCAGCCCGGCGGCATCTGCGTCTCCCGCAGCGTCTACGAGCAGGTCGCAAACAAGATCTCGGTCAACTTCAAGGATATCGGCATCCGCGAGGTGAAGAACATACCGCAGCCGGTTCATGCCTTCATCGTCGAGATGGACGGCGCTCTCGCCGGAATGTGGCGGCAGGCGCCCGGCGCCCGAGCCAAGGCGCTGCCCACGCGTGTGCCGGTCGCAGCAGCCGGAATCATGCTGGCCCTCTGTCTGGCGGGCCTGGCTCTGGTCCTTGTTCTGCTCAAGACCGGCAATGACGCGCCAGTTCGACCTGCCGGCCCGGCCGCACGCGTCGATACGCCGCCGCAGACCTATGCCGAACTGGCGAAATCCGGGGGGCTGGTTCAGGACCCGCACGCCGCGCCGCAACTCTACCACAACGCGCGCAGCTACGAGGCGCGGGGCGAGGCCGCCGCCGCGCGTCAGGCTTACAATGCGCTTGCCGAGCTCGGCGTCGACGCTATCGACGCGCACCTGCGCTATGCCGCCTTGCTGCGCGCGCAGGACGGACGCGCAGGCGCGCGCGAGATCTACAACCGGCTTCGCGAGGGTACGGGCGTCGGGGCCGTAAGTCTTGTCTACGCCACGCTATACGAAGGCGAGGAGCGCAGACGTCGCGTCGAGGCGTTCGCGACATCGCGTCCCGAATACGGCCCTGCGTATCTGTTGCTTGCCGACGAATATTCGGATGACCGGGTCGGCGCTCAAACAATCGCAGACCGGCGCAGGGAAGCCGCCGCGTTGAAAAGCTTTCTTGCAGCCGATGCGGATGGACGCCTTACGCCATACTTCCTCGACCAGTCCGTCCTCGCTGAATGGCTCGAACGCGCCCGGCGTCGCATGGCCGCGCTCGACGCCAACCTGAAGACCGTGGGCGCCGAGCCGACGGTGACATTCACACGCTCGAACGCCGGCTGGAGTGTTGCAATATCCACACCGGAGCCCGCCACCTCGATCGGCTGGCGCATGGGCGGCGTGGGCGAATTCACATCGACCGGACAGATCGCCGCTATCGATCAGCGGACGGGGCGACCGGCCCCCAATCCGTCATTCGAAATGTCCGGCGACACGCAGGCGACATCGATCGAACTGCGCTACGAAGATTCCGCCGGACGCATAGTCGGTCCATTTTTAGTGAAGTTCGATCCAACAATCGCGCTGGCCCATGGCCACCGCGATTTGCTGGAGCGATTCTGGACCTCGTGGCTTGCTTTCGGCGGCGACGGCAAGCTCCTCTATTACACGCAACTGATGAGCTATCGCTGCGCGATTGCGAAAGCGGAAATCGGCTTCGACGGCGCGGCGCCATCGCAGGAACTGCTCATGCCGCCATGCGACAGCAAGAACCCGTTCTCAATTCCGGCAAACGCTCGGCCCTATCTGACGCCGCCGCAGGGCGCGACATCGGTCTCCGCCCGTCTTACCTACGTGGATGGATCGCAGTCACAGACGCGCGAGTTTCGGCGCAAGTAACCAGCCGAGATGTCGCTGGCCCCTCGACGCTACTTCTCCCCCACCTTCTTCACATCCGCAAAGCCCGCCGCTTCCATCGCGAGATGCACCTTGCTCTGGAAGCCCGCGTCGTCGCCTTTCGCGAGCAGCGCCGCATTGCGCGCAATCGCGTCGCACAGCGTCTCGACCCAGGGCGCTTCGGCCTTGCCGAAATCGTTCAGCACATAGGAATGCACCATCGCCTTGATGCCGGGATGGCCGATGCCGAGGCGCACGCGCTTGTAGTCCTTGCCCATGTGCGCGTCGATCGAGCGCAGGCCATTGTGCCCCGCCGCGCCGCCGCCGATCTTGATGCGGCACTTGCCCGGCGCGAGGTCGAGTTCGTCGTGGAAGACGACGATGTCCGCGAGGTCGATCTTGTAGAAGCGCGCGGCCTCGCCGACTGCCCGGCCGGATTCGTTCATGTAGGTTTCGGGCTCGAGCAGGATGATGCGTTCAGCCCCGACCTGCCCTTCGCTCACACGGCCCTGAAAGCGCGCGCGGAACGGCGCGAAATTGTGCGCGCGCGCGATCTGCTCGATCGCCATGAAGCCGATGTTGTGGCGATTGCCCGCATATTGGCGGCCGGGATTGCCGAGCCCGACAAAGAGAAGCATGGAAAGCCCCGACTGAGGCGAGAGCGCCTGCCGATGAAAATAAAAAGCCCGGCGAAACCGCTGTCGCGATCGCGCCGGGCCTGAAGCGGAGGAAGCCGGTCCGGCTTACTTCTTCTTTTCGTCCTTGGCCGGAGCGGCCTTGGCGGCAGGCGCAGCGGCGGCGGCCGCAGCGGCCGGAGCCGTTTCCTTCTCGACGACCGGCGGGGCGATCGTGGCGATGGTGAAGTCGCGGTCCGTGATCGTCGGCTTGCAGCCTTCCGGCAGGGCGATCGCCGAAATGTGCAGCGAGTCGTTGAAGTCGAAACCGGCGAGATCGGCGGTCAGGAATTCCGGAATGTTGTCGGCCGGAACGAACATCTCGACCGTGTGGCGCACGACGTTCACCGAGCCGCCGCGCTTGATGCCGGGCGCGGTATCGACGTTGATGAAATGGACCGGCACCTCGACGCGCAGGCGCGAGCCCGGCTTCAGGCGCAGGAAGTCCACGTGCATCACCGTGTCCTTGACGGGGTCAAGCTGGTAGTCGCGCGGAATGGCGCGCTCCTTCTTGCCGTCTACGTCGATTTCGAAGATCGTCGTCAGGAAGCGACCGGCGTGGATGATCTGGGTGGCGGTCTTGCGGTCCAGCGAGATCGGCTGCGGGGCGTCGCCGCCGCCATAGATCACTGCGGGAATGCGGCCTTCTCGGCGTACGCTGCGGGCGGCCCCCTTGCCAGTCCCGCTGCGGACCGAGGCCGCGAGAGTCTTCGTCTCGGCCATGGTTCAGTCCTTTATGTGAACGCATCGGCCCGAAAAGACAGAGGCTTTTCAGACAAGCTGATGCGAGAAAACGCGCCCACGCCTCCAGGGGTGTCGGAAACGGACGCGGGGCGGCTTATAGGCGAACAGGGCTTGGGTGGCAAATGGGCGCGGGATTACTTTGGGGCGCCCTTCCGCAGCACGTCGTTGATCCGGCCCTGCCAACCCTCTCCGGTCGCCTTGAACGCTTCGATGACCGCCTTGTCGAGACGAATGCTGATCAGCTGCTTCGTCGGCGCCTTCTGCTTCCCGCGTCCGCGGCGAATGCTCTCGGCCAGCGCCGGGAAAGCTTTAGAAAACGGCTGCGCTGCGCGCATTTCATCGACAGAAATCTCTGAATTGTCAGAGACCTCGGCGAGGTCGGCCTGCGTGTAGCCACTGTCCGCCTCAGCCGAACCCTGGTCCTTAGAGGCTCGCCTGGCGCTCATCGAACAATTTCCTTTCAGCCTTGCTTGCGGCCCGGACGGAAACAATGGAGACCGCTTCGGTCCCCAGCGGGGCGAAGACGACCACGAGTATCCTGTCGTTCATACGCCCCACCGCCTTGTATCTCGGACTTCGCGCCGGGATGACCAAGGAGGTTTCGAAAAAACCGAGCGTCGATTCGGCGAAATCGACGCCGTGCTTGTCAATATTGGCGAGACGCTTCGCCTCGTCCCAAGTGATGACCATTTCGATATCCGAAATCGGACGATTCGTCAATTATTTTGTATATACGAAATATTGGCATGACAGGCGACCGCTCAGCCCAGAAACGCCTCCCGCTCCGCCGCCGGCATCTTGAAGGCGTTGGCCTCGGACGGGAACGCGCCCGACTTCACATCGGCGACGTAGGCGCTGGCCGCCTTCTTCATCGTGGCGCCGACGTCGGCATAGCGCTTGTTGTGCTTGAAATTGGCGTCGGTGTAGCCGAGCACGTCCACGATCACGAGCACCTGTCCGTCGGTCTTTCGGCCTCCACCGATGCCAATCGTGGGCGCCTTGACTGCCTTTGTGGCGACCTCCGCGACGTCCTCCGGGATCACTTCCAGCACCAGCATGTCCATGCCGGCCTCGTCGAGCGCCTTGGCGTCCTCCACCAGCTTGCGGGCCTCGCTCGCGGTCTTGCCCTTCAACCGCTTTTCCTCATGGTTCTGCGGCTCCAGCCCCAGATGGCAGCACACCGGGATGCCGGCGGCCTTGATGGCGCGGACGATCTCCGGCAGCGGCCCCTCGAATTTCACCATGTCCGCCCCGGCTTCCATCAGGATCCTCGCATTCGCGACCGCCTGCTCCGGCCCCTGATAGGTCGCATAGGGCAGGTCGGACACGATGAACATGTCGGGCGCGCCGCGCCGCACCGCGCGGGTGTGATGGGCGATGTCTGCCAGCTGCACCTCGCGCTCGCTCGAATAGCCCAGCATGTTGGTGCCCACGCTGTCGCCCACGAGAATGACATCGACGCCCGCCGCCGCCTGTGCCCGCGCCGTCGGCGCGTCATAGGCCGTCAGCATGGCGATCTTCTCGCCCTTGCGCTTCATCTCGAAAAACCTGACGGCGCTGCGCATTTTTGTACCCTCAGCCTGTTGAAAGCGGGGATGGTGTCCGCCCCGCGACGCGAGCCTGTTATATAGGGATGGCGCAATCGTTGCGCGAAAAGGGACCATGCGTTTTCCGCCGAGCTTTCTCGAAGAGATCAGGGCCCGCCTGCCGATGTCGCAGGTGGCGGGCCGGCGCGTGCGCCTGAAGAAGGAAGGTCGGGAATGGCGGGGGCTCTCGCCCTTCACGGCGGAAAAGACGCCCTCCTTCTATGTCAACGACCAGAAGGCCCGCTTCTTCGATTTCTCAGCCGGCAAGAACGGCAACATCTTCGATTTTGTCATGGAAACCGAGGGCGTCAGCTTCCCCGAGGCTGTCGAGCGGCTGGCGGCGGACGCCGGCCTCGCCATGCCGAAGATGACGCAGGAAGAACAGGCGCGCGAGGCTCGCCGCGCCTCCACCCACGAGGCGCTGGAACTCGCCGCTCGCTGGTTCGAGACACAGTTGCAGGCGCCCGAAGGCGCCCGCGCGCGCGGCTATCTCGCCGACCGGGCGCTCGGCCCGGCGCTGCAGAAGGAGTTCCGCCTCGGTTACGCACCGCGTGAGAAATTCGCGCTGCGCGATTTTCTGGCGAGCAAAGATGTCGATGGCCCCACCATGATCGAGGCGGGCCTGCTGGTGCATGGCGAGGACATTGCCGTGCCCTACGACCGTTTTCGCGACCGCGTCATGTTTCCCATCTGCGACCGTTCGGGCCGGGTGATCGCCTTCGGCGGTCGCGCCATGGAGAAGGATGTTCAGGCCAAGTATCTGAATTCGCCGGAAACCCCGCTCTTTCACAAGGGCCATTGCCTCTACAATCACCACAAGGCCCGCGCCGCTGCCCACAAGTCGAACCGCGTGATCGCGGTCGAGGGCTATGTCGATGTCATCGCCATGCACACGGCCGGTTTCCCCGAGGCGGTCGCCCCGCTCGGCACCGCCATGACGCCGGAACAAGTCCAGCTACTCTGGGGCATGGCGGAAGAGCCGATCCTCTGCTTCGACGGCGACCGGGCGGGCCGCAAGGCCGCCTTCCGGGCGATTGAGACCGCCCTGCCCCTGATCGGCCCCGGCCGCTCGCTGCGTTTCGCATTCTTGCCCGATGGGCAAGACCCCGACGATCTTCTCCGCTCCGCTGGCGCCGCAGCGGTGGAGGACGTGATTTTCGCGGCCCGCCCGCTGGTCGATGTCCTCTGGCAGCGGGAAATCGAGGCGCAACCGCTGGATACGCCCGAGCGCAAGGCCTCCTTCGAGGCCCGCGCCTTCCAGGCGCTTCAGGCGATCGGCGACGAAAACCTGCGCCGCCATTACCGGGAGGAATTCGCTGGCCGCGTCTCGGCCCTGTTCGGCCGGGACCGGCCTCGCAACGAGGGCCGACGCTGGGAGCCACGCCAGCGCGGCGGCCAAAGCGGAGGTTCATTCGGGGGCCAGCAGGGCGGCTGGCGCCCGCAGACGGGCCCGCTCACCATCAGCCCGGCGCTCGCGCGCTCCAGCCTGTTCGCCGGCGGCCCGAAGACCATCGGCTCGCGCGAAGCGTTGATTTTATTGTCGATTTGCAATCATCCGGACTTGGCCGTCGAGCAGGCCGAGGAGCTTGCCGAGCTGGAACTTGACAATACAGACCTCGCCCGCCTCCGCGATTTCGTGCTCTCGACGGCCAGCGCCGGCGAGGCCGCGGCGGACCTGCGGGCGGAAATCGAGGCGCAGGGTCTGCGCCCGATCATGGACCGTCTGGATTCCATGGGCGCCATCGCGACCCTGTGGTCGGTCCGCCCCTCGGCGGATGTGTCCGATGCCCGCCACGCCCTGAATCAGGCTCTGGCCTTGCATCGCAGGACCAAGGCGTTACATAGGGAACTGGTTGCAGCAGAGGCCGCCTTGGCGGAAGACGCGAACGACCGCAATCTCGCGCGATTGCAGGACATACAGGGTCAGCTCTCCACATTGGACGGGGCAGAGGCGGTCATCGAAGGTTTCGGGACCCCATCAGGACGCTCGTCGAAAGAATTGTGAACGAAGAGTTTTAGACCCATCGCCCCCGGGCGTTTGTCGCCTCACGCGCAGATTGGTCGAAACATATTTCCGGGCGCGCGCTTTCTTTTCCGAGCGACGCCCATGGTTAAGAAGCGGTTAGGCGCCGACCTGCGACTTTCGCCCAGAAAGCGAATCAATCGGGACGCGCGGCCGTTTCTGGGCGCGACATGCGCAGGCGCGGATGCGGACGCTGCCTGCTGCGCCCCACAGCGGGTTCGGAGTGAACTTGATGGCGAAAAAAGACGAAGAGAAGCCCGAAGGCGAAGGCGCAGCGGTCGCGGAGACGACCGATAGCCCATTGCTCGATCTGAGCGACGCCGCGGTCAAGAAGATGATCAAGGCCGCCAAGAAGCGCGGCTTCGTGACCTATGCCGAACTGAACGCCGTCCTCCCGTCGGAAGAAGTCTCTTCCGACCAGATCGAGGACATCTACGCGATGCTCTCCGAAATGGGCATCACGGTCACCGAGGCTGAAGACGGCGACGGCGACGGCGAGGAGAACGCCGAGGAGGAGGAAGCCGAGGGCGGCGACCTCGTCGAAAGCAACCCGCGTCCGGTCGTGGTCGCGACGAAATCCGAGCCTGCCGACCGCACCGACGATCCCGTGCGCATGTATCTGCGCGAAATGGGCTCGGTCGAGCTGCTCTCGCGCGAGGGCGAAATCGCCATCGCCAAGCGCATCGAGGCCGGCCGCGAAGCCATGATCGCGGGCCTCTGCGAAAGCCCGCTGACCTTCCAGGCCATCATCATCTGGCGCGACGAGCTGAACGAAGGCAAGGTTCTGCTGCGCGACATCATCGATCTCGAAGCGACCTACGCCGGCCCCGACAGCAAGAACGCGCCCAAGACCGACGGCACAGGCGCCGTCGCTGCGCCCGCCACCGCGCCGGAAAACCCGCCGCCCGGCCTCGACGGCGAGACGCCGGAAGGCGAAAGCAATTTCGACGAAGAAGACGACATGGAGAATTCCGTGTCGCTCTCGGCGATGGAAGCCGAACTCAAGCCGCAGGTTCTCGAAACCTTCGACCGCATCGCGGACGCTTACAAGAAGCTGCGCCGCCTGCAGGACCAGAACGTCGAGAACAAGCTGAAGAACGAGGCGCTGACGCCGGCGCAGGAGCGCAAGTACAAGTCGCTCAAGAAAGAGATCGTCACCGATGTGAAGAGCCTCTCGCTCAACCAGAACCGCATCGATGCGCTGGTCGAGCAGCTCTACGACATCAACAAGCGCCTGATCGGCTACGAGACGCGCCTGCTGCGCACGGCCGAAGGCCACGGCGTCGGCCGCGAAGACTTCCTGAAGAACTATCAGGGCTCGGAACTCGATCCCAAGTGGACGCTGCGCGTCGGCAAGCTCGGCGCCAAGGGCTGGAAGGACTTCGTCGCCAAAGAGAAGGACGCGATCCGCGACCTGCGCGGCGATATCCATGCGCTGGCGACCGAAACCGGTCTGGAGATCCAGGAATTCCGCAAGATCGTGCACATGGTGCAGAAGGGCGAGCGTGAGGCCCGTCAGGCGAAGAAGGAAATGGTGGAGGCCAACCTCCGTCTCGTCATCTCCATCGCCAAGAAATACACCAACCGCGGCCTGCAGTTCCTCGACCTCATCCAGGAAGGCAACATCGGCCTGATGAAGGCGGTCGACAAATTCGAATACCGCCGCGGCTACAAGTTCTCGACCTACGCGACCTGGTGGATTCGTCAGGCGATCACCCGTTCGATCGCCGATCAGGCGCGCACCATCCGCATTCCCGTGCACATGATCGAAACGATCAACAAGATCGTGCGCACGAGCCGCCAGATGCTGCACGAGATCGGCCGCGAGCCGACGCCGGAAGAGCTGGCCGAAAAGCTCGCCATGCCGCTCGAGAAGGTGCGCAAGGTTCTGAAGATCGCCAAGGAGCCGATCTCGCTCGAAACGCCGATCGGCGACGAGGAAGATTCGCATCTCGGCGATTTCATCGAGGACAAGAACGCGATCCTGCCGATCGACGCCGCGATCCAGAGCAATCTCCGCGAAACAACGACGCGCGTTCTCGCCTCGCTCACCCCGCGTGAAGAACGCGTGCTGCGCATGCGCTTCGGCATCGGTATGAACACCGATCACACGCTGGAAGAAGTCGGCCAGCAATTCTCGGTGACGCGCGAGCGCATTCGTCAGATCGAGGCGAAGGCGCTGCGCAAGCTCAAGCACCCGAGCCGGTCGCGCAAGCTGCGCAGCTTCCTCGATAACTGACGGCCTGGAGCGCTCGGCCGCCTGTCCGAGCGCTCGCGTCGCAATGGCCTCCAACCCGGCGACGGCCATGTGCATGTGTACGCTTGCGCATTAACGGTCGGTCAGCGACTTGGCGCCAAGGTCAAGGTCATGAACCTCGCCAATTTTCGCAACGTCGCCTATCTCGCCGCCATCTGCGTGACTCCGGTCATTCTGGCGATGGGCTTCATGACCGACCGGTGAGCCGTATTGCGCCGACGCGCGCCAGGGGCTAATGCCTTGGCCGCCGCAGGAGCGCCGGGCCGGTAGCTCAATGGTTAGAGCCGGCCGCTCATAACGGTCTGGTTGCAGGTTCGAGTCCTGCCCGGCCCACCAGTCTCACAATGTTCGGGATCGTTAGACTTGTCGGCTTCTAGGCAAGCCTCCCGCAAGCCGGGGGCGCTAACTTCCGTCAGTCGCAACGGCGCGCTTCCGGTTGGACGGGGCAGGGGCGACTGAGCCGGAAGGCGCAGGCCACTGCGCACCGGCTCATCGCGTTTGAGCCTATTCGATCTCCGCGACCACCTGGCCCTCGGCCACCGCCTCGCCCTCGGCGACGAGAAACCGTGCAAGCTTGCCGGCGCGCGGCGCGATGACCGGAATTTCCATCTTCATGGATTCGATGATGGCGATCTCGGCGTCGGCCTCGACCATGTCGCCTGGCTGAGCGATCAGCTTCCACATGGAGCCGCTGACATCCGATTCGATCTTGATCGCCATTTTTTCCTCCGGGCCGGCTTGCCGCCGTTCATGCGATCCTAGCATGCGGCCCGCGCGGGCGGACAGCTTTGCGGCCATGCGCCGCTCGGGTAGCTTTCCCGCGCAAAGAGAAGAGATAGAGGAAAACGCATGACGGGCGCAGACGACAGAACGCCGATCCTGATCGGCGCGGGCGCGGTCACGGACACCACGACGCCGGTCGAACAGGCGCGCTCGCCGTTCGACCTCGTCGCGTCAGCCGCGCAAAAGGCGCTGGCCGATTGCGGCGCGCCCGCCATGGCGCAAGCGATCGACACGATCGCCCTGCTGCGCTTCTTCTCCGACACATCCTTCCGCTTCGCCACCAAGCTCGGCGCATCGACCAACCCGCCGCGCTCGGTCGCCAAACGCCTCGGCATTGCTCCGCAACGCGAAATCTACACCTGGAACGGCGGGAACATGCCGCAATACCTGGTGAACTGGTTCTCAGAAGAGATCGCGGGCGGCCGCATGCGCGCAGCCCTCATCTGCGGCGGCGAGGCGCTGCGCACGCAGCACGGCGCAGAACGCGCCGGCATTCAGGGCGTATGGAACGAGGACCCCGGCGGTTCGCCCGAACTCGTCGGCGAATCCAGGCGCGGCTGGAGCGATCACGAGGACGCGCACGGACTGCGCGCCGCCATCGCCATGTATCCGCTGATCGAAAACGCCGTACGCGGCGCCAAGGGGAACGACATTCCAACCCACATGCGCGAGATGGGCGAACTTTTCGCGCGCTTTGCGGCGGTCGCGGCCGACAATCCGCTGGCGACGCGCCGTGAGGGCTACAGCGCCGAACGTCTCGCCACCGTCAACGAGTCGAACCGCTGGATCGGCTTCCCCTATCCGCGCCTGATGAACGCCAACGCCTTCATCGACCAGGCGGGCGCGCTGATCATCACCTCGGTCGGCGAAGCCCGCCGCGCCGGCGTGCCCGAGAGCAAGTGGGTCTATCTGCACGGCTGCGCCGACGGCCACGACCATTGGTATCTGACCGAACGCGACGACATCGCGCGCTCGCCCGCAATGAAGCGCGGCGCGAAGAAGGCTTTGGCCATGGCCGGCAAGTCGATCGACGACATGGCGCTGTTCGATCTCTACTCCTGCTTCCCGAGCGCGGTCGAAATCGCCTGCAACGAACTGGGCCTCGCCGAAGACGATGCGAGGGGCCTGACGATTACCGGCGGCCTCCCCTATTTCGGCGGGCCGGGCAACAGCTACGTCCTCTTCTCCATCGCCGAAATGGTGTGGAAGTTGCGCGCAAAGGCTGGCGAATTCGGACTGGTCACGGCCAACGGCAATTACATCACCAAGCACTCGTGGGGCGTCTATTCGACGACGCCGACCAAGGGCGCATGGACGCGTGAACCCCCGAAGGTCCTGCAAGCCGAAATCGACGCCCTGCCCAAGGCGCCCTTCACCGAAACGCCATCCGGCGAAGGCACGATCGAGACCTACACGATCATGCACGGCAAGAGCGGCCCCGAACTTGGGCTCGTCATTGGCCGCGAGACATCGAGCGGCAAGCGCTTCATCGCCAATACGCCTGGTGATGCGGCGACGCTGATGGATCTGCAGGAGAAGGAAGGATTGGGACGGCGCGGCAGGATTTCGCGCGACGTCGCCAAGAATATCTTCACGCCGGCATAGCGTAGGTGTCGCAAGCCGTCATGGCCGGGCTCGTCCCGGCCATCCACGCGGAACGATCATTGACGATGCATTGACACGGGCAAGACGAAATGGCGTGGATGCCCGCGACAAGCGCGGGCATGACGGATTACCCACTACACCGACTTCACGCGGCGGACCTGTCCGTTCGGCTCGTCCCAAGCCAGCCGGCCCTGCCCCAGCATGTAGTTCACATGCGCGAGCGCCTCGGAAAACGCGAAGCTCATCTGGTGCGGATCGAGCGCGCGCTTGAACAGCACGGGCACGAAATCGGCCGAACAATGCGGCCTGTCGCGGCAGGCGTCGGCGATGAGGTCGCAGCGGCTCTCGTGATGGCTGGCAAGTTCCTGCGCACGCGTATGGAGACCGTAGAAAGGCAGCTGATGCCCCGGCAGCACCAGCGCGTCTTCCGGCAGCGATTGCAGATTGCGCAGCGAGCGCAGGTAGAGGCCGAGCGGATCGCCATCCGGATCGACGGCCCACACGCTGACATTGGGCGTGATCTTCGCCAGCACCTGGTCTGCCGCCAGGAATATGTTTTCTTCCGCGCACCACAGCATCGCCTGTTCCGGCGCATGGCCGTCGCCTGTCAGCACCTCGAACGTGCGCCCGCCGATCTTCAGCCTGTCTCCGGCCACGATTCGCTGGAACGTCGGCGGCAGCGGCGACACCATGCGCAGATAGCCGTGGCCGTTGGTGGTGACGAGACCGGTCGTGAGTTCGTCCAGCCCGTGCCGCAGGTAGAAGTCGCGATAGGGCTGGGCGTCGAGCGCATTGGGGCTGAGCGAAATGTTGAGACAGCCCAGATACGACGTCTGCGTGGTGAGCAACGGCATGTCGAACCGCTCGCACAGCCAGCCCGCGAGACCGATGTGGTCTGGGTGGAAATGGGTGACGATCAGGCGCGTCAGCTTGCGGCCAGCCAGCGGCCCCGAGGCCAGCGCCTCCCAGGCGGCGCGCGTCGCCTTGTTGTCGATGCCGGTGTCGAGCACGGCCCAGCCATCGCCGTCGTCCAGAAGATAGATGTTCACATGGTTGAGCTGGAACGGCAGCGCGATCCGCGTCCACAGGATGCCGGGCGCGATTTCGGTGAATGTTCCGGCTTCAGGCGGCGTGGGATAGGGATAACGCAGAGTATCGACGTGTTCGTTCATGGGTCCTGTCGCTTTCGGCCGCGCCGGCCAAGGCCCACGCATCACATGCGCCCATTTTGGCCGCTGGGGCTCCCGCGAACAAGCAGGGCCCGTGTGCGGGCAGCAGGCATGCCCTATACTGGCGCCTGCGCCGCCTGCAGGAATCCCGCATGTCCGATCATCGTATCGCCCTTCTAACCGTCTGCGGCATAGCCGAACTGCCCGAGCACGACATGCGCGGTGTGACGGACGTGCTGAGCATCCTCGACCCCGACATGCCCGAGCCCGAGGCTTTTGCAGCCTGGCCGGCGCACCGCCGCCATTTGCTGCGCTTCAACGACCAGATCGACCCCGGCCCGAACGTCGTCCTGCCGACGGAACGCGACATCGTCGCCATTCTCGACTACGGGCGTGGCATCGCCGCCCATCCCGGCGACAAGCACCTGCTGGTCCACTGCCACATGGGCATGTCGCGCTCCACCGCCGCCATGGCGACGCTGATCGCGCAGGGCGAGCCTCACCTGTCCGGTGACGACGTGTTTTCGCGCGTTCACGCGATCCGGGCCCGCACCTGGCCCAATTCCTTGATGGTGCGGATGGCCGACGCCGCGCTCGACCGCAACGGCGACCTCGTGGAAGCCATGCGCCGCCTCTATGGCCGCCAGCTGATCAATTTCCCGACCTTCGGCCAGAGCCTGCGCGCGATCGGACGCGGCGCCGAGGTCGATATGGCGATCGCGCCCTGATTTAGCGCAAGGAACCGGGCGACGACGCTGGGCAAGATCGTCCGACAAAAAATCGGGGACGAACGCCTATGGATTTTGCCTTCACGCCGGCGCAGGAACAGGTGCGCGAGACCGTCATCCGCTTCGCGCACAAGCACATCGCGCCGCGGGTGCGCGAAATCGAGGAAAGCGAGACCTTTCCCGTCGATCTCTTTCCGAAATTCGCCGAAGTCGGCCTGATGGGCATCCGCTATCCCGAAGAGGACGGCGGCGCCGGCATGGACAAGGTGACCGACTGCATCGTGCGCGAGGAAATGAGCCGCGTCTGCCAATCGATCTCCGCCGCATGGTCTGCGGCCACGCATATCGGCATCTGGCCGATCTGGCGCGGCGGCACGGATTATCAGAAGCAACGCTGGTTTGCCGCCGCCTTGCGCGGCGAGGCGATCAGCGCTTTTGCCCTGTCAGAACCCGATGGCGGCTCCGACACGCGCGCGCTGAAGACGAAGGCCGAGAAAGTCCCCGGCGGCTGGAAGCTCAATGGCGCAAAGCTCTACATCACCAACGCGCCCTTCGCGCATTTCCTTCTGCTTGCGGCGCGCACAAAACCCGAACTCACAAGCGATGCGATCAGCCTGTTCATCGTCGATCTTCCCAATCCCGGCATCGTGATTTCAAAGCTCGACAAGGAAGGCATTCGCGCCTCGGAGACCGGGCTGGTGCATCTGGCCGACGCCTTCGTGCCGGACGAGGCGCTGCTCGGCGGCAAGGAAGGCTCCTATCATCTCGTGATGGAGGCGCTCGCCGAAAACCGCGTCGGCGTGTCAGCCAACTGCCTCGGCATGGCGCGCAACGCCTACGAGGTCGCGCTCGACTACGCCAAGACGCGCCTCGTGCGCGGCAAGCCGATCATCGACCATCAGGCTGTCGCCCACCGCCTCGCCGACATGGCGACCGATGTCGAGACGATGAAGTGGATGGTCTATCACGGCGCATGGCGCGTCGATCAGGGCACCTGCGACATGGCGCTGGCCTCGAAGATCAAGCTGCATTGCTCGGAAGCAGCGGTACGCGTGAGCGAAAGCGCGATCCGCGTGCTCGGCGGCGCCGGTCTCATGCGCGAATATCCGGTCGGCCGGATTCATCGCGATGCGCTGGTTTATCTGATGGGCGAAGGCACGTCGGAGATACAGCGGAACATCATTTCGCGGACGCTGAAGGCGGGGTGAAGCGGGGGCTTGAAATATAGCCATGGTTACTATATATTGCATTCGCGCACGGACGAACTCCGTCTGCAATTACGACGCGTCACATACCGCTCACACCGCAAGCGTCGAACGGAACCCAACAATCGATAGGTCGGGGGAGCGGACTGTTGCGTGTATTTCAGAACCGTAGCGTTGCACGCGCAGCGCGTAGGGAGGGCCTGTCTGACCGGGCATGTAGGAAAGCAATCGATGATGCTGAACGTGGCCTGATCGATGCCGATCTCGGCGGCGGCCTCATCAAGCAACGCATCGCGCGTCATGGCGGTGGTAAGTCTGGTGGCTATCGTTCGATCATTTTCTACCGGCGCGGCGATCTTGCGATTATGCTTCACCTCTTCGCCAAGTCGGATACAGCCAATGTATCAGCAGCCCAGCACGCGGACTTGGCGTTTCTCGCCAGAGAATTGCAGAAACTTTCTTTGCAGCAGTTGAGCGAACTGGTTCGCACCAAATGGTTAAGAGAAATCAGCGATGAGCCAGAAAGCCCAGTTTAAGTCCGACCTGCACGCTTCGATCCACGAGACGGCGCAGGGTCTGCACGAGATCGGCGCGATCTCGAAGGCGACGATGCGCGACTTCGATCTTGCCTGTCTGACGACAGTCAGCGTACTCGCGCCGGAAGAGATCCGGGAAATTCGCGAGAAGGCCAACATGAGCCAGGCGACATTTGCACTGGCGCTGAACGTGTCGAAATTCCTGATCAGCAAATGGGAGCGCGGCGAGGCCAAGCCGAGCGGCCCCTCGCTCAAGCTGCTTGCGCTCGCAAACACCAAAGGGATCGACGCAATTCTCTGAGGTTTAGAAGAACAGCGCCCGCTCCTGCTTCATGCCCGCATACAATCCCGCCACCTGCTCGGCATATCCATTGTAAAGCTGCGTCGGCACGCGATTGCCGGTCCCGATCACTTCCTCCGTCGCCTGCGACCAGCGCGGATGCGGCACCGCCGGATTCACGTTCGCCCAGAAACCATATTCGCTCGCCTGCAACTGCTCCCAATAGCTCTTCGGCTGCTCGGCGACGAAGGAGATGCGCACGATCGACTTGATCGACTTGAATCCGTATTTCCACGGCAGCGCGAGCCGGATCGGCGCGCCGAACTGGTTGGCGAGCGGCTTGCCATAGGCGCCCGTCACCATGAAGGCGAGGTCGTTCTTCGCCTCGTCCAGCGTAACGCCTTCGACGTAGGGCCAAGGATACCAGACTTGCTTCTGGCCCGGCGCGACCTTGGGGTCCTTGAACGTCTCGAAGCGCAGATATTTCGCTTCCGGCTTGGGATCGGCGAGGGCGACGATCTTGGACAGCGGGAAGCCCGTCCACGGAATTGTCATCGACCACGCTTCGACGCAACGGTGGCGGTACAGCCTTTCCTCGATCTGCATCCGCTTGATCATATCGTCGATGGCGATTTCCTGCGGCGCGTTGCAGAGGCCGTCGATCTTCACGCTCCACGGCCGCGTCTTCAGCGCGGCGGCGGCGTCCGTGACATTCTTCGACATGCCGAATTCGTAGAAATTATTGTAAGCGCTGTTCACCTTCTCGGGCGTGAGCGCGCGGTCGAGCTTGAATGCCTCGTTGCGCTTGGCGGGATAGAGCCCGGCCGAAGGATCTTCTGCAGCAGCGCCCGGCGACGGCAGCGCCAGCGCGCCGCCGATGGCGCCCGCGCCCGTCAGCAGCGCACGACGGCTGAAGAACAGATGTTCCGGCGTCGCTTGCGTTTCGGGGATGTCCCAGGATTTGCGGGTTTTGATCAGCATGGCGTCCTCGGGGGCGAATTCCTCGCACCTAGACCTAGTGTCCGGCGCCCTCACGGACAAATCACGACACCGCGATCAGCTCTGCGCCCGGAACAGGGCGTACCGCCGCGCCACCTCGTCGGCGATCACCTCCGTGTCGTCATGCGGCGCGCAGGGCCAGCTTTCCAGCCGCCCGTTCCAGCGCCGCACGCGCCCGTCCACCACGAGCACGCGGATGAAGCGGGTAAGACGCGGATTGCCGCCCGTCGGCTCGTAGACCATCACGGGCGCATCGGTCGCAATCGCCTCGCCCACCATATTGGTGCTGTCGGCCGTCACCACGATCGTGGACGCGTGCGCCAGTATCTGCACATAGGGATTGGCGCCGGTCCCATCCCACAGGAACGTGTGCCGGGGCGCATCGGCGCAGACGCCGCGCAGCCGCGCCAGCACGCGCTCCGGCGTGCGGCGCGACGGCGTGATCATGGCGCTCGCGCCCGACAGGATCATGCTCTCGACCACGCCCACCAGCGAGATCTCGTCCTTCTCGTTGAAGTCGTAATGCCGGCTGCTACCGCCGATCAGCAGCGCCATACGCGGCTCCGGCAGGCGCGCGATGCGCGGATCGGGATGCGCGCGCGCCTCGGCGAGCGCTGCCTGCGTCACGACATGCGGCGCAGCGAGAGTGGCGATCACATTGTCGCCGCGCGGCCGGTCGTGTTCGGCCACCCA
>Ga0209023_10003432_pt1 | contig 18930 bp, 16 predicted proteins | sample LakOneMetagenome_FD_187468 | JGI IMG/M metagenome (GOLD analysis project Ga0209023, IMG submission 187468) | Freshwater and sediment microbial communities from Lake Erie, Canada (SPAdes) (version 2) | ecosystem: Environmental > Aquatic > Freshwater > Lentic | place: Lake Erie, Canada...
CGCCGTGGTCCTCGTGCACGATCGGGGCGCCTTCGGCGAGTTCGCCGAGGTCGCGGATGATCGCTTCGGGTTCGCGGCCCGCGCGTTTCCTGCGGCGCGGCTGCGATGCGCGTTCGGGGAACAGCTCGCGTTCGGTGAGTACGCAGATCTGCGGCACGTCGAGCGCGAAGCCGTCGTCGAAGGGGGCGACGGCGATATAAAAGTCGTCATTCCCGCGAAGGCGGGAATCCAGCTTTTGATCTCGATTTCCCAAAGCAAGAGCTGGACCCCCGCCTTCGCGGGGGTGACGAGCAAAAGCAAAGGATTGGAAATCCGCGACAACCTGCGGCTTCAATTCTGCCGCGGCCATCACTTCGAGCAAGGCCTCGCGGCGACCGGCGGAATCGGCGGCGACGAGCACGCGGCCCGGATAGCTGGCGAGGAAGGAGCGCAGCGCCTCGCCCGGCGCGTGCCCGCGCGGCGCCAGCGGCAATTCCGGCGCGGCCTGGGTGCCGGTGGCGTGCGCGTCTTCGAAGCGCGGATGGCCTTTCGCGCAGACTTCGATGCAGGGTCGTGCGTTGAAGCGTTCGCGCAATGCATCCGGCGACAGCCACAGTTCGGCGGGCGGCAGCAGCGGGCGTTCGATGTCGTGGCGGCGTTGTTCGTAGCGTTCGGACGTTTGCGCCCACGCATGGTCCGCCGCCGCACCAATGCCGTCGCCGAGCAGCGGCAACGTGTTTGCGCCGAGGTAATCGAACAAGGTTGCGGTCTGGTCGAAGAACAACGGCATCCAGGCTTCGATGCCGGCCGGCGCGAGCCCGGCCTTGAGGTCCTGGAACAGCGCGCTGCGCCGGGTGTCGATGTCGAAGCGTTCGCGCAGGGTTTCCAGCGCGCGTTTCGTCGATATCTCGTCCAGCGGTACTTCGCGCCCGGGCAGCATCCGCACCGAATCGACCCGGTCGAGCGAGCGCTGGGTTTCCGGATCGAAGGCGCGGATCGAATCGATCTCGTCGTCGAGCAGTTCCACGCGATAAGGCTCGTCGGCGCCCATCGGGAACACGTCGAGCAGGCCGCCGCGGATCGCGTAATCGCCGGGATCGAGCACCTGCGGCACGAGGCGGTAACCGCCGGCCTGCAGGCGCAGGCGTTCGCCGTCGAGGTCGAGCTTCTGCCCGACCGCGACATCGAAACTGTTGCCGGCGATGTAGCTCGTCGGCGGCAGGCGCTGCATCAGCGTCGTCACCGGCACGATCACCACGCCGCGTTTCAGCGCCGGCAGTCGCTGCAGCGCGGCGAGCCGGCGCGAGACGATCTCCGGATGCGGGCTGAACTGGTCGTAGGGCAGGGTTTCCCAATCCGGGAAATGCACGACCGGCAGCGATGCGTCGTCGCCGAGCAGCACGTGCAGGTCGGTTTCGAGCCGATCCGCGGCGTGGTTGTCGGCGAGCACCACCAGCAGCGGGCCGTCGTGCCTGCGCGCGGCCGCGGCCACGGCCCAGGCCAGCGCCGAGGACGAACCGGGTGCGCGCCACCAGGCGCGACGGTGGCCGCCCGAAGGCAGGGCGGGAACGTCAGGGAGATTCTTCATCGACGCGAAGGGACTGCGGTGCCGGGTGCGGCGTGCGCCCGGCACGGGGTGCGCAGTCTAGCGCGACGATGCCGCCGGTTGCGGCGATCCCCTTACGGTCGCGCTTCCAGCACGAGGTTGAATGGCGTTTCGGTGGCGCGGCGGAAGCGGGTGAAACCGCCGACTGACATCACTTCGCGCAGCCGCGCCTCGCCGGCCTGTGCCCCGAGCGCGGGACCGTTGCGCGCCAGCGAGACCGGCACGCAGATCTGCGAGGACGCGCCGTAGTACACGCGGCCGACCGGGTTGAGGTTGGCCTCGACGCTGTCGCCGGCGAAAGGTTCGACCAGCATGCAGGTGCCATCGGGTTTCAGCGCGTCGTGCGCATGTTGCGCCGCTCCCGCGGGATCGCCCATGTCGTGCAGGCAGTCGAAGAAGCAGACCAGGTCGAAGTCGCGTTCGCCGTAGCCGGTGGCGTCGGCGCTTTCGAAGCGCGCATTGGCCGTGCCTGTTTCGCGCGCGCGCTGGCGCGCGACCTCGATCGAGGGCGCGTGGTAGTCGTAGCCGACGAATTCCGATTCCGGGAATGCCTTCGCCATCAGCGTGGTGCTGGCGCCGTGGCCGCAGCCGATGTCGGCGACCTTGGCCCCGTGCCTGAGCTTGTCGACCACGCCGTCCAGCGCGGGCAGCCATTCGGTGAGCAGGTGCGCGTGGTAACCGGCGCGGAAGAAGCGCTCGGTGCCGCTGAACAGGCATTTGTGGTGTTCGCCCCATTCCATGCCCTTGCCGGTGCGGAAGTTGTCGATGGTGCGGTCGAGGGTGTGGAAGGTGTCCTCGACGATGGAATAGGCGCCGGGGATGTCGACCGGGCCGTTCGGGTCGGCCAGGCACAGCGCCTGGATTTCGTTGAGCGCGTATTTTCCGCTGCCGGCGTCGTAGTCGACGTAGCCGCCGGCGGCCTGGTTGCCGAGCCATTCGCGCACGTAGCGTTCGTGGGTGCCGGTCTTCGCGGCCAGTTCCGCCGGCGTCAGCGCCTGCCGCGACAGCGCCTTGTAGAAGCCGAGCTGGTCGCCGACCAGCATGAGGGTGGAGGAAATGGCGGCGCCGAGGTCGCCGACCGCCTTGCCGAGGAATTGGTTGAGCCGGGTTTCATCGATGGTCATGGGCGTGTCCGGAAGTCGTCCTTCCGTGGACGGGCGCGGCTACACCAGCCGCCGGTCCCCCATTCGTGGTCCCCCAGCAATGGCCACGCGCCACGGGTGCCGGAACGGCCGACCGTTCATCGGTTCGCGCGCTGTGCGACGCTCAGTGCGCCGGGCGCAACTGCAGCACCATGCGCACCAGCGAGGGCTGGTCGGGCAGGGGCTGGCGCTTGAAATCCAGCGATTCGGCCAGCGAGATCATCGGATGGTTGTGGTCGAGCACGTCGCCGTAGATGCGTTCCAGCCGGCGGCCCTTGGCCCAGCGCACGAGGCGCCGCATCAGGTGCCGGCCGAGGCCCATGTTGGTGAGGTAGTGGCTGACCAGGATCGCGAATTCCGCATCGCGGGTGCCGGGATTGATCGCCGCCCGCGCGACCGCCCCGACCAGCGCCTCGCCCGGCGGCAGCGGTTCCGCCGCGACCAGCGCGAATTCGGTCTTCGGGTCGGGCCGGGTCAGGCGTTCGGCCATCGCCACCGGCAATTCCGACATCGCGTGCAGGAAGCGCTGGCGCACTTCCTCCGGTTGCAGCAGCGGGAACGCCGCGCGTAGCGGCTCGGCGTCCTCGGGGCGGATCGGGCGGATCAAGACCCGGCGGCCGTTGCTCAGCTGCAGTTCCTGGTGCCAGGGCGGAAGTCGGTTGCGTGCGGCCATTCACGAATGCTGCCATGCCGCACGTTAAACCGGGCTTTACGAACCCGACCCGTCCGCTTGCATTGCTAAACTGCCGCACCCCACGCGACGACCCCCACCATGGCCGGCAACGGCGACTCCACCCGCGCGATCGTGTTCGCGCTCGGCGCCAATTTCGCCATCGCCTGCGCCAAGGGCGTGGCCGCGTTCTTCACCGGCTCCAGCGCGATGCTGGCCGAAACCGTGCATTCGATGGCGGACTGCGGCAACCAGCTGCTGTTGCTGCTGGGCATGCGCCAGGCGCGCCGCGAGGCGTCCCCCGAGCACCCGCTGGGGCAGGGCAAGGCGATCTATTTCTGGTCGTTCCTCGTGGCGCTGATGCTGTTCACCGTCGGCGGCCTGTATTCCCTGTACGAAGGCTGGCACAAGCTCGCGCACCCGGAACCGTTGCGACAGTGGTGGTGGGCGGTGGGCGTGCTGGTCTTCGCCATCGCCGCCGAGGGCGTGTCGATGCGCGCCTGCCTGCAGGAGGTGGCGCGCGCGCGCGGCGAACGCTCGCTGTGGCAGTGGTTCCACGCCAGCCGCCAGGCGGAACTGGTGGTGATCTTCGGCGAGGACCTGGCCGCGCTGCTCGGCCTGGTGTTCGCGCTGGCCGCAGTGCTGCTCACGGTCGTCACCGGCAACCCGGCGTGGGACGCGATCGGCACCCTGGCCATCGGTGCGCTGCTGGTGGTGGTGGCGGTGTTCGTCGCGGTCGAGGTCAAGGCGCTGCTGGTCGGGCAGGGCATGGATCCGGAACGCGAACTTGCGCTGCGCGATTTCCTGCGCCAGCGGCCGGAAATCGCCGACGTGATCAACATCATCAGCCTGCAGCTCGGCGACCGGGTGATGCTGTCGGTGCAGGCGCGGATGCGCGAGGAACGCGACGCCGCCCTGCTGCTGCGGCAGATCACCACGGTCGAGCGCGCGGTGAAGGCGGAATTCCCGGAAGTGCGCTGGAGCTTCTTCGAACCCGAGGCGCCGCGCGCGGAATGATGGACCGTCGCGTCAGTCGTGTCGGCTTCAATCCGGTCGTTTCAGCCACGCCATCCGTGCGTGGCCGCGCCCTTCGCCTTCCTCCAGCATCGCATGCAGCGACGCCAGCGCTGGTTGCAACCGGTGTTCCAACCCGAACGGCGGATTGAGCAGCAGCATCCCGGAACCGTTCATGCGCAGCGGCGAATCGTCGGGTCGCACCAGTAGTTCGATCAGCAGCGAAGACTTCGCCGGCAAGGCCGTCGCCTCGCGGACCATTGGCTGCAAGGCGCGCCGTTGCTTGATCGGGTACCACAGCGCGAACGCGGCCTGCGGCCAGCGCGCGAGCCCTTCGCGCAGTGCGGCGAAGGCGGCGTCGAATTCCTGCAACTGCGCTTCATACGGCGGATCGACCAGCACCAGACCGCGCGCGAAGCGTTGGCCATCGACCTTCGGCGGCAACAACGCCCTGATCGCCGCGTAGCCGTCGCGCGCGTGCACCGCGACGCGCGCATCGCCGGCGAAAACCGCCTTCAGCGCCGCCGCTTCTTCCGGCTGCAGTTCGCAGCAGGCGATGCGGTCCTGCGCGCGCAACGCATGCGCGAGCAGCCACGGCGAACCCGGATAGGCGTCGTCGCCATGCGCATCCCGGCACGCTGTGATGGCGTCGAGGTAGCGGTCGATGGCGGGGTCGATCCCGCGCCGCAGCCGCGCCACGCCTTCGGTCGCCTCGCCGGTACGCCGCGCCTCCTCGCCTTCCAGCCGATACAAACCTCGGCCGGCGTGGGTGTCCAGCGTGAAGCAGGGCGCGGGCTTCGCCGCCAGCGCATCGCATAGCGCCAGCAGCACGACGTGCTTGAGCACGTCGGCGTGGTTGCCGGCATGGAAGGCGTGGCGGTAGTTCATGCGGGGATTCTAGATGCTGGAGTCGCGCTCGAGAGCGCTCCTACGGACGACTTCACATTCACCACGCATTGCTCCGGCCGCGGTCGGCTAGGATGCGGCGCATGCCGACGACAACGATCCTGCTGGCCGAGGACGAAATCGCCATCGCCGAGACCGTGCTGTACGCGCTGCGCGCCGACGGGTTCGCGGCCGAACACGTGCTGCTCGGCGGCGAGGTGTTGCCACGGCTGCGTCGCGGTGGCGTCGATCTCGTCATCCTCGACGTCGGCCTGCCGGACCGCAACGGTTTCGACGTCTGCCGCGAGCTGCGCACGGAAAGCGAGGTGCCGGTGTTGTTCCTCACCGCGCGCGACGGCGAGGCCGATCGCGTGCTCGGGCTGGAACTCGGCGGCGACGATTACGTGCCGAAACCGTTTTCCCCGCGCGAACTGGTGGCGCGGGTGCGCGCGCGCCTGCGTCGGAGCGCGCCGGCGGATGGCGGCTGGCGCCGGCTCGGGCGCTTCGACCTCGATGCCGCCGGGCATCGCATCCGTTTCGATGGCGTGCTGCTCGAACTCACGCGCTACGAATCCGGCCTGCTGGAAACGCTGCTGGCGCGGCCCGGCGCGGTGCTCGAACGCGCCAGGCTGATGGACCGGGTCTGGGGCGATGCGCTCGACACCGGCGAACGCACCGTGGACACGCACGTGAAGACGCTGCGCGCGAAGCTGCGCGCGATCGCGCCGGATGCGGATCCGATCCGCACCGTGCGCGGGCTCGGCTATTCGGTCCACGTGGAAGGCTGATCGATGCGGACACGCCCATGAGGATCGGTCTGCGCGTGCTGCTCGGCTATTTCCTGATCGTCGCGCTGGCGGCGCTGCTGGTCGGGCGCGTGTTCGTGGAAGAGGTCAAGCCGGGCGTGCGCCAGGCGATGGAAGGCACGCTGATCGACACCGCGAACACGCTGGCGGAATTGGCCAGCGACGACATGCTCGCCGGCCGCATCGCCGACGGCCAGTTCGCGCGACGCGTGAAGCAGGTGTCCGAACGCAAGGTCGGCGCCGATATCTGGGGTTTCCCCAAGGACCGCAGCGGTTTCCGCGTCACCGTCACCGATGCGCGCGGCATCGTGGTGTTCGATTCCGAAGGCAAGGACCTCGGCCGCGACAACTCGCAGTGGAACGATGTGTATCGCACCCTGCGTGGCCAGTACGGCGCGCGTTCCACCCGCGACGACCCAGGCGACGAGAACAGCACGGTGATGCACGTCGCCGCACCGATCTACGACGACGGCCATCGCATCATCGGCGTGCTCACCGTGGCCAAGCCGAACCGGGCGATGGCGCCGTTCATCGCGCGCAGCCAGAACGTGGTCGCGCGCTGGGGCTTCGTGCTGATGGGCGCGGCGCTGCTGGTCGGCCTGGTCGCGGCGTGGTGGCTGTCGCGCCAGCTCGGCGCGCTGCGCCGTTACGCCGATGCGGTGGCCGCGGGCGAACGCGCGCCGCAACCACGCGCCGCCGGCGAGTTCGGCGACCTCGGCCGCGCCCTGCACGACATGCGCGAGAAGCTGGAAGGCAAGCAGTACGTCGAACAGTACGTGCATGCGTTGACCCACGAACTGAAAAGCCCGCTGGCCGCGATCCGCGGTGCCGCCGAGCTGCTCGAGAATCCGCTTCCCGAGGCCGACCGCCGGCGTTTCGTCGCCAGCATCGCGGCGCAGGGCGAACGCATGGCGCAGATGGTGGACAAGCTGCTGGCGCTGGCCGCGGTGGAGCATCGCCAGCATCTCGAAGTGCGGGAACGAGTCGAACTGTGTTCGCTTGCGCAAGAAGCGGTCGCGCAGTGCGCGACCGGCGGCATTCCGGTCGTGGTCAACGGGACGGCGAGCGTCGTGGAAGGCGACCCGTTCCTCCTGCGGCAAGCGATCGCCAATCTGGTCGAGAACGCCGTTTCGTTTTCGCCCGCGGGATGCAAGGTCGACGTCGATGTCTCGCGGGATGATGGCTGGTGCTTCGTGCGCGTGATCGATAGTGGCCCCGGCGTCCCGGATTACGCATTGCCCCGCGTGTTCGAACGCTTCTATTCGCTGCCGCGACCGGACGGCGGCAGCCGCAGCAGCGGACTGGGCTTGCCGTTCGTGGCCCAGGTCGCGGCATTGCATGGTGGCCAGGCGAACCTGCGCGAACGCGAGGGCGGGGGCGCCGTCGCTGAATTTTCCATTCCCTCGGCTTGACCCTGTGGGAGGGCCTTCAGGCCCGATCGGCATGGGGTTGTCGCGGCTAAAGTCGCTCCCACCGCACTTCACCGCCGCTTCACCGTCGCGCCATCGGCCCCACGCACGACCACGCGAGCATGCCGCATCCACAACGGAGATGCGGCCATGCGCCTGGCGTTCAAATTCGCGATCGTGTTTTTCCTGACCCTGGCGATCCTGGTGCCGTTGGCGATGATCCGCGGCACGATTTCCGAGCGGCAGGAATTCCGCCAGCAGGCGGTGCAGGAGGTGACGCGCAGCTATGCCGGTACGCAACGGCTCGCCGGCCCAGTGCTGGTGGTGCCGTATACCGAGATCGTCGAAGTCGAGGAACGCGACGACCATGGTCGTCTGCTCGGAAGGAAGAAACAGGATGGCGACAGCGGCCAGTGGCTGTTCTTCCCGAAAACGATGCAATTGCAGGGCCGCGTGCTGCCCACGATCCGCAAGCTGGGCCTGCACGAGGTGCGGGTGTACGAGCTGCAGGGCACGCTGGACGCGGCCTTCGATGCGCAACTGCCCAAGGAAGATCCCGCGCATCCGCGTCGCCTCGGTACGCCGTGGATCGATGTCGGCATCGGCGACGTGCGCGGCCTGGTGCGCGCACCGACGCTGCGGGTCGCGGGTCGCGACATCCCGATGCTGCAGGGCCAGCTCGCCCATGGCGGTGGCGGCGTGCACGCCATGCTGCCGGATGGTATCGACGCGGACGGCCATATCGCGTTTCCGTTGCGGCTTGCCTTCGCGTTGAACGGTACGGAGCAGCTCGCGGTCGTGCCGCTGGCCGACGACAACCGCATCGCGCTGGATTCGCCGTGGCCGCATCCGCAGTTCAACGGCGATTTCCTGCCGCGCACGCATCGCATCGACGCCAGCGGCTTCCACGCCGAATGGGAAGTCTCCTCGCTGGCGAGCAATGCGCAGGCGCAATACCGCGCCGGTGGCGATGCGATGAAGGCGAAACCCGGTGCGCTGCGTGCGTCGGGCATCGAGTCGGCGACGGAGGACGCGTCGCCCGGGCTCGACGCCATCGGCCTGTCCCTGGTCGAACCGGTGAACCTGTATTCCAAGGTCGATCGCGCGACCAAATACGGCCTGCTGTTCGTGCTGCTGACCTTCACCGGTTTCTTCATGCTGGAGACGATCAAGCAGTTGCCGATCCATCCGATCCAATACGCGCTGGTCGGGCTTGCACTGGCGATCTTCTTCCTGCTCCTGCTCAGCCTGTCCGAGCACATCGCCTTCGGCTGGGCCTATCTCGCGGCGGCGATTGCCTGCGTCGGGTTGATCGGTTTCTACCTCGGCCACGTGCTGCGCAGCCGACTGCGCGGCATCGGCTTCGCCGCCATGCTCGGCCTGCTGTACGCGGCGTTGTACGGCCTGCTGGTGTCGGAAGACAACGCGCTGGTGCTCGGCGCCGGCCTGCTGTTCGCGATCCTGACCGCGATCATGGTGGCGACGCGCAAGGTCGACTGGTACCAGGTGTCGGTGCGCTGAGTGCTTTGTGGGAGCGACGGCAGTCGCGGCTTCCGTCGCCCCACGGTCAAATCGAATCAACCCAGCAGCGTCGCGCCCGGTACCAGCCACAGCGAGATGCCCGCGAGCGCACTGCCGATCGCGGTCGCGGCCAGCACGTCGCTTGGGTAGTGCAGGCCCAGCACCACGCGCGACGCGGCGACGCTGGCGCTGAACGGCACCAGCACGCATGCCAGCGCCGGGTAGTAGGCGAGGGTCACGAGGGTGAACGCGACCGCATGCAGCGTGTGCCCGGACGGGAAACTGAACTCGTCCAGCGGCGCGACCCAGGCGCGGATGCGGCCGTCGCGCGCGCAAGGGCGCGGACGCCGGGTCCAGCGTTTCAGCAATTTGTACAGCAGCAGCGTGGCGAGGCCGGTCGCGGCGAGGTGCGCGGACACGCGCAGGCCGTGCAGGCCGTCGAACGCGATGAGCACCAGCATCAGCGCGTACCAGAACAGGCCGTCGCCGAGCCGGCTGACCGTGGCGAAAAATTTCAATACGCCGCGGCGCGCGCACCAGCGGTTGCTGCGCAGGCACCAGCCCGCGTCGTGCAGGGCGATGCGCTCAGGCCAGGGCCGGCTGCGCATGGCGCGCGCTCCGGTCACGGGCGATCCGTTGCAGCAGTTCGTCGAAATCCGCGGACACCTGCGCCGGCCGCAGCTTGCTCACCGCTTCGCGCGCGGCCGCGCCCATCGTGCGGCGCAGCGCATCATCGCCGGCGATGCGCAGGGCGGCGGCGACGAAGGCATCGTCATCGCGACCTTCGATCGTCGCGCCGTGTTCGCCATCGACCAGGTGTTCCTTCGCCGCGCCGTAGTTGAACGCGACCGTGGCCACGCCGCTGGCCATGGCCTCGAGGGTGACGTTGCCGAAGGTTTCCGAATGGCTGGGGAACAGGAACAGGTCGGTGCTGGCGAAATGCGCGGCGAGATCCTCGTCGCGGCGCAGCCCGCAGTAGACGAAATCCGGGTTCGCTGCGCGGATGCCGGCGAGTTCCGGTCCGTCGCCGATCCAGACGAATTTCGCGTCCGGGCGTTGCTTCTGGATCTCGCGGAACGCGCGGATCGCCAGCGGCAGGTTCTTTTCCGCGGCCACGCGCCCGAGGTAGACCACGGCGAGGTCGTTTTCGCCCAGGCCCCAACCGGCGCGCAACCTCGCATCGCGCCGCACCGGATCGAAGCGCCGCGTGTCGACCGCGCGCGGCTGGTGCACCACGTCGCTGAAGCGTTCGCCACGCAGGAAATCCGCGAGCTCGCAGGTCGGCACCAGGGTCGCGTCGGAGCCATTGTGGAAGCGGCGCATCCAGCCGAGCGCCAGCGGCTGCAGGAAACCGACGCCGTAATCGCGGGTGTATTCGTCGAAGCGGGTGTGGAAGCCGGTCGCCACCGCGATACCGAGCTTGCGCGCGATGCGCAGCGCCGACCAGCCCAGCGGGCCTTCGGTGGCGATGTAGATCGCGTCGGGCCGGTTCGCTTCCCAGTGCTTGCGCAAGGTGCGCAGCGCGGGCAGGCCGAAGCGCATCGCCGGATAGCCGGGAATCGGCAGGCCCGGCACCAGCAGTTCGTGCGCAGCGCCCTGTTGCCCGCGCGCCTGCCGCGGGCGGATCACCTCGACGTCGTGCCCGCGTGCGCGCAGGCCCTGTTCCTTGGCCTGCACGGTGAGGGCGACGCCGTTGATTTCCGGCGGGTAGGTCTCGGTGACGATGCCGTAGCGCATGCGCTTCTCCAAGTTTGGGGAAGCGTGCTGCGGCGGGATGAAATGCCGGTGTCAGCGCGATGACGCGCAGGTGACGGCGCGATCCTGGCCCTGGCTACACCCAGACATCGTTGGCCGCGGTGTAGGCGCCGCCCGCGTCGCCGGTGTTCACCACGCCGCGCGGTTCCACCAGCATCACGCAGCATTCGCCGGGTGCGACCGGGCGGTGTTCGACGCCCCGGGGCACCACGTACATCTCGCCGGCGGCGAGCGGGACGGACTTGTCGCGGAATTCCAGGGTCATCTCGCCGTCGATGACGATGAACACTTCGTCGGTCTCCGCGTGCGCATGCCAGACGAACTCGCCCTGGATCTTCACCAGCTTGAACTGGTAATCGTTCATCTCGGCGACGACGCGCGGCGACCAGTGTTCGGAGAACAGGGCGAGCTTGTCGCGCAGGTTGATGGCGGAATCGTTGGTCATGCGCGCTCCAGGTCGCCGGGCACCAGCGAAAACACCACCGCGTCGCGCGCCCGGTCGGCGAGCACGATCCGGTTGCGGAACACGCCCTCGCGCATCGCGCCGAGTTTCTCGGCCACGCGCTGGCTGGCGGCGTTGTCCGGCAGGGTGACGATTTCGATACGCACCAGGCCGAGATCGCCGAAGCCGAAGGCGGCCGCCTGCGTCGCGGCCCGCGTCGCCACGCCCTTGCCGCGATGCGCTTCGCCGACCCAGTAACCGAGGTTGGCGGAACGCTGCCGCGCATGGATTTGGTTGAGGCCGGCGCACCCGAGCAGCTCGCCGTCGCCGGCGAAGATGCCGAACGCATGCTCCTCGCCGCGTTCGCGCGCGGCTGCGCACTGCGCCGTGCGCGATTCCGCATCGGCCAGCGAATAGCCCGCATGCGCCCACGGGAACCATTGCGACAGCGATGCGATCGAGGCCCGCACCGCGGCATGCAATGCCGCCGCATCGCCGGGCATCAGCGGGCGGACGAGGATCCCGGTGGGGCTCATGCCTCGACCTCGACGACATGCGCCTGGATCTTGCCGTCCACGCCGCCGGTGCCGAATCGGCGCGCGATTTCCGCTTCGGCGGCATCGGTCGCGGCTTCGAGCCGGGACGCGTCGCGCGCCTCGATCTCGTTGCGCCACGGCGTGCCCTGGCAGTAGGCGAACGCCACGATGCGCGGCGACTGCGCGCGGCTGCGGAAGGCGAGGGTCTCGATCCGCGGCGCCGGCGCGAACCCGGCCGCGGCCAGGTCGCGCGCGATGGCGGCGACGTCGTGGTAGCCGTGCGGCGTGCGCGCCATGAACCGCGGTGGATCGTCCGGGAACTCGCGTGCGAGCGCGTCGCCGATCGCATCGGCGAACTCGTTTTCCTCGACGCGATCCCATACGTTGAACAGGAACGTGCCGCCCGGCTTCAGCACCCGCCGCACCTCGGCGAAGGCATGCGGCTTGTCGGGGAAGAACATCACGCCGAACTGGCACACGACCGCATCGAATTCGCCGTCGGCGAACGGCAACGCCATCGCGTCGGCCTGCCGCCATTGCACCGGGCGTGCGGTGCCGACGGACTGCGCCTGTTCCAGCATCGCCGGGTTGAGGTCGGTCGCGATGATGTCGGCATCGGGCAATGCATCGACCAGCGCGCGGGTGACGACGCCGGTGCCGGCGGCGATTTCGAGCACGCGTCGCGGCCGTGCGACGACCGCGCGCCGCGCGAGGTCGGCGGCGTAGGGCGCGAAGATCATCGGCACGAGGTATTGCTCGTACAGCGCCGGGATCGAACCCGCGAAGCTGGCATCGGTGCCGCGCATGCGCTTATTTTTCCGGCAACCCCAGCTTCTTCTGCAAGCCCTTGGCGTCGAGTTCCTTGGCGAATTCCGAGGTGCCGGCGGCAACCTCGGGCGAGGCGAAGATTTCCTGACCTGCCACCTGGCCGAGCAGCCTGAACGAATCGGTGAATGCGGAAGTGCCTTCGTACTTGATCGCCATCTGCGCCTGCTTCAGGCAGGACTCGCCGAGCAGCTTCTCGAACAACCGCGCCATGCCCTTGTTCGCCGCATCGCGCTGCTCCGCGGTGATGTTGGCGTAGGGCTTGATGTCGGGATTGAGCGCGATGGCGAAAAAGATCCATTGCACGAGCTGCTGCTTGTCCTCCGGCGTCGAGGATTCGACGAAGCACTTGCCGAGGTCGTCGCTGTACACGCCGGCGTGCGCAGGCGTTGCGCACAGCGCAAGCCCCAGCAGGATGCCGCCCAGAATCGTCTTGTTGTTCACCATGTTGTCCCCTGGATGGATGTTGGAATCGAATGGCGCGGCGTCACTTGCGTCAAACGCGGCGCGTCCATCGGTCGAGCCAGCATAGCGCGAGCGGCCATGGCCGCACGATGGCCGCGGCCGTCGCTGGGTCCGCCAGTTTTTCGACAGCGAAATGCGCGGCGAGGGTCTGGCGCTTGAGGCTTCAGTCCCAGCCCGGAAGCGAGATCACGAGTTGCATCAGGGCGCGGCGCGTCCGATCCGCTTTCGCAGCGCGAACACGACGCCGAGCGGCACGAGGAAGTTGATGGCGAGGAAGGGCAGCTCATCGGTCATGGCGTAGCCGGCGGAGGACACGCCGACCCACATGTTGTACAGGCAGAACGCGAACCAGAAGATCACGAACGTCAGGAACGCAGTGCGCGGGGATTGCCGGGCCTTGCGCGCGACCCACAGGGTCAGCAGGCCGACGAGGATGCCGATGGCGATGATGATCAGGGTGCGCATGGTGGAAAACTCTAGCCTGAGTGAATTGTTAGGCATCAGTTCCTGACGAGTTCGTGCGAGGACGCCTCTTTATGAAGCTGGTCAAGACAAGCTAGATCGCCCACATCCGTTGAGCTGGCTTGTTTGGCCTCGATGGCCGCCAAGCCGCGATCATTCCAGAGTTTACGGGATGCATTCGCGCGCTCAGATTGGAACCAGAACCAAGTTTCGCCGCGCCCCTTACCAGCATCCGATCCACTGAGATCCTTGCACATGGCCATAGCGTTCCCGACTAAAGTGTCGTAGCGAACTGAAGTGCAACCTGTAACCAAGAATGCCGAGATAAGAATGCCGAGCACCTTCATATGGCTGCGGTCCCGTAGGCTGGGATGAAGCGTAGCGCAATCCCAGCATCATCGAACCTGTCGCGCACTAGCCCCTCATCCGGCCTGACGGCCACCTTCTCCCCGCGCGCGGGGAGAAGGAAAAAGGCCTCAATCCGCCCAGATCTCCAGCGCGATGCCGAGCCCCGCCATGTCCGCCGGTTCGCCGTCGAGGTCCGCGCGGAGCAGCGGGCGCTGTTCCAGCCAGCGCGCGGGCAGGGTGAGCGACAACTGGTCGCGTTTCGCGGTGGCGCGCGGTTCCGGCAATTCCGCCGCTTCGTGCGAACGATGCAACAACACCGCGAGGCGCAGGAGCGCGGCGGTGCGTTTCGTGTCCGCGAGCAGGCGATCCGGAATCGCGTCGAACGCCTTGCCCGGCACCTTGCGCCGGTGGCTGCGCACCAGCGCGGCCAGCACCTGCTGTTCCTGCAGCGAGAAACCGGCGATGTCGGAGTTCTGCAGCACGTAGGCGCCGTGCAACTGGTACTGGCTGTGCGCGATGGCCAAGCCGAGTTCGTGCAGGCGCGCGGCCCAAGCCAGCATGCGGCGCATGTCGGCGTCGAGCTTCCAGTCGCCGGCGACGCGGTCGAACAGCGCCAGCGCGGTGGTTTCCACCCGCGCGCCCTGCGCGGCGTCGATGCCGTAGCGCTGCATCAGCGCGGCGACCGAGGCCTCGCGCGGATCGTCGGCGCCGCCGCGGCCGAGCATGTCGTACAGCGCGCCTTCGCGCAGCGCGGCCTTGCTCACTTCCATGCGCGACAGGCCGAGCGCGGAGAACGCGGCCTCGATCACGAGCAGGCCGCCGGCGACGATCGGACGGCGTTCGTCGGACAGGCCGGGCAGGTCGATGGCCTCGATGCGGTCCGCGCGCAGCAGGCGTTCGCGCACTTCAGGCAGGGCTTCGGCGGTGATCGAGCCTTTCGTCAATTTCATCGCCGCGCAGATTTCGCCGATCTGCTTGATCGTGCCGGAGGAGCCGAGCGCCTCGTCCCAGCCGACATTGCGGTAGGTGCCGGCGAATTGCTGGAATTCGGCGCCGACTTCCACCAGCGCTTCCTTCCAGCGCTTGCGCGAGAGCTTGCCGTCGCCGAAGAAGCGGCGCGTGCTGGCGACGCAGCCGACCTGCAGGCTTTCGCGTTCGATCGGGTCGAGGCCGCTGCCGATGATGCATTCGGTGGAGCCGCCGCCGACGTCCATCACCAGCCGGCGTTGCCCGGGCCGGGGCGGTTGCGCATGCGCGACGCCGAGGTAGACCAGGCGCGCTTCCTCGCGGCCGGACACGATTTCGATGGCGTGGCCGAGCGCGGTTTCGGCTGGCACGAGGAAGGCCTGCGGCCGCGCCAGCGCGCGTACGGTATTGGTGGCGAGCGCGCGCACGCGCTGCGGCGGGATGTCGTGGATGCGCTGGCCGAAGCGCGCGAGGCAATCGAGTGCGCGTTGCTGCACCTGCGGCGCGAGCCCGCCGCGTTCGTCGAGGCCTTCGGCGAGGCGCACCATCTCGCGCAGGCGGTCGACGACACGCAACTGGCCGAGCACGTAGCGCGCGACCACCATGTGGAAGCTGTTGGAGCCGAGGTCGACCGCGGCGAGCAGGTCGCCGTCCTGCAGCGCGGGCTGCATCGGGGCGTTGCGGGATCGGCGCGCGGTGTCGTTCACGCGGACAGTTTCGCGAGCAATGCGGCCTGCGCGGAATGCGCGGCCTCGCCGGGGGCGGGCGAACGCCGCAGGTAGCGGCCGTCCGCCTGCAGTTCCCAGGCCTCGACGTCGTCGGCGAGGTAGTTGTCCAGCGTTTCCGACTTCACCCGTTCGGCGAGCGCGGGATCGAGGATCGGGAAGCAGGCTTCGATCCGGTGCAGCAGGTTGCGTTCCAGCCAGTCGGCGCTGGCGCAGAACAGCTCCGGTTCGCCGCCGTTCTCGAAGCGGTATACGCGGCTGTGCTCAAGGAAGCGGCCGACAATCGAGCGCACGCGGATGTTGTCGGACACGCCCGGCACGCCGGGCCGCAGGCTGCAGGCGCCGCGCACGATCAGGTCGATCTCGACCCCGGCCTGCGAGGCGCGGTACAGCGCGCGCACCACTTCCGGTTCGCTGAGCGCGTTCATCTTGGCGACGATGCGCGCCGGGCGCCCGGCGCGCGCGTGCCCGGCCTCGCGCTCGATCCGCGCGAGCACGCCGGCGTGCAGGGTGAACGGAGATTGCAGCAGGCGCTTGAGCTTGATTTCCGGCGCGAACCCGGACAGTTGCTGGAAGATCTGGTGCACGTCGTCGCCGATGTCGGGGTCGGCGGTGACCAGGCCGATGTCGGTGTAGGCGCGTGCGGTGCCGGCATGGTAGTTGCCGGTGCCCAGGTGCGCGTAGCGGCGCAACTTGCGGCCTTCGCGGCGGACGATCAGCAGCATCTTGGCGTGGGTCTTGTAGCCGACCACGCCGTACACCACCTGCACGCCGGCCTGCTGCAGGCGGTCGGCGAAGGCGAGGTTGGCCTCCTCGTCGAAGCGCGCGCGCAGTTCGATCACCGCGGTCACGTCCTTGCCGTTGCGCGCGGCCTGCACCAGGTGCTCGACGATGGCCGAATCCTTCGCGGTGCGGTACAGCGTCTGCTTGATCGCGAGCACGTTCGGGTCGTCGGCGGCCTGCTTCAGCAACTCCAGCACCGGGCCGAAGCCGTCGAACGGGTGGTGCAGCAGTACGTCGCCCTCGGCCACGCGTTCGAACAGGTTGTCGACGCCGCGCATCTGCCGAGGCAGGAACGGCGGGAACTTCAGTTCCGGGCGCTGCACCAGGTCGTACACCTGGATCACGCGGCTGAGGTTCACCGCGCCGTCGATGCGGTACAGCGCGTGCGATGGCAGCTCGAAGTTGCGCAGCAGCGTGTCGACGATCGGCTGCGGGCAGTCGCGGTCGATCTCCAGCCGCATCGCGCGCAGGTAGCCGCGGCCGATGAGCTCGTCGCGCAGGGCGAGGGCGAGGTTCTCGACCTCCTCCTCGTCCACGATCAGTTCGGAATTGCGCGTCACCCGGAACTGGTAGGCGCCGGTGACGCGCATTCCTGGGAACAGTTCGCCGACGAATTGCGAGAGCACGGTCGAGAGGAACACGAAATCGTGGAAGGCATCGCCGTCCCCGTCGCGATCGGGCAGGCGGATGATGCGCGGCAACGAGCGAGGCGCGCGCACGATGGCGAGGTGGCCTTCGCGCCCGAACGCATCGCGGCCTTCCACCGTCACCACGATGTTCAGCGACTTGTTGAGGATGCGCGGGAACGGATGCGCGGGGTCCAGCCCCAGCGGCGACAGCACCGGCATGATCTCGTCGCGGAAGTACGCGCGCAGCCATTCGCGCTGTTCCGGCGTCCATTCCGCCGGCTGCAGCAGGCGGATGCCGCGTTCGGCCAGTTCCGGCCGCAGTTCCTCGTTCCAGCAGCGGTACTGTGCATCGACCAGTCCCGCGGCGCGTTCGTGGATGCGGCGCAGGATCGTCGCCGGCGCCTGCCCGTCGGCGCGCGCGGCCATGCCGAAGTCCTGGGCGTGGCGCACGGTCGCGGCGCGGATCTCGAAGAATTCATCGAGGTTGGTGCAGCTGATGCACAGGTAGCGCAGCCGTTCCAGCAGCGGCACGCCCGGGTCCTGCGCCTGCGCGAGCACGCGGAAGTTGAAGTCGAGCTGTGAGAGTTCGCGGTTGAAATACAGCGCCGGATCCTGCAGCGCGGGCTCGATCGGGTCGTGGGCGTGGTTCATGCGGATGCGGCCTTGGCGCGCAGCAGCACCCGTTCGGGTCCGAACACGCAGGTGAATGTGCTGCCCGCGCCGACGTCGCTCTCGATGGCGAGGCGCGCCTGGTGCAGGCTCAGCACGTGCTTGACGATGGAAAGCCCGAGCCCGGTGCCGCCGAGTTCGCGCGAACGGCTGGTGGACACGCGGTAGAAGCGCTCGGTGATGCGCGGCAAATGCGAGGCCGGGATGCCGTAGCCGGTGTCGCGCACCGACAGCGCGCCGCCGCCGTCGGGCGTGGATGCGTAGCGGATCGCGATGTCGCCGCCGGCCGGGGTGTAGCGCACGGCGTTGCTGACGAGGTTGGAGAAGGCGCTGTGCAGTTCGCGGGTGGAGCCGCGCAGGTCGGCATCGAGCGCGGATTCGACCGTGACGCGGTGCCGGCCCTGGCTCAGCGCCTCGGCCTCGCGCTTCAGCGTCGCCAGCATCGGCGCCATCGCCACCTCGTCCTCGTCCAGCGCGTCCTGCACTTCCAGCCGCGACAGGGTGAGCAGGTCCTCGACCAGCTGGGTCATGCGCTGCGATTGCCGGCGCATTTCGTCCAGCAGTGGCGCCCACTCGGGCTTGTCGTCGGGTTCGAGCAGGTCGAGGTAGCCGTGGACCACGGTCAGCGGCGTGCGCAGTTCGTGCGAGACGTTGGCGACGAAATCGCGGCGCACTTCTTCCAGCCGCATCAGCTTGGTCACGTCGCGCGCGACCAGCAGCCACAGTTCCTCGGAGTAGGGGATGAGGCGCAGGTTGAGGCGGATCGCCGGGTCGGTGGGCGACACCGCATCGATCATCGGCTCGGCGTTGCGACCGGCGGCGAGCCAGCGCGCCACAGGTAGCGGTTGCAGGCAATCGCCGAGTGCGCGGTCGATGTCGCGCGGGTGGCGCAGGCCGAGCAGCGGCGTCGCCGCCTCGTTGAACCACAGTACGCGCTGGCTGTCGCGGTCGACGATGACGATGGCGTCGGGGAGCGCCGCGGCGGCGGCGCGGTAGGCGCGCAGCATGTCGAGCAGGCGCCGCTTGCGGCTGCGCATGTCCTGCTGGCCGCGATGCAGCAGGCGGTCGAGTTCGTTCCACACGCCATCGCCGGCGGGAGGAGCGATGCGCTGGCGCGCGGTGAGGCGCAGCAGCACACCGCGCAGTTTCCAGTAATGCCAGGCGACCACGCCGAGCGCGGCGAGGGTCAGGGCTTGCCATGGCTTGCCGACGAGCAGGCCGATGGCGAGCCCGCCCGCGAGCACCAGGGCGAGCAGCCCGAGGGTGCGGAACCAGGCGTTGCGGGCGCGGGGC
>Ga0209023_10003433_pt1 | contig 18929 bp, 18 predicted proteins | sample LakOneMetagenome_FD_187468 | JGI IMG/M metagenome (GOLD analysis project Ga0209023, IMG submission 187468) | Freshwater and sediment microbial communities from Lake Erie, Canada (SPAdes) (version 2) | ecosystem: Environmental > Aquatic > Freshwater > Lentic | place: Lake Erie, Canada...
TCGGCGATGCCGCTGGCGATCGAGCGTTCGCTGGCGATGCCGGTGATGAGCGCACGCTTGCCCTGCAGGAATCCCATGGCGTTGTTCCTCGTTGCGAAGCGACAAGTGTGCCTCGCAACGGGCGGCGCGGCTACTCGTGGCCGAGGTCGAGCACCATGCCCTGGCGCACGGTGTCGCCCGCGCGCAGGCCGTTGCGCGTGGCCAGTGCATCGGTGGCGAGGCCGTGGCGATGGGCGATGCCGGCAAGGGTTTCGCCCGGTGCGACCACGTGGATGTGTCGCGACCAGCCGTTGTCGCGCGCGACCGGAGCCGTGCGTGGCAGGAACGCCCGCACCGGCTGCGACGACGACGTCGCGATCGCGGGCGCGAGCAGGTCCGGGACGCGGCCGGCGAGCGTGCCCCGGGGGAACGCCGGGTTCATGCGCCGCAAGGCATGCGCGTCGAGGCCGTTGTGAGAGGCCCAGGCATCCAGCGAACCACCGCCCGCCGGCAGGCGGATATCCACCAGCAACGGAACCGGGCGGTCGATGGCGTCTTGCCACGCGGCGCGCGCATGCGCTTCCTGCAGCAGGCAGGAAATCGCCTGCAACTTGCGCGCATAGGCGAGGGTGATCGGCGACAGGCCGGTGAGCGCATCGGCATCGACAGCGCGCACGCCGTGGCCGCTGCGTTTCACCGCCGCCAGCACCGCGCCCTCGCCGGCGTTGTAGGCCATCGCCGCGAGCCGCCAGTTGCCGGCGAAGGTTCGGTCCAGCAGTTTCAGGTAGCGCACCGCGGCGCGCGTGGATTCCACCGGCGACAGGCGACCGTCGTAACCGTTGCGGATCGCCACCCCCTGGCGTCGCGCGGTCAGCCCGATCATCTGCCACAGCCCGGCCGGACCGCCGTCGCTGCGTGCTTCCGGGTGGTAGCGGCTTTCCACGAACGGGATCAGCGCGTACTCGGTCGGCAGGTTTTCCGCACGCATCGCATCGACCACGTAGCCGAACAGCGGCATCGCGTCGTCGCGAGCGCTCGCCAGCCGCTGCGTCGCGTTGGCGTAGTGCGCGCGCCAGCGGGCGCTCGCGCCGGCCTCGCAACCGGGCTCGGCCAGTCCGTCCTCGAACGCGGCGTAGATCTCGGTTCCGCTGCGGGTCGCGTCGATCGCGGGCGCTTGCGCATCCGGCAGGACCGACACCGCCGGCGGATCCGGCTCGACGAAGATGATCTCGGTGCTGGCCGGTGCCGCCGCGACGGCGCTTGGCGAAGGCGTGCGATTGCAGGCCGTCGCCAGCAGCACGGACGCGAGCGCGGCGAGGAACGCCTTCATCCGCGGAATTCGTCCTTCCACGCGCGCAAGGCGGCGAAGGCCTCGATCGAATCGTGTGCGGCGTGGCCAAGCTGGCGTTCGATGGAAGCGCGGATTCCAGCTTCGTCGACGCGAAGGAAGGGATTGCAGGCGCGTTCGACCGCGATCGAACTCGGCAGGCTGGGCCGACCTTGCGCGCGCAGATCGCGTACGTGCTCGGCATGGCGCAGCAGGTCGCGATTGCCGGGCTCGACCGCCAGCGCGAACCGGGCATTGGCTTCGGTGTATTCGTGGCCGCAGCAGACGCGGGTGTCGGCCGGCAACGCGGCGAGGCGCGACAGCGAGGCGTGCATCTGCGCAGGCGTGCCTTCGAACAAGCGCCCGCAGCCAAGGCTGAACAGGGTGTCGCCGCAGAACAGCAGGTCGTGACCGTGATAAGCGACGTGGCTGCGGGTATGGCCGGGCACGGCGATGACCTCGAACGCCCATGGCCCGGCTTCGATCCGTTCGCGGTCCGCGACCCTGCAGCAGGGTTCGGGAATCCGCCCGTCTTCCGGGGCGAACACCACCGCTCCCGGCCAGCGCCGGAGCAGGTCGGCGGTGCCGGCGATATGGTCCGGGTGGTGATGGGTCAGCAGCACCGCGACCAGGTCGAGGCCCTCCGCCGCGGCCAGCACCGGCGCGGCTTCGCCCGGATCCACGGCCAGCGCGCGCCCGGCGTCGTCGGCCAGCAGCCAGACGTAGTTGTCTTGCAGGGCGGGCAACGGTCGCAGCTGCAAACGGGCCTCCGGTCGATCCGGGCGGGCCGATAGAATGCCGGACATGTCGCTCCCCGTCGTGAACCCAGCTCGGCATCCCGCCCAGCACTGGTTCGAAAGTCCGCACGGCCAGGCCCTGCTCGCCAGCGAGCGGGCCCAGGTCGAAGCCGCGCTGCGCGAGCGCCCGGCGCAGGAATGGCTGTGGCTGGCGCCCGTCGCCGATGCCGTGGCCGGATACGAATCCGCGGGCGGGCTGTGCCTGTTTCCGGCGGACTGGGATCGAAGCCAGCGCTACGCGGTGCCGTTTTCCATTCCTGCCGAATCGCTGGGCACGGTGGTGCTGCAGCACGTCGCCGACGGCGCCCGGGATCCGGCCCTGCTGGCCGAATGCCGGCGGCTGCTGGCCCCGGGCGGGCGGCTGTGGCTGTTCGTGCTGAACCCGCTGGCGCCGTACCGCTGGAACTGGCGCGGCACCGGCTTGGGCGGCACCGAACCGGTGGTCTGGCGACGACGCCTGCGTCGTGCCGGTTTCGCGCCGGAGCCGGTCTCGCTGGGCATCGGCCCGCGCTGGAACCCGCAGGTCGATGCCGTGCTGCAATCCGGGGCGGGTATCCGCGCGGCCTACCTGCTGCGCGCGGAAAAACGCGCGTTCGGGTTGACGCCGATCCGCAGCGACCGCCGGCAATCGCCGGGCACGGTGCCGGCCACCGCATGAAGCGGATCCAGATCCATACCGACGGCGCCTGCCTCGGCAATCCCGGCCCCGGCGGCTGGGCGGCGCTGTTGCGCTACGGCGCGCACGAACGCGAGATCTCCGGCGCCGAGGCCGACACCACCAACAACCGCATGGAACTGATGGCGGCGATTTCCGCGCTGGAATCGCTGACCGAGGCCTGCGGCGTCGACCTCACCACCGATTCGCAGTACGTGCGCCAGGGCATCACCGATTGGATGCCGAACTGGATTCGCCGCAACTGGAAAACCGCAGGCGGCGATCCGGTCAAGAACCGCGACCTGTGGGAACGCCTGCATGCCGCGACCGCGCGCCATCGCATCGCCTGGCACTGGGTGAAGGGCCACAGCGGCGATCCCGACAACGAACGCGTCGACGCGCTGGCACGCGCGGCGGCGGAAAGCGTGCGCGAACGCGCGAAGCCGGGGAACTGAAACGCATGCAGCCGGAGCTTCCATGAGACAAGTCGTGCTCGATACCGAAACCACCGGCCTGTATGCCGATCGCGGCGATCGCATCGTCGAAATCGGCTGCATCGAATTGCTCGAACGCCGGCCCAGCGGGCGCACGTTCCACAGCTACCTCAATCCCGATCGCGATTTCTCCCCGGGCGCGCAGGAAGTGACGGGCCTGACGCTCGATTTCCTCGCCGACAAGCCGCGCTTCAACGAGGTCGCGGAGGAATTCCTCGCCTTCGTCGACGGCGCCGAACTGGTGATCCACAACGCCGCGTTCGATATCGGCTTCCTCGATGCCGAACTCGCCCTGCTCGGCCCGCAGTTCGGCAAGATGCAGGCGCGCTGCACGGTCGAGGACACGCTGCAGATGGCGCGCATGCGCTATCCGGGCCAGCGGGTTTCGCTGGACGCGTTGTGCCGCCGACTCGGCGTGGACAACGCGCAGCGGCAGCTGCACGGCGCGCTACTCGATGCGCAACTGCTGACCGAGGTCTACCTGGCCATGACCTCGGGCCAGAGCGAACTCGGCCTGGCGTCCACGACCGGCAAGACCACGCAGGCGACGACGAAAGTAAAAACGGAATTCGAAACCACCGGCGAGCGTCCGCGGGTGCGGGTGGAAGCCGCGGAACTGGAAGCGCATCGTGCACGGTTGGAGGCGATCCGGCGCAAGGCCGGTCGATGCGCGTGGGATGGACTGGAGCCGGCGCCGGCTGGCTAGTGCCGGCGCACCAGCAGCACGGTCACGTTGTCGGAACCGCCGCCGTCGAGCGCGGCCGCGACCAGCCCGTCGACGCATTCCTGGGCGCTGCATTCGGTGTGCGAGAGCACGCGGCCGATCTCGCGGTCGTCCACTTCCTCGGTCAGGCCGTCGCTGCACAGCAGCAATTGCATGCCCGGCTTCAGGTCGCCGGACAGGGTTTCCACGTTCAGCGCGGCCGGATCGGTCACGCCCAGGGCCTGGGTCACGACGTTGCGGTGCGGGTGGCTGCGCGCCTGGTCGCTGCTGATCGCGCCCTGCGAAATCAGTTCCTGCACGTAGCTGTGGTCCTGCGAGAGCTGCGCCAGCTGGCCGTCCTTCCACAGGTAGACGCGGCTGTCGCCGACCCAGGCGACCTCGAACCGCGGTCCCTGCACGCGAGCGGCGACGACGGTGGTGCCCATCGGCAAGGCGTCGTTGCGCTGGCGCGAGGCGCGGATGATCTCCTCGTCGGCGATGCGGATCGCCTGCGCCAGCGGCGTGCCCTGGCGGATTTCGCGCACGATCGCCTCGCGGGCGAGGGCGCTCGCGACTTCCCCGTATTCGTGCCCGCCCATTCCGTCGGCGACCAGCCACAGCCCGAGTTCGCTGTCGCCGTAGTACGTGTCCTCGTTCAACTCGCGCCGCAGGCCGACATGGGTCAGGTGTCCGAATTCGATCATGCGGCCTCTAAGGTGGGCTTTTCCGGGGTAACGAAAGGCGACGGGGTTTCCGGACACGCCCGACGGTCGGAAGGCACGGGGCCGGCGTGCATATTGCGGGAACAGAGGTGAACGTGGTCTTCGCGATGGAATGCACGGGACGCGTTCACTTGTGGCGCGGGGGTAGAAATGGGCGGAGGGATTGACGCGGCACATCCATGTGCCGCGCGCTACGCGCGGCCTGCGGCCGTCCGCATCGGCAATCCTGCCGATGCGTCGAACCAAGGGCTCTCATCCAAGTCTCCCATTCCATCAGACAAGCAAAACGCCCCTTGCGGGGCGTTTTGCTTGTCTGGCGGAGAGGGAGGGATTCGAACCCTCGAAGGGCTATAAACCCTTGCCTGATTTCGAGTCAGGTACAATCGACCACTCTGCCACCTCTCCAGATGTGGCACGCGGACGGCGAGCCGGCCGCGGGGGCGCCATGATACGGATGCGCACGGTCGCCGACAAGGCGAGGGCGCTAAACTCCCGGTTCCCGATGCCCTGGATCGACGCATGTCCGAACTCCTGGTCCCCGTGTCCTACGGCGAGCTGCTCGACAAGATCGCGATCCTGCAGATCAAGTCGGAGCGCATGACCGACCCGGCCAAGCTGGCCAATGTCCGCAACGAGCTTTCGGCGCTGGAAGCGACCTGGATGGCGCATCCGGCCGCCGGCAAGGACATTGCGCAGTTGCGCGCGGCGCTGAAGGCGGTGAACGAGCGGTTGTGGGTGATCGAGGACGACATCCGGTTGAAGGAGAAGGCTCAGGCCTTCGACGCGGAGTTCGTCAAGCTCGCGCGCAGCGTGTATTTCGAGAACGACGAGCGTGCGCGCATCAAGAAGGACATCAACCTCGCGCTGGGCTCGGCCTATGTCGAGGAAAAGTCGTACGAGGATTACGGCGCGAAGCCGAAGGGGAAGTAAGGTTTATGAAAGGTCTTCCCTCTTCGCGTGATGTTTGGGAAGGAATCGATTTCACTGAAACGCTGAAACGAGAAAAGCGTCTTCGGTGGGTGGTGATTTTGCTTTTGTTCGCCCTAGAGCTCGTTGTCAGCGTATATATCATTTTCCATTTACGTCGCCCGCCGGGAGTTTCCCCAGCGGAGTACGCAATGGCGGTTATGGCTGGCTTGGGCGTACCGCTCGGATACAACTTAGTACTGTTTAGGCTGCTTGGTGATGAAACAAACTTGTCCCTGCCATCGGTGCTTATTTACAGCCGTGTTGCACCTTTTGCCGTTGTGCTGAATTGGCTGTTCATTGTTGCAATGGTTTTCCCGGTGGGGGTCTTCGTATCCCCGCCTTGGGGAGTATTGCTTACGAATCCAAGCCCGTTCACCCTGATTGGGTTCGCTTTCGTCGGATTCATTGCAAGCATGGCGCTGTTGGCGCGTGCATGGCTGGCATTGCATGCCTTGAGAATGAAATTTGACAGAAGGTACCGCCAGAGAATCGATTGGATGTCGAAAGTCTTGGAGAACCGTCGCTGACTTCGCTTTTGTAGAGCCGAGCTCGCTCGGCTCATTTCTCGATCGAGCGGAGCAAGCTCCGCTCTACAATTTGCAATTCTTCTCGTATCGCTCGAACACCTCGACCGCATCTTCGACGGTAACAAGATCCATCACGCCGTCGAATTCGATCTTCGTTCCCCATTTCAGCGCGTCGGCCGGTTTGCCGAGGAAATGCCGCGCGGCGGTGTCGTAGCGATCCACGCAGTAGCGGATGTCGGAATACGGCCCGCTGCGGCGCGGATTGCTGGCGGCGTGCAGGCCGAGGACTTTCGTGCCCATCGCGTTGGCGATATGCATCGGTCCGGAATCCGGGGTGACCAGCAGGTTCGCGCGGGCGAGCAGGGCGGGTAGCTGTTTCAGCGTGTCCTTGCCGATCAGGTCCAGCACCGGCGATTTCATCGACGCGAGGATCGCATCGCCGGTGGTGCGTTCCAGTGTGCTGCGTCCTCCGCACAAGACAATTCGCCAGCCTTTCGCCGCCGCGTGGTCGGCCAATGCGGCGTAGCGTTCGGCGCGCCAGTTGCGGCGCGCGTGGCTGGAGCAGGGCGAGATCATCAGCACCGGCGTGCCGTCGTCGGGCCATTGCTGCGCCGCCCATTCGAACGCCGCGTCCGGGACCGGCAGGTTCCAGACGACTTCGGTCTGCTTCAGTCCCAGCGGTTCGCAGAAGCTGCCGATGGCATCGAGCACATGGATGCCGGGGCGGTCCGGGATGCGTTCGTTGACGAACAGCCCGTGCAGATCCTTCGAGCGCGAACGGTCGTAGCCGATGCGGCGCGTGGCCGGGATGAACGCGGAGAGCAGGTTCGCGCGCGCGGCGACCTGCATCTGCAGTAGCGCGTCGAAGCGTTGGCCGGCGAGTTCGCGGCGCAGTGCGCGCATGCCGGCAAGGCCCGACTTCTTGTCGTATTCGAGGAAGCGCACGCCGGGCAGGCCGTCGAGCAGGCGGCGTTCGCCCTTGCCGATCACCCAGGCCAGTTCGACGCCGGGCCAGGCCTGGCGCAGCGTGTGCACCAGCGGCAGCACATGGGTGACGTCGCCGAGCGCGGACAGACGCAGCAGGCAGATCGACGCCGGCGCGGTGGCGCGGCTTGCTAGACTCGATCCATGGTCGCCGCCAGTGCGCAAGACGTCCTCGTCCGTTTCCACGATCAGCGTGGTGATGGCGCGATTCTGTTCGACGCGGCGCGGCAGCGGCAAGCGGGGCCGGAACTGTTCGACCCGGAGCACTGGGGCGAACGCGCGCAGCGCGTCGGCAGCGGCGGCCGCGGCGGCGCATGGTTCGTCGATGCCGGCGGGCGCGGGCTGGTGTTGCGGCGCTACCTGCGCGGTGGTCTGGCCGCGCGCCTGAGCCGCGAAAGTTATGCGTGGCGCGGCGAATCGCGGGTGCGCAGCATGGCCGAATACCGCCTGCTGCGCGAACTGCGCCAGCGCGGGCTGACGGTGCCGGCGCCGCACGCGGCCTGCTTCTGGAAGCGGGGAAGGACGTATCGCGCCGCGATCCTGGTCGAACGCATCGTCGGTGCGCGCAGCCTCGCCGATCTCGCGGCGGAGCAGGGCAAGGTCGCGCCGTGGACGGAAACCGGGCGCCTCATCGCCGCGTTCCACCATGCCGGCCTCGACCACGCCGACCTCAATGCGCACAACGTGCTGTTCGACGGTGGCGGCGCGGGCTGGCTGATCGACCTCGACCGCGGCCGCCTGCGCCGACCCGCGCGCAGCTGGCGTGAAAGGAATCTCGCGCGGCTGCTGCGATCCTTGCGCAAGCTGCGCGGAGAACGCGCGGTCGCGGAGGTCGACGCGGATTTCGCGCGCCTGCGCCTCGCCTACCAGCAAGCATGGGAGCAGGGCGCATGAGCGAATGGAAACTGCGCTTCCTCGGGGTCGGCAACGCATCGGCGGCCGGAGAACTCGGCTCGGCCTCGGCGACCATCGAACGCCACGGCCGGCCGTGGCTCACCATCGATTGCGGCGTGGAAGGGCTGGCCGCGCACGTCGCGCGCTACGGCGCGATTCCCGACGCGCTGTTCGTCACGCATACGCACTTCGACCACATCGGCGGTTTCGAGAAGCTGTTCGTGTCCGCGTTCTTCGACCCCGCGCGCCGCGGCCGCGTGCGCGTGTACGTGCCGGTGACCGTGGTGCCGCTGCTGCACAAGCGCGTGGCCGAATACCCGAACGTGGTCGCCGAGGGCGGCGCGAATTTCTGGGATGCGTTCCAGCTGGTCGCGGTCGGCGATCATTTCTGGCACGACGGCGTGCGGGTGGAAACCTTCGCCGTCCGCCACCACTGGCCGCAGACCGCTTTCGCGCTGCGCCTGCCCGGCAGCATGGTCTGGACCGGCGACACCCGCCCGATCCCGGAACTGCTGGCGCATTACGCCGGTGATGGCGAACTCGTCGCGCACGACTGCGCGCTGCACGGCAATCCCTCGCACAGCGGCCTCGACGACCTCGAACGCGAATACCCGGTCGAACTGCTGTCGCGCTGCGTGCTGTACCACTACGGCAGTGCGGCGGAGGCGCAGGAAATGCGCGCCCGCGGCATGCGGGTCGCGAATCCGGGCGAGGCGCTCGGGCTCGCGGAACCGCACGATCCGCCCGAGGCCTGAACGCGCGGGTTGCCACAAGATTCCTTGTCCGGGTCACGGGCGGGCGTTAGACTCTGCGCCCGCTTTGCAGGCTTCAGGGTCTGTCGGGCGGTCCGGAGAGGTGTCCGAGTGGTTGAAGGAGCACGCCTGGAAAGTGTGTAAGCGTCTAAACCGCGCTTCGGGGGTTCGAATCCCCCTCTCTCCGCCAGATTCAAGCGCCGCGATGCGAGCGCAGTCCTGTGGTGGCCCCGTCGGCCCCTCGCGACGCTAGATCGAAAACCCCGCCAGGGCCGGAAGGCAGCAACGGTATCGGTCGATGCGGGTGCCGAGGTCAGCCGGCGGGGTCGCCTCCTTTCCGGGGCCTGCTCCTGCCGCGATGTCGCCGCGCCTGCGACATGCGCATGGCAGAATGACCACATGTCGTACCTCGTCCTCGCCCGAAAGTGGCGTCCCAGGCGTTTCGCGGAACTGGTCGGGCAGGAACACGTGGTCCGGGCGCTGACCAACGCGCTGGAAACCGGGCGCGTGCACCATGCCTTCCTGTTCACCGGCACCCGCGGCGTCGGCAAGACCACCATCGCCCGCATCTTCGCCAAATCGCTGAACTGCGAGCGTGGCACTTCGGCCGATCCCTGCGGCGAGTGCGAGACCTGCCTGGCCATCGACGCCGGCCGCTACATCGACCTGCTCGAGATCGACGCGGCCTCGAACACCGGCGTCGACGACGTGCGCGACCTGATCGACAACGCGCAGTACGTGCCCTCGCGCGGCAAGTACAAGGTGTACCTGATCGACGAAGTGCACATGCTGTCGAAGCCGGCGTTCAATGCACTGCTGAAGACGCTGGAAGAGCCGCCGGAGCACGTCAAGTTCCTGCTCGCGACCACCGACCCGCAGAAGCTGTTGGTCACGGTGTTGTCGCGTTGCCTGCAGTTCAACCTCAAGCGCCTCGACGAAGCGCAGATCCGCGGCCAGATCACCAAGATCCTCGCCGCCGAGGGCATCGGCGCCGAAGACGGCGCGGTGCGCTTGCTGGCGAAAGCCGCCGACGGCAGCCTGCGCGACGGCCTGTCGCTGCTCGACCAGGCGATTGCTTACACCGGCGGCAAGCTCGATGAAACCCAGGTCGCGGCGATGCTCGGCACGGTCGATCGTACCCGCGTCGGCGCCTTGCTCGAAGCCTTGGCGGACAACGATGGCGCGCGCCTGCTCGACGAGGTCTCGCAACTCGCCGAATTCGCGCCGGACTGGGGCGACGTGCTGGACGCGCTCTCCGCGGCCCTGCATCGCATCCAGGTGAAGCAACTGGTGCCGGACGTCGCGGTCGAAGCCGACGGCATCGATGCCGGCGAATTCGCCTCGAAACTGCGTCCGGAACTGGTGCAGCTCTGGTACCAGATGGCGCTCGACGGCCGCCGCGAACTGCCGCTGGCGCCGGCGCCGCGCGCGGGCTTCGAGATGGCGCTGCTGCGCATGCTCGCGTTCCGCCCCGATTCCGCTTCGACGCAAACGATGTCCGCGTCGAACGCCACGACTTCGGCATCGACACCGCGTTCCGCGCCGCCGGCATCGCCGCCACGACCAATGCCGGAAGCGCCGGTCGCATCGGCTCCGTCGCCGCCAGCCCCGGCGCCGAAACCCGCGAACAGCGCATCGCTCGCGAACCTCGACGCCGACGGCTGGGTGGAACTGGTCGCGCGCAGTGGCGTGCGCGGCCCGGCCGCGCAGCTTGCCGCGCATTCGGGCTTCGTCGCCTACGCCGATGGCGTGCTGCGACTCACGCTCGCGCCGGCGGACGAACACCTCAAGGGCCCGGCGATGGTGAAGATGCTCGCCGCCGCGCTGGAATCGCAACTCGGCGCCGTGCCGCAGATCAAGTTCGAACTGGCCGAGCCATCCGGCGACACGCTGCACGTGCGCAACGAGCGCCAGCGCGACGCGCGCCAGGCGCGGGCCGAAGACACCTTCATGAACGACCCGGACGTCCGCCGCATGCTCGACAGCGGCGCGAAGCTCGTGCCCGATTCCATCCGCCCGCTCGACGACGCCTGAGCGGCTCCACGAGGATCAACACGCAATGCGCGGCAACATCGCACAACTCATGCAACAAGCGCAGCGGATGCAGGACAACCTGCAGCGCGCGCAGGAAGACATCGCGAAGATCGAGGCCAGCGGCAGCGCCGGCGGCGGTCTGGTGAGCGTCACGCTCGGCGGGCGCAAGGATTGCCGCCGCGTGCGCATCGACCCGTCCGCGATTTCCGACCCGGAAATGCTGGAAGACCTCGTCGCCGCCGCGTTCAACGACGCGAGCGCCAAGATCGATGCCGAATCCAAGGCGAAGATGGATGCCGCCACCGCCGGCATGCCCTTGCCGCCGGGGATGAAGCTGCCGGGCATGTTCTAGCGGATGACGGGGCATCCTGCCGCCGCATCCGCGTCGCAGGCGAAAAGCGTGGTTTTCGCCCGCTCGCGCGCCGCGCAATGCGCGTCGCGTGCGCACATCCATGTGCGCGGTTAAGGGCGCGCCGAATGTCCTCCGCACTCCTCGAACAACTGATCGAAGCCTTCCGCGTCCTGCCTGGCGTCGGCCGCAAGACCGCGCAGCGCATGGCCTACCACGTGCTCGAACGCGAGCGCGATGGCGGCAAGCGACTGGCCGAGACGTTGCAATCGGCGATCGACAAGGTCGGGCATTGCGAACGCTGCCGCGATTTCAGCGAGGACGCGGTCTGCGCGACCTGCGCCGCGCCGGCGCGCGATGCGCAACTGCTGTGTGCGGTGGAATCGCCGGCGGACCGGCTCGCGATCGAACAGGCGACGGGCTATCGCGGCCGCTATTTCGTCCTGCAGGGACGGCTGAGTCCGCTCGACGGCATCGGCCCGCGCGAACTGGGCCTCGACCTGCTGTCGTCCCGCCTTGCCGAAGGCGAGGTGCGCGAATTGATCATCGCCACCAACCCGACCGTGGAAGGCGAGGCGACCGCGCACTACCTCGCCCAGCTCGCGCGCCAGCACGGCGTGCGCCCGAGCCGCCTCGCGCATGGCGTGCCGCTGGGCGGGGAACTGGAATACGTCGACCGCGGCACGCTCTCGCACGCGTTCGGGTCGCGCAGCGAAATGCCGTAAAACTGTCATCCTGAGCAACGCGAAGGATCTGCTTTTGCATCTGGGATGGCTAGAAAAGCAGGTTCTTCGCTACGCTCAGAATGACAAAAATGAGGGAACGACCATGGCCGACACCATCTTCCACAAGATCATGCGCCGCGAAATCCCGGCGGACGTGGTGTACGAGGACGACGACGTCATCGCCTTCCGCGACATCGCGCCGCAGGCGCCGGTGCACGTGCTGTTCGTGCCGAAGGTCGATTTCGCCACGCTCAACGACGTGGCGGAGGACGATGCGGCGGTGATCGGCAAGCTCGCGACCGCGGCAGCGCGTTACGCGAAGCGGGAAGGCTTCGCCGAGGACGGCTACCGCATCGTCATGAACTGCAACAGCGACGGCGGGCAGACCGTGTTCCAGATCCACCTGCACCTGCTGGCGGGTGCGCCGTTGGGTAGGTTCGGGACGCCGGTGTAAAGTCGAAACAGGAAGTAGGTTGGGGTGAACGAAGTGCCGCTTTTAACAGCCGAATGGCTGTTCAACCTCAACGTCATAACGACTCGACGATCACGATGTTGGGGTTCGCAAGCTCACCCCAACCTACAAGTGCCGTCCGAGTCGTCAGCGACTCACCAACCCCACCAGCCCGGGCCCCAACCCCATCCCCACCACGGCCAGGGCTGCGGCGCCGGATAGCGCACGTCCGCCGGGCGCGCCTTCGGCCACAGGTAAACCACGTCGGCGGCGACGCGCGGCTGGCGGTAGTCGTATTCGCCGATCTTGCGGCTTTCGTAACCGTCGATGCGGCCGAGCACGGTCAGCTCGCGATCCTTGAGGAAGATCGCCGGATCGTAGAAGCCGGTCTTGCAGGCGATGAAACGGCCGCTGCCGTCCTCGCTCATGTCGGCCGGGCGGCCATCGCCCTGCAGCGTGCTGCCGATCATCTCGAAACAGGTCTGGTTCGGGCCGGGCTCGGTGCTGACGATGCGTCCGCCCCAGCGCACGGCGGTGCCGACCGCATCGGCTTGCTGTGCCTGGCGCGGGGTGAGCGGATTCACTTCGCCTTGCAGCGGCTTGGGCATGGACGCGCAGCTGGCCAGGGCGAGGACGAGCAGGGAAAGGGCGAGGGTGCGCATTAGCGTTCTCCGTCGGGTGGGCGATGCGCGCGCAGCTCGCGGAGCAGTTGGCGGGTGCGGCGCGGATCGCGTTCGTGCAAAGCGTAGCGCCATTCCGAGAAACGCGTGGTGAGCGCAAGCAACGCTGATGCTTCCGGTGACGATCCGTTCAGCCTGCGCGCCCAGGCTTCGGCCGGCTCGTGCGCGGCGCGGCCGAGTCCGCGGCGGGCGTAGCGTTTCCCCAGCGCGTGCCAGGCGCGGAGCACGGGATCGCGTTCGCGCTGTTCCCGCGCCACCCGCCACGCCATCCACGCCAGCGCCAGCAGCGCCGCGGCGGCGAAGGCGGCGAGCAGGGCGCGGTCGGCATCGGCGTCCACGTGCAAGGCACGCAGCAGGTTGCGCTGGCGGTTGGCGTCGAAGCCGAGCACGAAGTCGTTCCAGCCGCGGCGCATCCAGTCCCCGACTTCGAACACCGATCCGAACGCGCCCATGCCGCCGAGCACGCCGTCGCCGGCGGCGGCGCGGTCGGCGAGGGTGTCGTACACGCGTTCGGGCGACACCGCCGCGGTCGGGTCCTCGCGCACCCAGCCGCGGCCCGGCAACCAGACTTCGGCCCAGGCGTGTGCGTCGGATCGCCGCACCAGCCAATAGCCGCCGATGCGGTTGTAGCTGCCGCCGGCGTAACCCGTGACGACCCGCGCGGGAATGCCGGCCGCGCGCATCAGCACCACGAACGCGGAACTGAAGTGCTGGCAGTAGCCTTCGCGGGTGTCGAACAGGAATTCGTCCACCGCGTTGCGTCCGGCCAGCGGCACCGCCAGGGTGTAGGCGAAGGAATCGTGGAACATCGCCAGCGCGCGACGGACGATGGCCGCATCGTCGTTGCCGGCCTCGCGGCGCCATTGTTCCGCCAGCTCCCGCGTGCGTGGGTTGAAGCCGGCAGGGAGCTGCAGCGCCGCGCGCCGGATCGCATCCGGCATCCGTGCATCAAACGTCGCCGGCGCCGAGGACTGCATCCGCCAGCGGCGCAGTTCGCCCAACGGCCGATCCGTGGCGAGGCCGTAGTCGTGGTCGAGCGCGGTGCCTTCGGGCGCGGCCAGCGGCAGGTCGAGCGCCACCACTTGCTGGCGATCGGTGGGTTCGAGTTCGAGCTGGTAATCCCAGCGCGTCGCCGAGGGCGTGACCGCGGCCGGCGGCATCGCGTCGATCCAGCGCGCGCGCGTCCAGCTGCGGCCGTCGAAATCCCACAAGGTATAGCCACGCCAGTAGCGTTGCATCGGCGCGGGTACGGCGCCGAAGAATTGCACGCGCAACGCCGGCGAATCGTCGCTCAGCAGGTCCACCCATTCGCTCGGCGTCATGCTCTCGGACAAGCCGGGGCGCGCCTGGCTCATGCCGGGTGTTCCCCACAGCGGCGCGGCGAGGCGCGGGAACAGCCAGAACGCGGCCAGCGCGAACGGCAATCCCACGCCGACCAGCCCGAACGCCGCGCGCAATCGCCGCCAGCCTCCGCGTCGGCTGCGTTCGATGCCGGCTTCGAAATCGGCAAGGCGCAGCAGTGCGAGCAGGGCGAGGGCGGCGCCGACCAAGCCGAGTGCCAGCGACAGTGGTCCCTGGTCGAGCAGGAAGGTGGCGAACGGCGCGAACAGGGCGAAACCGAGCAGGCTGCGCGCATCGCGCACGTGCACGGTTTCCGAAGGCTTGAGCGCCAACATCGCCGCGAGCAGGGCGCAGCCGGTATCACGCGCGAACGCGAACCCGTGCGCGGCGAACATGGTGCCGAACACCGCCAGCGCGAGCAGCGCGCGCAGCCACCACGGCAAGGGCCGTCGCCACGACAATGCGGCGACCGCGAGCGCGCACAGCGCGATGGCGAACGCGGTGGCGCGCGGCAGTTGCAACAGCAGCGGCAACAGGCAGGCCGCGGCCGCGGCGTAGCACCAGCCGCGGGTGGCGGCATCCAGTGGCGGGCCGCGGCGGGCGTCAGTCGATGGCATGCGGGAGCAGCGCCAGTGCGCGCAGGCAGGCATGCCGGTGGGCGGGGCCTTGGGCCGGACCCAGCGATTCGCCCGGCAGGCGCAGCCGGTAGCGCTTGCCGCGGCGTTCGGCCTCGTCGACCCAGCGCGCCAGCCGCGAAATGCGTGTTTCCACCGGCAGGCCGCCGAGTTCGCGCCAGTCGAGCACGATCTCCGCGCCTTCGCGGCGTTCGTATTCGCGCACCAGCAAGGCACCGTGGCGCGCGGACGGCTTCCAGGCGATGTTCCGCCGCGGATCCCCGCTGCGGTACGCGCGCAGGTGGTGCGGTTCATCGCCGGCGATGTCGGGCCGTGCGCGCGTTCCCTCGCCACCACCGTCGGGCAGCGGCGGCGCATCGCGTTCCGGGCGCGGATACACCAGTAGCCGCACCTGCGGCCAGGCATGGCACCAGGCGAAGGCCAGGCCCAGCGGTTGCCGGGTGGAAATGCGCAGTTTCCCCGGCTGCAGCCAGCCGCGGCGCGTCGTCGGCAGTTCCAGCAGCGCTTCGCCGGCACCGTCGGCGAGCGAGGCGAACGCAGCGGCTTCGCCGCATTCCACGCGCAGGCCGCGGCGTTCCCGTCCATCGCTGGCGCGCAGGTGCACGCGCAGCGACAGCGATTCGCCCGCCGGGATCGGTTCCGCACCCGCGGCGACGATGCGCAGGCCACTCAACTGCAAATGCGCGACCAGCAGGCTGGCCATTGCCGCGCCCGACAGCAGCAGCGCGAGCAACCACGCGGGATTGTTGTTGTCATTCAGCGCGCCCAGCCCCATCGCGCCGATCAACAGCGCGAAAAACAGGCCGAACCCGGTCGGCAGCACGTACACGCGGCGGCGATCGATCGCGATCGGCAATGCTTCCGGCACGCGCGGCCGCGCCCAGGACTCGAAGCGTCGACGGAGCGAAGCGCGAAAGGCGGCGTTGGTGGTTGGTGGTTGGTGGTTCGTCGTTGCCATGGAATCAGGGATGTCGGGAAGCCTTCGTCGCCAACCATCAACTACGAACCACGAACTGCCCTCAATCCACCGGCACCGCGTGCAGGATCGCCTTGGCCAGCGCGCGACCGTCGCCGCCGTCGACATCCACCGCGAGCCGGTGCGCGGCCACGTGGATGAACAGCGCCTGCACGTCTTCCGGCACCACGTGCGCGCGCCCGAGCAGCAAGGCATGGGCGCGCGCCGCGCGCAGCAGGGCGATCCCCGCGCGCGGAGACAACCCGGTGCGCACGCCTGGATGGTGGCGGCTGCGGTGCAGCAGGGCCTGCACGTAATCCAGCAGCGCATCGCTGGCATGGATGCGATTCACCGCGTCGCGCAGCTCCAGCACCGCGTCCGGGCCGAGTTTCGGCATTGCGCCGGCGATCAGCTCGCGGCGATCGGTGCCGGTCAGCAGCTCGCGTTCCGCGGCTTCGCCCGGATAGCCCAGCGACAGCCGCAGCAGGAAGCGATCCAACTGCGAATCTGGCAGCGGGTAGGTGCCGGCGAGGTCGGCGGGGTTCTGCGTGGCGATGACGAAGAACGGCCGCGGCAGCGCATGCGTGGTGCCGTCGATGCTGACCTGCTGTTCGGCCATGGCCTCGAGCAGCGCGCTCTGGGTGCGTGGTGGCGCACGGTTGATCTCGTCGGCGAGCAGCACCTGCGCGAACACCGGGCCGGGATGGAATTCGAATCGCGCGGCTCCGGCGTCGTACACCGATACGCCGAGGATGTCCGAGGGCATCAGGTCGGAGGTGAACTGCACGCGCTCGAAGCCGAGGCCGAGTGTTGCCGCCAACGCGTGGGCAAGGGTGGTCTTGCCCAGCCCGGGCTGGTCCTCGATCAGCAGGTGCCCGCCGGAAAGCAGCGCGGCGAACGCCAACCGGATTTCCTGCGGCTTGCCGAGCACCAGCGAATTCACCTGGGCGATGGCATCGTCGAGCCCGTGGCGCAGCGCGTCGGGTAGCATGCGCGTCTCCCTTTTTCCTGCCGGCAGTGTAACGGGGCCGAAACTTGCTGCGGAACGAAACCGAAGCGCGAAGGACCTTCATCGCCGCATGGTGCGTCGTGCTGGCGGCCAAGTGCGTGCTCGCCATGCACCTGCCGCTGTTCGTCGACGAGGCGTTCTACTGGCAGGAAGGCATGCATCCGGCGTGGGCGTATTCCGACCTGCCGGGGCTCACCGCATGGCTGACCCGGATCGGCGTGGAGCTGTTCGGCCACCATGCGCTCGGACTGCGCATTCCCTTCCTGCTGCTGGCGGCCGCAGTGCCGTGGCTGGTCGCGCGGGTGACTACACGCGAATTCGGCGCAACCGCCGGCTGGCAGGCGGCGCTGCTCGCCCTCTTGCTGCCGCTGGCCGGCACGCTCGGACTGCTCGCGGTGCCGGATGCGGCGATGGCGGTCGCGACCCTGTTGTGCATGGACGCCTGCGCGCGGTTGCTGCGCAACGTCAGCGCTGGCGCGGCGGTGGAACTCGCGGCGGGCCTGGCGCTCGGCGCGTTCAGCCACTATCGCTTCATCGCGGTGCTTGCAGTCGGATTCCTCGCCCTGCTGCTGATGCCGGAAGGGCGGCGCGCGCTGCGCGACCCGCGCGTGTGGATCGCGATCGCGTTCGGTGCGGCGGCGTGGACGCCGCTGGTGGCGTGGAACGTGGACAACGCCGAGGCTGGCCTGCGTTTCCAGTTGGTCGACCGGCATCCGTGGGCGTTCCATGCCGACGGCATCCAGTTCGTACTGGTGCAGTCGCTGCTGGTGACGCCGCTGTTGCTTGTGGCGATGGTGGCCGCGGGTTGGCGCCATGCGCGTGATCCGCGCCCGGCGCCACGTTTCTTCGCCTTGCTGGGCGGGCTGGTGGTACTGGGTTTCTTCGCGCTCGGTTTCTTCGCCGACACCGAACGCGTGAGCTTCCACTGGCCGCTGCAAGGCTTCATTGCGCTGCTGCCCCTGCTGCCGTCGGAGTTGAAGCGATGGCCGCGCTGGTTGCGGTTCGCCACTGGCGCACTCGCGACGATCGGACTGGCGCTGATGCTCGCCTACTACGCCGCGGTGTCGGTGCCGCGGCTGCGCGAAACTACCGCGGCCACGCGCTGGTATCCAGGCAATTTCGCCGGCTGGCAGAAGCTGGCCGCGCATACTCAGCGTGCGCTGCGCGGAATGCCGAAAGGCACGCGCATCGTCGCCGACGATTTCAAGATCGGCGCGGAACTGGGTTTCGCGCTCCGCAACCCGCGTATCGCGGTGCTGCCGCACCCGATCAACGTCAAGCATGGACGCGCACCACAGTTGCAATTGTGGGGACTGCGCGAGGACGTGGTCGACCGCAGCAAGGGGCCAGTGTTGCTGGTCGTCGGCGCGAGCGAAGTGACGTTGCGTGACTTGCCGGCGCGCTACCACGAGTTGTGCAAACGGGTCGGGCCGCTGCCGCCCCCGCGCACCATCGCCATCGACCATGGGCGCCAGCGGTTCCTGTTGTTCGAACTGCCGAGATTGCATCGATCGGGACCAGGCAGGGGCGAGTGCACGACGCCGGCGATCGCCTGGGTCGATCACCCTGCGGCTACCAGTGAGGTCGGTCGACGCTTCGAAGTCAGCGGATGGGCGTTCAAGGATGGCGTCGGGCTGCGCGCGATCTGGGTGACGATGGACGGTCGGCGCGTGGCCAGGGCCGAATACGGGGTGTCGAACGGCGGACCGAAGTACCTGTGGCCGTTCTCCAACGACCCGCAACACCCCCACATCGGCTACCGCGCCATGGTCGACATGGAAGACATGCCGGCGGGCCGGCATTGGCTCGGCCTGTGGCTGATCGGCCGCGACGGCAGCGTGGAGCCCTGGAGCGAGGTGCCGATCGATTTGCGATAAAGGGTCGAGTGAGGGCGAGGCGCCGCCAATCCCGAAGGCGTGTCGATCAGGGAATCCAGAATCCTGCCTT